>ORJL011578799.1_pt1 | contig 10768 bp, 7 predicted proteins | sample 1779941 | NCBI WGS metagenome assembly ORJL01 (sample SAMEA104232317, study PRJEB22302) | groundwater metagenome | biome: forest; feature: aquifer; material: groundwater | place: USA | collected 2011-08-07 | depth 5.8 m | reverse complement strand
CTTTCGACGCGTCAAGCACGGAATATTTAGAAGGAATTGTATTCGACGCCGCCACATACTTTATACCATTAGCCCGTAGTTTATCACCAGCTGCTTCGGTCATTAAGTGAACGCATACTGCAGATACGCTCTTAGCTCCCATCCGCTTTAGGTGCTTTGCCGCGCCAAGAATTGTACCGCCTGTTGAAATGATGTCGTCCACTATCACGACGTTTTTGCCCTGGCAGTAAACATTTGCAACAGCAGTGTGTTTTACCCTACTTCCAGAAACTCGCTTTTTGAGAAACGTATCGTAGCCACTTCCAACAAGCTTTGCCACTTCGCGTCCAACGCGGTGCGATTCAATGTCCGGGCCAACTACAACGGTATCTTTGCCGAGCTTTTTCTTAATCCAATCAGCCATTTCTTGCGGAATAGAAACATTAGCGGCTTTTATTGAAAACAAAGTTGAAAGAGAATCAACACGGTGCAAGTGAGCTGCAACCGTATAGAATTCGTCTGCTCCAGCGTGTTGGATTAAATGCGAAGCTATTTTATTACTAACAATTTCACCTTCGTGGAACCGCTTATCCTGGCGAGCGTAGCAAAGGTAAGGCGCAACTACAATTACTTTTTTAGCGCCGAGCTCCTTAGCGGTTTTAATTGCAAACACAAGCTCTACAAGCGAATCATTTGGCTGCGGAGATAAACTTTGCACGAGTACAACAGTTTGCCCAGCTAATTTTGTTTGGAACTTCAAATGTAGTTCGCCATCTGGAAAAATTTCTTTCCACAACTCAGAATAAGAAGCACCTAAATGCAAAGCTAACTTCTTACCAATAACTTTACCATTAGAACAAGCAATTACTAACATAACACAAAATAAAATGGAAAAGAAGTATAAATAACCGCTTAACGGATTAAACGCATCTAGCGCCAGTTGTAAAATTAGAACAAATTGTTCCTGAAGGGCAGATGTCTAAAACAGAATCTAAAGTTGGGCTAGGGTACCACCTACAGAAACCCCTCCGGATGTACGAAGAATTATAATAGATTAGCGACGGACAAACCGTATTTTGTCTTCCCAGTGTTTGGTTTATGTACAAATAAGTTCCATTTGAATATCTTGCATCTCGCGTTACGGAACTATTATCATAAGCTATATTCCCGTTTAAATTGTAAGACCCATAATTGTTACAGTAATCAGTATAGTTAAGCGTAACAGGAACAACAACACATGCAGTACTTGCAGCGTTGCAAGCTGCAGAACCGCACATTATAAGAGAATGGCGGGGGATTGCGCCTGAACATGATCCTTCATAAGTAGAAGCCACTCGAATTATTATTCCGTTTGGTGCCACAGTGCCTGGAACGCATAAATCAGCAAGAAGAACATGCGGCGTCGAATCATTTCCATAAAGTAAACCATGGTAGCCACCTACGAGGGAATTGTTCCCTCCATCAGAGTCAAAACAAGTAAAATTAAAGGTAGATAAACTACTAACTCGTTCACTCAACCTTAGCTCAAGTTGATTTAGGTTAGTTAAATTAACTCCAGCTGGAGAAACAAAACCTACGAAAACAGGCGAATTGTATTGCGCCGAACTAAATGATTGGAGAGTATACGTAAGTCCACTTGAATAAAAAGGAGAAGACCCGCTACCAAGGCGAGTGCCACTAGAACTAGAGTTATAACTAAAACCAATTGTCCAATTTCCTTGCTGTGAAGCAGCTGTGCCATCAGCTAAAATAACTGTACCAACTGAAGAGCGATAGAACGAACCCGAATTAGGGGAAACCCACGTCGTGCCAGTTAATTGCATTGGTGCTATTGGAAGACGAGCCCTACTGCGGTTGTTAGTGCTATAGTTTACGATATGGTTAAAGTTAACGTAAGTCGAAAATATAGTGGGAGTTCCAACTGCAGTCCAACGTCCTTGAGTAGGGTTTACACTTGTTGTAGAAGAGGAGTAAAGTATTTTTCCAACGTAAGCGGCGCCATTAGGAGATTGATTTAAAAGCACTAGATAAAACTGTACCCTGGTACCGCTTACTCCTGGAATTCTAAAATTGCTACCCCCATAAGCTACGAAACGCAACAGCGTAAAACTAGGCTGAATATTTCCAACCTTAAGCGACCTATTTTCTATATAGACGTCAAGAGTACTTGCATCAGAAGGAGCAGAACCTAAAACTTGACCAGATAAACTAACTTCATTTTCATTAGAAGTTGAAAAAGAGTAAATCGCAAACCCTAAAACTAAAACCGCTAACACACCGACAAAAGCTATTTGTGGTAAAATTTTAAAACGCTTTTTGAACACAATAAGTTTAACACAATTTAATTTAAAAAGCTAATAGGCAAAAAGAAAGGGAAAAAAAGAAAGGGAGTTTAGAACTCTAGCCTCCGGTTAATCTAACATAATGCACTGATGGAACGGTTGTAATGCCAGAAGCAGTTGGCGAAGCAGTTGAACTAGCTATAATCATACCATTTACCTTCCAATTGCGATTAGCACAAGTATCTATGCCAAGAGTAGTGCCAAGTGGTGCTGAAACTAATCTAACAATTTCACTATTTGGAGTGGAAACGTTACCTACATTTGTCCAGCGGTAAATATCAGTCGAGTTAGACGCACATTTAACATAAAGAAAAATAGTCACGTTTACAGGAATAGTACAATCAATCCCCGTACAACCTATGTTACGTGCAGATAGCCCCATTTGAACTTGTCTGATGTTACTTGGAGCAGCAACGATTCTTGTGCTATCTCTTCGAAAAATTCCGTTTGTTCTTAGCCAACTAGTAAACCGAGTTAAACTAGGAGTAGAGGATGGCGCGCCTAATCCACCAGTGGGAGTTAAACCGTTAAACGTACAATAAGATGGCGAACCAGTTGGACCTACAACCAAGTTAGATAACGATGGACAACGAAATGTAGTCACCGATGTATTCCCCGGAGCATTAAAAATACCAGCTGCTTCATTTGAATTAATAGCGTTACTAGCACCAGATACGCCAGACTGACTACTAACTCCCAGTGAAGTATAGTAGACTGCATTTGCTAGTCCAACAGTTGCCAACAGCAAAGTAAAAACAGCTAAAAATGCACCTAAATTTTTCAACATCGAAAATAAAACACCTCAAATAAAAGTTATAACCCGCCCCTTGCTTAAAAATCTTTCGCAATATCGGATAGTAAGTTTTATTAAGTATCCGATACTCAATAACCTTTATGATAAATGGGGCTATCTTGAAAAGAATTTTAGAAAAAAGGAAGGTCTTGAATAATTTAAGGCCTTTTGACCAAGCAGCGCTTCACAAATTGCAAGAATCTTTTAACGTGGAATTAACCTATAACTCTAATGCCATTGAAGGCAACTCACTTTCCCTAACTGAAACTAAGCTAGTGCTTGAGGAGGGCATTACAATCGGCGGAAAGACAATGAAAGAACACTTAGAGGTTACAAACCATAGAAAAGCAATTGATTTCGTGCAAGACCTCGTTGCAAAACCAAAAATAGAGGAAATAGATGTGTTGAACCTCCATGCAATTATCCTCGATAGGATAGATCCCCACAACGCGGGATTTTACAGGCGTTCTGGAGTCCGAATAAGCGGAACAACGTATACCCCCCCAAACGCGTTAAAAGTTCCCAAACTAATGCAAGAAGTTTACCAAATGCTAAACTCAAAAAACAAGGAACCAATTGAAACAGCAGCCGCCATCCACTTAAAGTTTGTAGACATTCATCCATTCATAGACGGAAACGGCAGAACCAGCCGGTTACTCCTAAACCTATATTTGATGCGCGCAGGTTTTCCGCCAGTCATCATTCAAAAAGTAGAGCGTAAAAAATACATAACTACAATAATGCAAGAACAGCTAGAGCACAATATCTCCCCCTTTGTGAACTTCGTTGCAAAAGCACTTGAACGCTCTCTTGACATTTACCTAGATGCACTTGGAACCATATCAAACGAATACCTGACATTAGCACAAGCTGCAAAAAAAAGCAAGTATAGCCAAGAGTATCTAAGCCTACTTGCACGAACTGGAAAAATAGGCGCAGTTAAATTTGGCAGAAACTGGAAAATAACCAGAGAAGCACTACAGGAATATGAAAAGGAACAAAACCATCCCTGTATCGGATAAGTCGTTTTTTCACCTATCCGATAAAGTCAACTGTGGTTTCAATAGTCCACTTCAAATCCTTCGTAGCTCCGCCATGCTGGCTGAAAGTTTTTCTCCCCTTCCCAGCTGATTTCAACTTTATCAACATGAGCTCCAAAGAAGCCGCTTTGCTTTACTTCGTTCACTGTTTCGACGAACTTTTCAATTGCAATTTTTTCGCCGTCGAGAAAAACTTTTACACTGCCATCGACTTCATTGCGGCACAATCCAGTCAAGTTAAGCTCCTGCGCTAACCGCTTTGCATAGCTACGGAACCCAACGCCATGCACGTCGCCGTAAATCAAAACTAACGCTTGCATAATTTAATATAATCAGCAAAACTACGCGTTTCACAAACTTAAAAAGCACCGGTTGAGTTGCTTTAATGGATAGATAATCACATGCTTGGAAAGTTCACAAAAATAACCGCAAGTATACTGATAGTTTTTGCCTTGCTTAGCCTTGCATGGATATTTGCAATTAGCAAAGCACAGCTTGAAACCGCTGCGTTAATTTTAACCCTAGTTTTCACAGTGCTTATGCCGCTGTTGACTGTTTTCATGATTGTCAAAAAGCAACGGGGTTTTACTTTTTCAACTATTTTCGGAGTTGTTTATGCTTTGTTTGGATTAGCAACCGTTTTCCGCACAATGAACTCGACCGATGCCTTCTTGCAAACAACTATGTACACCGGCATAGCAAGCACAGCGCTTGGGCTAATCTTGATATTTGCCAGTGTAAAGGCAAAGAAGGAAGATGTTGAAGAAGAAATGGAAGAGGAGAAACCAAACCCATTCCAAGAATTACGAAGACAAAAAGCGCAAGAAGCAATTGCAGCACAAAGCTAACTATAACTAGCATTATACTTACCACGATCATACTTATGGAACCAAAGCTTTTTAAGTATAATGCGCATTATACATATTATGATTATACCTAGATCTGCAGAAATGGAGATACTCAATGGCATTAAAAAATGGCTACTAGTGTACGGAAGACGAAAAACTGGGAAGTCTTTCCTTATAGAAAACTTTATCCAATACGACGACTATTTCTTTGTAAAAAGAGACCGGACAATACTATCTAAAAAAAGCAGCAAGACCATGAGTTACGAAACATTCATAGAACTCGTAAAGATGCAACTGGAAGATGGCAAAACAATCGTCATAGATGAATTTCACCGCTTAGGCGATGACTTTTTTGATTTTGTTCATTACACTAAAAAAAGCGGCAAGATGATCCTAGTGTCATCAACGTTATTCCTATCTAAAAAACTACTTTCCGTGCACTCCCCGTTGGTGGGCTTTTTTGCAGAAATACCGATTGGGCTAATAGATCTCAAGGACTGCATAACTTCACTGAAGAAGCTATATCCCGATAAAAAACAGTTAACTGAAATGGCAGTTATAGTGCGGGAACCAATTACCATACCTTATCTCAATGAAAATATACCTACACGAAAGGCTTTTGCTGAAATGCTTGCTGCCTCGGCTAAGACGGTTCCAACTTTAGTAGGCGAAGTGTTTGTCGAGGAAGATAGAACGATGTCTGCAGTGTATGAAGGGCTACTTCGGGCAATAGCAAATGGAAAGGCAGTTTCAACAGAGATGTCAAGCTACCTTTTTTCCAGGGGTTTAATAAAAAAAGATGACTCGAGCATGATCCAGCAGTACTTGAATAACCTAGTTGAGTTTGGGCTAATTAAAAAACTACAAGTTCATAATAGAAACAAATTTATTTACCGGATACTATCCCCCCTTTGTTGGGCGTTTTACTATGCTGATGAAAAGTACAATATTTCAGAAAAGCAGCTAAATGTACTTGAGCTTGAGAGGATAGTTGAACAGTTAATGCCTCACATAATGGAAGATCAACTGCGCGAGTTTATAGCCAGTGAAAAGGGCTTAACCGAAACCGTTGTTCAAACTACAGATAGTGAAATAGACGGGCTCCTGCTTAGGTTCAAGAAGCCCGAAATTGCAATGGAAGTGAAATGGAAGGAAAAAATTGATAAAAAAGACATTGCAGATGCAGAGAAAAACCTAGAAAAGGTAACTGCAAAGGAAAAGTGGCTCGTTGTTCCTGACAAGAAAAAAGTAAAGCAAAAAACAAAGCTCAAAGTCGTAGATATATTTGACTTAATTTAAGAAGAAAAAGCACAATGAAATGAATTAACAGCGCTAGAGAATAGCGCAACCAGTTTTCTTTTTGGCGCCACACGTGTTTTCTTTCTTGGCACGCCTGGGTTCTTTCTTTTCGCAAAAGAAAGAAGACTGGCTACTCAACGTCCATTTCTAGTTCGACTTCGCCTGTTCCGCATGGAATGGTTTGACCGATTATTATATTTTCAGTTATTCCGCGGAGTTTGTCTTCTTCGCCGTGTATGCATGCGTTGGTTAAGTGTTTTGCGGTTTCTTCAAACGCTGCACGTGCAAGCACTGAATCTTTCTTGCCAGCAAGTCCATGGCGGCCGATGCTTTCAATTAATCCCTTGGATGTCATTGAATCTGCAATTAGCATAATGTGACGTATGTCTACATCCATGTCCTGGGCTTCCATAACTTTTAGAAGTTCGACGATTATTGCATTGCGACCAGCTTCGATACCTAGTACGCGTGAAATTTCGGCGACATCATTAGTTGTTGTGCGGCGGGTGTCAACAGCTTCGATTTTGAACACTTCTTGCAAGTTACTTCCTTCAGTTGCAAGGGTGTATTCGTTGTCTTCCTTTTCAATTATAATCGCTCGGTTAATTCCTTCGATTCCTTTTAATAAAACGGTTCTAAGGCGGTTGGTGATTTTTCTTACGTTGCGAAGCGTGTCTACTTTTGGCTTTACAGTTATAGTTTTACCACCTTGGCCTTCGTACGGCGCAACAAGTTTAATTTTTTCAACTGCACTTTCAATTGAAATTGCATGTTCCTTAAGTAGCTCTTCGTTGAATTTTATTTGAATTGCCTTTTTCTCAAAGTCTTCTTTTACTTCTGCAACGGTTTCCAAGGTAACTTGTTCAATTTCAGCTGCGATTTGTTTAGTTCGAGCATAATCCTTATTAAAAGGCGCTTTCAAGTGTACTTCCATAACTGGCTTCTTTGGAGTTTTGCGTCCGTCGACGATTTCAACTAAACGAGTAAACCCAAGCTGTGCTAGCGATGCTACTCCGGCGTAGTGGAAGGTACGTAGAGTCATCTGTGTTCCTGGCTCGCCGATGCTTTGAGCTGCAATAACTCCAACTGGTTCTCCGTATGCGATTTTCTTTCCATTTGTAATGTCAAGTGCGTCGTCGCCATACATGAATTGAATTATCCTACCTTCTGCATCTCTAACTGACAAGTCGCTTTTTACAATGAAGTCCTGAATTGCGTTTACTAACCTGCGTTGCATGTAACCAGTTTTTGCAGGGTTAACTCCTTTATCTACTACTGAGTCACGTCCTCCAGCTGCATGGAAGAAATATTGAACTGGAGTTAAACCGTCTTTAAATGCCCGATCTACAAATCCCTTTGCTTGGTCGCTTAAATCACCTTTTCTAAAGTGCGGCAATATTCTAGACTTATAACCAGAGGTTGCACGTTTGCCACGAATAGCCTGTTGACCAACTAATGCCGCCATTTGGATTACGTTTATTCTACTTCCACGTGCGCCTGCGTTGGCCATCATGAGTGCAGAGTTAACTTGGAGTTCCTTACCGCCTGCGGTTGTTGCTCTGTTTTTAATGTGTTCGCTGGTGAGGTTATTGCAAGCTGACCTCGCTTCTTCAAGCACGTCCATTATTTGCTCTTCGAGTGTTTCTTTCAAAGTTTTACCAGGCTGGCGTTCCAAAGTTTTCTTCCTGTATTTTGAAATCACCATGCGTACTTTTTTGCGCGACTCCCTTACAATTTCTGCAAGTTGCTTTGTTGCAGTTGCATCTAATGAATAGTCGTCAAGTGAAAGTGATAAGCCAAACATTTTTACAATTGTTGACGATAACCGCGTTGCTTCGTCGATATATTTGCGAACTACATCTGCGCCATACCGGAGGAATAAATCGCGTACAATTGCGTTTGAAACTTTACTGTCAATTGCACCGCTTATTAATTGGCCTTTCTTTATAACGGTTTTTCCTTTTGACTTGTTCGCAAATTCAGCTGAAAACTCTGGCGGGAGAAGCATTGAGAACACTTCTTGTCCAGTGACTTTTTTCTTTTCAATTGGCGTTTCCATTTCACTCTGGCTGAGCAACTCAAACGCTTCATCTCTATCAAACGAATAGTCGAAATTAGTTAGCAGGTAGAGACCACTTAAGTGATCTAACGTAGGTGAAATGAGTGGCTTGCCGTGGCGTGGCGAAAGTATTTGTCCTTGTACTTTCATTAATATCTCAGCTTCGCTTTGTGCTTCTTCATTTTGCGGCACGTGAACGTTCATTTCGTCTCCATCGTAGTCAGCGTTGTACGGTGAACAATCTGCAACATTGAAACGGAAAGTTTTGCCTGGTAGGATTTTGACTTCGTGACACATCATTGACACACGGTGGAGAGATGGTTGTCTGTTGAAAATAACTAAATCGCCATTTATAAGTTGGCGTTCGATTTGGTAGCCTGGAGTGATTTCTTTTAGCACTTCTTCTAAGTTAGCGGTTGTTAATTTCTTTCTGCGGTTATCTGGCCGGATTACGTAGTTGATTTTTTCCGGACTTTGTCGCACGAAGTTCTTTATCAACTCTAGGTTCCATTCGGTTACACTTACCGGTACAGTTAACTCGCTTGCAATTTCCTGTGGCACTCCGAGCTGGTTAATTGAAAGGCTTGGGTCTGGCGAAATAACGGTACGTGCAGAGAAGTTAACACGTTTTCCGCTTAAGTTATAACGGAACCTTCCTTCTTTTCCTTTTAATCGCTGGAATAGTGTTTTAAGTTGGCGACCGCTGCGATGCCTTGCTGGCGGAATTCCGGCTGTTTCATTGTCATAGTAAGTTACAACGTGGTACTGGAGTAATTCCCATAAGTCTTCGATGATTAACTGCGGTGCGCCTGCGTCGATGTTTTCGCCAAGCCGTTGGTTAATGCGGATAATGTCTACCAACTTGTGAGTTAAGTCATCTTCACTTCTTTCTCCGGTTTCAAGAGTTATAGATGGACGTACGTTAACAGGCGGAACTAACAGTACAGTAAGTACAGCTAATTCTGGACGAATCGCAACGTCGAGTTGTTTCAAATCTTGGTCTGGAATGCGTTCTAAGCGTTCGCGTGTTTCGTTTGGTAATAGTTTGCGGTCTGCTTCGTAGTAATTTGTAGGTTTTACGAATTTAATCACAACTTGCTTCTCGCTGCAGTGTGGACATTGCGCTGCACGTTTTACGCCATCTAAGTCAGTTGCGTTTGTCATTACTCTTGAACATTTTCTGCAAACTGCCTTAAGGAGTTGGTAGATCATTTTTCCAAATCCAACGTGCACAACTGGACGTACAAGTTCAATGTGTCCAAAGTGGCCAGTGCAGGATTTCATTCTTCCACCGCAAGTTTTGCATTTCAAACCAGGGTCGATTACTCCGAGCCTCTGGTCAGCTAGGCCGCCTTGAATTGGGTAACCGTCTTCGTCATAAGTGTCTGGGACAGTGATTTTTACAGAGCTCATTTTCCTAACTTGTTCAGGAGAAAATACTGAGAATTCAACTTTTTCAATTAAACGCATTTTTTTATTACACCAAAATTTTTGACATTTATTTTTTTAACACAAATTATTTCTTGTTTTATTTTCAAGCCTGTGATTTTAGTTTTAGCTTTGGAAATATGCCGATGCTTTTCATTTCATCAAGGAGGAGTTTAAACGCATAGCTCATTTCGACTTCCTGTACGTCTCCACCTTCACATAATGGACAGTAACGTTTGTTCTTGTTCTTGTCATGCACTGCAAGCGAACCACAATCACCGCACACTAGCTCAGTTGTCTTATCTGAAGAATCGATCATCCTTTCCTTTAACAACGAAGCTGCGCCGTATCCAATGAAGCAGTCCCGCTCCATTTCTCCTAAACGTAAACCACCTTCTCTTGCACGTCCTTCGGTTGGTTGGTGAGTTAACATCTGCACCGGTCCACGTGACCTTGCATGCATCTTAAGCGAAACTAAATGATGTAATCTCTGATAGTAAATTACCCCGATGAAGATCTTGGCTTTTAACATTCGTCCAGATACTCCATCGTAAAGCGTTTCCACGCCTGCTGGGTGGAATCCTTGTTCAATTAATGATCCTTCAAAGTCAGTTTGAACTTGTCCGCGGAATGAAGTACCGTTTTTTAACTTACCGTCAAGGCAAGCTGCTTTTGCGCCAAGCATTTCAAGCAAATGACCTGCGGTCATTCTTCCCGGAATAGCATGTGGGTTAATCATCAAATCTGGAACTACTCCGTCTTTTGTAAACGGTAAATCAGCTTGGTCTGAAAGCAATGCAACTACTCCTTTTTGTCCAAAGCGAGAAGCAAACTTGTCCCCAATTTCTGGAACGTTTGTCTTCCTTACTTTTATTTTAACAAATTTGTTGCCTGACAATGTTTCGGAGATCATTACACTATCTACAATTCCATCTTCGTTTGACCTAACTGTAAGTGAACTTTCCCTGCGTTTTTCAGTT
>ORJL010889172.1_pt1 | contig 10768 bp, 12 predicted proteins | sample 1779941 | NCBI WGS metagenome assembly ORJL01 (sample SAMEA104232317, study PRJEB22302) | groundwater metagenome | biome: forest; feature: aquifer; material: groundwater | place: USA | collected 2011-08-07 | depth 5.8 m | reverse complement strand
TGGATGGCTATCTGCCAGAGCCAGGGCTTATTCTTATCTAAATGGTTAGAAACGAGGTGCGGCGCCCGCCCAGCCTTTGCGTCCCCCGGCCAAGGCTGGAAACGCCATAGGAATGGCGCTCCCAAGCAGTAAGAACGTTCCTACCAGGAGCAACCACTTCCGCCCATCTGTCCAGGGGTCCATGGACATAACCCCTCGGTTCAGATTCCAGACGTAGGACGCTGTCGGGAGCGCAACTAAGGCACTGCTATCTGAGTCACCCTTGGGCCAGCATAAGGCTGTTTTGGAGAAGAACTGACAATCCTTACCCTCCAGTTGAACCACCCCGGAAGTGGCGAAGCCGTACCAATACAACGGATCAAACCCCTGGAGCGCACGGGATCCAAGATAGTCCGAAATTACGGGAGCGACGGCCGGATGCTCAAGGACGGGAATCCTTAATGCTGCCTGATAATCTTGGCCGGTATTACCCAGTTGCAGATTCCACGGCGCTGCAAGTTCAGGATGAGACTCGAGCCGATACACCGTCGTGTAACAGGCCATCCGCCAGTCATAAATACTCGCATGTTGGACTTCACAATCAAGCCGTTTCCCAAGTTGTGACCGAAATTGCTGATAGAAGCGTTCGAAGGGCTGCTCTTGTGAATCGGGAAGCGGGCCGCTATCCATTGGGGCCGCAGGTGCTTGCGGACCAGTTACAAACAGCCCCAGGAACGCCAATGCCCCCGTTGCGGCAAGCAACGCCCACATTGGACGCTGCTCTCGCATGGACATAAGCACGCCGAAACCAGCGGTCACCACACCCAGCATGATGGCTACCCTAACGATCTCTTCTGACGCCAATATTGCCTGCATGGTTACTTCCTTCCTTTACCGCAACAGGGTATCTACGTAGTGGCGCGGCGTCTTGTCCGGGATAGGCCGCAGCCGCACCACGGGCACCCGGGCGATTCGCGGATTTGTTGGGTGTGCCAGCAGAAGCGGAGCCCAGACGTACTCCATGCCCTCGGGATATGGCTGATTCTTACGAGCCAACTTCACCCGGACGAGTTTCTTCGTCGCGTCTTCGATTTCCTGCACGCGCTGGATGGCCTGCTGCCCTTCGAAAACCGCACCTATGCCTCCGGCAGCGCAAACCTGCGGCATATCTGGATCGAGCTGTGGCGCGTCGATCATCTCCGCATCCTTCTGGAGTGAGGCCACAATGGTGTCTGATAACACCTCTGGCAGGGCTTGCTCCGCGATGGTCGGGTAATCGACCCGGAGCAATTTGCGCGAAAGTTGGACATACCAGGGCACAGGAACCACCGCCAACTCTCCTTGTGCGCCTGCTAGCGTGCCCAGCAGGTGCTGGCCCGTTACCACCTGGACATTCTCGGCAACGGAATGCGGTTTCCCCTGTTTGATCCGATAGCCCACACTATTGATGGTCATGAATGCCGCGAATATCCAGTCCAGCTGCGGGTTGTTCACGCCGATAATGGTGGGCAGTCCCAGATTGTTCGGGTAATCTTCGTACCCCTTTAGATGGTAATTACGCCAGTGTTTGCGGTTGTGGACAGGCAATACCTCCAGCAGTACATGATGCGCCTTGGGGAATGTAGCAAGCCCATTCTTAACCGCGGCTTCGTCTACGCCCATAGTTCCGCCTCCACCACTTGCTATGTGCCAGATTAGGCTGCACACCAGGCCGTTCTTAGTGTCCTGAAAGAGCGCCTCTTCCCAGAACCGTTTGTCCTGCGGACCCCACTCCCACTCTGATCGCTCAGCGTTCCGGGGATCGTTGGCAAAGCCATCGGTAGCCGATTGCAGCACTTGCCGCGGGCCGAAGGTCGGGACGACCTGCTTCAGGAACGCGATCTTGTCAAACACACTCCTGTTCCAATTTTCAGCCAAGACGAAACCGCTCTCGTTCTGAACCCCGAAGGGGCTTTGCCTCACCATCGTCTGGCCTGCAAAGTTAACGCCCAAGTCGCCGCGCACCGCCCAGCCAACGCTGTGAAACTCCGATGACTCGATTTTCTTTATCCGTATGAAATCCGCTGATGGCATTAGCTATAGTCTCCTTGTGATTAAGCCCTCGTGCCTGATAGCATTAGGGCTGCTTTCTTGGGCAAAAAGCCCTGAGAGCGGCAACACTCCCCGCCCTCTCGCCTCGACAACCAGCAGGACGGGGAGTGCCTTTGCAACGTCTGTTCCGGTCTACGCTTTACTCGATACAATGCCCTCCTTCTCCGGCTGTTTCACCCAACACACCTCACAGAAGTGCTTCCACGACCCATAGGCGTTGATGCTCATCACAGACTCAGATTCATGCCCGCATGAAAGCCCCACATACCGTCTTGGCCCATTGCCGAAGATTGCGTCTAACCCGCACAGCTCACATCTGCCCACGCATTTCGGTTTCGTTGCGGGAACCAAAGGGAGCTTCCAGTAGTGGACGCATCGTTCTGTGGGGATGCTCAGGGGGTCTCCTTCGTTATCAGAGCTCAGTTTCACGAAAGACGCGGGGTCGCCATTGACGGCGACCCCGGACTTCCTCTCCCGCTCTTGTGTGACGAATGTCAGCCCTTTCATTATCTTATTACCTCTACTACCTCCCGCTCCCTGGGGAGCGTGCTATCCCCAGCGGCGAGCACTTTGTCGAGGAGCTCAGAAGCTCTGGGTACATCGCCTTGCAGCTCCAGTTGGAGCGCCATTGCGAACTTGCCCCTCATTGAAATAGGCAGGTCCGAAACGCCGGGCGTCCGACTCAAATGCACCACGTCCATGACCATGCAGTGCTCCATGGTTCTTCTCCTTGTGAATAAGCCCAAATACTTGGTAGCATTAGGCTGCTTTTGCGGAAGCAATGGGTGAAGCGTGCTTGCGTCCTCTTTTCAGGAAGGGTCACCTCCTACTCATCTACATGCCGCATCACGAATGTATGCTTATCACGACATTGTCATGATAAGCATACTACTGATTGCCTGTCAAGCAATAGTACACAGAGTAGGATTCTGCCGTACAATATGTCCATGGATCTAGAAGCTCTAGGAGAGGTGCTGCGCGAGCGCAGAGAGGCCATCGGCATTTCAAAGGCCGAACTGGCCCGCCGCGTCGGCATTAGTGAAAGCTATGTCTCCCTCGTCGAGCAGGGTGACCGGCGGCCGTCGAGAGGCGTGCTGGAGCACTGGGTGAGGGCGCTTAGGGGGGAAGCCGAGCCAACCGACTCCTATTTCGGGGCACTACTACGGCTTGCCGGTCATGAGAACCCGGAGGAAGACCAGGGCATCCCCGCGGTGCCATTGCCATTTGGCGGAGGAACGCTGTACTTTCCGCAGCCCCGCCGCCTGGAGCGAGAACGCTTGGTTCGAGAATTCCAGGAACTCCTTGATAAGGCAGCAGCATCGGGCACGGAGCATTGGGAAGGTACGGTGGAGTTAACGGATTCATTCATAAAGGGAGTAGGCCAAGTCCTCCTTGCACCGTCCCTTACACCCAGCAGGTGGAGGCAACTAGTTCAACTCTTTTCATCCTATTTAGACTGGTTAGCATTCCGCACGGGGAGAAAAAATGATTGATCTACCTTCCCTCCCTTTCGGTCCCAACGCGCTCCGCACCACGGAGGGCGCATACTTCTTCGCCGCGGACGCGCTGTTCGCTCGGCGTACGGGACGCGACGCCCAAGCCCACGAGGTAAACCACCGTGCGCTCGTGAATGGTGCCTTGTACAAAGGAGCAGGCATCATAACACGCCCGCGACAAAGCCCCATCTTTATAGACCCGGATGTTTTCGATGTTCTGCATGGACTCGTGGCGATGAGCCAAACGTGCATATGGGCTGCGTGTGAGAAAGCTTCATCCTCGAATATCCGCGTTCTGAACTCGACGCTCAGGGAAGGTATTACAGTTGAGGGTGATACTCCACCCGCAACTCTGGTCCGAAGTCTTTTCGAGCGCGCTCAGCAGATAGAATCTATTGTCGACAATATCTGGTTTAGCGCGTCCTTCGTCTTGGAACTCATCGCTATCGATTTCACAGATGGCTTCGATGCCCTTGGTAATTGGGACCCGTTTATCCGTGCAACGTCGGATATGGATGATACTTCCAAGCGTTCACTTCTGCTTGAAGAGGCAGGGCTAATTTATGACGCGTTTACCCGCGCACAACATGATCCGCCCGACAATTACGTTTCTCGAGATGCATTCCGGGACGCAGTGTGCACCACTTGGGACGCGTATGACACTTTACCTACCGACGATGAACAGCGCCGAGAAGTTCTAAGATACGCGCTCGCAAATATCCTCAAACTTAAAGATACTGCTGACGGCATTACGCAAGTCTACGTCCAGGACTCTCTGCTGCTTATGCAGAGATGTGTAGCCTTCCTAAAGGATCACGGTCCCGCGGCCGTTCAGTTTCTGAGGTCTGAAACAGAGGCGCGTGGAGCGGACATCAACCGAGCCGCCGAGCTGTTGTGGGCTAGTGCGCGCGAGGGGTTTGGCTGGTTGCCGACCACGCCAAGTGACATCGTTTTCCGGTTGCGGCTTGCCATTAGGCAGCACTTAGCCACTGGCCCAGGTCTTGCTGCACCGACGCTAGAGACCTATGACCGGCGCCTTGTAGAACCAACGCACTTCCGCTTCCGCGACAGTTTGTTGTCCCCACTATTCCATTTTATCTGGAGCACCGATGGAGAACGGTCCATCGAAATAAATTCGTCGCTTGTAAAGGCTGTGCGAACGCTTGAACCCGCGCTACCGGCTGTTCCTGACGATTGGTGGAGACAACTCCTCCTGTTTGAAAAGCTTCGCGATTCCTTCAAATTTGGCCAGCCAGTCATCTGCCCTCTCAAGGGCTATACGCCTCGTCTCAGTGACTTCGAAGTTGTAGGATGCGACGAAAACTGCGCCGTGCGAGTGTGGCTTCGCTCAAAAGCGCATGTTATTCAGGGAGCAAAAGCGGACGGGGCATGTGACCTCCTCAAACCTTTGGGTGCCATCTGGATACCTAAGAATTCTGAACGTTCAGGCACCCTCTTCCAGGATAATAAATTTAGCCTCAACATCCCGGCAGCCTATATCAGCGCGCAAGTCCACCACTTAATGGTACGTATTAGGGCCCAAGGGGCGGCATCACCCGGCTTGGAAATGATATTCAGCGAACCCAGCACGATTCGAGAACTGGAGGAAGCCGGTCTTCGTGTTGTTCAGGAGCAACTGGGAAAGGACCGGTTGGTTGTAATGCCTGACCAAACGTATCTGCTATCCATCTTCGAGTCAGACTCCTTGGAGGCGCCACCCTTTGACTCCTCAGCCTGGGAGCCGTGTTCAATCCAGCCGGATGTTCCGGTGCCCACCAAGGATTACCCCAGGAACTGGCCGTCAGGATTGCGCTACCCCTTGAAGTACGCGCTAATCGAAGCGATTGGCCAGGATTATCCTCCTCAGCGGCTCGTTGAAGAGGGCTTCGTGAAGGACCTTCTGGAGACATCTAAGTGGGTTAGCGCCGAAATCGCCGAACGAGGTGGCGCAATAACTCCTGATGAGGTTCAGTCCAGGCTTTCCCAACTCTTCGCAAAGTCGGTGTCAATGCGATCTTGGCACGCTGTCCTACTGTTTCACGGACAGCCGCCTGCTGCGCAAATAGGAATCGAGCGGCATTTTACCCGAGAGGGTTTCAGTGTCACTTATAGGAGCCCAATAAACGAAGAAGGCGGAGAAATGTGGTTTTTTTCTCTGGTCAAAGAAGGCTGGGCAAGCGTCGAGGCACCGCCCAGGTCTTGGATGCGCTCGCAGACTTTACACTTTTGGGTGTATTGCTGTTTACCGGCCGGTTCGCTTCGACGCCTTAGCGTGCCCTTCGCTGCCATTCCGTAGTTCGGGTTTTGACTGCGAAGAGAACCGCTTAATTCCCACATCAAGCCCACCGCCCGCGAAAGGTAAATCTCCTGCATCATTGCCCAGTCCCGAAGACTCCTCCAACGGCTGACTACCTGTCCCTCGAGGTATCGGTTCCACGGCCTGGCTTTCACTAGGGGGTGGTAAGTGTGGTGGTCCATCTTCGTGTCGCTCCTTTTCCATAGGAGCGAGAAGTATAGCACACCCGTTCTCACGGTTCAACTGGCAAGTTGTCCTGCCGTATTCGCTTACGCAGTAAGCAACCTACGGGGGTGGGTGGGAGCCGCCAACCTTCCCTTGCGCGAACTGAGCGCCCGTTATCGAGCGCTCAGTCTTTCTTTCCACCGGCGTTTATTCGCCTTTGGGCTTAACGGAACACCAGGTTCCGTCCGGGTTCTTCTGGTGACAACTCCAGAACGGACCGGCCTTCCCGTTCACTTTGGCCATCGGGACATGGTGAACCCCGCACGTCGGGACGGTCTCGCCGTTGCCGTTGGCCTTCTGATACAGGTCTGCTTTGGTGCCGTATATCTCGACGACTCGATCATACGTGGCCTTTGCCCAGCCCAACACTGACTTGGCCATTGCCTGGTCATCGGTGGTAGCGATGACGGTGTGCTTGCCGTCGGTCGACAGAATCACTTGATAAGTGGTTTGTGCCATAGATTTTCACCCCCTTTCCGCAGCTTGCTCCAAGATTGAATCTGGAAGGCTGCTGCCTTCTTACCTGTCACGTCTCACACGGCGAAGCGCCGTCAAAGAGGAACACGGGCGCTTGCGCTCCGTGGGAATATCCTTACGGAATAAGCGAAGCCGTGTGATATGAAGCGGGGTGAACTTTAAAAGCGAGCGAAGCGAGTCGCTCTAAGGTTGGCGGCGGGGGTATGACCTGCTTCGAGTGTTCGTAAGCAGTAACTGGCCCGGTTTTGGCGTACCGAACTCGACATTGCAGCCGAAGGTCTTTATAATTGCCAACACTATGCGGAGGGCTCAGTGCCCGAAGCGAACGGTAGTATCGTTCATCGGTGCCTGGGGAGAGGGGGAGAGTATGCAAGAGCATTGGCAGTGGATCCATTGGCGAAAATTCTCCATCGTGCAAGTGGTCTTGCCCCTGTTGGTGCTTGCATTGTCAGTCCAAGCCCCTACTCCTGCTGTTGCCTCAGTTGCCACCCCTGTTTACCTGTTTCCTTGGGATCAAGCTCTTAATCCCCGTTACTTCACCGGCGGGCCACACAGCACTATAACTGGACCGAATTACGCCACGGACCCAACCAAGACTGCCATCGATTTTGGCGGCGGGGGATGGCAGGTTATCTCCATCGAAAGCGGCATCGTAGAATTCGCTGGTTGGGTGACTGATCGAGTCTGCCCGCGCAACAAACCGTGCAGTGGTAGCTGGTCTGGAAACGTGGTGGTTATAACCCATGATGATGGGATTCAATCCGAGTATTGGCATTTGAGCGCCGCTGAACCCTCCCTCATTGTCGGCGCACGTATACCCAAGGGATACCCCATCGGAACCACGGGTTGCTCCGGTGACGGTGCCAAAGACCCGAAAGGCACGTGCGAGGATCACCTGCACCTCGACTTCAAAAGAGGTGGTTATCGTACATCAGATGGTAACTGGATCCACGGCCCGGGTGTCGATGTCACCGCTGTGGTGCTTGATGGATGGGCTATCCATTGTCAGGACGGAACTGCCTGCATAAGCAAATCAAAGGACTATGAAGGCACGATGACTAAGACCGGAGAAGCAACGCGTACGGCGACTATTGAACACTGTGACGCCAATAACACCAATCACACGTGCTCGGAGAAGGGCAAGCCGATTCGCAATGATATGCCTTCGACCAACCGCAAAACCATTCTAACTTTTGTTCAGCTAGCGCCTCTTATGGGTGGTCCCGTGCGACAAATCGGGGAAACCTATTACTCAAATCAGGTCCAGATCACCTACCAATCGGGACAGGTGATTCTGTCTGGCGACCCTCCTCCTATCAACCTCTTCGCGGTAGACGACGGCATGATTCTAACAGTCACCAGACCTGACGGGACAACTGCTTCCTGGAGCCACGTTTTCGAGGTTGGGTGTTATACCATTAACCCTCTTGCTCCTGTAGACATCACCAACCTCTTCCAACCAGGTGTGAATCTGGTTTCCGTGAGTCTGTACGACATTTGCGGATTTAGTGAAGGGACAGCGAACGCCATTTTCCTGACGTATAGCACGTCACCCAGCTGACCTTCGATGACGGTGCCCTGTATCGAACCAGACGCGTCTTCTATGAAATAATCATAGGCGTGCACTACGCCCACAAGCAACGGTTGCCCATTCGACGGCGGGTCCCGTTTCGACCCAGCAGCTCGCATTGACGTGAAGGATTCTCGATCCAGGTAGTGAGCCAGACCTCCAAGTATTTACCATAACCGAGTGATATAATAGGTCCGTGCAGAATGGGTACGCCGGCTGTTTTGTTATTGTAACGCTTATCCTCATACTTACGGCTAGCCTTGCAATATTCACAACGGCGTTGCAGGGGTTACCGTCGGGACATTCCGCTTTCTCTTGGGTCTCAAAACCACTGGATGACCTGATACCTGTACGGCCACGACCGGCAGAGATTAATCTGGACGAAATGACTTGGCCCAGCCTTGGCCCGTGTTCTGAGGCGATAACATTCGTAGGTGATGGATTCGAATTCTGCTATCCATTAGACATGACAATCTCACACCGACCACCAGAAGCAGTGATTTGGAGTGCAGAATACAACCCCGGGGAAGTGCGAGACTATCAAATGTTGCTAAGGTCACAGGTTGTTCCATATCCACAGCCAACCGTTGGCAACGAGTTGTTCGCATCAACCGAGTACGCAGTCGATGTGCTAAGCATTGAAGAAGAATCTCCGATGATATTGGGTTCGGAGAAGGCGCGGAACTTTGTGATCAACTGCGGCGTTCATTGTTCGTGGCACGTGATTCACTTTAAGCGCGGAATGTCCTACTACGAATTGGGACACAATGTTGCTGGAGGTGGGCTTGAAAGTAGGTTTCAACAAATTGTTGCTTCTCTCCGGTTCACCTCCGAGTAGCAGCCTGTCGCCTGATTCCAGCCGTGCGCTGGCGACCCTGCCCTAGTCATTCACATATACTGTTTTCCGTTGGGGGGCGGTGTTCTTTGGAGCCGAAGGCCGCCCGTCTCCCAGCCTGGCGGTGGAGGTTCAAGGAGGAAACCGTCCAGGCTGCCAGCCCCTTAGGGCATTGGCCAGCTCGGAAGCCCCCTTTAGGGGGCCAGTGAGCGGCAGCGCACTCCGTAAACACTCCACGGCTCGGATGTTCACCAAAATTACTCGTACAACGAAACTACTCGCTTCAAAGCGCTGCCGCTCACTGGGGGGTAGTCCCCGACGAGGATGCACAGCAGACGAGAACGAAGTGTTCGGGGACTACCCCCCAGCCCTGCGAGCTGGCCACCACGCTGTAGGCGTGCTTTCCTCCTTGTACAAATAAGCGCCAGGTTGTCCTGGCGCCCCAATCCTTTCTGGTCGGGTAACGACCAGCAGTAGGTCTTCTGTCACCTACACTGGCTCCTACACACCTCCGGTCCAGAATGTTAAACCTCACCCCCTTGACAGCACTAGGTGTTCGCCAGTATGATTTCGTCAACACTGAAATGTCAGAGTAGACCAATGCCTCAACGTCAGCGTCCTATTTCGATTACCGCCCATGAGAGGGAATTTCTTGAGCGCCAGCGCGAGCGGTACGAGAGGGAATTCGGGGAGCTAGGCAATTGGGGTGACTTCTTGGGAGCGATATCGCTGCTCGGTCTCGTCGCTCTCGGAGCGTATTTCCTGGTGAGGGCGTCTGAGAGGTCGGCGCAGACGGCTACGGTTGTATGCAGCCAATGTCGGGAGAACATTCTTATGGCTATTCCTTCGGGGACTCCACGCTTCGTTCAGGTGGGATGTCCACATTGCGGACAGGGCCTCGTCGTGGACCTCCGGAGTCAATAAGTTCTCAAGGAAGGGGGGTGAACAAAATGCGACTCGTACCGTATTACCGAGTGCCGCGCTCTATGGCAGAAGCAGAGAGTCAGGCTAAGAGCTTCATGATTGGCGGAGCGGTATTGTTCCTGACCGGACTGGCTATCTACGCCGCCGTTTCGGCTGTAAAGGCAGACTAACGGTGCTGTTGCTAGTCTGAGAAGAGGACTCAGCCAGACTTGAGTCCTCTTCTTGTCTCCGCTCATGTCTCGCGCTTTGCATCTGTCAGACTCTGGTCTGCCGACATTCCCTGCTCAATTTCTTACTGTGGCCTTGCAGGAGCCTGCTTTGGTTGCTCCTTCCTCGTCGGCATTGCCTGCACTCAAAACAAATTTTCAAACCGCCAAAAAACTGGGTCTATTCTTTTTGGGTCTACGTAATACTGCGTCTAAGTAGTCGGAACCCTGCTTCCCCTCCTGTTCGGAGGTCTACTGCCGGTCCTGACCGGAACTGTACTTCCGCTCCGCCTCGTTTTTTCCCGTTTTAGTTTCGTCTTCACATCCAGAATGTAATAGAGGTTCGGCTTGTTGAGACCCTGCTGCTTGATACGGATGTACCCGAACGACTCAAGCTCCTTGAGATAATCTCGTAATTGCCGGACGCTGACCCCCAGGTCTTCAGCCATTCTGGTCTGACCCGCGAAGGTGGACCCGTCCTGCCATGCGTAAGATAACAGTATCGCGTACGATAAGCGCGCCCCAACCTTGAGACGCTTGTCCCGCAAGACCATGTACGGCAATGCTGCGAACCCGGCCCGCAGCATCTCATTCTCGATGATGATGGTTTCGTAGCGCTCCTCAACGGAGCGTCCAATCTGTTGCATAGGCTATTGGCCCTCATGGTGG
>ORJL010497111.1_pt1 | contig 10768 bp, 7 predicted proteins | sample 1779941 | NCBI WGS metagenome assembly ORJL01 (sample SAMEA104232317, study PRJEB22302) | groundwater metagenome | biome: forest; feature: aquifer; material: groundwater | place: USA | collected 2011-08-07 | depth 5.8 m | reverse complement strand
GCAGCGGACCGGCTCCGCCTTGCGGACCAGCAGCGCCTGCTGCACCGGCAAGGCCAGCAGCACCGGCAGCACCAGTTGCGCCGGTTGGCCCAGCGGGGCCAGTCGCACCAGTGGCACCGGCAGGGCCAGTCGCACCGGTTGAACCAGCGGGGCCAGTCGCGCCGGCAGGACCGGTTGCACCGGTGGGACCCGCCTTCCCGGCAGGCCCTTCAGTACCAGAGCAAGCCGAAAGCACAAAAAATAGAGCGAGGGAAAAGAGTGCTGTGAGAGTAAAGAATAACCAGTGCTTGCCAGTTCTACTGATTCCCGCTTTGCCGGTGTACATTAATCCCCTCCTTGAGGTTTAAAACGATGCCAAGTTGGAGATATATAAATTCCCACGTGAAATTATTCACATGTGAAATGCATCACGAACTCTAACATGACTAGTCTAAAATTGCAAGAGTACAAAAATCACTACTTGCCTTCAGATTTCCGCAGACTAGATTGGCCAGGCTAGCCCATAAAAATATTCAATGCCAGAGATAGCTATCTATAGAGCCAGCTTGATAGACATAAAATGCGAAGGAGTTCGTCACGAAAAACCAACATTGTTGCAGAAGAAGATCACATAGACCATTTTGATATAATCGTGGTCTATGGGAGACCACGGAGAAGACTATCTATAAGGCCCCTATGGTGCAAAAGTCTTCAGCAAAACGGAACTGTCGTGGTCTTCCTTTAAATTAGGCAAACATCTAGAATCACATATCTTGCGAGTTGCAGAAGCCAACCAAAATAGTAGCAAGCGATGGATTCTTGAGCGACTGAGGTTATGAGATGGTGGAGCTGGGGAGGCTCGAACTCCCGACCTCCTCAATGCCATTGAGGCGCTCTCCCAACTGAGCTACAACCCCACTTGCGTCTAACTATAGCAAATGAAGGCTGCGATGGCAACGTTCTCTCTGCTCAAATTGGGTGAACCGTTCCTCGATCCTCCCGGGGAAAGTCACACTGCGAAAGGCTCACGTTAAGCGGTGCGCTTCAAATTGATTGACAGGCAATACTGCCTAACCTAGAATGGGTTCGGCTTACTATTCGCACAATAGATAGGTGAGGTGCTTGTCCTACCTCAAGTTCGTCTTTTACTCCATCGTCAAGCTGGTAATAATCTGCAAGAACGCCGTTAACGACTTCCTTGACAAGAATGGTCATTACCTGGCAGCTGCCATATCTTTTTACGCACTCTTCTCTTTGTTTCCACTAATTCTGGCCCTGACATCTTTGTCCGGTTTTATCTTCAAATCGCCTGAGCAGGAAGCCCAACTGGCCATAGACATCACACAAATTATCCCTGTTTCCGCCCAGTTTGTAGGCGACACTGTGAAAGGCGTGGTCCTTGCCAAGCCCATAACAGGCATAGCCGGCCTTCTTGGTTTGATATGGGCAGCAACTTCCGTCTTTAGCGCCATCAGGAAAGGCGTTAACTCCGCCTGGGGCATTAAGAAACCGAGGCCTTTTCTGCATGAGCGCGTGATAGATTTCCTTCTGGCAATGGGTGCAGGTGTTCTGTTCCTTTTATTCGTATCTTTCTCGGCTACACCTGGCTTCTTCAAAGAACTGCCAATCCTTTCGCACTTCAACTCTTCCTTTCCTGGCAGCTTCTGGGACGAGAGGATTTCCAGAGTAATTCAAGCGGTAGTCACTTTCACGATATTCCTCCTGCTCTACCGATTTTTGCCAAACACAAAGGTCGAGTTCAGAGATGTCTGGTGGGGCGCCTTAGCAGCTTCCTTAGCTTTTGAACTTACAAAGGCAGCGTTTGTTTGGTACCTTGAGGCTTCTTCCGTATATAACGCCGTATACGGGGCGATCGGCGCGGTGATAGCTCTATTGACCTGGGGTTATGTCTCCGCTATTATCTTTCTATTCGGCGCTCTGGTGACTTCAAGGTATGCCGAACATCGTGCGTCCGAGAGGTCTAAAGAGAGCGCTTTTCGGCATTTGTGGGCGGAAGTGAGTCGTGTCAAGGCCACTGCTGGAGAATCCCAAAAGCACCAAGAACTCTAGGCTATTCATATTTAGCTTGGTTATCCTTGTGCTTCTTGCCGCACCTTTCTATTCCTGCACTACCCCAGCCACGCCTACTTCCACACCAACGTTGGCACCGGCTCCTACTCCCACCCCTGTGCCACCCCCTTCGCCCACGCCTACTTCAGTGCCTACCCCTACTCTGGAAGCCCTGGCCACAAAAGCGCCAGCCGCGCTGCAGACCCTAAGCCTTGCGTCTTCTATTTCAGACATTGTGCCGCAAGCAACGAAGTCGGTTGTCACCATTGCAGTGGTCACTGGCACGGGCATATTTCAAAGCTCAGGCGCCGGGTCCGGCCTAGTGGTTGATTCAAACGGGTATATCGCCACCAACTACCACGTAATCCAGGACGCCCGGGACATTTCGGTTATCCTCACCAACGGCCTTGTGTACAAGGCCCAGGTAGTGGGTGTGGACGAGATTACCGACCTGGCGGTCGTCAAGATCGACGAAAAGAACCTCACTACCGCTACATTTGGAGATTCGGACCGAATGAGCGTCGGCGACTGGGTGATAGCCATTGGCAACGCTCTGAACCTCAAGGGAGGCCCTTCCGTCACCCTGGGCATCATTAGCGCACGAGGCCGCTCTGTCGACACGGACTACGGCCCTCTTTACGACCTCATTCAGACGGATGCAGCTATCAACGAGGGGAACAGCGGCGGGCCACTGCTGAACACCAACGGAGAGGTTATAGGCATTAGCAGCGCAATACTTCGCAGGGCACAGGGAATCGGATTCGCCATAAGCTCCAAACTCGCTGTTCCCATCCTCAAGAGCCTCATACTAAAAGGCCAGGCCGACCATCCCTCGATAGGCATGATCGGCACGGACCTCACACCCAGCATGGTGAATCAATTGGGACTGAAAAGCATCAACGGCGTGGTGGTATCCCGCGTGGCGCTGGGAGGCCCGGCCGACAAAGCAGGCCTGAGCGTGGGCGATGTGATAATCTCGGCAGACGGTGTGCCAACCACTGACCTGGGGCGCTTCTTGAGCCTGCTCTGGAAGTATAAACCCGGAGACACTCTGGAAATCGAGTATCTTCGAGCAGGCCAGAGCAGAATTGCCAAGGTACAGCTAAGTAGCTAAGGAAATAGCTTCCTCATATTCGAGGTGCGACTTTGACCAATACGACTCACGCGCGGTAATTGCCATGCTTTCGCCTTTCTCTCTTGAATGCCTCGCTGCCGGGTGCGCATCCTACCCTTTGGCAGCCTGGGACGGCCTACCACAAAAGTGATTGAACCATCAAACAGTGACCAGAGGAAAGGATAAGTCATGCCGAAGAAAGATACGGTTGAAAGATATTTGCTCGACGGCACCCAGATGAACTTGATCGCATTCATAGCCGGCACAATGGGTTTTCTCAAGGAGAAGAAGGTTGATACGAAGGAGTGGGCGTCCTATATTGGCAAGAGTTTCGAAGATTCGTGGCAGGCTTTCGAAGGCGCGGGTGCCGACGAGATAATGGAGCACCTGATTCCCCTACAAATCCAGCCCTTTGGAGCGGAGGTAATCTCAAGCAAAGGCGATTACAATCAGGCCGAGGTAATTCTCTCCAGCCTTCCCAGCAAGGCCGTTCTACAGCGATTTGGGACTACTCCAAGGGAGATCCTTGGGGGCTTCGGCATCACCCAGCGGGAATTCGCGGCCCTGTACGATATCTTCAAACCTTCTGCCGCCGCCGCAGGCTTCCAGTTCACCCACAAACCTGGCAAAGGTAGCCATATCATAGAGCTTCAGCGCAAGCCATCAAAACACAAAAAGCAGCGGCCAGGGGCCTAGGGTGCTCCCAGGCAGGGTTAGTAAATTCAGGCCCGCTCTCCTTGGACAAGCTCTCCTACGAACCGTTCCGACATCAGAATCCCGATGCTAATTTCTGGAGAGTCCGATACCCGCTTCTGGCACCACGAGCGGCGCTGGGGCTATACTACCCACGACTGAAGTCGTGGGCATCACGTAGTAGCCAAAAAGCCATGTTCGGAACAGGTCGCTTGAAAACAGTGAAGGCAGGCCGCCACCCTTCGACAAGCTCACCGCGAACAGCCCACTGGTGCAAGCAATCAGAACTTACTTGGGCGCTCTTATGACGCCTACTTTGACCGTCATTTCGTCTATTACCAGGTCTTCGACGTAGGCTCCTTCGGGAGGCGGCCCTTCAACAAGCTGTTTGGACAGGGTCTCTTGCTTTATGTACCCGCCGAACCGGCTCACCACTTCCTTCAGGCTCAAATCACCCTGATAGCAGGTCACTATGTAGTCCGCGATGTCGAAGTCGGCGGAACGCCTCATGTTCTGTATGTGGTGCACCATCTCCCTGGCCAAGCCCTCTCGCACAAGCTCCTCTGAAAGCTCCGTGGACACCGCCACCAGATAGCCGGACTCGGCAGCGACGGCATAGCCCTTCACCTCGGACGGCAACACCTCTACATCGCCCGGCGCAAGGGCGAATGTTCCAATCTGAACGTCTCTGCCGGCAGAAGCTGCCTCGTAGACCTTCGCTGCATCAGCATCCTTGAAGGCTCTAGTCACCTTGCCCGTTTCGCTCCCAAACCTGGGGCCGACGAGGGCCATGTTCAGCCTCACTTCAAAGAACCTGGCGGCCTCTTTGGTGTTCTCAAGAAGAGTTACCGCTTTGACGTTCAACTCCTCCTCCACTTGAACCTTGATGCGAGGCCATAACCTTGATTCTTCCACAGAGCGCAGCTTCACCAGCGCCGTGGCAATAGGTTGACGTACCTTGATCTTGGCCTTGCTTCTGGCGGAACGGCCCAGGCTGGACAGACGCATAGCTAGCCGCGTAGCCTCGGTAAGTTCCTTGTCAATCAGGCCAATGTCCGCTACAGGGAAAAGGCTGAGGTGCACACTCTCGGGCGCCTTCGGGTCGACAGAGCGCACCAGGTTCTGGTACATCTCCTCGGCCACAAAGGGCGTCAGAGGCGCAGCAAGTTTACTGACGGTCACCAGGCAGTGGTACAGGGTCGAGTGGGCGGCCAGCTTGTCCTGGTCGCTCTCGCTCTTCCAGAAACGCCGGCGGCTCCTGCGCACGTACCAGTTGGACAATGCCTCCACGAACTCCTCGATGCGCCGCGCTGCATCGGTTATATTGTAGCTGTCCATTAGCTCTGTGACGCTGGCTATCAGCCCGTTCAGCTCCGACAGTATCCATCGGTCCAGCTCCGACGAAGGCACCGGAGCCTTGTACGGGTCTGGCGTGAACCGATCAATGTTGGCATAGGTGACGAAGAAGGAATAGGTGTTCCAAAGGGTCAGCAAAAAGCGACGGACGGCGTCTCCCACAAGCTCCTGGGAGAAGCGCCTGGAGTTGCCCGGCGGAGCCGCCGTATACAGGTACCATCGCAGGGCGTCCGCACCGTGGGCCTTGATGACCGTCCAGGGAGCCACCACGTTGCCTTTGGACTTGCTCATCTTCTCGCCCTTGGCATCCTGGATCAGGCCCAAGCATATCACGTTTCTATAGCTGGGCGCTGTTATTTTCTTGCCTGTGACCTGCTCCAGCAGAACGGCCAGGGCATGGAGACTGTAGAACCAGCCCCTGGTCTGGTCCACCGCCTCGCAGATGTACTCGGCGGGATAACGGCCGTCCTCGGCAATGGCCTTGTTTTCGAAGGGGTAGTGCCACTGGGCGTAGGGCATTGCGCCCGAGTCGAACCAGGCGTCCAGTACCTCAGGGATGCGCTCCATAGCGCTGCTGCACTGGGGGCACTTCAGCAGCACCCTGTCGATGTAAGGACGGTGCAGGTCTTTCAGCAACTCGTCCAGGCCCAGCCCCCTCTTTTTCATCTCATCGAGATGGGCCATGCGCCTTATCTCATCAGCGCTGCCCACGCAGTGCGTGCTGCCACAAGCATGGCAGAGCCAGATGGGCATTGGCGTGCCCCAGAAGCGCTCCCGCGAAACGGCCCAGTCCACGTTATTCTGAAGCCACTCGCCAAAGCGTCCCTCGCGTATGTGCTCCGGGTACCAGTTGATTTCCCGGTTGGCCGAAACCAGCCGATCTTTGACCGCAGTGGTGCGTATGTACCAGGAGCTTTTGGCGTAGTAGAGAAGGGGCGGGTTGCAGCGCCAGCAGAAGGGATAAGTGTGCTTTATGACTTCGTCCCTGTAAAGCAGACCGCGCTCACGCAGGTCGCGGCGTATGTCCTTGTCGGCGTCCTTCACAAACTTGCCCGACCAGGGATAGCTTCCCTCGAACTGGCCTTGCAGGTTCACAGGCTTGACGAAAAGAAGCCTCTTCTTGCCGCCGATGCCAAAGTCGTCGGCACCAAAGGCGGGCGCAGTGTGCACAATGCCGGTCCCATCTTCCAGAGAGACGTAGTCGGCAATGTGTACCTGCCAGGAATTTTTGCTCATTTCAGCCTTGTTGGAAGCCTCGCCCTGCTCAGGATGCGTCAGGATATTCTCGGTCGCAAATTGCTGGATGGCACCTCTGGGCAGGTTTGAAGCGAATGGGTCGTAGAGCGCGTGGTACTTGAGGCCGTCCAGTTCCCTGCCAGTGAAAGTAGCCTCTAACGTACATTCGCCCTTTACCGCCTGCTTGAGCAGGGCCTTCGCCAGAATCAGATGCGTAAGCTCGTCGGAGCCTTTTGCAGCTTTAACGCTTACCAACGCATACTCGGCGTCCAGGTTAACCACAAGGGCCACGTTGCCCGGCAGCGTCCAGGGCGTGGTTGTCCAGGCCAGCAGATACACGGGCTGGCCCACGTCCTTTATCCGGCCTATGACCTTCTTCAGCGCCGCTTCTTCTGCCTTCGGCAAATCATCCGCGTGACCCAGGCTGGCATTTATGTCAACTTGGAATTTGACGTATACGGAAGGGTCGGGCGTATCTTCTTTGTACCCGAGGGCCACCTCATGGGAGCTTAGCGACGTCACGCACCTGGGACAGTGGGGCGTGACCTTGAAGCCGTTGAAAAGCAGCCTGGACTCCACGCCCTGCTCGTCTTTGCCCTTGTGGTCCCAGAGTTGCTTGAGAATCCACCAACCCGTCTCGATGTAGTCGTTGGTGAGGGTGGCGTAGGCCTTCTGCATGTCCACCCAGTAGGCTATGCGCTCGGTCAGGTCTTCCCAGTCCTTGACGTAACGGAAGACGCTCTGCCGGCACTTTTTGTTGAACTCCTCCACGCCGTACTTCTCGATGTCCTGCTTGGTGGCAAGGCCCAGTTCTTTCTCTATCTCAAGCTCCACCGGCAAGCCATGCGTGTCCCAACCGCCCTTGCGCACCGGCCTGAAACCCTTCATGGTCTTGTAGCGAGGTATAGCGTCTTTGAAGACCCTGGCCAGGACGTGATGGATGCCGGGGCTGCCGTTGGCCGTGGGGGGACCTTCGAAGAGCATGAAGAGCGGGCTACCCTCCCGCTCTTTCTCTGTGCGATGGAATATGTCCTTCTCACGCCAGAGCTTCAGGACATTCTCTTCCATCTCAGGAAAGCTGGCCTTCCCAGAAACGGGCTTGAATATCGGTTTGTTTTGGGCCGTGCCCTTGTTCTTATTATCAGCGCTCATTTTTCTTCCTGTGGGTATAGTTTCTAGTCCAATTAGCCGTAATAAAACAAATCCCGTCCCACGAAGGGACGGGAACGTGATTTTCCCGCGGTGCCACCCTATTTGCCCCGGCAAATCGGGGCCTCTTTGTCAGTTCCCCGACCTGTCTGGGAACTACTCCTGTAACGGTGAGTCGCCGTCCGCGCCTACTGGGCCTGCTCAATCAAACCGTTCGGCTGGAGGCTCAGGAGAGATATTCGCCGGGGCGTTCCGCGTCTGCTTCCACCGTACCAGACTCGCTGGGCGGCTGCCGTCCGGTTACTCGTCTCCGTTGTCGCCTTTGACAGAAAAGGGTAGCTTATGGCATATCGAGTGTCAAGCGAAAATGAGGTTGCCGGAACTTCGTGCTCTCAATATGGCGCTTGCCACGCCTACCCTCCAGTCTACCGCTGCCTCATCTGCTCTTGCCTGCCCTGGAGCTTCCAGGCACTCATTCTTTCAGATGACTGATGGAGGACAGCAGTCGAACTCGCTCTAGTCTCCAGGTCCAGGGCAATTGCCACGCCCAGAGCAGCGGCAAGCCTGCGTTCTTGCTGTTTTGCATCGTCAGCCCCGGCCGATTGGGTTTGACCTGAAACTTTCTTGTGAGATAAAGATGAATTTGACACCATTGGCTATCCTTTAGCCTATCCGTTGCCTCTTGGCGATGCGATCAGTCCGACAAAAGAGGCCGACTTTACCTCCCGCTCCAGCAGGTGGTTTATATTGGCCCTGAGAATCCTTGCCAACTCTCCAGCGCGCGCAGGAGACATTTTCAGTTGAACCGCTTTTGGATACTCCTCTCGCTGCAGATGGCGAAGCACCTTGACGGCGTTCAGCGAAACAGGCACCAATTGCGATTGAGATAACAATTGGCAGTTCGGGCAGATGATACCCCCCAGAGCTACCGAAAACAAGTGGTCTGCCGGCATCAGTTCTGAGCGACAATGGACGCACTTGTACATCTCCGGCAAATACCCTGAGCACGCAAGCAGCTTCATCTCAAAATATCGAGGAGTCAACTCGTGGAACTCGTCCTTTTCCAACCAGCCAAGGGACTCCAGCAAGAGGCTGTAAACAGAATGGACACGCGACTCTTCCACCGTGAAATTGTCCACCAGGTCTGCAAAGTAGAGCGCCCTGGAAAGGGCGTCCAGATTGTCCCTGATGCCTCTGAAGCCGTGTATCGAGTCCGCCTGGCTTACAACGTCCAGGTTTCTACCCTGGGCCAGCGATAGCCTGACGTGGTTCAGCACTTCAACGTGGCCGGCCAGCTTGCTTCTTACCCTGCGCACCCCCTTGGCCACGGCCCTCAGCTTGCCCATACCAGGCGTAATGAAGGTCAGAATCCTGTCCGCATCGCCAATCGACATCTGTTTAAGGATTATGGCCTCAGTCCTGTAGAACCTGAACCTCGTCGTCTCAGGCAAAGCTAAAACTCCTGCCTACCCTCCAGGGCGCGAGCGAGGGTCACCTCGTCGGCGTACTCCAGGTCGCCTCCTGTGGGAAGGCCTCTGGCCAGCCGGGTCACTTTTATTCCCAGAGGCGAAATAAGGCGGTGGATGTACATGGACGTGGCTTCGCCCTCCAGGTTGGGATTGGTGGCCAGAATGACTTCTTGCACGACGCCATCCCTCAGTCGCCCCAGCAACTCGCGGAGCTTCAGGTCTTCGGGGCCAATGCCGTTCATGGGCGATATGACCCCGTGGAGCACGTGGTAGGTGCCCCTGTAAGTCCGCAGTTTCTCCATGGCAAGCACGTCCAGCGGCTCCTCCACCACGCAGATGCTCGACTTATCTCTGTCGACGTCCGTGCAAATCGGGCAAGGGTCTTCTTCCGAGATGTTCTGGCACGTGGAGCACAGAATAATCCGCTCCTTGACTGACAGGATCGCCTCGGCCAAGGCATGGGCCTCCTCGGAGGGCATACGAATCAGATAATAGGCCAGGCGTTGGGCGCTCTTCGGGCCAATGCCAGGGAGCTTATTAAACTCCTCGATCAATCTGGCGACCGGCGCCGCCGCTGGCAGAAATTCAGAACGAGTCAAATCGTTTCACCATGCAACAGTATCCTACATCAGGCCCGGTATTTTCATACCGCCTGTAATAACGCTCATCTTCTTGGCGGCCAGCTCCTGGGCCTTTTCCATGGCCTCATTCACCGCTGCTGTCACCAGGTCCTGCAGCATGTCCACATCTGAGGGGTTCACCACCTCAGGAGAAATCACCACGGACTTCAGCTTCATTTTGCCAGTGACCACCGCCTTCACCATTCCCCCGCCGGCACTGGCCTCCACTGCCTCATTCTCCAACTCTTCCTGAATCTTCAGCATGCGCGCCTGCATCTGTTGGGCCTGCCGAAGTAAGTTTTTGTTCATCATTCTGAACCTTCTCCTCTCTGATTGTAGCGCCCAGTCTCACGGCCGCCCTGACCATGTGGCTTTGCGATAAGGGGGATACCTTCTTCCCACCGTTTTCCCCTGTCAAACTCACATCCGCCTCATATGGATGCCCAAAGGCCGATTCCACTGCTTCCCTAAACAATTTTCGGCTCGTGGGATCATCCATCTCTTCCTTCATGCGGTCCATGTTAGAGGGGTATTTGAATTTTAGCACCAACCGCTCTCCGTCCACATAGTGTTCTTTACAGTCCCTTAGAAGAGAACCCAGGTTGAACTTCTTCCCTTTTGTGCGGCTCAAAGACTTTACCAACAAGTCCCACGGCTCCGTTTTAGCGCCCTGACCACCAGAAGCTGGCCGTGTCTCGCTAGAGGCCTTGTCCCTTGGAGCAGCCGATGGCGTCTCCTCAATTGTTCCAAATCTCTCTTTCCTGACATCAGGCGCCCTTTGCTCCGCGCCAGGCGGCCTCACCTGGCTGGGTGGCCTCGCAGGCATGGACGCTGCTGGAGTGCCTATCCCACGTGGCACCACTGTGACGTTATGATGCTCCACCTTTGGGGTAGGAACAACTCCGACAGGACTTCTGGCAGGGCTTCTAGCTGGCGGCGCTTCCTGAGCTGCCGTGGAAGGTTTGAGAGCGCTTTCCACCAGAGCTAACTCCAGTGAAATGGTGGCCGATGCATCGAGACGCATGGACGGCTGGGCGAAGGCTTTTACAGCGGCCACTATCCGCTCCATCGAAGCGGGCGCT
>ORJL010613279.1_pt1 | contig 10769 bp, 8 predicted proteins | sample 1779941 | NCBI WGS metagenome assembly ORJL01 (sample SAMEA104232317, study PRJEB22302) | groundwater metagenome | biome: forest; feature: aquifer; material: groundwater | place: USA | collected 2011-08-07 | depth 5.8 m | reverse complement strand
TCAGACGTGTGCTCTTCCGATCTCGGCGCGAAGAAGGTCTATTTCGCCTCCGACTCACCCCCGGTGCGCTTCGCCAATGTCTATGGCATCGACATGCCGACGCGCAGCGAGCTGATCGCCGCCTTCCGCAGCGACGAGGAAATCTGCCGCGAGATCGGTGCCGACGCGCTGATCTACCAGGATCTGGATGCGCTCAAGGCCGCGGTGCGCGAAGTCAATCCGACGGTGACGCGCTTCGAGACTTCCTGCTTCGACGGCCAGTACGTCACCGGCGACGTGACTTCGCTCTATCTGCAGAGCATGGAAGACAAGCGCTCGGCGCCGCGTCCGCCCAGGCAGGATGACAACGACGGCTTCGACGGCCAGGACGGCGAGCAACTCGACCTGAATCTGGTGCAGGCCGGATGAACTCGTCGGACCAGGCCTCGGACCGCTGGTCCTTCGACACGCTTGCCGTGCGCGCCGGCCAGGAGCGCAGCCAGTTCGGCGAACACTCCGAAGCGCTCTACCTGACCTCCAGCTTCGTCTTCGACAGCGCGGCGCAGGCCGCGGCACGCTTTTCCGGTGCGGAGCCGGGCAATGTCTACGCCCGCTTCACCAACCCGACGGTCACCACGCTGCAGGAGCGCCTGGCGGCGCTCGAAGGCGCCGAAGGCTGCATCGCCACGGCTACCGGCATGGCGGCGATCCTGTCCACGGTGATGGCCTTGATGCAGGCGGGCGAGCACATCGTCGCCTCGCGCAGCATCTTCGGTGCCACACAGCAGTTGTTCGGTACCATCCTGCCGCGCTTCGGAGTCGACACCAGCTTCGTCGACCAGGGTTCGGTGGCGGCATTTCGCGCCGCGCTGCGGCCGAACACCAAGCTGGTATTCATCGAGACACCGTCCAATCCACTGACCGAAGTCTTCGACATCGCGGCGCTGGCCGAGGTGGCGCATGCCGGCGGTGCATTGCTGGTGGTCGATAACTGTTTCTGCACGCCAGCCCTGCAGCGCCCGCTGCAACTCGGTGCCGACCTGGTCATCCATTCCGCGACCAAGTACCTGGACGGCCAGGGGCGGGTGTTGGGCGGCGCGGCATGCGGCGGCAGGGCGCTGACCGAGGAGATATTCAAGTTCCTGCGCACCGCAGGGCCGACACTGTCGCCCTTCAATGCCTGGGTGATCCTCAAGGGTCTGGAAACCCTCTCGGTGCGTATGCAGGCGCAGTCCGCCAATGCGCTGGCAATGGCACAGTGGCTGGAGGCCCAGCCGCAGGTGGCGCGGGTCTTCTATCCCGGGCTGGCTTCCCATCCGCAGCATGCGCTGGCGATGCAGCAGCAGGCCAGCGGCGGCGCCATCGTATCTTTCGAGGTCAAGGGGGAACGGGCGGCGGCGTGGCGCGTGGTGGACAACTGCCGGCTGCTGTCGATCACCGCCAATCTGGGCGACACCAAGACCACCATCACCCATCCCGCTTCGACCACCCACGGCCGCATCTCGGCAGAGGCGCGTGCCGCGTCGGGCATCAGCGAGGGTCTGCTGCGCATCGCGGTCGGGCTGGAGAGCCCGGCCGACCTGCAGGCCGATCTGGCGCGCGGACTGGGCTAGCGCGACAGGGCGATGCGGCGGATGTCGCCGCCGGGGCCGACTTCCAGCGCGTCACCGCGACCGGTGTCCCAATCGGACAGTACCCAGCGCTCGGCGCTTCCCGTGGCAAGCTGAAGGCGTTCGCAGCCGGGCCGGTGCGTATGGCCGTGGATCAGGCGGGTGCACGAGTGAGCGGTCAGCGCCTCGCGTATCGCGCCGGGGTTGGCGTCCATGATCGCCGCGGTCTTGCCCTGCATGGCCTCGGCACTGCGCCGGCGCAGGTTTTCCACTTCGGCGCGACGCTCAGCCAGGGGGCGGGCCAGGAAATCCGCCTGCCATTCACGGCCGCGCACCATGCGGCGGAATTCCTGGTAGGGCAGGTCGTCGGTGCAGACGGTGTCGCCGTGCAGCAGCAGGGTTGCCTTGCCGCCCGCGGCGATGGTGACGGTGTCCGGCAGCAATTCGATGCGCGCCGCGCGGGCAAAGACCTCGCCCAGCAGGAAGTCGCGATTGCCGGCGATGAAGCCGATGCGCGGTCCCCGGTCGGCCGTTTCCCGCAGCAGCTTGCAGACGCCGGCATTGAATTCGTCGTCCAGATCGTCGTCGCCGATCCAGTATTCGAACAAGTCGCCGAGGATGTACAGCACCTCGACATTGGCGGTCGCCGTGTCCGCCAGGAACGCGGCGAAACGCCGCGTCAGGTCGGGCCGTTCCGCCCTCAGGTGCAGGTCGGAGACGAAGCGGGCGGTTCCGGCGATGGTCTGCATGGAACCGCCAGGAAGGCTTAAACGACTTCCGCGCGCTCGATGACGACGTCCTCGCGCGGCACGTTCTGGTGGAAGCCCTTGTTGCCGGTCTTGACCGCCTTGATCTGGTCCACCACGTCCTGGCCTTCGACGACGCGGCCGAAGACGCAGTAACCCCAGCCGTCCTGGCATTTATCGTTGTCGAGGAAGTCGTTGTCGCCGACGTTGATGAAGAACTGTGCCGTGGCCGAATGCGGGTCGGAAGTACGTGCCATGGCGACGGTGTAGCGTTCGTTGCGCAAGCCATTCCTGGCTTCGTTCTCGATCGGCGCCTTGACCGGCTTTTGCTCCATGCTCGGCTCGAAGCCGCCACCCTGGATCATGAAGCCGTCGATCACGCGGTGAAATATCGTGTTGTCGTAATGGCCAGCCTCGACATAGGCGAGGAAATTGGCCGCGCTCATGGGCGCCTTTTCGGCATCGAGTTCCAGCGTGATGACGCCGTGGTTGGTGGTGAGCTTGATCATGGCTTGTCCTGTGTGGGTTATTTCTTGGCCGGCAGCAGCTTGACGGATTCGATCAGCACCGGCGTATTCGGCACGTTCTGGTGCGGGCCGACATTGCCGGTCGGCACCGTGGCGATTTTCTGCACCATGTCGAAGCCCTGCACCACCTTGCCGAATACGGCATAGCCCCAGCCGTCACGGCTCGGATAGTCGAGGAAGCTGTTGTCCTTGAGGTTGATGAAGAACTGTGCGCTGGCGGAATGCGGGTCATTAGTGCGCGCCATGGCCAGGGTGCCAGTTTCGTTCTTCAGACCGTTCTTGGCCTCGTTCTGGATAGTGGCGCGGGTTTCCTTCTGTTTCATGTCCGGGGTGAAGCCGCCGCCCTGGATCATGAAGCCCGGGATCACACGGTGGAACACGGTGCCGTTGAAGAAACCGTCTTTCGCGTATTGCAGGAAGTTTTCCACGGTCTTTGGCGCCTTGTCCTGGTACAGCTCGATGGTCATGGTGCCCTGGGAGGTCTTCAACTCGATCTGGGGGTTGGCGGCGTGAGTAGCGAGGCTGGCAAGAAATGCCAGTGCGAACAGGTACAGGCGATGCATGGATGCTCCTGGAGAAGGACGGAAGAGAGGGGGCAAACGAAAAGGCTACGCGGCGCCTTCGTAGATGATTTTCCAGCGGCCGCCTTCCTTGATCCAGTATTGGCGCTTCTTCATCTGGCCGGAAAGATTGCTGGAACGGTAATCCTGCTCGAAGGTGACGACGACGTATTCTTCCCGGCCCGGATTGCGGAACATGCTGATGTTGCCGGTGCCGACCTTGATCCAGCTCTTGCCCGCATTGACCTTGCGCTTGTGCTCGATCCAGTCGCGGTAGCCCTGGCCGTCGGCATTGAACTTGTGCGAATAGTGCTTGGCGTAGCTGTCGACATTGCGGCTTTCCCAGTCATGGCGCCATTCCTCGATCATCTTCAGCAGCGAACTGCGTTCGCTCTGCCAGTCGTCGAGCGACAGCCATTCGATGCTGTTGCTGATGATCACCGGGGTCAGGCCGATCTGCAGGCTCTTCGACAAGGTGTCGAGGTCCTGGTTGGCCAGCACCACGCAGCCGTCGGAGGCCTTGGGCGGGCGTGAGAAGGTGTCGGAGGGGGTGCCGTGCAGCCAGATGCCGTGGCCGTTGCGGCCCTGGCGCTTGTCCCACTCGTTGGGATAGTTGATCGGGAAGGCACCGCTGCCATAGAAGTCGGTCAGCTTCTGCCGCGGCAGGCTGGAGGTGACGTGATAGACGCCGATCGGAGTCTTCTTGTCGCCCTCGCGCGCCTTGTCGGCGCCGAGCTTGCCCTGCGAAATGTAGTAATCGGCGATGAAGCGCGGCGTGCCCTTGTCGTTCTGGTAAAGGTAGAGACGCGACTTCTGCGTGTCGACTACCACCGCGTGCTTCTGTTCCGGATGCATCTGCAGCAGGTAGCGCGGCACGTAGTCGGCCGGCGGCTTGGTGCGGTAGCCCATGAGGCGGACGATGGCTTCGTCGCGCAGGTCGGCCACCTTTTCTCCGGCAGCGGGTCCGCCGCCTTCGCCAAACGTGGTCAGCGGGCGCGAACGGGCCAGCAGCAGGTCGCCCTTGACCAGGTGCGCCAGGCGGAAATTGGGATAGGCCTTGATCAGCGCGTCCGTTTGCTGCATGGCCAGATCGAGCCGGTTGCCTTCGATGGCGTCGAACACCTTGGCCAGCAGAGGTTCCGGGCCGGAGTCCGTGTAACGGGCTGCACTGGCGGCCGCGCCCGCGGTCTTCTTGATGTGTTTCGGCGTCTTGCCGGCGGCGCTGGCCAGGCCGACCGCGAACAGCAGTCCGCAGCCCGCAAGCAGAACGCGCATGGGCAAGTGGCGGCGCATCAGTTGCCGACCCGCTCCTGCAGAATCTGCCACTTGCCGTCACGTCGGCCGAGGTTGAGCACCTTGTTGCTGGAGGTCTTGAGCGTGGCCGACTTGTAGTGCTGGCGGAACTTCGCCGTCGCCGTGTCGCCGTCGATGCTGACACGGAGGTTTTCGACGCTGACATGGATCGCCCCCGGCTTCTGGATGCGCTTGGTCCGCTCGGCATCCCATGTCGTGCGCGATTCGCCGGCGGGCGTCTTGAAGTCGCGGGCATAGGCGGCCAGATAAGCCTTCATGTCCTTGCGTGACCAGGCGGCGGCCCACAGGTCGACGGCCTTGCCGATCTCTGCCGTGACGTCGCCTCCCGGCTTCGTCGCGACCGGCTTGGCGGTTTCGGCTGCGGGCTTTGTCGCTTCGACGGGTTTTGTCGGGGTTGCCGCCGTCGGCGCTGCGGTGCCCGGCGCGGTCACGGGCCTGGGCGCCTCGGCCAGTTTCACCGGTTCCGCGGGGCGCGCTTCGCCGATCGGTTTGCTGGCCTTGCCGGAGCGGCTGCCAGTGCCCATCAGGTCACGGATCAGGGCCAGCTTGTTTTGCGCGCTGGAGTTCGACGAATCGATCTGCAGGGCCTTGTCATAGGCCTGGCTGGCGAGCCGGGCGTAGATGTCGCCGAGGTTCTCGTGCGCCGTGGCGTAGGACGGATGGGTGCGGATGGCCATTTCCAGCGCCTGCTTGGCCTTGTCGAACTGCTTTTGCTGGGCGTAGATGACGGCGAGGTTGTTGTAGGGCTCGGGCAGTTCCGGGTAATCCTCGGTCAACTTGGTGAATACGACGATCGCGTCATTGGGCTTGTTCATTTCGGTCAGGATGATGCCCTTGAGGAAGCGGCCCTGGGCATCCTTGGGTTTGCCGGCGAGATACTTGTCGACTTGCTCCAGCGCCTGGGCATGCTGTCCCTGCTTGATCTGCTTGCTGATGTCCTGCAGGGCATCGGCGCGTACGGCCGGCGCCAACGCCAGAAGGGCGAGGGAAGCAGCGGCTGCCAACAGGTGTGCTGCATTGAGGCGGATTTGGGTCATGGTATATACTTCTCGCTGGCGGTTGCCCGAAAATGAAATTGATGCTGCCGTTCTGCTGATGCCGGCAAGACTGGCTTCAGTCTGTCCTGAAACTGCTTGCTCCCCGGAATACACCATGCAGGATTCAGCGTCAGATTCTAACAAGAAGCCCGCCTTCCCCACAACCTGAAGCGATTCATCGAAAGCCTGATAATACCGGCCTTTCGCGCCCATATTGCCGCTTATCCCGCCATCCGCGACACCTCCTCCCCATGCTGAAGATATACAACACCCTGGCCCGCGAAAAGCAGGAGTTCGTACCGATCCAAGCCGGCCGCGTCAACATGTACGTCTGCGGCATGACCGTGTATGACTATTGCCACCTCGGCCACGCCCGGGTCATGGTGGTGTTCGACATGGTGGCGCGCTGGTTGCGGGCCAGCGGCTTCGAGCTGACCTACGTGCGCAACATCACCGACATCGACGACAAGATCATCAAGCGCGCCCAGGACAACGGCGAGTCGATCCGCCAACTGACCGACCGCTTCATCGCCGCGATGAACGCGGACGCCGGGGCGCTCGGCGTGCTGCGGCCGGATGCCGAGCCGCGCGCCACGGACTACGTGCCGCAGATGCTGGACATGATCGGCGCTCTGGAAAAGAACGGCTATGCCTACGTCGCCGAGAGCCATGACGTCTGCTACTCGGTGCGCAAGTTCGAGGGCTACGGCAAGCTCTCCGGCAAGTCGCTGGAGGACCTGCGCGCCGGCGAGCGGGTCGACGTCATGGCGGGCAAGCAGGACCCGCTGGATTTCGTGCTGTGGAAGCATGCGCGCGAAGCCGAGCCGGCCGAGGTCAAGTGGGAATCGCGCTGGGGGCCCGGCCGCCCGGGCTGGCACATCGAGTGTTCGGCGATGGGTTCGCAGTTGCTCGGCCGGCATTTCGACATCCACGGCGGCGGCCAGGATTTGCAGTTTCCCCACCACGAAAACGAGATCGCCCAGTCGGAGGGCGCCCACCATTGCCAGTTCGTCAATTACTGGATGCACAACGGTTTCGTCCGCGTCGACGACGAAAAGATGTCGAAGTCGCTGGGCAACTTCTTCACCATCCGCGAGGTATTGAAGAAATACGATGCCGAAGTGGTGCGCTTCTTCATCCTGCGCGCCCACTACCGCAGCCCGCTCAACTATTCCGATGTCCATCTCGACGATGCGCGCCATGCGCTGACGCGGCTTTACACAGCGCTCAAGGGTGTCGCCGGCGCGGCGCAGGTCGATTGGAGCGAGCCGCATGCGGTGCGTTTCAAGGCCGCGCTGGACGACGATTTCGGCACGCCGGAAGCCATGGCGGCGCTGTTCGACCTGGCCAACCTAGTGAATCGCGGCGAAGCGGCGCTGGCCGGGCAGCTCAAGGCGCTCGGCGGGCTGCTGGGCCTGCTGCAGCGCGACCCACAAGCCTTCCTTCAGGCCGCCCCGGCGGGCGGTCTCGGCAACGAGGAAATCGAGGCAAGAGTCGGCGCCCGCGCCGCGGCGAAGAAGGCCAGGAATTTCGCCGAGTCCGATCGCATCCGCGACGAACTGAAAGCCGCCGGCATCGTGCTGGAAGACGGACCGCAGGGAACCACCTGGCGCCGCGCCTGAGCGCCGTCCGCTCCGTTCCACCCCGCGCTTGACCTGCATCAACATCGCCGGCCGGTCCCTGCGGAGAATGCGCCAGGAAGGACACCCGGTCGAATCGATCGGCATGCGATGTCCACTTTCATTCGGCTCATGCTTGGATGCACTCGGCAATGACTACGCGGCGCGAAGCAGATCAGGTGCAGGACGGTTACGCCGCAGGACCGAAGTCATGGGGTCCGTCGCGGGACTTCCTGAAGATCGCCATTGCCGTGTTGTTTTCCAGTGCCGTCGTGGCAATGCTGGCGCTTGTCGTCCTGGCGCCTGGGCAGACCGCCAGGGTGGCGGCGTCGGCTTCGTTTGCACTGGTGGCGAGCCTGGCCGCGTATCTGTATTGGCGCGGCCGAATGCAGGCTTCGCTTCAGGCAATGGTGTTCGGTTCGTGGGTGACGGTGACGGGAGTCGCCGCGATCACGGGTGGAATGCATGCCCCCATCATTGTCGCCTACCCGGCGGTGATTCTGCTGGTGGGCTGGATGATGGGATTGCGCGCCACGCTGACGTTGACGGCGCTGACCGTGGCGGCGACCTTGGCGCTGGCATTGGGCGAGACCTGGGGCTGGCTGCCGGAGCCGCCGCCCACACTGCCTCTGCTGCACGGGATGCTGCAATTGATCGTCGTGCTGCTGTGCGCGGTGCTGATCATCTTTCTCGCGCGCTCCTACCAGGATCGACTGGATGAATTGCACCAGGCTGGGCGTGAACTTGCCCGTCGTGGTATCGAGCTTGAGGCAAGCGAAGCACGTTTCCGCAAGATGCTGCAGGACATTCCATCGGTTGCCGTGCAGGGCTACGGTTCGGACGGCAAGACCAAGTACTGGAATCGCGCATCCGCCATGCTCTATGGATACACCGAGCAGGAGGCGCTCGGTCGCAATCTGCTCGACCTGATCGTTCCCGCGGAAATGCATCAGGACGTGACGCGCGCCATGCGGGAAGTATTTCGCAGCGGACAACCGATTCCGGCGGGAGAGCTCTCCCTGATGCGCAAGGACGGATCGCGCGTCGAGGTGTTTTCAAGCCATGCATTTGTCCAGGTTCCCGGCCGGGCACCCGAGATGTTCTGCGTCGATATCGACCTCACCGAGCGCAAGGCGGCCGAGGCCGAGCTCGAGCAGCATCGCCACCACCTCGAAGACCTGGTGTTTTCCCGCACCGCCGAGTTGGCGGCGGCACGGGATGCCGCGGAGGCGGCCAATCGGGCCAAGAGCGTATTTCTCGCCAACATGAGCCATGAGTTGCGGACGCCGATGAACGGCATCATGGGCATGACCGGCCTGGCGTTGCGCCGCGCCACTGATCCCAAGCAGATCGATCAACTTACCAAGAGCCTGGGCGCGGCCCAGCATTTGCTTGCCGTGATCAACGACATCCTCGACATTTCGCGCATCGAAGCCGACCGGATGACCGTGGAGGAGAAGGATTTCTCCCTGGCCCAGGTCGTTGGCGACGCGCTGGGCATGCAGGAGGAAATGGCCAAGGCCAAGGGCCTGAGGCTCGCCGCCGAAATCGCCCCGGAGTTGCCCGATCAATTCTGCGGCGATGCCCTGCATCTGAGGCAAATTCTGCTGAATTTCATCGGCAATGCCGTCAAGTTCTCGGAGCACGGACAGATCGTCGTGCGTGCGCGGGCTGAGGAAGAGGATATCCGAAGCCTGTTGCTTCGGATCGAGGTTGCCGATCAGGGCATCGGGCTGAGTCCGGAGCAGCAAAGCCGGTTGTTTCATGCCTTCACCCAGGTCGATGATTCCTCCACCCGCAAGTATGGCGGCAGCGGCCTCGGCCTGGTCATTTCGAGGCGCATCGCCAGGCTGATGGGAGGAGATGTCGGGGTGATCAGCGAACAGGGGCGGGGCAGCACCTTCTGGGTGACGGTCCGGCTGCGTCGCGCCGCCGACGGGCAGCCGCTCAGGGCCAGTCCGGACGGCAATTCATACCGCGAATTGCTGCTGCGGGAATTCGCCGGCTGCCGGATTCTGGTGGTCGAGGATGAATCCGTGAATCTGCAAGTCGCGGTGTTCCTGCTGGAAGACGCGGGGCTGGTGCCCGAGACTGCCAGCAATGGCGAGGAAGCCGTGGCGCTGGCGGGCAAGGGCGGCCATGCGCTGATCCTGATGGATGTGCAGATGCCGATCATGAACGGACTGGACGCGACCCGTGCCATCCGGAAAATGCCGGGAATGGCGACCATCCCGATCCTGGCGATGACGGCCAATGCCTTCGATGGCGACCGCGCGCGCTGCATCGAGGCGGGAATGAACGACCACATCGCCAAACCGGTGACGCCGGATGCGCTTTACTCGACCCTGCTGCGGTGGCTGCGCAATGAGGTGGCCGCGCCGATGGGCTGAGCGGTCGGCCAGCGCCGGCTTCCGGCTGGCGGTGCTCAGCTGCCGAAGAAATCCCTGACGCGGTCGAGCCAGCTCTGCGCGCGCGGACTGTGGCGCTGGGCGTTTCCCTGGCTGATTTCCTCGAATTCCTTCAGCAGTTCCTTCTGCCGCTCGGTCAGGCTTGCAGGCGTTTCCAGCACGACGTGGCAGAGCAGGTCGCCGTGGCTGCTGGAACGCACGCCCTTGATGCCCTTGCCGCGCAGACGAAAAACCTTTCCGGTCTGGGTTTCGGCGGGCACTTTGAGCTTGGCCACGCCGTCGAGGGTCGGAATGTCGATTTCGCCGCCTAGCGCGGCGGTGGCGAAGCTGACCGGCATTTCGCAATGCAGGTCGTCGTGGTCGCGCTGGAATACGGCGTGGGCCTTGAGGTGGATCTGCACGTAGAGGTCGCCCGGCGGGCCGCCATTGACGCCGTGTTCGCCCTCGCCGCTGAGCCGGATCCGGTCGCCCTCGTCGATCCCGGATGGAATCTTGACCGATAGCGTCTTGTGCTGCTTGATGCGGCCGCCGCCGTGGCAGGTGCCACAGGGATCGGCGATGTAGCGCCCGGTGCCGTGGCACTTCGGGCAGGTCTGCTGGATCGAAAAGAAACCCTGCTGCATGCGCACCTGGCCGTGGCCGGCGCAGGTCGGGCAGGTCTTGGGTTCACTGCCTTTCTTGGCGCCGCTGCCGTTGCAGGTTTCGCACTCGGCCATGGTCGGGATGCGGATGCGGGTTTCGGTGCCGCGCGCCGCGTCTTCCAGCGTGACTTCGAGGTTGTAGCGCAGGTCGGCGCCGCGGTAGACATTGGAACGGCCGCCGCGCTGGCCGCCGCCGCCGAAGATGTCGCCGAAGATGTCGGAGAAGGCATCGGCGAAACCGCCCGCGCCGCCCGGGCCCATGCCGGCTTGCGGGTCGACGCCGGCATGGCCGTACTGGTCGTAGGCGGGCCGCTTCTGCGGATCGGAG
>ORJL011181293.1_pt1 | contig 10770 bp, 8 predicted proteins | sample 1779941 | NCBI WGS metagenome assembly ORJL01 (sample SAMEA104232317, study PRJEB22302) | groundwater metagenome | biome: forest; feature: aquifer; material: groundwater | place: USA | collected 2011-08-07 | depth 5.8 m | reverse complement strand
CAAAATCATTACTCAATACGATATGTATAGTATCGAAGAGGCCGGACTTCTAAAATTTGATTTTCTGGGAATAAAAAACTTGGCTATCATCGCTGATGCCATAGAGCGTATCAAAAAAATTGAAGGCGTAGAAATTAGCGTTGAAAAAATTCCTTTGAGTGATAAGAAAACTTTCGCCATGCTCGCTCGAGGAGAAACCGAAGGAACTTTCCAGCTCAATGGTGATGGAATGACACGTTCTTTGGTTGATCTCAAACCGACTAGGGTCGAGGACATCAACGTTATGGTGGCTCTCTATCGTCCTGGTCCGATGGACAACATCAAGGCTTATATCGCTCGCAAAAACAGCAAGGAACCCATTACTTATCTTCATCCCAAAATGAAAAGTTATTTGGGGCCCACGTTTGGAGTACTCGTTTATCAAGACGACCTTTTGATGACGGCCATAGAAGTTGCCGGATATACCTGGGGAGAAGTAGATAAATTCCGCAAGGCCGTTGGCAAGAAAATTCCAGAGGAAATGAAGAAACAGCATATTATCTTCGTTGAAGGTTGTATCAAACACGGTGGTATGACCAAGGGCAAGGCCGAAGAACTCTGGAACCTCTTTGAACCATTTCAGGGTTACGGATTTAACAAGGCACACGCGGCTAGCTATGGGCTCATGGCCTATCAAACCGCCTACCTCAAGGCTAATTTCCCTGCCATCTATATGTCTGCGGTGTTAACGGCTGATTCTGGAGATGTAGAGAGAATTGGAATTATGATTGCTGAATGCAAGAGAATGGGTATTGAAGTACTTCCTCCATCAGTCAATGAAAGCTACTCTCAATTCACTGTGGTAAACAATCCCCCTCATCCGCACAAGATTAGATTTGGGCTCGTCACTATAAAAAACTTCGGACAAGGTATTTCTACTTCTATTATTGAAGAGAGAAAGCGGGGTGGAAAATTCCTTTCACTCGCAAACTTCCTAGACAGGATAAAAGATAAAAATTTAAATAAAAAATCTCTGGAAGCTTTGATTAAATCTGGGGCAATGGATGAATTCGGAGAACGGGGGCTATTGCTCGCGAACGTCGAGGGCCTCTTGTCTTACAATCGAGAACGCTTGAACCGACCAGATAATCAGGAGTCGCTGTTCGGAGGTATGGCTGACACTTCTAGTCTTCCCACTCTTCGTCTCGAGAAAGCCTCTGAAGTTTCTCAAAAAGAAAAATTGAAATGGGAGAAAGATTTGTTGGGGCTATACATTTCTGGACATCCGCTTGAAGCTTATAAAGATAAATTGGAAACCAAAGCCACGACCATCAAAAAACTCGAGCATTTAAAAGAAGGAGACACAACCGTTATCGCCGGCATCATAGAAAGTATTCGTGATGTCTTGACGAAGAAGAATGAACGTATGCTCTTTATTCAAGTAGCCGACTTCTCCGGTTCGACCGATGTGGTTGTCTTCCCTAAAGTTTTCGAAGAATTTAGAGGCTTCATCACCGCTGAAAATTGTATAGCCATCAAGGGCAAGGTCTCAAAGAGGAAGGGCGAGACCAGCTTTATCGCAGAGAAAATAAAAGCCCTTTAGCTTTGAGAAAGGGCCTTATTTTGATAATATAAAGAGATGCAAGACGTAGAGAAATTAAGACATTCACTGGCCCACCTATTAGCCGCAGCAGTTTTGGAACTTTATCCAGATACCAAAAATACTATTGGGCCAGCCATTGATAATGGTTTTTATTATGACTTTGAATTTTCTTCTCCCCTTCCGGAAGGAGCTCTGAAGGATATAGAGAAAAAAATGAAGAAACTTTCGAATACTTGGACAAATTTTGAGAAGAAGGATGTGACAGAGAAAGAGGCTCGAGAGGTATTCAAAAACAATCCATACAAACTCGAACTCATAGATGAAATTTTAGCCAAAGGGGAAAAACTGACACTTTATACTTCGGGGAAATTTACAGACCTTTGTCGTGGCGGACACGTGGATGATATGAAGGATGTGTCTATGGATGCCTTCAAACTTTCTCGCGTGGCTGGAGCATACTGGCGTGGAGATGAGAAGAATAAAATGCTTACGCGTATTTATGGACTGGCTTTCAATACTAAAGAAGAATTGGATGTTTATGAGAAGCAACAGGAAGAAGCCAAAAAAAGAGACCACAGAAAAATTGGTAAAGAATTAGATCTATTCACCTTCTCTGATTATGTGGGTAGTGGCTTGCCCCTTTACACTCCAAACGGAGCTCTCATAAGGAGACTTCTAAATGATTATGTGGAGTCACTCCAGAGCAAATCCGGCTACACTCAAGTTTGGACTCCACAGATAGCCAAGGCTTCCCTATTCAAACAATCCGGCCACTACGATAAATACAAAGACGATATGTTCAGAGTAGTTTCAAATTACACTGAGGAAGAATTTTTCTTGAAGCCTATGAATTGTCCTCAGCATACTCAGATTTATGCCAGCCAACCAAGAAGCTACAGAGACCTCCCTCTCCGCTACTCTGACTTTGCCATGCTTTATAGAGACGAACAGCCCGGACAACTTTCAGGTCTGGCTCGAGTGCGTTCATTCTCTCAAGACGATTGTCATATTTTCTGTAGAGAAGACCAAGTAGATGAGGAAATTGATGTGGCATTAGAAATGACTAGAAAGATTATGGAGACTTTTGGTCTCAAATATAAATACAGACTTTCGACCAGAGACCCAAACAAAATTGATTCTTATCTCGGCGAACCAAAAGTCTGGGATAAGGTGGAGGCATGGGCAGAAAAGATTATGCAGAGAAACAATATTGAATTCATCCCCGGACCCGGTGAGGCGGCCTTCTATGCTCCAAAAATGGACCTCATAGCCACAGATGCTTTGGGAAGAGAATGGCAGCTTTCTACAGTTCAAATTGACTACGTTATGCCCGAGAGATTTGATTTAACTTATACAGATTCTGACGGGAAACAGAAACGTCCAGTGATGCTTCACCGAGCCATCATCGGTTCTGCCGAAAGGTTTATGATGATTCTCCTAGAACATTTCGCCGGCAACCTCCCTCTCTGGCTTTCGCCAGTACAAGTGAAAGTTATCCCTGTCCGCACCAACCACAACGAATATGCACAAAAAGTTTCTAAAATACTCGAAGAACAAGGTGTTCGAATCAATCTTGATTTAAGAGATGAGAACCTCGGGGCCAAGGTCAGAGAAGCCAAGAATCAAAAGATTCCTTATTGGATAGTGATTGGTGATAAAGAAGTCGAATCAAATACAATTACTCTAGAATCCAGAGACCACGGCCAACTCGGACAAATTACGGTCGAAGAATTGGTTTCTAAATTAAAGGAAGAAATTCAAAATAGGAAATAATGAGGATCACTAAGCTTGGACATTGTTGTTTACTTATAGAAACTAAGGGCAAGAGAATTTTAACTGATCCCGGCAGTTATACAGTGGAAGCACATTCGAAACTTGAAAACATTGATTACGTCCTATTCACACACGAGCATCAAGATCATTATCATATTGAATCTTTGAAAATTCTTATTGAGAAAAACCCCCAAGCTATTATTTATACAAATACCTCTGTCAGTGAACTTTTGGATAAAGAAGAAATTAAACACATCCTTATAAATAATAATGAATCTGTTTCTCTTGGAGATGTTCCTGTGGTTGGCATCGGAGAGAAACATGCAATGATGCACAGTTTAGTCCCACTATCGGAAAATATTGGGTTTTTTATTGATAATCGCTTGTGGTATCCAGGAGATAACTTCACTAATCCAGAACGTGCTGTAGAAATTTTAGCTCTTCCAGTATCGGGCCCTTGGATGAAAATCGGTGAGGCGATAGATTATGCCCTTATTCTAAAACCGAAAATTGTTTTCCCTGTTCATGACGGAACTCGATTCGGCTCTGCTCACGCCTTGCCATTAAAAATTCTACCAATTCAAGGAATAGAGTTTGTACCAATGGCTGAAGGAGATTCTAAAGAATTTTAGAAAATGAAAAACGAGCCAGTTAGGCTCGCGTGGGCGGATCATAATGACACGGAGATTGTTTGCACCCCCGAACAATTGGGTCAGTAACGTGTGCCAAAAATACCCTGGAACACAAAGGACAGATTTCATCCAGATTTCCGGCGGTAATGGCTTGTTTTCGACTTATCTGGTAACAAAGATCTTGTTTAGCCACTGCCTCCTCAACAAGGAGGGCATTGTCTTCATCATCAAACATTTCAAAGAAAAACTCGTAGGGTTTTCTACGATTATTATCTCACAATCGCATTATGCATCAATGTTGGCTTTCTTGGCGTTGGATTGAATAAAAGATTTGCGAGAAGGGACATCGGTTCCCATGAGGATATCAAACACACGATCAGCGTCACGCGCATCTTCGACATTTACTTGTTTGAGAATACGCACGGCTGGATCCATGGTTGTTTCCCAGAGTTCTTCGGCATTCATTTCTCCGAGACCTTTGTAGCGTTGGATAGAGATTTTAGGCTTTTTAGCTTCTTTGCTTGTTAGCTTTTCATCAGTCCCTTCGTCTTCAGTAGTTTCTGGCTCATCAATTTCCACAATTTCATCTGGGCTGACATCCTTGCCTACTTTTTGGTTTTTTTCTTCATCTGAATACGCATACAAAATTTCTTTGCCTTTTTTAATTTTATAAAGCGGTGGTTGAGCGATGTAAACAAATCCAGAGTCTATGAGTGGCCGGAAGAATCTATAGAGCAAGGTGAGAAGGAGTGTTCGAATGTGGGCCCCGTCTACGTCGGCATCTGTGGCGATAATAATTTTGTGATACCTAAGTTTAGAAATATCGAAAGTGTCTCCAATGGCTGTGCCAAAGGCAATGACCAAATTTTTAATTTGCTCTGAAGCAAGCATCCTATCAAGGCGCGCTCGTTCAATGTTAAGAATTTTTCCTCGGAGAGGCAGAATGGCCTGTGTGCGGCGATCACGACCCATCTTCGCAGTACCTCCGGCTGAATCTCCCTCTACGATAAATATTTCAGATTCTTCCGCTGATTTAGATTGACAGTCTGCCAGCTTGCCCGGGAGGGTCATACCTTCAAGAGCGCCCTTTCGGAGCACGGAATCCTTGGCTGCCTTGGCCGCTTTGCGAGCCTTAAGGGCCAAAACCACCTTCTGAATCATAGCCCTAGCCTCGTCAGGATTCTCCTCTAGGAAGGCCGAAAAGGCATCTCCAAAGACGGTAGCCACCATACCCTGCGCTTCCATAGATCCGAGCTTAGCCTTCGTCTGGCCCTCAAATTGAATCTCTCGAAGTTTGACTGATATCACCGCCGTAAGTCCTTCCAAAACATCATCTCCAGTAAAGTTGTCCTCCTTTTCATTCACCAAGTTATTCTTGCGAGCATAGGTGTTGAGCGTCCTCGTCAGCGTAGTTTTAAAACCGGTGACATGCGTACCTCCTTCTGAGTTATAAATATTGTTAGCGAACGGTAGTATACGCGAAGAAATATCATCTACGTATTGAAGTGCTACCTCCACAGTTTCATATTCGTTACCATTCGTAGCTTTCTCCACATAGAAAACACTTTTGTGAATTGGTTTCTGTAAAGCATTTTCAAATCGGACGAGGGACATAAGTCCGCCTTCAAAATAGAAAGACATGGACGGCGCCTCAATACCTAGATCACGAATATAGAAAGTTTCAGTGTCTTTGACCTTCTCTATCTCGCGAGCATCTATGATGGAGATACGCATACCTTTCACCAGGTAGGCTTGCTGGCGAAGGTGATCTACAACTTTCTTAAAATCGAAACTTACTTCTTGAAAAATAGTTTTGTCCGGCTCGAAAGTAATAATCGTACCGTTGCGTTTGGTTGTACCAACTTTTTTGACCGAAGACTTCTTCTTTCCCTGGCTATATTCCTGAACATAAATACCTCCATCCTTGTGCACCTCGGCTCTACAATAAACTGAAAGGGCATTTACTACAGAAGCACCAACACCGTGGAGACCACCAGAAATTTTATAACCTTCACCTCCAAATTTACCTCCAGCATGGAGAGTCGTCATAATAGTTTCGAGTGCAGAAACTTTGGTTTGTTTGTGTGTGTCTACAGGAATACCTCGACCGTTGTCTGTCACTCGAACACGATTCTGGGGCAACAAAACCACCTCGATATCGTTCGCGAAGCCACCCATAGCTTCGTCTCTGGAGTTATCAAAAATCTCTGTAATGAGGTGGTGGAGACCGTCTGGACCGGTAGTACCGATGTACATTCCCGGTCGCTTGCGGACGGGATCGAGACCTTCTAGGACTGTGATGGATTCGGCGCTGTAGTTAGCCGTCTTTTTGGTCTCTTTTTCTGCCTTAGCCATGTGTTTTGTACCCCTAATTATAACAAATTTCTAGGTCAAAAGAAAGCTAAAAAGTGCATATTCTAACCTACAAAAATAGCAAATTTGCGCCAGAAAGAAATGAACCTTTCTTCGGGTATCAAAAAGTTTTCCTTGGGATCACTATTGCTTGGATCATGGACAATGAACCCTTGATTTTCTTCATATCCAATAACTAAAACCAGGTGCGAACTAACTTTTGAACCAAAGCCTGGAAGAAAAGAAACCATTGAGGGTACACCGCGAGAAAGAGCAGCTTTAATACGCAAGATACCTTCACCTCGTAACCCATCACTAAAATCACTTGGTGTAGCTAAGCCTGACTTCACTGGTATTGCATCGCTTCTAAATTCTTCCTTATACGCGGGTACGCCGTGGTTGTGTGCGAGCCAAGCAATTGCATCATGTGTCCACCCGATTTGAGTATTATATTGTTCACCCCGCATGGCCAATCCCTCGTCAATTAATCCGCTTATCGTTGGTATTTCTATATGATGTTTCGAACCATAAAAATCCAAACTCATCTTTAAACACACAATTGCGCACGACCTGTCTCGCCATTCTTCTGGAACAGATATGTCACTTTGAGAAATAAATGGAATGTCTAGCTTCATTGGTTATGAAAATTTATTTATTTCTTTTATCAAATTTTCTTTGTTTCTCAAATCTAGTCTATCATCAGGAATCTCAACCACAAAACGTTTTTCTTTTATATCTGCAACCCGACCATATCCTACAATGGTTTTGAATGATGGACTTTCATCAAGATTTTCGATTAATACCATGGCTTTATACCACTTGCCCGCAGCTTGAAGAATTTTCCCATCGTCTAGATACATACCCATATGATTAGGAGATTTTTTATCCTCACCTTCATTATAGGAATAGACAAAATCACCAAATTTTAAATCTTTTCGTGTGATTGGTTTGGTAAAAGAAAATTTTTCTATAACTAAACTAGGCATCCACACACCAGCGAAGGTGTATAAATAACTTACAAGTGAAGAACAGCTAAAGAAATTTGGAGCATCTTCACGCATTGAAGTCTGGAGCTTATACGGTTTGCCCAATGTCTCATCTATATGTGCCCTTAAAGCGGTCTCCACTTCCACGAGTTCATATTTTAAACCAATACGTTTAAGAACTTCTTCACTCGCCTCCTCTTGAGACAACCCCACTCGATATATCCACGAATTACTCATGCTACTCGAATTACTCCACCGAAATCCCTGGCGGTAACTTCCTCAATCTTTGTGTGCAATTCGTTTGCTTCTGCGTTTGTGAGAGTCTTATCCAAGTGGCGATAAGTAATCCTGAAGGTATAGCTTATTTTGTCTTCCCCGAATTTCTTAGCATTTTCATACTTATCCAACAATTCTACTGTTTCTACCAAGTCTCCACCCGCATCACGAATACTGTCGAAATAATTGTTTGGAATGAAGTCCTTGCTAACCACGAAAGAGATGTCTCGAACAATAGGGGGAAATTTGCTCACTTCCTTGAATTTATTGCCCAATTTAAGCTGTTTTTTCACTCGTTCATCTTCGGACCAAAGCAGACGGATGTCTGGGAGTTCCATACTAGCTAGGGCCAACCTTTCTAGCCCAAAACCGAAAGCCCAGCCGTTGTATACCTTCGAATCTACACCCAAATTATCTAGGACTTTTAACTTGACGATACCGCTTCCCAAAATTTCTACCCACTTACCATCCTTTTCGATTTCCATTTCCAAACTAGGGGTCGTGAAAGGGAAGGTGTCTTCGTTGAAACGATATTTCACGTCCTTTCCGAATACCGACTGTGCTATTTCAATTAAAACATTTTGTAAATCTTCAGAGTTTATGATTCTTTTATCTTTCGGACATAGGAACCAACCGTCTATTTGGTGGAAAACATTCATGTGGTGACGATCAATTTCGTCCTTACGATAAACTTTACCAAAAGAAAGACACCCGACGTTCTCGCCTTTCTTTATTTTATTCTTAATTTCTTCGAGTTGCGTATAGTAATACCACATGATGGTGGTATGTGTGCGCAGAATGTGTTCATCGTCTACATAGTACGTATCCGATTTACTTCTGGTTGGATGGTCCGCTGGGAAGTCAAACAAATCGAAACTTGCCTGAGCCGGCACAACTTCTGGAACTTCAATGAGGTCAAGGTCAGCCATCTCGGGGATATTTAAAATCCTCTGAATAATTTCATAAATAGGGCTACCTTCGGCACGCGACAAATCCGGCATACCCAAATAACGCTTAATTCGTAGAGCTTCAGCATCATGTCGCTCTTCAAGCTTTTCTATAAGCTTTTTCTGTTCGTCTAAGGGCACAGAATATGTATCTTTCATAAGAATCACATTATACAAAAAAACCAGGAAATATAAAATGAGGCATATTTCCCGGGTTTTTACAAAGAAACAGAATAAAAAGCTTTCTCTCTTTTAACGTAGATAATATTATCTTTTACTCTCATGTCTAGATTCTCTCCATTGAGCATTGGTTGAATATTCTGTCCTGATCTATCGTCAATTTCTGAAACATATATTCCAGAATCAAGAACTACAATAACTAAATCCGACCGGCCAGGGAAAAAATCAAATGCCCCAACAGGAGACGGTGTCTGAATGACTATTTCTTTTTTGCATACATTATCCTGGCAAAAATATAGAGGTTTTTCGTCTGGATTTCCCATCCATTGAGCGTGGATTCTTCCTAATATTTTTTTCAAATAAAGTTTCCCTAAAACTTTAGTATCGGGCGTCGTAGTGGCAGCAGTTTTAACTATTTTAGGGGGCAAGAAAAGCGAATTGATTTCAACAAATTCAGGATTTTTGTTTTTAAGAAATTTGACGGAAGTGGTTGGAGTACCGTCCGTGTCTATAAAGGGCAATATCTCGTTGAGTGTTACATCTTTGGGCAGCATAAAGGTGTGGGCTTCAGTAACAGTTTCTGGATAAACAGCCAATTCTTTTTTCCAAGAAATTAGACCGTCCTTGTGGGTCTCGATGACGAATGTCCCCGGGGCAAGGTTCTGGACAAAAATATTTTTTTGGAAAATACCAGTTTCTTTTATTAATTTATTATTGACATAGATTTGGATACCGGATTGTTCAGCGGTAATATACAATCCCCCCGTTCGACCCAAGGAAAAAGTGTCTGTGAGTCTGTACCCGGTGGCATAAAGAATAAGGATGGGTGTAATAACAATAAACAAAAAGGAAAAAAACAGAATATATCCTCGTCTCTTTTTTCTTGAAAGTGGTTGAATCATAAATTATTTTCTATATTTGGGTGTAATCCAGAAACCCATATATTTGCCCAACATCAGGCGAGTTTGGGCTTCGAGACCCGGGATGGCTCCAAAAATAGTAATGGTTATCGGGACCAAAAGCCACTGCAGGATCATAAAAGTTTTGCTAATGCTTTTTATATTTTTGGGTCTAGCCGGAAGAAAAGAAAGATAAATCGTGGCCGAAAGGACGAGACCAATCATAGCGAAAAACATCATGTTGCGGGTAAACATGGGCAAGTTATATGAAAGAATAGTCTGATTAAAATGCGCACCTCCGATAATCACCGGAAGCCACCCCAACATGAATATCATCAGTGGATTAGTGGCCAGAGACCAAAAACCTTCTATCTGAACAAAAGACACTCGCAGTTTGGTCCATTTAGAAATTTTTTTGTTTTTGATAAACCCCAAAAGAATGTAGGGGATATTTTCAACACCCCACGCCCAACGCCTATGTTGTTTGTAAATATTTTTTGTAGTTTGCCACAATGTAGGTGCGAGGTTGGCATCCATAGACACTGGATACGAAAGAGGAACAACACTGTAGTCTCCATCGTGAGCCAAGAATAGATTCCAGAAAATACGTGAATCTTCAGAAACCATGTTTTTCTGCCAATACCCTATTTCATACAAAGATTGAAAGCTGACCGAATGAGATGAAAAAGTAGAAAGTTTTTCTGGACGTTCTTGCTGCATCATTTGCCAGAAAGTACTAGATCCAGCGGCCACTCGGGAAAAAGCCGGAGCATACCAAATATTGTTGTTATAGAACGGCACCGGCTGGAAAGAAACCGAAAACGGATTTGGGTTCGTGAGAAAGTGCCAGGTAAGACAGAGAAAATACTCTTTATAAGCTACCGTATCTACATCAAAGGCAGAAACGATAACATCTCGATAACCAAGATTGTGTTTGTCCAAAACCAGTCGACGAGCTTCTTCGGCGGCATAAGAGATGTTTGAACCCTTACCAGGCATTTCGCCCAAAATATTTTCTGGATGAATCGTGGTCAGGAAAAAACCGAATTCTTCTCCATAACGTTTTTCTATAGTTTGAGCGATTTCCTTAGCTTTTTCTCCGCCCTTTTCTTCGAGAGCCAATACGATAATCATTTTTTTCTT
>ORJL011809611.1_pt1 | contig 10771 bp, 11 predicted proteins | sample 1779941 | NCBI WGS metagenome assembly ORJL01 (sample SAMEA104232317, study PRJEB22302) | groundwater metagenome | biome: forest; feature: aquifer; material: groundwater | place: USA | collected 2011-08-07 | depth 5.8 m | reverse complement strand
CGGCGCAGGCCGTGGGGCGCGCTTCGTCTGCACGCTTCCGGTCGACCGCTCGTAATCCCTGTGCGCGAGCCTCGCCGCCTCAGAACAGCGGTGGGAGCCGTGCTTCGATCAGATGCGGGCCAGGTTCGGCAAACGCTGCACGGAGCTGCTCGGCCAGCTCTTCGCAGGTCGTCGCGCGCGTTGCCGGCACGCCCATGCCGGTCGCCAGTTCGACAAAGTCGATGCCCGGCCGCGACAGGCTCAGCAGCTCGGCGGCCTTGGCGCCGGTCTCGGCCACGCCGACGCGCTGCAGCTCCATGCGCAGGATCGCGTAGCAGCCGTTGTTCAGGATCACCGTCGTCACGTTCAGCTGCTCGCGTGCCTGCGTCCAGAGCGCACTCAGCGAGTACATCGCGCTACCGTCGGCCTCCAGGCAGAGCACCGGCCGCTCGGGGCAGGCGACTGCGGCGCCCGTCGCCACCGGGAGGCCCTGTCCGATCGCGCCGCCGGTCAGTGTGAGGATGTCGTGGCGCGGCGAGCCGACCGTCGCGAGCGGCAGTAACGCACCTGACGTGTTCGCTTCGTCGGAGATGATCGCGTGCTCGGGCAGCAGGACGCCGATCGTCTCGGCGAGTGAGTGCGCATTCAGCTCGCCGCGCGGCAGCTCGGGCAGGGACGGCTCTTGCAGGACCGGTTCGGCGTCTGCTGCGACGACGTCGGCAAGTCGTTGCAGGGCGTCCACCGAGTCGTCGCTGCCGCCCGCCAGGATGTGCACCGTGCAGCCGTCGGGTACGAGATCGCTCGGCTTCCCCGGGTAGGCAAAGAACGAGACCGGCGCGCGCGTGCCCGCGAGAATCAGGTGCTCGACCCCGGCGAGCTGAGCCTCGACGTGTTCGGCCAGGTAGCCCAGGCGGTCGATCGCCGGCAGCCCGGCCCCCCGCTCGAGCCGCGCGGGGAAGGTCTCGACCAGGAGCTTCGCGCCGCTGCCGACGCCGATCCGGCTTGCCGCACGCAGGGCGGGCTCGCGTGTTGCGGCGCCGCCGATCAAGATCAGGCACTGCTCGCCGGAGCGCAGCACGTCGGCGATTGCCGCGACCTCGGCGTCAGCCACTCGAGCGGGCTCGGGAACGGCGTACGGGTCGTCCGGAGAGACCGCCCGGCCACCCTCCGACCACGACACGTCGGCCGGCAGCACCAGCGTTGCGACGCGCCCAGGCGGAGTCATCGCGGCCGCGATCGCCTCGGCCGCGTCAGAGCCGACGTCGGCAACGTCCTCCGTGGTCTTCAGCCAGCCGCCCAGCCAGCCGGCGAGCACGTCGATGTTCGAGCTCAGCGGTGCGTCGTACTGCCGGTGGTACACCGCGTGGTCGCCGACGATGTTGACGACCGGCGTGAAGGCGCGGCGCGCGTTGTGCAGGCCCGCCAGGCCGTTGGCGAGGCCGGGGCCGAGGTGCAGTAGGGTTGCCGCCGGGCGGCCGGCCATGCGACCGAACCCATCGGCGGCGCCGGTGACGACGCCCTCGTGCAGTCCCAGCACGCCACGCAGCTCGGGCACCTTGTCGAGCGCTGCGACGAAGTGCATCTCCGACGTGCCCGGGTTGGCGAAGCAGACGTCGACGCCACCGGCGACCAACGTCCGAAGCAGTGCCTGGGCGCCGTTCACGTGGCGCTCACGTCCGCGCCACGGCGACCGGGGACGAGGAGCTTCACCGCGCGCTCGACGGCGGGCTCGATCGCAGCGGGCTCGTAGCCCAGCTCACGTTGCGCCTTCGCGGACGAGAACCACGCCGGCAGACGTGCGAGCGCAACCTCGTGCGCGTTCGCGAGCCGGACGAGCGCCAGCGCCTGCGCCGCCGCGTACGGCACGCGGATGTGCGGTGGTCGCCGGCGCGCCGCGCGCGCGATCAGCTCGAACACCTCCGTGAGCGTGAGGTTCGTCCCACCGAGGATGTAGCGCTCGCCCACCCCGCCGCGTTCGAGCGCGAGCACGTGCCCGCGAGCGACGTCGTGCACGTCGACGAGGTTCAGACCACCGGAGCGCAGCGTCGCTCGATAGCGGCCGGAGGCGACCCCGCGCACCATGCGCCCCGTCGGTGTGGGCGCATCGTCGCCCTCGCCGATCGGCGTCGTCGGGGTGACGCACAGCGTCTCCAGCCCTTCGGCCGCCGCCGCGAGCACGAGCCTCTCCGCCTCGAGCTTCGTCCGCTTGTAGGGGACCTCGAGCTCCCATCGAGGCGGGCCGTCCTCCTCTGTCGCGGCTCGTCCGGCCACCGGACCGCACGTTCCCGCCGAGCTCGTGAGCACGAGCCGCCTCACGTTGGCGCCGAGGCAGGCAGCGATCACGTTTCGCGTGCCGCCCACGTTGACCGCCTCGATCTCCGAGGCCGACGCGGTATAGCTGTACAGCGCGGCGACGTGCACGACCGCCTCGCAGTCTCGCACCGACCGCTGTAGCCCCGCGGCGTCGCGAACGTCGACCCATTCGCAGCGAACGTCATGTCCTGCGCGCTCGAGCGCGTGAACCACATGGCCGGCGATGAATCCCCGGCCGCCGCCGGTCACGAAAACCTGCATGAGGCCATTGTGATCCGCTACCGGGTGTTCGACGTCCCGAACCGAGAGCGAGCCGGGGCGGGCGCGCGAACTCAGCCCTTTAGCCGCAGTCGCCCCTTGGAGGGCTTTCGGCCCCAGCTCGCTCAGGAGCACTATCGGCGCGTTCGCGGTGCTTGCTGAGGGGCGACGATCCGACCGCCGGCTGCTCCGAAGCCCGGCGCGTGAACAGGTCGTGGAGCCGTTCCAGGCCGAGGCCGTACGCGGCCCAGAGCGGCAGGTAGTCGAGCCGAACGAGCCCGTCGATGCCGAAGCGGGCATCGCCGTAGTCCCAGGGGACGCGGCCGCCGAGCCGGCGCAGCAGCCGGCCGCACGCGTACTCGACGCCGACGACGCCGGTTCCGTACACGGCGGCGCGGAGCGCGACGGGCCGCCGCCTGATCCGGTCGTGCACCGGCTCGAAGAGCGGTTGCGCGAGCCCGTAGACCGGCACGTTGAGGAGGCTGCTCGGGCGGCGCCGACCGGTGTGAACCCAGACGAAGAACGAATCGAGCGTCCACCCGGCGAGGCCGTAGGCGAGAAAGCGCACGCCGGGCCGGCGGAGGTGGCGTCCCATAGACCAAGACTCAAGCAGCTCAGCCAGTCCGTGTGCCAGGTCCGTCGCCAGTCCTTTGGGTGGGTCGAAGAGGAAGGTGATTCTGCCTGGGACGCGCAGAGTACGCTCGTCCCGTGCGGATTCTCGAGCGCGTAGAACAGATCTACGCCATCGGCGGCGGGCTCGGCGCGAATCGCCCGGGCGGCGGCGACGGCGAGCAGCGCGCGCACGACCTCGTCGCCGGCTGGATCGAGGAGGCCGGGCTCTCCGTCGAGGTCGACCCGGACGGGAACCTGCTCGGACGTCTCGAGGGCGACGACCCCGGTGCGAGCGAGATCTGGACCGGCTCGCATCTCGATTCGGTGCCGAACGGCGGCCGCTTCGACGGCGTCCTCGGCGTGCTGGCCGGCCTCGAGGCGATCGAGCGCATCGGACGCTCGCGGCGCACGCTCGCCGTCGCCGCTTTCCGCGACGAGGAGCGCGGCCTCACCGGCAGTCGCGCGCGCGTGCAGCGCGGGCCGCTGCCCGACGTGTTCCTCGAGGCGCACATCGAGCAGGGGCCGATCCTGGAGCGCGCGGCCGCGCCGCTCGGCGTCGTCACCGCGATCGTCGGCCTCGCGCGCGGCGAGGTTGTCCTGCACGGCGCCGCGGGTCACGCGGGCACGACGCCGATGGCGGGACGTCGCGACGCTCTGGCCGCGGCGGCCGAGCTCGTCCTCCACGTCCGGGACACGGCCCTCGGTCTCCCCGGCTGCGTCGCGACGGTGGGCCGGCTGGAGGTCGAGCCGGGCGCGGAGAACGTGATCCCCGAGCGTGCGACACTCAGCATCGACGCGCGCGCTCCCGAGCAGGAGCGCCTCGACCGGCTCGTGGCGGCGCCCGGCTTCGAGCCCTCCCTGACGACCGCGCCCGCGCTGATGGACGAGGGGGTCCGGGCCGTCCTGCGGGAGGAGCTCGAGCGACGTGGGCTGCCGGCGCCCGAGCTCGTCTCCGGCGCCGGCCACGACACGGGTGTGCTCGCCGCCGCCGGAGTCCGCTGCGGCATGCTCTTCGTCCGCAGTGGCGCAGGTGGGATCAGCCACTCGCCCGAGGAGTGGAGCGACCCCGACGACATCGCGCTCTGCGTCGACGTCCTCGCGGGCGCGCTCGCCCGCCTCGCTAGCGCTCAGTGAACACGATCGGCTGAGCGCCCTCCCAGAGGAAGCGGCGCCCGAGCTCGCGCAGGTTCTCGCCGCCCTCCACGATCGTCGCGAAGTGGTTGCCCGCCAGCGGGCCGGCCTTGCTCGCGAAGCTGACGTACCCGTAGGAGAGCAGGAGCTCGGTCTCGCTGACGCCTCCGGGATAGAAGACGAGCTCGCCCGGGTTCGGATAGCAGGTGGCGTTCTCCGGCCCGATCCCCACGTCGAGGTCGCCCATCGGAATCCAGCCGCCCTCGCCGCTCCAGCGGACGTGGATGATCTTGGACTCGAGCGGCAGCAGCGTCCGGAACGCCTCCACCGTGCGCGGCGCGTCCTTCTCCTCGAGGCGCGCGACGAAGTCGAAGCCTCCGGCCGAGATGGCGAGCATCAGGGGATCTTCGCACCTTGCCGGATCCACGCGCCGAGGGTGTCACGCTCGGCCGGGGTCATGTGCGTCAGGTTCCCGAGCGGCATCGTCCGCTGCACGACCGCCTGCTGGAGGATCAGCTGGGCCTTCGCCTGGATCTCCTGCGGCGTGTCGAACGCGATCCCTTTCGGCGGCGCCGAGAGCCCGGCTGCGCTCGGATGTGCGGAGTGGCAGGCGGCGCAGCGCTGCGCCACGATCGCGCGGGCTGCCGCGAACGGCACGGGGGCGGCGTGTGACGCCGCGCTCGCGGCGGGCCGGAGCCACACCGCGATGCCCGCGAGCGCGAGCGCCGCCGTGACGGGAATCCACCAGAGGGTCCGGCCGCGGTGGCGGAGATTGAAGTAGTGGCGGACCCATGCGCCGACCACCATGAGGCAGACGAGGATCGCCCAGCTGTGCGCGTGCCCGTACGTGAACGAGAAGTGGTTGGAGAGCATCGCGAAGAGCACCGGCAGAGTGAAGTAGTTGTTGTGCACCGAACGCTGCTTGCCGCGCGTGTTCGCGGCCGGGTCGGGCTCGCGGCCCGCCTCCTTCGCACGTACGAGCTCCCAGTGCGCCGGAATGATCACGAAGAAGACGTTTGCCACCATGATCGTCCCGAGCATCGCGCCCACCTGCAGATACGCGGCCCGCGCGGCGAACAGGTGCGTTACGCCGTACGCCGTACCCGTGACGAGCGCGAGCATGCAGACCGCGAGCGCCGTCTCACTGCGTCTGGCGACCGTCCGGCACAGCACGTCGTAGACCACCCAAGCGGCAACGAGCAGGCCGATCGAGGCGCCGATCGCCTCCGCGCCGGAGAGCTTCGCCACGCTCGGATCGATCAGGTACGTGTGCGGCTGCAGGTAGTAGAGGACGGTGAAGAGCGCGAAGCCGGAGAGCCAGGTCCAGTACGCCTCCCACTTGAACCAGTGCAGCGGCTCCGGGAGCGTGTGCGGTGCGACCCGGAACTTCTCGATGCGGTAGAACCCGCCGCCGTGGATCTCCCAGGTCTCGCCGCCGACACCGCGCTCTCGGTCGCGCTCGTCCACCGGCGGCAGCAGATGGTTGTCGAGTGCGACGAAGTAGAACGAGGTGCCGATCCAGACGATCGCCGCCGTCACGTGGAACCAGCGGAAGGCGAGGTCGAGCCAGTCGGTGAGGTAGGGGTCTAGCGCCGCCGCCATCGATCCTCCGCGATCGCGACCAGCTCGCCGAGCGCCGTCTCGAGCTCCTCACCGTTCGTGCGCGCGATCCGTGTGCGCAGCACCTCAAGGATCTCCGCCTTGGGCCGCCGGTTCACGAACACGACGAAGCGGAAGCCGTGCCGCGCCTCGTACTCGGCGTTGAGCCGCGCGAGCTCGGCGAGCACGTCCGGATCGTCGTCGCTTCCCTGCTCCGCCGCGGAGCGTGCGGAGAGCGTCGCCGCGCCGATCGCGGGATGCGCGTCGAGGACGTCCTTCTTCTCGTCCGGCGAGAGCTCGTGCACGAGCGTCCGCGCGCGCACGAGCGGGTCGGGCTCGCGCGCGAGCCGCTCGACGAAGCCCGTTCGCCCCTCGAAGAGCTCCGCGAGCTCTTCCGCGTTCAGGTGCCGCGGTAGGTCGTGCACTGGTAGGAGGAGACGAGGAGTGGGACGTGGTAATGGTCGTGCACGTCGGCGATCGCGATCGTCAGCTCGACCTTCTCGAAGAAGCCCCGCTCCACGTAGAAGACGAGCCGGTACTCGCCGGGCTCGAGAGGTTCGGCAAGCTCTGCAATGCGTCCATCCTCGTCGGTCTCTTGCAGCGAGACGAGGTCCTGGCCGCGAAAGAGCCCTACCTTCATGCCTGCTGCCGGCTCACCGAGCTCGGTGTCGAGGACGTGGGTCGAGATCATGGGACGAATCTTCTCGCCTGATCCCGATGGTGTCGCGCGATCTCTTCCTCGTCGGCCCGCACGAGACGGCCGTCGCGGACGATCTCCTCGCCCTCGACGTAGAGCCGGTCGACGCGGTGCGGGGCGGAGAGGACGAGCCCGGCGACGGGGTCGGCCGCGCCGGCGAGCGCGAGCCCGTCGGTGCGCCAGACCGCGATGTCGGCGCGCTTCCCCGGCTCGAGCGAGCCGAGATCGTCGCGCCGGAGCACGGCCGCGCCGCCGCGCGTGCCGAGTCGTAGCGCGTCGCGGACGGTCAGCGCCGCAGGCCCGCCGCGCCCGCGCGCGACGAGGAGCGCCTGCTTGACCTCGAGCAGCAGATCGCCACGCTCGTTCGATGCCGAGCCGTCGACGCCGAGACCGACGCGCACGTCGGCGTCGAGCAGATCGCGGACAGGTGCGACGCCCGCGCCGAGGCGAAGATTCGAGGTCGGGCAATGCGCGACACCGGTGCCGGTATCGGCAAAGCGCCTGACGTCGCGCTCCGAGAGGTGGACGCAGTGCGCGCACCAGACGTCGCCCTCGAGCCAGCCGAGCGAGTCGAGGTACTCGACCGGCGTGCAGCCGTAGAGCTCGCGGCAGTACGCCTCCTCCTCGACCGTCTCCGCGAGGTGCGTGTGCAGGACGAGCCCGAGCCGTCGCGCGAGCTGCGCGGACTCCTCCATGAGCTTTCCGGTGACGGAGAACGGCGAGCACGGCGCGACCGCGATCTGCACGAAGCCGTCGTCCTGCAGGCCCGCGAGCCGCTCGGTCTCGGCGAGGACGTCGTCCAGTCTCTCGACGAGCGAATCCGGCGGCAGGCCGCCGTCGGACTCGCCGAGATCCATGGAGCCGCGCGAGGCGACGATGCGCACGCCGAGCTCACGTGCGGCGCGCACTTCGGCCTCGATCAGCCCGCTCGTCCCGCGCGGGAACACGTAATGGTGATCGAACACGGTCGTGCAGCCGGAGAGGGCGAGCTCGGCGAGCCCGGTGCGCGCCGCCGCGTACACGGACTCCTCGTCGATGCCGGCCCAGACCGGATAGAGCGTCTTGAGCCAGGTGAAGAGGTCGGCCTCCTGGGCGCGCGCCCGTGTGAGCGTCTGGTAGAGGTGGTGGTGGGTGTTGACGAGGCCGGGCGTCACGACGGCGCCGCCGAGTGCGACCCGCTCGTCGGCCGCGGGCGGCGCGCCTCCGCCGACCGCCTCGACGCGGCCGTCTGCGATCAGCACCCAGCCGTCCGCGCGCTCCGCGCCGGCGTCGTCCATCGTGACGACGTGCGCTTCGCTGAGCAGCAGGCTCATTGCAGCACGCTCATTCGGCGCTCAGCGGGACGAGCGCGAATCGCTCCACGTCGACGAGCCCGCGGTCGGTGATCTTCAGGGCGGGGATCACGGAGAGCGCCAGGAACGACATGGTCAGGAAGGGCGTTCTGCCGCTCCAGCCCAGTGCCGCGGCAGCCTCGCTGCACGCGCGGCTCTGCGCGATCACGTCGGCGAGCGACGCGTCGGAGAGGAGGCCGGCGACGGGAAGCGGGCACTCCGCGAGCACGCGGCCGTCGTCGACCGCAACGATGCCGCCGCCGAGCTCGGCCACGCGTGCGACCGCGGCGAGCATGTCGTCGTCGGAGACTCCGAGCACGACGAGGTTGTGCGCGTCGTGCGCGACGGTCGACGCGAGCGCGCCGCGGCGCAGGCCGGAGCCGCGGACGAAGCCGACGCCGACGCGGCCCGTCGCGAGATGCCGCTCGACCACGGCGATCTTCGCCAGATCGCGCTTCGGATCGGCGATCGCCTCGCCGTCCGTTGCCGTCGCGCTGTCGACGAGCGATTCCGTGACGACCTGGTCGGGAACGAGCCCGATCACGCGGATCGAGCCACCGCTGCTCGGCGTCCGTAGGTCGGCGCGCGCGAGCGGCGCGATGCGAACGGACTGGCGCACCCACTCCGGCACGTCCGGCCGGACGATCTCGCCGACCGGCTTCCCCGCCTTGAGCACGCGTTCCGGCCGGAAGGACTCGAGGTCGGGAAGGAGGAGCAGGTCGGCCTGATAGCCGGGTGCGACCGCGCCGAGCCGCGCCAGCCCGTGCCACGTCGCCGGGTTCAGCGTCGCGCAGACGAGGGCGTCCTCCGGCGCGACGCCTGCTTCGACCGCCTTGCGCACCATGCCGTTGATGTGGCCGTCGTCGACGATGTCGTCCGGGTCGCGATCGTCGGTGCAGAACGCGATCATGGTCGGCCCGAACTCCTTCACCAACGGGACGAGCGCCTCCAGGTTCCGCGCCATCGACGCTTCGCGGATCAGGAGCCAGACGCCCGCGCGCAGCCGTTCGCGACCCTCTTCGAGCGTGAGCGCTTCGTGGTCGGAGCGGATCCCGGCTGCGGCGTACGCGTTGAGCTGCTTGCCGCTGACGCCGGGCGCGTGGCCGTCGACATGCTCGGCGCCGTGGAGCCGGAGCTTCGACAGCTCGCGCTCGTTGCCGGCGATGACGCCGGGAAAGTTCATCATCTCTGCGAGGCCGAGCACGCGCCGCCGGCGCAGGAGCGACTCGAGGTCGCCGTCGTTGAGCGCGCGCCGCGGCGACTCGAACGGCGACGCCGGCACACATGACGGCGCCATGAAGTAGACGTCGAGCGGTAGGTCGTCGCAGAAGTCGAGCAGCCAGTGGACGCCGTCGCTTCCCAGCACGTTCGCGATCTCGTGCGGGTCGGCGACGACGGCGGTCGTCCCGAGCGGCAGCACCAGTCGCGCAAATTCGTCGGGGAGCAGCTTCGTCGACTCGAGGTGCATGTGAGCGTCGATGAAGCCCGGCACCACGTAGCGACCGGTTGCGTCGACGATCTCCGCGCCTTCGTAGTCGCCGAGGCCCGCGACGTAGCCGTCGGCGATCGCCACGTCGGTCTCCAGCCACTCGCGCGTGAACACCGAGAGTACGCGTCCGCCCCGCAGCACCAGGTCGGCGCGCACGTCCCCGCGCGCGACGGCGAGTCGACGGGAAAGGTCGGGCACGGTTTGACCATAAACCGGATCGCCCCGTGTCGAGAAGGCTTTAGGCTTCCGGCATGGACGTTCTGACCCCGCGCTCGCTCGACGAGGCGCTGCGGCTGCGCGCCGAGGTTCCGGGTGCGCGGCCGATCGAGGGAGGCACCGACCTGATGGTCGAGCTCAATTTCGACCGCACGCGGCCGGACGCGCTCCTGAATCTGAACGAGGTCGGCGAGCTCGGGGGGTGGCGCCGAGAGAACGGCGCCCTCCGCCTGGGCGCCGGGCTCACGTACGCGGAGGCGATGAGTGCGGAGCTGGCCGCGCTCCTGCCGGCGCTCGCCGAGGCTTCGCGCACGGTCGGCTCGCCCCAGATCCGGAACCGCGGCACGATCGGCGGCAACCTGGGCACCGCCTCCCCCGCAGGCGATGCGCTTCCGCCGCTCCTCGTCGCGGGAGCCGAGGTGGAGCTCGCGAGCGCCGAGCGCGGCACGCGCAGGCTGCCGCTGCACGAGTTCTTGACGGGGCCGAAGCAGAGTGCACTCGAGGCCGACGAGCTGATCGTCGCCGTCCATGTCCGGCCGAGCGGCGCTGCGCAGACGTTCATGAAGGTCGGGCCGCGCAACGCGATGGTGATCGCGGTCTGCTCGCTCGCGCTCGAGGTCGACCGCGAGCGCGGCGAGCTGCGCGCCGCGTTCGGCTCCGCCGGACCGGTTGCGTGTCTCGTCGTCGGGTCGCTCGCGGACAAGGACGGCTTCCCGGAACAGGTCGTTGCTGCGGCGAGCCCGATCGACGACGTTCGCGGCACCGCCGCCTATCGCCGCCATGCGCTGCGTGTGCTCGCGACGCGTGCGCTCGAGAGGTGTCTCGCCGCATGATGAAGATCTCGCTCACCGTCAACGGCGAGCCGCACGAGACGGACGTCTGGGAGGGCGAGAGCCTGCTCTATGCGCTGCGCGAACGGCTCGGTCTTCCCGGCTCGAAGAACGCGTGCGAGCAGGGCGAGTGCGGCTCGTGCTCGGTGCTCCTCGACGGCGCGCTCGTGTGTGCATGCCTCGTGCTCGCTGCCCAGGCCGAAGGGCACGACGTCGTGACCGTCGAGGGGCTCGCCGGCGACGACGGCCTCCATCCGGTGCAGGAGGCGTTCGTCGAGGCGGGTGCGGTGCAGTGCGGCTTCTGCACGCCGGGGCT
>ORJL010326398.1_pt1 | contig 10772 bp, 8 predicted proteins | sample 1779941 | NCBI WGS metagenome assembly ORJL01 (sample SAMEA104232317, study PRJEB22302) | groundwater metagenome | biome: forest; feature: aquifer; material: groundwater | place: USA | collected 2011-08-07 | depth 5.8 m | reverse complement strand
GGCACCGGAATTCCGCCGGCGGTGATCGACAAGATTTTCGATCCCTTCTTCACCACGAAGGCGGCGGGGAAGGGCACGGGACTCGGCCTCTCGATGGTCGCGGGCATCCTGAAAAGCCATGGGGGATTCGTGCAGGTGGAAAGCGAGTCGGGCCGCGGCACGACGTTTCACCTATATTTCCCGGCGATCGCCGAACCCGTGCCGGCCGTGATTCGGGAAACGCCGTCCGCCGTCGCGCGCGGAACGGGTGAAGGCATCCTGCTCATCGACGACGAGCCGGTCGTTCGCGACACCCTCCAGATGCTGCTGCAGCGGGCCGGTTACCGCGTGTATCCCGCGGCCGACGGCAATTCCGGCCTGGCGGAATTCGATCGGCGGGCCGGCGAAATCGCGCTGGTGATCACCGATATGATGCTGCCTGATCAAATCGGCACCGAGGTGGTGAAGACGTTGCGCCGGCGCCGGTCTTCGCTGCCGGTGATCGCCATCAGCGGCATGATGGCCTCGGGTGAGTTTGACGAGCTGCTGCACTTGACACCGGCGGTGGATTGCCTGGCGAAACCGCTTTCGCCCTCCGCGTTGTTGGGCGCCGTGCGCCGCAAGCTGGCGCTCGGCGAACAGCGGTTGTAGGAGCGATGCCCGGCGGTGTGCTCGCAGCCGGCGCGTGCCGGCGCGCCGTCTACGGCCGCGGTGCGATTCCGCTAATCGCGGCTTTCATTCGTCGAACTGCCTCGACCAAGAGCGCACGCGGACAGCCGAAATTCAGTCGCACATGCGATCCTTTGGGCGCCCCGAAAAAGGCTCCGTCGCTCAGCCCGACCCCGTGTTGCTCGAAGTGCGCGGCCGGCTGACCGAGTCCGAGCGCCGAGACGTTCATCCATAACAGGTACGTCGCCTCGACCGGAGCCTCGACCTGCACGCCCGGCAATTCGCGCGCGATCGCCTCGATGAGAAAATCGCGGTTGCCGCGGAGATAGGCGAGCAGCGCCTGCCGCCACGGCTCGCTGTCGCGGTAGGCGGCTTCGCAGGCGGTGAAGCCGAGGCACGTCACTTCCGCGACGATACCGGCGGCGGCGCGGATGAAACGCGCCCGGCGCATCGGGTCGGGAATAATCGCGATCGACGTGCCGAGGCCCGGGACATTGTAGGTCTTGCTCGGCGCCATCAACGTGATGGTGCGCGCGGCGATTTCCGGCGAGAGCACGCTGGTCGGGATGTGCGGGAGCGACGGGTCGAGAATCAGGTCGCAGTGAATCTCATCGGAGCAAAGCACGAGGTCGTGCCGTTCGCAAAACTCCGCGAGCCGCGCGAGTTCGTCCCGCCGCCAGACGCGGGCGAGGGGATTGTGCGGGTTGCAGAGATAGAATAATTTCGTGTGCGGCGTGACGGCGCGTTCGAGCGCGCCCCAGTCGATTTCCCAGCGGCGCGCCGTTGGGTTCAATGCCCAGGGCACCGCCACCGAGCGGCGGCCGCTGTTTTTCGGCGCGCTCATGAACGGCGGGTATACCGGAGTGAGGGTGAGCACATCCTCGCCGCCTTGGGCAAATGCCTGGGCGGTGACATTCAATCCGACCACCAGCCCAGGCAGCCAGACGATCCACTCGGGTTCGATTGGCCAGCCGTGCCGCTGCGCGAGCGCCTCGACCACCGCGGTGACGGTGGATTTTACCGGGCGCGCGTAACCGAATATCCCATGCTCCACGCGGCGGTGCAGCGCGTCGATGATCGCCGGGGGCGACTTGAAATCCATGTCGGCCACCCACAGCGGCAGCACGTCGCGATCGGCGTACTTCTGCCATTTCTGGGAGTCGGTGCGGCGGCGTTCCGGCGGACGGTCGAAATCGAAGGCTGTCATCGAGTCGGGTAACAAACGACATTCCGCGGACAAATGCGTTAAAAAATACGCTCTGTTTTGAGCGTATTTCCCCGCCGAGGAAAATGGTTGATCATCAGGCAAGAATCAAAAATTACGCTCTGTCTTGGCGAGTGCTTTAATCAAAAAACACGCTCTGTTCTGCCGATAACCGGATTGGAGGTGTGCCGCCAATTCTGTGTCATCAGTGGTTATAGCTGGGTGGTAAGCGACACGATTACGGACAGGGGATGACGCAATTCGCGGCCAAAAAACTGGGTGCGAGCCCCTAGAAGAACCGAAGCTGGTGCGCAATTCTTGGCCGTCTTATCGACCGTGACGCAAGTTGTGGCCACGCGATATTATGGTCTGACGGCCGGCCGCATAAGGCCCTACTTGTTGCCATGACGAGGGACTGCGTTTCCCGCCCCCATCGCGCGATTATTGCCTGTTTAGGCAAAACGGCCGACTCCGCCATGAGTGCGGCGGGCCCACTCAAACCGGTGTTTATGTCCCCCAAATCTAGGCAGGATCAGGCCCTGATCTGTGGCCAGGACCTTGGGTTGTGAAACAGCAAAACCACCACCGAGCTTTTATACGCCGATGGTCAGGAAAAGCTCGCCACGGACGCTTGCGGTTTTTCAGTGTGCAGTCGTCTCGCCTCACCCAAGCCGACCGTGCGCTGTGGCGCAGTCCGAATCCTGCACACATGTCCCTGATTCGTCCGCATTTCCTCATCTGTTTTTCTTTGGCTTACGCCTGCACCCGCTTGGCGGTCCCGGCGCTGCACGCCCAGGCACACAAAGGTTCAGTTTCGGGTCCCATCGTCCGCGAATCCGGAGCGGTCGCAGTGCTCAGAGAGAAGCAATTCGACCTCACCTCGCGCATCAACGGTCAAGACTACCGGCTGATGATATCGGCTCCCGTGAAGACCGAGCCTGGTCGCGTCTACCCGGTGCTCTTCGTGCTCGACGGCAATTGGTATTTTCGTGCCGCATCAGACACGGCGACATGGGGCAGCGGTCGTTTTGCACCTGCCATCGTTGTCGGCGTCGGTTACCCGACCGACGATAACGACGAAGTTCGACGCCGACGAACTATCGACATGACGGTGAAGACTGACCCGAAAATGTGGCCCAAAGGGTCAGGCCAATGCGACGAATTCCTCCGGGTGATGGAGGAGGAGATTAAACCGTTTGTGGCGTCACGTTACCCCGTGGATCCTGCCCGTCAGATGGTCTACGGCAAATCCCTCGGCGGCCTCGCCGTGCTGCGCGCCCTGCTCCGAAACCCGACGAGTTACACCACCTATATCGCGGCAAGCCCCTCTATATGGCAGGGCGACAAGGCGGTGCTCGCGGACGAACCTGCATTTTCCGGCCGTGCCCGGGGAGGCGAGCTCAATTTGAAAATCCTGATCACGTCGGCCAGCGAGGAGGAATACCTCGGCAGCGATCCCGTAAAACTGGCCGCCGAACAAGGACACATGATCACCAACGCCCGGGCTCTGGCCGACCGCCTCGGCAAACTTAACCCTGAGAAGGTTGTGGTGCGCTACGCCCTGTTCCAGGACGAGAACCATAACAACGTCTCCCTCGCGACCATCGCGCGCGCCCTGACGTTTGCGATACCCGCTCCTCCAACGAAAAAATAGCCCGCGTAGCGACGCGCTCGCTCTACCAATATGAAGTATTGGTTGGTGTGACTTGAACTACGAGGCGTGTTTCCCAACCGACGTTTTCGGAAACGGCCCGGCGCGTGAGTCCGCGTAAGGTGGAGGTTTTATCCGGAACGAGCCCCTCTTTGTGAATCAGCGAAATTCGGCTGCTAGGCGGTGCCGGGCGGCGACGCAATTCTCAGCCAGCTTGCAGGTGACGCATTACCTGGCCATCGGGCACTTTAATGCGTCGCGTGCCACTAGGAGAGAGGGGAGTTGCGACCGCGAGCGAACCGAGAGTGCGTGCATCAAGCCGGGCGTGGTTCGGCCACGAAGGCATTCCGAAAACGCGGTATGCAGTTGAATAACATTCCGTCTCCGCGCCGTGAGATAATTGTTACGGACGCGTGAGCCGTGGATCGAAATGAAAAGGGTTTGGCCCTGAGACCACCCAGCGGATGGCGAATTGCGGGTGGGCTGTTCGCTACGGAGACCGCGAGGGTGGCCGGTCTGCGAGGTTGGAGGTATCGAAGCCATAGCTCGCAATCGCGCGTTCGCAGTGTGTTAATTTTGAAAATCGAAGTATCGAAATCTGCGGGTGCGACTCGGCGCAACGTTGTGAACAGCACGCCAATGGCACGGACAATCAAAGTCACTTCCACCAATAGTGCGGCGAAGAGCTCGTGCAGTGCCATTGCTTCATATGAGAAGCGGTTGCATCAGGTTGCCGTTCACGAAGCAGCACACTTCTGCTTCGCTGTCGTATTCGATCTGCTCGGCTCAAAGCGTTCCTTATCGATCATCCCTAGCGACGATGGTTCGCTGGGCCGGCTGCAACAGGGAGGTCATATCGCGGCGCTCGTATCCTCGGGCGCCATTGCGTTCGGCCCGGGCACTCCGAGCCCTGTGCTCCGAAACATTCGCCTCGGGCTTCGCCGACAACTCCTAATCATCGTCGCAGGTGCTGCTGCGGAAAATGCGCTCTGTCGCCGGCGAGCTTACGTTTACGGTTCCGACTTCGCAACCGCATTGCGCCTTGCGGAAATAATTTGTGGAGAACAGCGGCGGGCTAACAGCGGAGCCCTGCTTTCGCGCTACTTTAAGAGAGCCGAATCGCTCTGCAGGCGAACTCTCAAAAACCCGATTTTGATGGTCGCGCAACGGCTGGAGGCTCGAAAAGAGATGGATCGCGCGGCGCTGGACGCTCTCGCGCATGAATTAGGGCTGAAGCCACTGTGGGAACGCAACCAAGAGCGACGGGGCCGGTGGCATCGATGTCTTCGTCCAAGAGTGTGCGTCCCATAGGATCAGTGGTGCGCGAAAGTTGCGGAAAGGTTGGCGGAAACAATGATGCATTCCTCGGACGCCCACAGTATTCGTTCAGTGCATTAACTCGTCGCGAATCACCGCGATACAGTTCTGCCACGCCAACGTATCGCCTTCGCCCGTAAAGTCTGGGATCGCGACGAAGCGAGCGTGCGAACCCAGCCAGAGTCGCTTCGCCTCATTCATGGGAGCTCGCTATGGGTGGTGGCTATGTCCTCGAGTTCTCGAATCGAACGTTTGAGGAGTTCTTTCGTGAGGTTGTAGGCGTGGCAATTTTTGACGCCCGGTTCAATGAAGGCTCGGGTTCAAAGGCCAATCGTATGCGAGCTTTTTGGCGGCTTGCCTCCGACAAACAACTCCAGTCGATGACAAGCGGACTGCTCGAAGGCTGGAGTCTATACACGAAAGTCCCCCTATCCGATCCGGTTCGAACCCTTCTGCGATAGATAATCCGGAGGCTCGGAGGGGGTGCCGAAAGTTCAAAGACGCCAACGATCCACAATTCGCTGGATTCCAGCGTCGCACAGAAACTCGTCGCGCGACTACTGGAGGTGTCTACCGCGACGCCGCAACAACGGGGTTACGACTTTGAACGCTTTTTGAGGGAGCTCTTCGATGCGTATGAACTCTCTGCCCGCACCTCATTTCGTCTGACAGGTGAGCAGATTGACGGCAGCTTTGTGCTTCACAACGAGACGTATTTATTGGGAGGCCAAATGGCAGAACGCCCCCACCGGCGCGGCCGATCTGTATGTCTTCGAAGGGAAAATTCACGAGAAGGCGACTTGGTCGCGCGGGCTCTTCGTGAGCAACAGCGGTTTCTCGCGCGACGGCTTGGACGCGTTTGGGAGGGGCAAGAGGTTGGTGTGCATGGATGGCAGAAACCGGATTGAACCATGAGCAGGCAGCGGCCGCCAACTCATGGGAACCCGGACAACAAAGACGACGGTGGTGCGTGCCACGATTAGTGACAGGGGGATGACGCAATTCGCGCCAAGAAAATGAGCGCGAGCCCCTAGAAGAACCGACGCATGAGACGCAATTCATGGCCAGCTCTTCGGGCCGTGACTCATTTGATGGCCGTGTGGTTTGGTTGCCTGACGGCCGCCAGCCTAGGCCCTGACATGTTGCCAGGACCTTTCATTGAGAAGCAGGATATCAGGGCTTACGTTCGCGTTCGGCCCTGAGGAGTTTGTCGATGACTGGGGCAGGAAGGGGCGGGTCGATGTAGGGAACAATTTGGGCGATGCCGGTGGCTCCGACTCCAGGGTTGGCGGTGGCATAGGCCCGGTAGGCGCGCTGCACTCGGGAGGAGTAATCCGCGTTCCAAGTGAGCGGACCACGGCCGGACGAGCCATAGCTGCCGGTGGCTTCGACGCTATAGCGGTTGTCGTAGTCTTCGTCGATGGCGGCGATTTCGCGAACTTGCCAGCCCGCGCGGGACGATGGTCTTGCAGGAACGATCTCGTAACGCTGCAGAATCGCGGGATCGACCGGCGGTTCGAAGCGTGAAGCCAATTCAGCCACATTCGCCGGCGCCTTGTCGAGGCCCTCTGCCAGCGTCCATTTCTGCGCTGCGGCCGAAAGGCGGGTGATGAACTTTTCCTTGGCCGCGGTTCGCAACGTGGCGAGGGCCGCTCGGCGCTGGGCGTCGGTTTCGAAGGCTGCGTGCTGGGCGACGCGCATCCAATCCTCGTCCGTGAGCAGTTGAATTTCGGGGACTACTTGGGAGGAGTTGTCCGCGACGAGGGCACGCAATTGCCGGGTGCGCGCCGCCCAAGTGTCCGTCCCGAGTTCGCGCGCGCCGGTTGCGGGACCCCTGATCGCGACGGCGATGGGTGGGAGGCGCGAGAGCTGTTGCTCGGCGAGCGCGAGATCACGGGCGGTGCCGTCGCGCTGGTGACGGAGGACAGCAAGCTGCTGCGTCGTGTCGGCGAATTGCCGAGTGAGCTCCCGGATTTGGCCGCGTTGTGCGAAAATGAGCCGCGTCTCGACCACGGCCGTGCCAAGGCCGACGACGAGTGCCGCGGCGAGAACCAGGAGGCGCCAGCGCTTCATGACCTCCTCACTGCCGCCCGAGCGCCGCCCGAGCGGCCTTGCGCGAGTGGTCGTAAGCCTTTGCGCTGTGCGTGGCGCTTCCGGTGGTGCCCATGGAGACGATATTGTCCCGGTCCAGATCGACCACATCACGGGTTTCGATCAGCCAATTGACCTGATCCATCAGCGGAATCGCATCGAGTTTGCCCGTTTGCAGCAGGTGGTAACGGGAGAGCAGCGAAGGCGAGATCGGCGACTCGAAGTGCGGCAAGAGTTGATAGAGGGAGTCGGGCAGGAAGCCGCCGGATGATTTCAGATAGGCGTTGAGCGCGCGTTGGAGTTGCGGCGCGAAGAGGCCTTCGGCGGTTTTCCGAGCGAGCGCCAGAGCTTCCTTGATGGCGGTTTCGGAGCCGGCATCGACGTCGCGCGGGCTTTTCGACGCAATCTCGGCCCAGTTGTCGTTGGAGAGGATGCCAAGTTCGGGGATCGCGAGGTCGTGGCGCGTGGCGACTAGGGCTTGGAGTCGGTTTGCGCGGGCCATCCAAATGGCGAGCGTGCCTTCGAGGTTAGGGTCGGCTGGAGGCGCTGCGCGACGTGCTTGGGCGAGACGGGCGTCAATCTGAGTTTCCACATCGGCGAGGCGGCGGGTCAGTGCTTCGTGGGCGGAGCGCGTGGTGCGCACGTCCCGGTCAAGGGCGGCGGACCGGGTTTGCAGTTGGGAGAGATCGGAGTCTTGGCGGACGTAGGCCGCGGCTTGGAAGAGTCCGGCGCCGCCGACCAACGAGAAAACGGCGACGCCAATGGATTTTTGCAGCGAGGTCATGGCGACAAGGCGGGCGGTGGCGAGGGTCGCGGTCGAGGCCGCGGTGGAGAGGGTGGCTGCCGCCGAAATCGCCGCACCCAGACCGACCGGCGCGACCTGTAGCGCGTGCGCCGAAAGGTTGGTGGCGAGGCCGGCAGCAGTGACGATCACGCCGCGGCGGATGAAGAAGGCGCGCAACTGCTCGACGGCGCGGCTCACGCGTTTTTGGGCGGCGTCCTCCGACGCCCCGAGCGCGGCGCCGACGTCGTGTAGGCTCTTATTTTCGAAGTAACGCAGGAGGATTGCGGCGCGGTCGGGATCGTTGAGGGTTTCCATCGCCTCATCGAGATGGGCGGCGACTTTAGGCCAGCCTTCGGACGGAGTCTTCATGGCGGCGATTTCCGCGGCCGTGGTTTCACGCGCGAGACGGCGGGATTCCTGCCGCTTAGCGTTAAGTGCGGTGCGGCGCGTCACGACGTAGAGCCACGCCGTGAGAATCTGCTCGGGCGGAATGTTGGGGGCGCGGCGTGCGAGCTCGATGAAGACGGACTGAGTCACGTCCTCGGCGAGGTTGGCCGAGTGTAACTGCCGACGGGCGGCCGAATAGACGAGATTGACGTGGCGTTCGACGAGAGCGGCGAAAGCGGATTGCGAATGCCCGCTCACGTAGGATTGCAGTAGTTCGTGATCGCTCATCTCTACTGGATTATCACCGCCGGGCGGTGCAAATCCGACATCAAAAGGGAGGGCACCTGTCGAGTGCGACCACAGATCAGGTTTTTGCTTACCGGTGGACGCGAATCCCACGCCGCGAGGTTTCAGACCGGCGGGATAAACGGCCAGTGACAGGCGGACCGTGACACATGGACCGGTTTATAGCGGGCCGCGGGCTGGCTGCATTTGCGATGCGGCCGAGATACGCGAGTTTCCTGTGCCTAAATGGTTAGGGGTGTATCGGCTATGGCCAAGGCTCAGGATGAGCGAATGACTCTGACGTGCGGGCCATGGCCGATACACCCTGATTGAAGTAAACCGCTGAACGTTAGCGCGTGGAAGTATGCAGGGGAAAGTATCGGAGCGGAGGGAGCAGATAAACGCCTGAGAGCGACCGTGCGGTGCGAACCACGATGCTGGCCGCGGGAACGCAGAGGGTGAGCATCGATGGCGCGGCGCATGAGTCACGACGCGGCCGCCTCGTCGCTCCTGCGCCGGGGAGATCGACAGCGGTGCCCGGGGCCGGTGCCTGCGCGCCGAGCCAAAGCGTGAGCGAAGGGAGGGCGCAGTGGTGGCTCATGAGGAATCGAGATACGGCACGGTGCGCATCGCGCGTGATCGCGACGGCAGCAGCACCTCGACGAGCACCCAGTCGGCCGGAGCGTGGCAATGCGGGCAGCACCGGGGCAATCCGGCCGGCGGCTCGGACGTGGGCGCCGTCGCTGCCAGCGCCGTCGGCAGAGGTGAGCCGGTCGGCGCCGGCGGCAACGCGACGCGCGCCGCCAGCAGATGCGCGTGACGGTCGCGATTGGCGAGGAGCCCGTAGTGGCGGATCTTCACGAAGCGCGGCGGCAGAATGTGGAGCCGCAATCGCCGGATGAACTCGCCGCAGCCGAGGCAGAGGGTCTTTTGCCGGGAGCGGTCGGCGTAATCCTTATACGCGAAAGTGACCGTGCGGGCGGCGCGGTCCAACGCGCGCACGCGGTAGTCGGTCAGGCCGATGCGGTGCGTGTAGCGCGCGAGATAAGCGAGCACGGTCTCGGGCCCGGCGAACGGTCGCTTGGCGTAAACGACCCACGGCTGACGCGTGGCCGCGTGCAGCAGGCGCTGAAACGCCGGCCGGCTGCCGAGCCGCTGGCATTGACCGTGAAACTCGAGCCGGCCCTGATCAAATAACGCCTGCAGTCCGGCGCGGAACTTGCCCCGAAACATCGCGGCCAGCGCCCGCACTGGAAAGAGCCAGTGGGCCGGGGTGCCGGCCCAGCCCGGGCCGTCGGTGCGCAGGCCGCCACCGGTGACGATGGCGTGGACATGAAAATGATCGAGGAGGGTTTGACTCCATGTATGCAGCACCATCGTGACGCCGAGCCGGGCATGGAGTTCGCGTTCGCCGAAGGCGAGCAGCGTGGCCGAGGCCGCCGCGAAGAGCAGGTCGTAGGCGCGCGCGGGATTTTGCCGGATGAGCGGGTTGAGCGCATGCGGCAGCGTGAAGACGACATGGAAGTAGGGCACCGGCAACAGGACCGCCGCCTGGGCTTGGAGCCACGCATGGCTCGTGGCGCCCTGACAGCTCGGACAATGCCGGTTGCGACAGGAATGCGGCACGAACTGCGGTTCGCTGCATTGGCTGCACCGATACAGATGGCCGCCGAGTTCCGGCGTGCGACAGGCCAGGATCGCCCGCAGCACGCGCCAGTGCTGCGGGGGCATGGGATGCTCTCGGGCATAGTCCGGCAGGCCGACGCGCAACACCTCGGCCACGGTGAAGGCAGGCTTGGCGGCTGCGCCGCCCGCCTGAGGGGACATGACCGTCGCCTCAGTAGGCTTGTTGCAGCGGTCGCAGGTCGAGCGCCTCGAGCGGTCCTTGCAGCTGCGCGATAAACTCGCGGCGCACGTGCAGGTAGCGCGACGTCGTCGAGTAACTGCGGTGGCCGAGCAGGCGCTGCATGATCGGGACGGGCACGCCAGCTTCGAGTAGGTGCGTCGCGAACGAGTGGCGCAGCGCATGGACGCCACCGTTGCTGGGCAGGCCCGTCGCTCGCACCGCGCGGTGAAACGCACGCTTGATGGCTTCTTTCACCAGGTGCCGGCCGGGCTTGAGGTCCGAGGGAAATAGCCAGTCCTTGGGTTGATAAATCCGCCAATAGGCCCGCAGCTCGGCGAGCAGCCGGGGCGAGAGGATCGTATAGCGGTCCTTCGCACCCTTGCCCTGGACCACGTGGATCTGGCCGCGCTCGCTCAGGATGTGTTCCGGGCGCAACCGACACACCTCGCTGATCCGCAGGCCCGCCGCGTAGGTCGTCATGAGCAGGACGCGATGTTTGACGCTCAGGCACTCCGCGTTGAGCAGCCGAGTAACCTGCTCGGGGCTGTAGATCCGCGGC
>ORJL010856425.1_pt1 | contig 10774 bp, 12 predicted proteins | sample 1779941 | NCBI WGS metagenome assembly ORJL01 (sample SAMEA104232317, study PRJEB22302) | groundwater metagenome | biome: forest; feature: aquifer; material: groundwater | place: USA | collected 2011-08-07 | depth 5.8 m | reverse complement strand
TGTTTTCAATTCTGAACACTTCATCATCAAAGATGATGAGAGCTCTCAGAACTTTCAGTTCTGAAGTTTCAAAGTCTGTGACTTTGACAACTCTCAGAAATTAAAGATTTCTGAAGTCCTCAAAATCGAGGGCCTGTGACAAACCGCGCCTCTCAAAAATCACAGATTTTTGATGACCATCAGAAACCTTTGGTTTCTGAGGTTTTAAGGCGTGGTGGCCCATCGATTTTGTGATTTTGTATATACTGTATATACGCAACTTTTATATCTCACCTCTCCTTTTTTTAAGTATGAACGACGCAAATAGGACGAAAAAAATGTGGAATTCTTCTTATAGCAGATGCTTTAAGCGTGATCTTTGCGTTTGTCACATTAAACTCAATATTACTTCCTACTGATCTTCTTTGAAGAAGATTGGTGGAAGGTTCTCAATATGGTTTACAACTTTACAGATGCTTTATGTATCGCATGCGGCGAGATTATTTATAATCCTATATGCCCAGAATGCCTTTCTGTTGAAATTCAAGAATGGCTTGAGGATAAAAGCGGGATTCCTCGACTCAAGAAAGAAGTCATCAGAGTAGTAAACAACCTTACAGATTATGGGAAGCATATCCGCGGCCTTCGTTGCGTGACGTGCAATCATCCTTCGGCATTTATGTGCCCTTATTGCTTTACCGAGGAGGTTTATACTAAATTAAAACAGAGAAAAGCGAGCAAGGAACTGCTTCAGGAATTTTTAGAAACCTTTAACTTTGATTTCAATCATCAAGGTTACTCGAAAGATTTATATGAGGAAACAGGACTTATGAAACGTTGATGGAGACGCTGCATTTTCAGCCTTCATAGGCACCAGCCTAAGACAGATTACTTATTCCTCTCGAGGAATCGTGAGATGAAGCCATGGTAATCGCCTCTTTCAGTGACTTTTTTTAAGGTATAAAGATCAACGCCTTCTTTCATTGTTTTTTCTGTTTTAATTTCTGAATCGATGTGGGAATTCGCGTCTTTTGAGAGAAGGACTTCGCCGTGAGAAAGTTCTGCAATTCTCTTCGCAAGACTTAACGCATTCCCTACACTAGCAAATTTAAGACGGTCGCGGAGGGGCTCTACAATAATGCTTCCATAGTTGAGCCCTACCCCGAAACTTATTTTTTTGGCAAATTTCGCATTATGGGCGTGCAATTTTTCACTGATTGACTTTGCTATCTTAACTGCGTTGATATTATTTTTGAAGGTTTTGGTTATTGAAGGCGTTAAAATAACAACAAAATATTCTCCGGTGGTATAGACTACTCCTTTTTTTTCATACACCTCTCCAAAGTAAGGCTCTATGCTTTTTAGATTTTCCCTGCTTAGTTCATGCATATTTTTAATTTTGAGGGCAACAAGCGCTGCTTCTTCTTTATGCCCATTTAAGGACAATGCATGTTCAGCTTGTCTAACCCCTCCAAGGGTTAACCCCTCGCTTGTCCATTGTTTTTTCACTTCAATAGGAGTTCTTTCCTGCACATTGTATGCTATAAACTTTCTGTCGGAAAACCGCTCAAACATCATTAAAATAAACATGCCAAAAACAATGATGATAAATATCCAGACCAGGGGGTATTTTACAAAGATGTTTCCACTTTTTTCACTTACAACTCCAACAGCATTTCCTGTCAAAGAGACGGTATCAAGCGTGAGTGTTTCCTTCCCGTCTGTAACACTCACCCTATAAATGCCATCAGGTGCGACCAGCCTAAATTTCTTTGCTTCATCAATCTCTAAATCCAGCTCTTTAATCTCTACTTCATCACCAATTGCAATTTGCACTGCTTTCCTGTAAGCAGTATTGCCTTTATTAGTAATGTAGAGCATATCTCCAATGATCTCAAAGACTGCAAGCTCTTGATTCTCCACATAAAAAAGCCGTTTGACAGATAGTTCGCGGAAAGAGGCTTCAATTTTCCAGTACCCTGCGGTTGCGTTATTTTCGATACGGAAAGGAATAAGGTCTCCGGTTTTTGCGAGCTTCTGCATGATGATCTCATTTTCAGGCTCTTTGACGATCACACTTACGTCACCAGAAACTTCATCATTTGCTTGATCGTACATAAACACTTTGAAGGAGATGTCTCCTCCTGGAGTAACGCTTTGGGCAGCAATTGCTATTTCTATCTTCTGCGGGATTTTTGAGATTGTTATTTGGGTTTCGTCCAGGCCTTGGTTGGTCATTTCATCGTTTCTGTCTTTTTCATAGACTCTTGATTGCAGTTTATACGAGCCTGACCGGATATTTTCAGGCAGAGTGAAGTTCACCTGGAATTGATTGTTATTCACCAGCCTTACGATTTTAATGTCTGTTTCTTCCAAGGCGAGCTCTATGAAGCCTGAAAAAAGTTTTGCATTAGGTTTGAGCACGGCTCCTTTCAGCTGAACTTGGTCGCCTGCTTCAAAGTTGAGTTTATTCAGTGTTATAGTCAGCTCTATTCTGTCAGTTATTTCAAATCCCTGGGATTCTGCATCTCCAATAGGGGTTGTTGCATGGACAGTGCATTTTCCCTGGAGATTTCCCAGAAATGCTTTATTCAGGGTAATATTCGTGTCAACTCTTTTCTCCTGATTTGCATTGAGAGATAGAGGGGCGAGATAGAAATCATTAGTATTGTTTCCGCAGGTTAATGCCAGCTTCAAGAGGCCTTCTGCATTTTGGCCGGATTTTAAGGAAACAGACAGGGAGAGGTCATCGCCGACATTGTAGATGCTTTTTGGCTGCGAGATGGAAATTTCTGCATAAACAAAAGAGCTACTCGCTATAATCATTGCAATAAAAGCGATAATAAAATATACCCTCATTTTCTTTATGAAGAGTAGAAGGAGATATTTAAATGTTATGAGGATGGAAAAGTATCGAGAGGAAGCATAACGTATCGGGCTTTAAGATGTCGCTTTCAATTTGTTAAATCGTATTAAGAAAGTGATTTGGGTGGAGTGAATGCAATAACGAATCTTAAAGCCTGTGTTATGCTCTCTGAAGGTAACGGGGACTAAAATTTAGTGCAACGATGCCGAAGGTAAAATTTTAGAGTAAATTTGAAGTCCGTTACATAAAATGAGCGAGGTGGTACATCAAGAGGATACATTAAGGGCGAACTCATATTATGGTAAGATTTATTAAGATTTTCTACAAACTGTTTATCATATGAACGAAGACAAACTAATTACAATAGTGAAACCCTATTTAGATAATTGCCGAGCTGGTGATTGGAATCATGCGTTAAGAGTTGTAAAGTGGGTTAAAGTGTTGGGGAAAGGCAGAGAAGATTTAGATTTACTCGTTACTGCTGCCTACATTCATGATATTGGATGGACTAACATTTTGCCTAAAGAAAAAATTAATTTTGATAATATGTTGAAGTATGAAGATAAAGCTAATGAAAATACTTCAAAATTAGTAAAAGAAGTTTTAGGCAAGATGGAATTTAGCGAAGAAAACATCAATATTGTAATCCGATTAATTAAAGCGGCAGATAAGCATGATTCAAAAAAAGATGACGAGGCAATTATCGTTGATTCAGACAGCTTGAGCAAATTGTGTGTTGAACATGTTGAAGAAAAATACACACTCGCAAGTTACCAAGAAGTAATTAGTTTGTGGGAAAGAGAGTTTCCAAAAAGATTTAAAACAGAAAAAGGAAAATCTCTTTACCCTAAATTATTAGAAAATCTGAGAAGGAATCTTTTATGAGTTCGTCCCCCCCATTTTAGGGCTTTAAATTTATTGAAGATAATATTAATTATAGATCCGGGAGCTACCCTCAAGAGTTCTTTATAGTCATTGCTTCGCATAGATGAGTCTCTATCAATTAGCTATTTTTTCTCTTTAGTCTGATAAGCTTTGACAGCTTTAAGAAGAGCATCCATATTTGCTTTGCCAGGGTCTTTTCTTCGAGAAGGATCGAGTTCGCTGTGGGGCTTTATTTTTTCTAAGGGAAGATCATATTTAGCCTTTATAGAAGAGATAAGATGTGCTCCTGCCGCAACCTGGGCGTCTGTAATGAGCTGGTTATAGTGACCTGCAAATTCTATGCCTATTGATCTTTGATTGTAATCTTTACAATGACTCGTAACATTATTTTCTTCTGCAAATTGCAGAATTTCTCCATTTTCGGCCACAAGATAATGAGCAATATATTTGTGAGATGGATTAAGAAAACTATTCCTCGCACTATTTCCAGAACCTTCTGTGGTATGCAGGACAAGAGTATCTATTGTTCTCTTTCCCTTCCATTTTTGGTAATTAGTTGCAGGGGTAAGCTCTGTAAGATTGATGATTTTTGGTTGATATGCAGGTCTCGGTAAAGGCGAAGGGGTTTTTTCCGTTGAAATAGGAGAAGAGGCAGGAGAGATTGGATGAGGGGCGGTTATTGTTTCGAGAGTTTGGGAAGGCATCATTTCTTGAGAGGTGATTACAGAGGAGGTAATATTTTGAGCGCTATTCTCTAAAGACTGTTCTAAAGACTCTGAAACGACAGTAACATGTTCCAACGGAAATGCTTTCCGTGGTGGAGAGACCAGATAAATCATTGCTGTGTCTTCTCCTAAAGGCAGAGGATGATTCCTTCTTTTATTTGCTTCTGAAATTTTGTCCCCAAAAAAAAGATAACCTGCTAAGAGCATCGAGGCAAGGATGTTTGATTTCCTTATTTCTGCATCGTATTTTTTGAAAAATGGATTCATCTTCAGAGTGAAAGGAAAATATTCCTCCTTTAAGTATTTTTAGTACGATAGGGCTATTTATAAATCTTTCTATATTAATAACTATCTAGTAGTTACAAATAGGAAGGTTTAAATAAGAGGAGGCTATAACTCTTGAGGATGATATCTTATGGAAAATCAATTAAGCAATGGCGAGGAATTTAAAGTAGAAAATATCGCTCGAGAGTACGATGCGTTTCAATTTTCTATTTTTTCAGAGAAAAAGTATATGAATGAAATACGATCGTTACTTGATCTGAGCTCATTTTCTCCTGAAGAAGTCGTTGTGGATATTGGATGCGGAACAGGTCTTTCAACTCTTTGTATTCTCGAGAAAAATCCTAAGAGAGTAATAGGCATGGATTTTTCAGAACTCATGCTTCATCAGGCAAGAAAAAGATTACCGCATATCGAGTTTATTGTTGGAGATGCTTTGCATTTATCTCGAATTGCTCCAAAGGCTAACAAAATTGTTGGAGCAAGTTTTTTTTATTTTACTCCTCAACCCGCACAGTTGCTCCAAGAAGTTTCTAGAGCACTTTCTCCTCATGGAGAATTTCTGTTCGATGTTCAATTAAAAACTTCGGAAGAGGAAAATCCATCTTATTATTACTATCAAACGTTAATTGAAGCTTTTGCTGAGGAATTGGGCATTTCCATTCAATTCCTGCCTTGGATTAATCCTCATCGTACGTATACTGAGAGTGAAATAGCGAATTTAGCGAGAATTGAAAATTTTGTTGTTCACCGCTATGCTGAGAGGCCCATTTACACTAGAGATGACCTTAGAAGAGGGCATCATCATTTTCTGGGGCAGGCTTCAAATTATTTTCTTCCTTTTTTGATTGATCAGAAGGTCGAAAGAGTTATTGAGAGTGCAAAAAAGAAGATGGAGCCTTTTTATTCCAATAAACTTGAAGGGCGTCTCGCTAAGGTTTGTTTAAAAAAGAAGGAATGATTGAATATTTGTTAATGATCTTTAGATATTACCACAGATCTTGATGATCATCGTTAACTTTAAAAAGAGATAAAAGCCTGTATAAATACTTCATCTGGAGGATACTATGGGTTTGATGAGTGCTCGAAAATTAATGAAAAATCGAAGGAAATTTAGATGGAGCGATGCTAAATACAAACGAAGCAAGCTTGGATTGTATGCTAAGGTTGATCCTTTAGAGGGCGCGAATCAGGCAAAAGGTATTGTTCTCGAGAAGGTGCAAAAGGAAGCAAAACAGCCTAATTCTGCGATGAGGAAATGCTGCAAAGTTCAGTTGACAAAGAATTCTATTTCTGTTACTGCTTTTATCCCGGGGAACCTTGCCCAGAAGTTTATTGAGGAGCATGATGAAGTTATTATCGAGAGAATTGGAGGCAAGCAAGGAAGAAGCAAGGGAGATATTCCAGGGGTAAGGTTCAAGGTTATTAAGGTCAATGACCAGCCTTTGCATCTTTTGGTCAAGGGAAAAATAGAAAGAGGCAGAAGATAAAATGGAAGAGAATGGACCTGCAGAAAAGAGCGTAAAGATTTCGCAAATGAAAATTTTCAATCAGTTTAGCACAGAAGATGTTAAAGTCGAGGATCCTGGCTTGAAGAGATATATTAATTTGGATGTCAAATTAGTACTTAAGACGCATGGAAGATTTGTGGAGAAATTTGGCAGGACTAAAGTAAATATTGTAGAGAGGATTATTGGCTTGCTGGGTGTTCCAGGGCATCGTGGAAAGAAGCATAAACAAATTGTGAGCTGGAATTCTGGAAAATACAGCAAGAATGCGATGATTGTGATCAAGTCTTTAGGGATGATTGGTGAGCAGACAGGGAAGAATCCTATTCAAGTGCTTGTAAAGGCTATTGAGAACTCAGCGCCTCGAGATGAAGTTACTGTCATCGAGTATGGGGGTGCGAGGTATCCACAGGCAGTTGATACATCTCCTTTAAGGAGACTGAATTTAGCTTTAAGGAATTTGGTTCATGGCGCTTCAGACAAGGCATTTAATAAGAAAATGAACATTACCGAGGCATTGGCTAAGGAAATTATGCTTGCATATGAAGGCAGTAACGAGAGCATGTCTGCACAGAAGAAGAATGAAGCGGAGAAGCAGGCTGATAGCGCGAGATAATTCTAAACATTGCATTAATAAACTAAAATGAACATTCGCGAGGTTGTTACCGATATTGTTTTTTATTTCTTAAAAGGATATGATTTTCAAGGAACAAGTTTTTTTACCCAATCTTTTGACGAATTAAAGAGGGAATTAAGAATAAAACATTTTAATGAATACCGAAAGCAGCACCCAGAGCATTTTCTCCGTACTGGACATATCATTTCCGCAGTTTATGCAGAGTTGCTGCTAGAGATTCGAGATGAGCAGATAACGCGCCCATTGAGCAGGGGAAATCCGAATAGCATAACCGATCTCATCAATCGATCTTTAAATAATTTGAAAGATAAGGGGTACAGCTCCCTTTTCTCCGGAGAAAATCTTCGAACTTAACATTTTTTTGCTATTTTTTCATAAATAACTTTTTCTTTTTTTCATCAAATCTCTCAATAGCATATCTCAACATGGTCCTCGGCATTATTTTATAATATTTTTTGAGAAAATTCTCCTCAGCTTCTTGATCTCTTTTGCCTACCTCTCGAAGCATCCAGCCAACTGCTTTATGAATTAAATCATGCTTGTCGTTGAGAAGGATTTCTGAGATTTTGAGGGTTTCTTGAAAATGATTTCTTTTAATAAAGGCGTATGTGGCAATCATCGAAATCCGGCGCTCCCAAACTAAAGAGGATTTTGCTAATTTTCCGAGAAGATATTTTTCTTCAGGATTAAGGAGCAAGTATTCTCCAAGAATCTGATGTGCAGAAAGATCAACGAGATCCCAGTTGTTCACATATTGAGTGCTTTGAAGATAAAAACTAATAATATTCTCTTTCTCTTGATAATTCCCTTTTTTGAACTTCTCTCCCAAAAGAAGTAATGCTGTTAATCTTTCTTCATGGATCTTGCTTTTGAGGAGTTCTTTGATATCTTGGAATGAAAGATTGAGATATTTTCTTGCTATCTTTCTGGAATCGGGCACCATGACCCCAAGAAAGATATCGCCTTCTCCGTACTGGCCAGGACCTGTTTTAAAGAAGCGCTGGAGGATTTTTGCTTTTGTTGGATTGGCGATATTATAGAGGTCTTTTTTTAGTTGAATGAGTGTCATTTTTCTATTCGATCAGTTCTAAGGTAATCAAGGTTAAGTCTCTCTAGGATCTTTAGAAGATGCTGTTTCTCTTCCTGCTTTCCAATTCCTTTCCAATCAACGAGGATTCTTGGTGGCTGCTCAACTGTTTTGTTCACCAATTCTAGAATCATTTCTTCGGTAAAGGGCATATGATATTTTGGAAGGACATGGGAAATTGCATAGTTAGTGGCAGATTGGATTTTTGTAAAAGAAGGGCAGTAATGTCCTGCGCCAATGCCCACTGCTGGAATAAGTTCTTTTGTGTTCTGGTGTTTGAAATTTTCGATGAATCCTCGTATGGTTTTCGCGATTATTTCTCCACCTTTCTTGTCTGTCCATTCCTCTGTTGTTGATCCTAGCTCAATAAAACACGATGGCTTCTCTATATATGGGCCATGATGGGTTGCTTCTAGTGTACATTGATATTTGCTTCCTTGCGCTTGCTTTTGAAGTTCCTTAAAAAGAATTTTATTGATGAATGCTGAAGCATTGCATAATTTTCCAGGCCTTCCTCCAAACTCAGCTTTATTGAAATTTCCGATACTGTGGACTGTTAAAGTTTTATTATGTTGGGTGGACTGATGTTTTGAAGCAAAGATGATAAAATCTTCTTTTACCTCTTTATCAAGATGATTGTGGAAGATGATATGCTCTTTTTCTTGAAAAGAATAGATGGGAAGTTGGGGGGCCAGTTTCTCAAGATGCGCGATAATGTTTGCGGCCGCTTCATCTTGGGGATGATAAACGATTGCGAATTCCATAGAAAGAGATATTTTTTCTTCTTAAAAAGTTATAGTTTGATGTTATGATCTGGAAGATTCTTCGAATGATTATCCAACCTACCCTCTTCGAGGCATTTGAAGCATGTGCGTACACCTTGTTTGCTGTAGATCCTTCCTTTCCCTCCACATTCGGGGCATTTATTTTCTTCCACGATACTTGGATGAGATGACAGTATTTAAGATTTGTGGAAGTTGAGTGATAGCATTTTAACCTGGCCTAATATGGTCAAGTCTGAAGAAGGATATTTAGATGATCCCTTTTTATCTGCTTTATGAAGCTTAAAGATTTAAGCATTTTATTAAAAGTTCATTGCTGGTTCGGATTTGGGCCGATTAAAATTGATGAGCAAATAGGAATCTTCTGTGTTGAGGACAAATTCTATGACTCAGAGAAAGTTGAATATTTCCTTAGGATACGCTCAAATTGGGGAGTGAGAAAGATTGCAAGAGTGAGGAAAACATTCTTGTATAACCTTTTAGACAATTTTCTTACGCGTTACGACCTCAAAAGAAATTATTTGGGGCAGCCATCTTACACACCGGAAGATTCCCCTATTCAAAGAGCAACTCCTGTTGAAAGAGAATATATGCAAGAAACTGATGCACGAGAAAATGACGAAGAAAAAGAAGGTGATGGGTGGCTTGATATCCCTTGGAGGTAAATTTATATATTGCCTTCTCTTCCTGAAAATATGAAAGGGGTTTTGGTTATTTTGGATGGCCTTGGTGATTTGCCCCATACACGGCTCGAGGGTAAAACGCCTTTGGAAGCTGCGCATAAGCCTTATCTTGATGAGATTGCAGGCAATGCTCAGCTTGGTTTTCTTTATCCTGTAAATGAAAAATTTGTACCTGAATCAGATAAAGCCACGCTCCATATTCTCGGAAAGGAAAAGACCCCTATTTCTCGAGGCCAATTAGAGGCGTTGGGTGCTGGAATAGAACTCAAACAAGGCGACCTGGCGTTGAGAGCAAATTTTGCTACTATCACTGATCTTGAAGAAAAGAGAATTGTAGATCGGAGAGTTGGGCGAACTCTTACAACAAAAGAAGCGATGATTCTTGCGGATTCTATTAATAAAGAGGTGAAACTTGAACATCCTTTTATATTTAAACCGACGGTACAGCATCGAGGAGTGTTGGTTTTACGAGGGAGTTTTTCTGATAATATTTCCAATACAGATCCTGCTTATCCTGAAGGAGGGAAGTTTGTCGGAGATATCATGAAATATGCTGAGTCTCTTGATGAAAAGGATCTTTCTGAATATACTGCGAAACAAGTGAATGCTTTTGTGCGGCAGAGTTTTGATGTACTCCAAAGGCATTCAGTCAATCAAAAAAGAAGAATCCATGGGCAGATGCCTGCGAATATTATTTTGACGAGGGGCGCTGGTTCTTCTCTCCCTAAGATTAACAAATTTAATAATTGGGCTGGAGTTGCTTATATGCCTCTTGAAATAGGGATTGCGAAAACATTTGGCATGCGTGTTTTTACTTTTCCCTATTCCTTGAAAAATTATCGCGCTTACCAAAATTTGAAGAAACTCTTAAAGAAAGCTGCGAAATTTGCTGCTAAAATTCTTAAGAATCAGGGTAATCAGTTCGACTATTTTTATGTCCATTGTAAGGAGACTGATCTCCCTGGACATGATAACCTCCCTGTTGAGAAAAAGGAAATGATTGAGATTTTAGACAAATATTTTTTTTATTATCTTCTTAAATTGGCGAAGAAGCAGAAGTTTAAAATTATTATTACGGGCGATCATGCCACGCCTTGCAAGCTTTCTTCTCATTCTGCAGATCCTGTGCCTTTGTTGATGCTGGACTCTTATAATGGAAAGGGAAAAGCGAATTTTTGCGAGAAAACGTGCTTGGAGTCGAAGAATAAGGTGTACGGGAAAGAACTTTTGAAAAGGGTGGGGTTTGTGTAGGCTTACTCAAAAGAAAAGGTTATGATCAAAAAAACAAGAGCCACCACACCTTAAAAGGTGTGGTTTGTGACAGGCTCTTGTTTTTAGGA
>ORJL010166710.1_pt1 | contig 10774 bp, 4 predicted proteins | sample 1779941 | NCBI WGS metagenome assembly ORJL01 (sample SAMEA104232317, study PRJEB22302) | groundwater metagenome | biome: forest; feature: aquifer; material: groundwater | place: USA | collected 2011-08-07 | depth 5.8 m | reverse complement strand
GAGTTGTTCCTGCGTCATCCCGATGCTCATTGCTTCCAGCCTGTCGCTTGTCTCGCGCACACCGGCAGTATCCACCAGTTCGAACGGAATGCCTTCGATGGAGATAAACTCGCTGACATAATCCCGCGTGGTGCCCGGTTCGTGGTGTACCAGCATGCGCTCTTCTCCGAGAATGGCGTTGATGAGCGTTGATTTGCCCACATTTGGTTTACCCAGGATAACCAGCACCTGCGGTGTGGTCAACGCCATACCAAACGGGGCGGTTTCCAGTAAGTTTCCAATAAGGTCTGCAAGGAGAGAAACTAGTGAGCACGCACCGTTTTCCATTCCCCCTGATTTCCGTCCTGCTGATGTGGGGCAGATACTTTCATCTCCGGGATTCAGCGACTTGCTTATTTTCTCAATTATGTCGAGTCCTTCCCTGAGCGCCTTTGACAAAGCCCCGGTGTACTGATCCAGCAGCACCTTTGCGCCCAGCCGTGTCTGCGCCTGAACAATTCCCTGGAGCGCCTCTTTCCGGACAAAATCCATCTTCTCGTTTTTGCAGGATTGCAGCAGCAACGCATCCCATGCAGCGCCTTTAGCGCCGGCAGTCTGTAAGCATTCATACACACGCATCAGCACCCGAACGCCGCCATGGCAGTTCACCTCCACCACGTCTTCACCGGTAAGGCTGTCACCCTGCTTTATTACGCCGACAATAACCTCGTCAATCTTTTGACCCTTTTCATGGATGCTTCCGTAATAGAGCTTATAGCTTGCGGCATCCCGAAGGTCGGCAACGCCCTTTCCCTGAAATGTCTTGTTAACGATACCAAGCGCGTTTGGTCCGGATACCATGATCTTGCCGATGCCGCCTTCGCTGGGATGGGTTACAATGGATGCGATTGTGGTCTTATGTTCATTTACCATTATTTGCATAATGAATAACAATCTTATTTAAGCGTGTTTGCTGCGTGGTACGGCCAACTCTGTTAGTCCGTACCCGTTTAACTAAAGAATTTTTGCTCCGATACTTATCAGGTGAGAATTTCCATTACAATTGAATGTCAGTAGGGGGTTACCCCATCTGATTATTTTACGGCAAAACTGTTCTGTCCTTCCGCCAGGTGTTGCATGAGCAACAAATATCCTGTCAGCAAGCGCTGCTACAAACACATTTCTTTTTTCCCCAAGCGCCGCGGTAATTCGGCGATGCTTCTGGTCAAATGGTGAAAGAATTAAGAGACGACTTTCATCAATTAGACACTTCCATGTAGGCGATATTCTCATCCCATCAATGCTTCGGGCAGGACAAATAATGATAGGTTGCTTGCCTCTCATCAGAATGTTCAGGCACTCACGCTCCATTGGGGTATGAAAGCCACCGATGACAGTTACCCCTGTCTCTCTCAAATGACGAGCAAGGTCGTGGGTTTGCAAGATAATATTGCCAGGACATTTGACTGAACAGAACAAGGCCAATAGTTTATTATGGAGTATGCTGAGATTGCCCAAAATAGTGATAAATTCTGGTGCATCTTTATCAAGATGAGTTTGCAGGATGGCTGGATAAGAAGTGTCGCCTTTATGCAACTTTGTTATGTTCATATATTCACCCTATTTGTGTATTTATGAATCTGCAGGAATAGGACTATCTGCTATCCAAAATCTATCCATAATGATTTTGGATAGACTTTGGATAGCCGTTCAGGGTAAATAGTATCGCAACCATCTTTTTTCACCACTACGTTTTAGTATATCCTGTGCATACATTTTTTTTAACAAATACCAAGCACGCGAAGACCCCACGCCGAGTAGAACACGGCATTCTGTATTATTAATCGATCCTTTTTCTTTTATATAGGCTAAAATCTTTTCTTCCTCAGTTTGAGTAATCTGAGGTATTTTCACTTCGGAAGGAATCTTCAATGTATAATACGCCCACCGTCGCGTACTATTTAATTCGATTAATTCCAGTTGAACAAGCCCGCGCAGTTCCCGATTGGCCGTAACTGAATCAACATGATTCAGACGTTGATAATCGCTGTTAGTTATTCGCTCATTATTCCTTAAGTATACAAGCGCAAGTCTCTGGTGGTCATTAAGAGGCCTGTGGGCAAATTTATTTAACCAAGCAATTGCCTCAGGACTCATCAGGGTGTGATTATAAAAGGTGACCCAGAATGAGGTACGCTTGTCTTGAAAACGTGGTGGTTCTAAATTTGCATTGCGCATGGCTTCCAACATTGTACGAATGCCGGTGCCGCGATTTTCTACCAGGTGAGACTCTTCCATCAATCTCATCAGTATGCGGTTCCGTGTAGATTGCTCTTCTTCCAGCGTTTCTACTGTCACATTCCCATACAAACCACCCGGGCTTTGTATTTCCAGTCGATCGGCAAAAAGTCGGATCTGCACATAACTTCCGCGTACATAGTTACTGTAGTCACGGTGTGCTACCGCGTTGACAATTGCTTCGCGCACAGCTTCGGCAGGATACTCAGGGATATCTCTCCGCCAAAGTCCTTCAATTAAACTACTTTTTCGCATACTTGTAAGTGCGTAGTTGACCGCGCTCTCAACCATTTCAGGGATTCTTCCTTCAAATTTACGATTGTCCAGGAATCGCTCGCCGCGAGGTGTCTTTTCCGTCTCTGTTGTACCGTAGTATTGGAGAAAGGTGATCATCAACTGCGGCTCAAACGACTGTGGATATTTACCAAACACGAGCAAACCTGCCAACGTTGGACGCATTATTCCATTAACCTCTCGAATGATGCGCAGTTGCTTCAGTACTTGATCAAAAGAGTGATTCAAATAGGTAGCCTGTGGCCGCGTGCGGCGCAATTGTTCAAGATATTGATTTAATTTTTCTCTATCCAAATCTTCAATGGTAGCGTCCTTTACTGGTTCTTCATCAAATGTCGGTTGTGTACGTGTACTAACATAACCAAAGATTTCGTAATCAATCATTAACCGGTTTGTGTTCCCCACCCGTATGTAAGAACCCTTTTGGAGACCAGCAGGTTTGTAAAAACATGGTTTCTGCTCGGCAGGGAGTTCATATACTTCTATTGCCAATATTGTTTTACCCTCTACTTCAATTACAGTAAACTCAGGACGCAAGGCTGGTTCCATTTGGGATGCAACTAAATTGCTAATTTCTTCTTGTAACTGGTGAGTATTGCCCACTCCGACAATCTCAAAATTTTTCTTTTCATCTATGCCAAAAAGAATTACTCCCCCGCCTGTACGGTTGGCAAATGCAGAAAGCGATTCGAATAATCGCTGAGGCGTTCCTTGCTGCGCCGACTTCACCTCAACATCGTCTAATTCGCATTGATGCTGTTGTGCTTCTGCAATGAGTTGTAGGAGTTCCTCGTGGGTCATTCGTTCTCCTCCTGACTATCCCGCCCCATGCGGTATTTGATATCATAATTGATGATGAAATCCAGTTCCTCGTCCGTAAAACCGTAATGTTTGGCAAGGACATGGTCGATTTCGTCAATGATGGGTTTTGAGTATTTTGGGTAAAATTCATCATAGATAACCTTGCCGGTTGCCTTGTACTGGCATTCTTTGCGTTGCTTGTGTTGTTTCAAATCGTCCATAAGCCTTTTGGACAATTGGGATAGTTCTTGCTTAACAGAATCAGACATTCTATCCAACCCTATTGGAAAGTTGTCAATTTCGCGCAGGTTTAAATGCCGACAATCAGAAAGAATCAGAAACCACCAATAAAATAAGGAACTGTTCAACGTTGCAACAACTACAGATGATTCTAATTTGTTTGATACGAACATTAACTTAACCTGTGTAGAAATCTGTTCTCCATCCCTTTCATTCCAGAAATAAGGTGCGAAATCCATTGCCCGGATCCAATATCTTGGCGCATTGTGAAAGTACACACTATGTTTTCCATGATTTGATAAAAATGTACTGACTGTATTAAACAGTTTTAGCTTATTCCAAATATGTTGTTCTAATATACTCTGGGCTTTAGGTAAGGAATTTTGGAATTGCATTATGGAGACATCAACATATTCAATCAATGGAAACAGATATGGGCGAAATTCTTCATTCCAACGGTGATAGCAAGAAGAAAATATTGTGGATATTTGTGCTTTTTTTTGCGAAACGTAAATTGCCAATCTTTGATCGACCCCCACAAAAAGTTTTGCGGGACGAATGCAGTAAGTAGAAATCCACATTTTGAGCGGTTCATAGGTAAATAAGTGTTGTAGGGATTCCATGCGATCAGTGCAAATTGATGAGTGAGGCACAATCATACCTGTCCTACCATTATTATGGAGTAAAGCTGAATTTCTCTCAATGATGAATGCATAGAGATTCCCGCAATTCTCCGTTTCATATCCAAGTACGGTATAATCCTTTTTGACCTTGATGTATTCCACATAAGGTGGATTCCCGATAATCACGTCAAACCCGCCATTTTTCATAATAGCATGAAACTCGATAAACCAGTGGAACGGCTTGTGGGAGGTAAGCCATTCTGAAAACTTTTTCTCATACGACTGTTTGCTTTTGAAATTGTTCTGGCTTATCCCGTACTCTGAGGCAAGGTATCGGTTGAGTTTCTCTTCCAACACCTTTAAGCGTTTCTTTAATTCCTGCTTGTCGGCGGTCGTTACTTCACCGCCGAGTTCTGTCTGCTGCTGACGAAACAGTGTAAACAAACGGTCAACCTCCTGCGCCTTCTCATCAATCCGTTGCATTGGATTATCAAACTGCATTTTGCGTTGACCCGATGACTCTTTCGTTACCACGCGTTTTACCTCATCATACGTAGTAAATCCCACCAGCGTATTTCCAGCCCGAATATTAAAGTCAATGTCAGGCAAAGGCTCGATATCTTCCACGCGCTCTACCTGTGCCACGAGTTTCAGGAAGAGGCGCAGCCTGCAGATTTCCACTGCCTCGTCCATGATGTCTACACCAAAAAGGTTGTTGATGACGATTGATTTGAAAACGAAGTATTTACGGCTGGGGTGACCTTCCACACGTTCAAGAATTTTTCTGAAATCGCTGAACTTTTCTGGTCTGTGTCTTTCACCCGATCTTTCCAATTCATCCAGAAATGCCTGCATGCGATCAAGGCATGCCTCGTAAAGGGATTCCATGATATTTAAGGCTGCAAAGAGAAATGCCCCGGAGCCGCATGTTGGATCGAGTATTGTCACGCTTTCAATGGCATGCCAGAATGCCCTGAGGAGTTCCGGGCCTTCACAGTTTTCAATAACATCTTCTGCAAACTGACAGATATCCAGGTTGCAGGTGATTAGGTCGTTGATATCTTTTATCTGTCCACTCATCAGCTTTTCATGAATTTCTGCATATCGTTGGCGTCTCGCCACCACCTCGCGCCATGTTTCTGTGGGCAGTCCATATTCAGGTGGTGCGGGTTTGTTCCATTCCGTGCGTTTAGAAACATCGGTAACACCTGCGGCAATTTCAGGCGGTAATTGTCTGGTAGGGGCGGGGTTCAAAACCCCCCCTACAACAGTATGTTTGACGATATCGTGTTGCACAATGCCGTGCTTCACCGCTGGGTATATATAACGATCCGGGTCAATTTGCAAGAGCCTCCAGATGGAATGTTCACCCTCAAAGGCAATCCTGCACTTTTGCCGTGCGTTGTCAAAGAGAAACGGGATAATGGTATTCCTGCTGATATATCCGGTAATATCTTCTTTGGTATAGTATGCCCCCATCTGCTTCTGGTTGATATACTTTTCAAAGATGTAGCCCAGCACATCCGGGTTAATTTCGTTATCCTGCCTCAATGGACGTTCGTCAAGATGCCACTGGTATTGTTCGAAGAAATCAAACAATTTTTCAAAGGCAGCATCGGCGATCTGGATTTTTTGTCCATGCAATTCTTCGATCTGATGTTTCAGGAATAGTCCGCCGTTTAAGTAAGGTACCATGCCAAGCAGCCTGTTTATTGCGTCAGGCCGTTCAGATTCCTTCTTTGCAAAACCTTCAAAGAAAAGCGGACAGAGGAAATCTCTGTAATAACGATCCCTTCCCAGGGATTTGACTATTCCAAGTTTATCCGGCAGATAATTACTATTGCCATTAAGGAAGCCCTTTTTCTGGATGAAGTAGATAAACATGAGGCGATTGAGCATGACGGATGCATACCACCGTTGCTTTGACTCGTCTGGAATACCTTCCAAAAATCCCAGGAAGTTGTCATGCTCGGTTTTGAAGCGGTCGTAAAACCGCCTGGTTACGCGTTCCACATCGAAGCCCGTCCTGACGCGTCCAGTCACATCGGGAAGCGTCAGCGCCTCCTCTTCTTCCAGACTAAAGGCAATTGCCTGAAGTTTTTGAATGAGCAACGCTCCCGACTGGTTATGGTGGTAGGTATGTTCACGGCAGGCAACAGGTCTTCCCGCTTCTCGTTTGACCCATTGCCATACCTGGGTGGTCTTATCTGCATCGGCATAAATGATAAGGTGTTCATGATGGGATTTGGCAATCTGGCGTTCAATTTTTCTGCGTGTTTGGTAATCCGGGAAATGTCCGTTAGTGGAAGGAATGTACGTAAAGACCGCCATTCCCCTCTTTTGCGCCACAGCGGTTAGCTCGAAATGATATTTGTCAAGCGGAACGTCAAGGGTAGCAGAGTGACTATCCCAGCCGAGTTCTTCAATAAAGAGCCTTTTGAAATCAAAATCCCTTAGACATTGACGAATGCGGTTGGTGTCCATAACTATAAAAACCAATTTAATAAATTTTTGGAAAAATTGTAGGGGCAGGTTTCAAACCTGCCCCTACGGTTGGGAAAATAAACCCATAGAACAAATAATGTGTGGTTCTTGTTTCTGTTCTTCCTCGTGGATGAGGCACAACTGTCCATCCTGCCTCAGCGCAATCACAAGCTGTGCGATGTCCTGGTCTGATATACCGCTGCGAAGCTGGCGGTTTAATGTATCTATGGCAGACTGGCGTAATGGATAACAGTAGATTTCTTCGATGGCCTTGTGAATCTCTGTGGAATCAAACAAAGTGCCTTTTACCTCACCGGCGTATCTTTTTAACCGTTCGTATGTGCGAAAACGAGCGCCGGAGGGGCGTCCCAGTTGGCCTCCCACCGATTTTTCTTCTTCTGTAACAAGCCCAACTGCTTTTTTTACAAGATTGTGATGTTCTGAATGCCTAGGTAATGCAGGCGTATCCGGTTTACATTCAGCTACCTTGAGTATGGTAAATTGTGATTCAGTCACGCTCGTGCCATTTTTGTCGATCCACACCAGGGCATCGTTGTCCTGTACCGTGCGAAGATATACCAGCGCCCCTTCCGGCTCTTTTTCGTTGGGCGTATACGGTCGTGTGGAGTACACGACGTTTGGCAGTTCAGGAATAATTTTTTGCAATTCAGGATTTTGTTCGACTGCATTTTTCCATATTTGGTAGGCATAAGAGGACAGGTCTACGTCGGCGTCTATATCGCTGTCCAAAATGCCCGCCTTTTCATGATAGAGGTCAACAACTTTCTGGTTGTCTCTATCATCCTCAAAAAAGTGTTCATCGGCGCCAACTACTTCTGCATTTTCCCTTAACCGCTGACGGACGCGTTCGCGAAGTTGTATAATTTTGTTTACACCATCTGCTGGCAGAAATGAGTAACAAAGGATATTTTCGGCCTTTTGCCCAATGCGATCAACGCGCCCTACGCGCTGTATCAACCGGATGATTGCCCAAGGCAGATCATAATTTACGATAATTGCACAGTCCTGCAAGTTTTGTCCTTCGCTGAGCACATCCGTTGAGATGAGAACACGCAATTCATCTTCGGGCGGAATCCATTTTCGCTTATCGTTGACTTCCGGACTGAATCGCCATGCCAGCGCTGTTGGATTATCAGATGCGCCAGTCACGCCGTCTAGTTTCAGAATACCCCTTTCCTTGAGTTGCGCCTCCAAATATTGTACTGTATCGGCAAACTGTGTGAATATGATAACCTTTTCCTTTGGATGTCTCTTTATTAACAGGTCGGTAAGTGTGTTCAATTTACCATCACTTGCAGGATTCCATTTCCCGCATTTTTCAATTATGGTAAGTAACAACTTTACATCAGATTCTAAGTTCTTTGAAAGCGAAGGAATAAACAGGTCTGGTCGAAGCCATTTAAAGCGATGCTGGCATTCTCTGGCATAGGCTTTATAGACCTCGGCAGCATAGTTTTTGAAATCGTCATTGGTCAGGAATGATGGGCGGGTTTGAAACCCGCCCCTACGATTGTCGTCATCGTCGTCAAAGAGACTGGCTGTGATTTCTATTGCATCGGCGTCATCATCATAGATACGCGCATCCATTGTGCTGATATCTAATGTGCCGATTGGCAGCGGCAGATTGTTTTCGATAGCGTACAAAAAGACGTAGTTTCGCAGGATGTGCCGTTCTATGGACTGAATAAACGCCTGTCCGCTGCTTTCCAGTCGTTTAAAGAGATTTGTGCGGCAGAATCCCATGAGTCTCTTTCCGGCGCGAGACAGGTTTTGCATAATCTTTGCCTCTGCCTGTGATGGAGGCTTATGGGGCGTTGCAGCTATATAATTGCCAAGTCCGTAACGAGGCAGGTTCAGGGAGTTAATGGCATGTACCACCTCATGGCTGAAAAGTCGGGCATATTGATCATTGCTATCGCTGTCGTTAATTTCAAATATAACGGTTTTTGGCATTCTTAAAGGGAAGTAAGACCGTGTTCCATCTTCAAAGGTAAGGTATCTTCTCCCATTATCAGGATCAGTTTGCGCATAATTGTCCTGGATAAAACTTCTCGTGCGCCGGACAAGATACAAACGCATGAGTTCCCGCCAGTCATCTGCATATTCACTCTTTTCAAAGGCTGCCAGAGAACGGACGGGACACTGATGCTGACGAACAAACTCTGTTTCACCAATATCACGCAATAACCGTTCAGGACGAGTGCCAATATCCTTGCCTTCCGGTACAAAAAGACGTAGCTGGTTGGATAAATCAAGATAGGTCTTATTGTAAGGTGTTGCGGAAAGCAAGATGCATTTGCTTTCGTTTTCCCTGATATATTCCTGAATCGCGCGATAACGTTTACCTTCCCGATTTCTCAGATTATGGCTCTCGTCAATCAGGACAAGGCGGTATCGCCTTAATTTTGGCAATTCCGGTACGGCCTGGCTAATGGAAAGCACCCGGGCATGGAGTCTGTATTGTTCACGATAATCTTCCCACATCGGTACAAGATTCTTTGGGCAAATAATGAGTGTTTCATAGCCATGGTCGTCTTCAAAAATTCTGGCGACCGTTGTTGCCATAAGCGTTTTTCCCAAGCCTACCACGTCGCCAATTAATACACCGCCACGTTTATTGAGATGATGCGCTGCAATCTTGACTGCCGCTTTCTGAAATTCAAACAGTTTTTTATCAAGGTCTCGAGGTATTCTGAACTCTGCAAGTCCGGAACGCGCCTCCTGTGAAAGGTGGTAAGCGATTTTCAGATAGATGAAGTATGGCGGAATCAGGTCGGTACGCGCCCAGCTTTCATCAATAATGTCAGCAAGTTCTTTCGATATGTCAATACACCAATGATCATTCCATCGGTCTTCAAACCATCGCGCAAGTTTTTGACCTGCATCTGAATCAAGCACATCAATATTGAGTTCGCCCTGCTGTGAAAGTCCGGCAAAGGTAAGATTGCTGCTGCCAAGATAGCCGATTATTGGGTTCACAGGGTCTGTACGGAAAAGTAAGTAGAGTTTGGCGTGGAGTAAGTGGCGTAAAAACACCTTGACGAACACCTTCTTTTTTCTTATCTGTGCGGCTAATTTCCGAAGCCCAGCTTCGTCCTCATCTGTTGGTATACCCATGATTAATTGCTCGCGGAATTCTTCCGCCAGTTTTTTTCTGAGGCGATGCGCAGCCTGGTTGTCCAGGCTGTTTTCATTGTTTGCAAGACTTAATGAAGAACGAAGTTCATCATGGGGTAATTTCTGCATGCCAACAAGAAGCCGGCAGCAATTCCCATCGCCGCCGCTCCATTGCTCGATATATTTGTCGATTTGCTTCCAGCCACGCAGATTGAAATAGCCTACGCAAAAATCTGAGCGGTTGGCTACTTGAAGTGTTTCCTGCAATGCGGGGAGAAGTGATTGTTCGATGTTATCGAAAATACGTGGCATCAGCTTAATCCTTTCCTGCAACGAATTGTCATGATTATTGTTTAATTTGTGGGGGCAGGTTTCAAACCTGCCCCTACCTATTAGATTATGTTGCTGAAGTATTTGAAAAGACGAATTCCTTTCTTAGGATGACTAATAGGTTGTTCCGCCGAGTTGTCCGTAAGAAAGGAGCTGAACGTGAAAAGGAGTTTAGCACATACGTTATTGGAATGCAAGTATCACATTAGTATGAGTACCAGAAAAAGACATACAATCATTTTTGAAAAACTTCGATGATGATATTTAACAGGATTACAGGATGAACAAGGGGGAACCGCAGAAACGAGGAGGTCGCGGAGAAATTGAAACGATAAGGAGAGCGGGAGAATCGGGGAGGTTGCAATTCCAGAACATAAATCGTAGGGGCGAACGGCCGTTCGCCCCTACAATATATCTCGTATGTCGCTGAGTCCGATCTGCTCTTTGCACATGAAGGGTTCGCCGTAATCGGCGCGTATCAGATTGCCATAATAGTGATTCTTTGCTGTAAGCGAACTGCTGATATACTTCCATCGTTCATCGTCGTAAGCAAACTGGGATTGGTACACCCGTGCGATCTGGAGTTT
>ORJL010610350.1_pt1 | contig 10780 bp, 14 predicted proteins | sample 1779941 | NCBI WGS metagenome assembly ORJL01 (sample SAMEA104232317, study PRJEB22302) | groundwater metagenome | biome: forest; feature: aquifer; material: groundwater | place: USA | collected 2011-08-07 | depth 5.8 m | reverse complement strand
CGGCGCCGGTGCGTGAGCCCGGCGAGCGAGTTCGTCTGGTCCATGAACTGCGAGAGCTGCGACGAGCCGAAGAACTCCTTCAGCGCGGCCACGACCGGACGGATGTTGATGATCGTCTGCGGCGTGATCGTGTCGACGTCCTCGGTCGTCATCCGCTCGCGCACGACGCGCTCCATGCGGTAGAGACCGACGCGGAACGCCTCCTGGATCAGCTCGCCGACCGTGCGCAGGCGCCGGTTGCCGAAGTGCTCGTACTCGTCGAGCTCGGCGGCGATCGGGGCGCGCGGCATGCCGAACGCCTCGGCGGCGAAGTCCTTCGTGTCCTCGGGGACACCGAGGTTCACCGGCAGCGCGATCAGCTTCTTGACGAGGGCGACGATGTCCTCGGTGGTGAGGACGCGCGTGTCCTCGGGGACCTTGACGCCGAGCCGCTGGTTGAGCTTGTAGCGGCCGACCTTCGTCAAGTCGTAGCGCTTGGGGTCGAAGAACAGCGCGCGCAGCAGGTTCCGCGCGTTGTCGAGCGTCGGCGGCTCACCCGGGCGCTGCTTCTTGAAGACCTCGATCAGGGCCTCTTCCTCCCGCGTGGAAGGGTCCTTCTCGAGGGTGTTCACGATGTACGACGAGTTCTCGAAGAGGGCGAGGATCGCCTCGTTCGTCGAGGTGTCGAGCTTGAAGCCGGTCGTCGGGTCCTCGGCCGGGAGGGCGCGGAGGAGCGTCGTGATCGGCAGCTTGCGCTTGCGGTCGATGCGGGCGTAGACGATGCCCTTCTTGTCGATCTCGAGCTCGAGCCACGAGCCACGGCTCGGCATCAGGTTCGCGGTGAAGACCTGCTTCGTCGCGTCCTTCGGCTCCATCAGGTAGGCGCCCGGCGAGCGGACGAGCTGCGTGACGATCACGCGCTCGGTGCCGTTGATGATGAAGGTGCCGAACTCGGTCATCATCGGGAAGTCCCCCATGAAGACCGTCTGCTCGCGGATCTCGCCCGTGTCCTTGTTCACGAAGCGGACCGTCATCGAGAGCGGAGCCTGGTAGGTCAGGTCCTTCTCGCGGCACTCCTTGATCGAGAACTGCGGCTGTCCGAAGATGTAGTTGCCGAACTCAACCGCGAGCGACCCTGTGTAGTCCTCGATCGGAGAGATGTCGTCGATGGTCTCCCGGAGGCCTTCGTCCAGGAACCACTTGAACGAGGCGATCTGGATGTCGATCAGGTTCGGGAGCTCGAGGACGTTCTCGATCCGGGAAAAGGACTTGCGCGCGCGGGGCGATGCGACCTTGGTGGTCAAAAGAAAAAGCCTCCCTTGGGACGTGCGAAATCAGCTGAATGCAGGCGAGCGGGCAATGTGCGGGCACGCGGACGTGCGGAACGTCGGCGCAACCCGCAAGGGTACCGGAAATGACCCCTTTACCGCAAGCGAAGCCCGCGGCGGATTGCCGTATGCCGCTGGACTGTAGCGCGCCGCCCCCCGTCCGTCCAGAGGGCGGGCGCGGACGGCGCCCCGGAGGCCGGGCGCCGTCCCGCAGCCTGCGTCCCTTACGGGGTGGTCGTGGTCGTGCCGGTGGTCGTGGCAGCCGTCGTGGTGGCAGCCGTCGTCGTGGCAGCCGTCGTCGTGGCAGCCGTGGTCGTGGCGGTGGTCGTCGTGCCGCCCTTCTTGCCCTTGTGCTCGTCGTTGCCCTGGTGCTCGTCCTTCTTCTGGGTGCCCGTCTGCACAGACTCGGCCACCTTCACCTTGGCGGGCTGGAGCTCGACCTGCTTGACCGTCAGGACGAGCGAGGAGCCCGTGCCCGTCGCGCAGGCCTCCGCCTTCACGCGCACGGTCTGGCCCGTCGAGCCGACGGCCAGGCTCAGCTGCGTGCCTGCGGGAATGAGGCTCTTGTCGTTCGCCTTGTCGACAGTCACGGCCAGCGTCTGCGGGGCGATCGTCCCGGAGATGTGAACTTCACGGCAATTGTCGGCCTTCTTCGCATGCTTGCCGCTGTCGGCGAGCGCGAACGACGCGAAGACGCCGGCGGCGAAGAGGGCGGACAGGATCGTCAACTTCAGCTTCATCAGTTCCTCCAGGAATAGGCTCGGTCATAGGTAGAGATGCCGGACCATCGGCATTTCTTGCGCCGAACCTTCGTAAATCCCCTGTAAAGGGGGCCGGAAAGCCGAGGGGCGCCTCACGGCGCCCCTCGGCGAATCACACGGTGCGAGGCGAGCTACTTGATCTCGACGGAGGCGCCGGCTTCCTCGAGCTGCGCCTTGAGCGAGTCGGCCTCTTCCTTGTTGGTGCCCTCCTTGACCGGCTGGGGAGCCGAGTCGACGAGGTCCTTCGCTTCCTTCAGGCCGAGCCCGGTGATCGCGCGAACGACCTTGATCACCTGGATCTTCTGCTGCCCCGCCCCGGTGAGGACGACGTCGAATGCCGTCTGCTCCTCCGCCTCGGGCGCAGCGCCGCCGCCGCCTGCAGCCGCAACGGCGACCGGCGCAGCGGCGGTGATGCCCCACTCGTCCTCGATTTTCTTCTTCAGCTCGACCAGCTCGAGAACGGACATGCTCCCGAGCTGCTCGAAGATCGTGTCGACAGCAGCCATTACTGCGCCTCCTCTTGGTCTTCGGTGGTTGTCTCTTCCGGTGCGGCCGGCTCGGGAGCCTCATCCGCGGGTGATGTTGTGTCTTCCGGTGTCTCGCCGGTGGTCGCCGCTTCGGCTGCGGGCTCCCCGGCGGGAGTCGCCTCCGCCTCGGCTGCGGGTGCAGCCTCGGCAGCGGGAGCAGCCGAGCCGGACGTATCGCCTTGGGCCTCGAGCTGCTCGATGCGAGCGTCGATCAGGCCGTAGAGGTTCTGCACCGGGGCGGTCACGAGGCCCAGCAGGGCCGTGACCGGCGCGATGATCGCCGCGAGCACCTGACCGCGAAGCACGTCGAACGGCGGCAGTGTTGCGAGGCTCTCGACCTCCGCCGCGCTCATCGCGCGGCCCTGGAGCACGCCGCCCTTGATGGCGAGGATCTTGGATTCCCGGGCCATGTCGGCCAGCGCCTTGGCGGCGGCCACCATGTCGCCCTCCGCCTCGAGGAACGCGATCGCGCTCGGCCCCTCGAGCAGGGTCAGGAGCGCCTCGGAGCCGGCGGCCTCTGCGGCACGCCGCCCGAGCGTGTTCTTCACGACCGAGAAGCGGGCGCCGCTCTCGAGCAGCCGGGTGCGGAGCGCGTCGATCTGCGGCATCGTGAGGCCGCGGTAGTCGGCCACGAGCAGCGTCTCGGACGTGCGCAGCCGCTCGGTCAGCTCTGCGACGACGAGCTCCTTGTCTTCTTTCTTCACCGAATCACCTCCTCTCTACGAATCGAGCCCGCACGGTGGCGGGCTCGACGAAGGGGTGAAGCGAAAATCTTCGGCCGGGCTCACCTCGGGAGGGCTTCTGTCTCGCGACTGCCTCCTGTCTCTGGCGACGGGCTGTGTTGTGGTCAGAGTCTAGCTAGGCCGGAACGGCCTCCTGCTGCTGTGCCTCGTCCAGCTCCTCGACGATCCCGCGGATGCGCGTCGGGTCGACGTGGATGCCCGGGCCCATCGTGCTCGCGAGCGTGATCTGCTGGATGTAGCGGCCCTTGGACGCGGACGGCTTCGCGCGGACGATCTCCTCCACGACGGTCGCGTAGTTCTCGACGAGCGCGCGCTCGTCGAAGCTCTTCTTGCCGATCGCCAGGTGCACGTTCGCGCCGCGGTCGGTGCGGTACTCGAGCTTGCCGGCCTTCGCCTCGCGCACGGCCTTGCCGACGTCGAAGGTGACGGTGCCCGTCTTCGGGTTCGGCATCAGGCCGCGCGGACCGAGCACGCGACCGAGCCGGCCGACGTTCCCCATCTGGTCCGGCGTCGCGATCGCCACGTCGAAGTCGGTGAAGCCCTCCTCGACGCGCTTGGCGAGATCGGCCGAGCCGACGACGTCGGCGCCTGCCTCCTCGGCTTCGCGTGCCTTGTCGCCCTCGGCGAAGACGGCGACGCGCACGTCGCGGCCGGTGCCGTGGGGGAGCATCAGGGTGCCGCGGAGCTGCTCGTCGGCATGGCGCACGTTGAGCCCGAGGCGGAAATGCACCTCGACGGTCTCGTCGAACTTCGCGAGCTCCATCGCCTTCAGCTTGCGGATCGCCTCGACCGGCGAGTACGTCTTCTCACGGTCGATCGAGCCGCGCGCGTCGATGTATTTCTTGCCGTGTTGCGCCATCAGATGTCCACCTCAACCCCCATCGAGCGGGCGGTGCCCGCGATGATCAGGGCGGCGTGATCGATGTCGCGCGCGTTCAGATCCTGCAGCTTCGTCTCTGCGATCTGGCGAACCTGGGTGCGCGAGAGCCGCCCCACTTTGAGCCGGTTCGGCTCGGCCGAGCCCTTCTCGAGCCGCAGCGCCTCCTTGATCAGCACGGCCGCCGGAGGCGTCTTCGTGATGAACGTGAAGGAGCGGTCCTCGAAGACGGTAATCTCGACCGGCGTGATGCGCCCGTTCTGATCGGCCGTCTGGGCGTTGAACGCCTTGCAGAACTCCATGATGTTGACCCCGTGCTGGCCGAGCGCGGGACCGACCGGCGGTGCGGGGTTCGCCTGCCCGCCGGGGATCTGGAGCTTGATGATCGTCAGTACTTTCTTTGCCATCTCAAATCCCCTAGTCGAGCTTCTTCACGTTGTCGAATCCGACCTCGACCGGCACCTGCCGCTCGAAGATGTTGACCATGACCTGGAGCTTCTGGCCGTCGGCGTTCACGTCGGTGATCTCGCCGTCGAAGTCGGCCAGCGGGCCGGACGTGATCTTCACCGACTCGCCGAGGGAGAACTCGACCTGGTTACGCGCCGGCGCAGCGCCGCCCGCGTTGGTGTGCAGGATCCGGTCGACCTCGGGCTGCGAGAGCGGCACGGGCTTCGAGCCTGCGCCGACGAATCCCGTCACGCCCGGCGTGTTCTTCACGACCATCCAGGCGTCGTCGTTCAAATCCATGTTGACGAGCACGTAGCCCGGGAGGACGCGCTTCTCCGCCGTGACCTTCTGGCCGTCCTTCGTCTCGATCACCTGTTCGGTGGGGACGACGACGCGCCGGAAGCGGGCGCGCTGGTTCATCGACTCGACACGGTGCTCGAGATTGGCTTTCACCTTGTTCTCGTGCCCGGAGTAGGTGTTGATCACGTACCAGCGGAACATTCGGTCCTCTCTATCGCAGCAAGACGTGCTGCACGACGTACTGCCACACGGTGTCGTTGAGGTACAGGTAGGCGCCCACGATCGCGCAGGCGATCAGCACGACGGCCGTCCCGCTGACCACTGCCTTCTGGGTCGGCCACTCGACCTTCTTGAGCTCTGCCCAGGCTTCCTGGATGAAGTGGATCGGCCCCGAGCCGGGAATGTGGCGCTCGTCGGAGCGCGGCGGCTTGCGCGCGGACCCCGAGTCGCCGCCGGCCCCTCCATTCGCGGTCGGACGCGGAGGAGTACGCGGCGGCGGGCCCCCTGCGAGAGCCGGCTGCTGCTGCGCGCGCCGGTCCCGGCGCTGCTGACGCGTCTGCTTCGCCATGCAAGGTCGGGGTTACCGGGTCTCCCGGTGCGGGGTGTGCTGCTTGCACCAGCGGCAGTACTTCTTGAACTCCACCCGGTCGGGTGAGTTCCGCTTCGATTTCTGCGTCTGATAGTTCCGCCGCTTGCACTCCGTGCAGGCGAGCGTGATTGCGACTCTGACTCCGGTGGCCATTTCTCTGTCTTTACCTCGAAGGTGGACGCGTTGAAGTAGCGGCGGGTGGGCTCGAACCACCGACCTCTGCATTATGAGTGCAGCGCTCTGACCAGCTGAGCTACGCCGCCCCGCGCCGCGGGAGTGTAGCTAACGCATCGCTTCGCTCGCTCCATGGGGGAAACCAGTTTCCCCCATATGAGCCCCCTTCTGATCCGCTGCCGGTGAGCGTCTCACTGCTCTCGCCGAGCAAGCTCGGGCTCCGCGACGAAGAGCAACACCTTCTCGCCTTGTAACAGACTGTTACAAGGACGGGCTGTCGTAGAGTCGGCGCGTGGGCTGGCGGGCGGTGCGGCTCGAGGAGAGCGGGATCCTGCTTCGGGCTTGGGAGCCGGGGGACCGGGAGCTGCTCGGCACCTCGATGCGTGACCCGGTGATCGGCCGGTATCTCGACCGGCGCCCGGACGCGCTCTTCGAGGACGGCACGACCCGCGCTCGGCGAGCGGCGAATCGGCGTACGCTCCACGCCGATGCCGAACCACCTCACACCCGAGGAGATCGGAACCGAGCACGGGATCGCGCGCGAGGACGTGCTCCGCTTCTGCGTCGAGCATGACATTCCCGTCTTCCACGGGCAGATCGACAAGACGCTGTTCGCGGCCGAATGGCAGGCCGCGCAGGACGCCCGGCCGGATCAGGAGTAGCGCTCGACGAACGCGAGCACTCGCCGCCACGCATCGTCGGATGCGTCGGCGAACTGCTCCTGCTTGCGGTCGAAGAAGCTGTGCGGGGCGCCGTCGTAGGTGACGACGTCGTGCTCGACGCCGGCTTCGGTGAGCGCCGCGTCGAAGGCTGCGTTGTGCTCGGCGAGGATGTGCTCGTCGGCGCCCGCCTGCAGCGCGAGGATCGGCGCCGCGAGCTCGGCGGCCCGCTCGGTCGGCCCTGCGACGCCGTTGCGCTCGCCCGGCATGCCGTAGAAGCCGACGGCGCCCGCGAGCCCGTGACCCGCGGCTGCGGCGAGCCACGAGTGACGGCCGCCGAAACAGAAGCCGACGGTGAAGACGGAGGTGCACCCCGCCGCCCGCAGATGCGAGACAGCCGCGGCGACGTCGGCCTGCACGCCTTCGGGCGTCGTCTCCATGACGTGCGGCATGTAGTCGAACTCGTCGTTGCGCTTCTCGACCCCTGCGGTCCGTCCGAAGTAGTCGAACGCGACGGCCGGGTACCCGCGCTCCGCGAAGCGCAGCGCGAGCTCCTCGTAGAAGCGGTAGAGGCCCCGCACGTCGGGCAGGATCACGACGCCCGTCGTCGCCGGCTCGTCGGGCGCGGCGGAAAAGGCCGCGAAACGGTTGCCGTCCGCCGCCTCGAGCACGACGTCGTCGTGCGACACGGCGGCACCCGAGATGGCCGGGATCGGGGGCAGCGAGTCGCTGTCGAAGCACATGCCGAGACCCTACCCGGAGGAGATTCGGCAGGAGCCCGGCCCCCCGCGCCTAACATGTTCAAGCGATGGCGGAGCAGTCTCACCGCGACGAGATGAACGCTGCGATCCGGGCTCAGCGCGAGCGTCACGCGGCCCCGCGTACGATCGCGCCCGTCGACGGGACCGCGCCGGCCGCGCCGGCTCCCGAACCGGAGCAGCCGCAGGAGAGCGAGCCGCCTCGCCGGAGCATGCTCGACCGCCTCCGCGGTCGCTGACACTCCTTCTGGGAGAGTCCCGGGATGCGGCCGCTCGTCGCACTCGTGCTCCTCGCCACGACGCTCGCGTGGGTCGCGCCGCCCGCGTTCGCGCACGGCGATCCAGGCAGCGAATACCTCAGCGGACACCAGCTCTACGTTCCGTTCGACCTGAAGGCGCCGGCGGCGAAAGCTCAGCAGCTCGTCGCGGTCGTGAACGAGGCCAACCGCGCCGGCTTCAGCCTGCGCGTCGCGCTCGTCTGGAGCCGCTACGACCTCGGGTCGCGGGACGTCTTCTGGAGGAAGCCGCAGCTCTATGCGCGCTACCTCGAAGAGGATCTGCGCGATGCCTACGCGGGCCGGGTGCTCGTCGTGATGCCAGGCGGCTTCGGATTCAGCCGGCTTGGACACTCCACCGTGTCGGAGCGCGCGGCGCTCTCGACGATTTCGGTCGAGCCGAGCCCGACTGGCTTCGTCGACTCGTCGCTGGCGGCGGTGCGCACGCTGGCGGACGCGTCGGGCGTGAAGCTCTCCCGTACGCCGACTCCTGAACCGTCATCGCGCGGCCACGACCGACTGATCATCCTGATTGCCGCGCTCGCGGTCGTTGTGCTGCTGCGTGTCGGCCTACGACGACGGCGATAGCGCACGGAGCGTGTGCGTGACGGCGTCGGCGGTGTACGGCCAGAGGAAGATCGCGCGCTGGTAGCCGGCCGCGTCGATGACGTACGACGCCTCCGTGTGCACGACGTCGTGCACCGTCACGCCGGCGACCTTCTTCGTTGTCACGAGCACGCCGATGTGGTAGCGCTTCCACACGCGTGCGAGCTGTGACTCGCTCCCGATGCCCCAGCGCCACTGTGGAACAAGCTTCCACTTGTCGGCGTCCTGCGACAGGCTCGCGCGCGCGTTGCCACGGACGTTGACGCTGACCGCGACGATCGCCGGGCGCGAGCCGGCCGGAAAGCTGCGCACAACGTCGTTCAGATGCTTCGCCTCGAGCGGGCAGTAGTCCCGGCACAACGGATCGATGAAGGTGACCACGACCGGCCGGCCGCGATAGGACGCGAGCGAAAGCGCCGCGCCGTTCTGGTCGACGAGGGAGATGTCGGGGGCGCGCAGCGCCCCGGCGGCCCACGTCGCGGCCGGCGCGTCGGCGACCGGCACGGCGCTGCCGCCCGAGCGAGGCGACGCGTCGACGAGCAGCACTCCGACGCCCGCAGCGATCCCGACGAGGAGCACCGCACCCCAGAGGAGCACGCGCGGCTCGAGCAGACGGCGCGGCGCCGGCACGGCTGGCGGGGTCGCTGACACGCGCTGCCGAGGATATCGGGGCGGAGCGCGCGCGCTACTTGACGAGCGTGAGCATCTTGAACATCGGCAGGTACATCGCGATGATCACGATGCCGACCATGATCCCGACGCCGATCATCATGATCGGCTCGACGAGCGAGCTGAGCGACGACACGGCGGCGTCGACCTCGTCCTCGTAGAAGTCCGCGATCTTGCCGAGCATCTTCTCGAGCTCTCCGGTCTCTTCGCCGATCTTGACCATCTGCGCGACCATCGGCGGGAAGATGTCGTTCTCGACGAGCGGCTGCGCGATCGGCACGCCTTCGTGCACCTTCGTGCGCACCCCTGCGAGTGCGTCCTCGATCACCCAGTTGCCTGCCGTCTGCCCGGTGATCTCGAGGGCCTTGATGATGTCGACACCGGCCGCGACGAGCGTCGACAGCGTGCGCGAGAAGCGCGCCATCGTCACCTTCAGCACCGTGTCGCCGATCTTCATCGGCAGCTTCAGCTTGAACTTGTCCCAGTTCTGGCGTCCGTGCTCGGTCGCCTTCCACTTGCTGAAGCCCCACCAGCCGAGCGGGAGCAGCAGCAGCACGTACGGCTTGCTCTTCAGGAGGTTCGAGGCCGTGACGACGTACTGGGTCAGCGTCGGGAGCTGGCCGCCGAGCTGGCCGAAGATGTTCACGAAGACCGGCACGAGGAACATCAGCATTCCGACGAGCACGAGGGTCGCGAAGATGAGCACCATCGTCGGGTAGACCATCGCGCCCTTGATGCGGCGGCGGATCGCCTCCTGCTTCTCGATCTGGAAGGCGACGCGGTCGAGGACGATGTCGAGGATGCCGGCGGCCTCGCCTGCCTCGACCATGGAGATGTAGAGGCGCGAGAAGACCTTCGGGTGCCGCCCCATGGCCTCCGAGAGCAGGAGCCCGCCCTCGACGTCCTGACGCAGCTCCTGCACGCAGCTCGCGAGCGCCTCGTCGTCCGTCTGCGCCTCGAGGATGACGAGCGCGCCGACGACGTTCAGGCCGGCCTCGATCATCGTCGCGAACTGGCGCGAGAAGATCTGGAGCGATTTCGACTTGACCTTCTTGCCGCCGCCGATCGTCGTCTGCCCGACGCCCGCGCCGCCGTCGACCTCCTTGATCGACTGGGCGAGCAGGCCCTTGACCCGCAGCTGCTCGCGGGCCGCGGCGAGATCGCCGGCGGTGATCTCCCCCGACAGCTCAGCGCCCTGGGCATTGATCGCCGAATACGCGAAAGCAGCCATCGATGCTCGTATCGGCAGACCCACCCTGGGTCTTGAGGGGGCAACGGCCGCTGCCGATACCTCTAACCGTGCGGCGTCTCGCTCAGGAAGAAGGGTTCGGGCTCATCGAGCTCCTGTTCGCGCTGGTCGTCCTGAACGTCGGCATCTTCGCGCTGATGGCCTCCTTCCAGTCCGGGGCGCTCGCAGTGTCGCGCGCCTCGTCGACCTCGAACGGCACCGTCGTCGCCGACAAGGTGATGGAGGTCTACCACGACCTCAAGAACTGCGCGATCTACCTCCACGGCAACGGCACCGGCACCGACACGGCCGGCCTGCCCGACGGAATTCCGAAGAGCACGTCGACCTGGTACACCGCCTACCAGGGCGACACCGCCGCGTACGCCAATACGGTGAACGGGGCGAACCAGACGACGTACTACAGCTACACGACCCCTCCCACGTCGGCGCCGCAGTGGGTGACCGAGTACACGCCGGCCACCGGGGCCGTGCCCGCCTACTGCTCGACCGGCTTTCCCGCCGCCGCCGGATCGCTGAGCACCTTCAAGACGAGCACCGGCATCGACCCCACCCAGGCCGTGCAGAAGGTGACCGGGCCGGACGGCCAGACCTATCCCGTCTTCTCCTACATCGTGCTGCTCCAGGCGGGCGGCACCGGCTACACGGGCGGATACGTCAAGCGGGTCACCGTCTCGGTGCGCGACCCGCGCTTGACGACGCGGACACTCGCGCGCGAGTCGTCGCTCTTCGATCCGAACGTCGCGCCCTAGCGAGCCGCAGCCGCGGGACGGGCGCCCGACCCCGGCCGGGGGCGCCGCGTGCGCCGCCCCGGCCCTCGCGGGGGGCGGGGGCGGGGGCGG
>ORJL011693405.1_pt1 | contig 10781 bp, 11 predicted proteins | sample 1779941 | NCBI WGS metagenome assembly ORJL01 (sample SAMEA104232317, study PRJEB22302) | groundwater metagenome | biome: forest; feature: aquifer; material: groundwater | place: USA | collected 2011-08-07 | depth 5.8 m | reverse complement strand
TGGTCGTAATAAGCGATCTGCAGATTTGTCCCTAGGCTTACTTTACCTCGTTGAGGCGTAAGCTCACCTAACAAAAGGCGTAGCAATGTGGTTTTGCCGCTGCCGTTAGGCCCGATGACGCCGATTTTGTCGCCGCGCATTATTTGCGTGGTAAAATTTCGAACTAAGCATTTATCTCCATAGCTAAAATTAAGTTGCGAAACCTTAACAACCCGATGGCCCGAAGGATCTGTTTTTTGTGCCTTCATGCGGACATTGCCGATTGCCTTACGTTGAGTTTTCTTTTCTTCGCGCAAGCGCTCCAGAGCCTTAACCCGGCCTTCGTTACGGCAGCGTCGGGCTTTAACTCCTTTACGAATCCAGATTTCTTCTTCGGCTAATTTTTTATCAAAATGATCCCAGCGCGCTTCTTCGATATCGAGTGCGGCTTGTTTACGCTCTAAGAAGGGTTTATAATCGCACGACCAGCTGAAAATTTTTCCGCGGTCGAGCTCAATGATTTTTGTGGCTAAACGGGTCATGAACATTCGGTCATGCGTAACAAAGAAAATAGTTCCGGGATAATTAAGTAAAAACTCTTCTAGCCAAAGCATGGAATCGATATCTAAATGGTTGGTTGGCTCATCTAGAAGTAAAACTTCTGGTTTAAGCACTAGCGCCCGGGCTAAAAGCGTTCTGCGTTTTTGCCCTCCGGACAGCCGAGTGAAATCATCGTCTGGATTAAGTTTCATTTTCGCGATAACTTCTTCAACTTGAGTATTCACATCCCAGCCATCAGCATGATTGAGTTTATCTTGCAGGGTATCAAGTTGTTTTAATAATGCTGGAGATTCTTCGGTTTGCAGGCGATGGGCGATATGATGGTATTGACTTAAGAGTTCAGCGCGTGCACCAAGCCCAGAGAGAACAATATCAAAAACAGTCCCTGCAATATCAATAGCCACTTCCTGCGGTAGATGGGCGACCCGAATTTCTTTTTGGATAATTACTTTGCCGGTGTCAACCTGCTGTTGGCCGGTCATTACTTTCATTAAGGTGGTTTTTCCCGCGCCATTACGGCCAAGCAGGGCAATGCGTTCGCCCGGCTCTAGCTGCAAGCTAAGGCAATCGAAGATATTTGTCCCGCTAAACTCAAGATTAATTTCCTGTAAACTAATTAATGCCATTTTATAATAAACCTTTTCGTTATGAGGAATTAAGAAGGATAGGCAATAAGTATACCTTAAATTATGGTTTTTGCCTAGGAGTGAATATTATAAAGAAATACTTGCAGTTTTTCTTAAAAGCCTTATAATTATATTTAAGGCTAAATTGTTAGCCAAAATAACAGGAGAAGACATGGGATACCAAGGTGGTGGCGGTGGTGGTTTCGGCGGTCCAAGGGAAATGCATAAGGCAACTTGTTCTGAGTGCAAAAAAGAATGCGAAGTTCCTTTTAAGCCCAGAGATGATCGTCCGATATATTGCAAAGAATGTTATTCAAAGCGCAAAAACGAAGGACGTTAACTGTAATAGAAGTATACAGTAACAGCGAAAGACAATCTAGAGACCGCAAGGACAAGAACATTGGCCTTGCGGTTTTCTATGAGCGCTAGGCAGAGGTTATTTAAAAGATGGGATTCTAAATGAAAAATATATATTTTATTTTAATTTTAATGGTATTTTTATCTGGTTGTGCCACAAAAATGGCTTATCTAAATCAGCAAAAGACGTTTGAAGAGGTACACAAAGATAAGGCGGATTGTCAGGCTATAGTCGATGCTTCTGATTTTAAAGATGCGGATTTAAAGCAGAATAAATTTAACCAGTGCATGAAGGATAAAAAATATAATGTTGTTTCCGAGGACCAAGCGGAAAAGATTCAAGGGCTTAAAGAGCTCTGGGTAAAACCAGGAGCTGATTTTAAGGCTTATGAAGTAATTTTTATCGATAAAGTGGATTTGAGCCAGGTGAAAGTAAAAAATGCGGATATCCCGGATACGAAAGCAACAGATGAAGATATAAATAATTTAGGCGAAGAAATGTTAAAGCGTTTCTCCGCGGCCTTAAGTGTTGTAATGCCGGTTATTTCAGATCTAAAAGAGGCGGAAGGCAAGAAGGTTATTTATTTGAGTTTAAAGCTAAATGGTATCTCTCAAACTAATATCGGCTTTAATGCGGCGTTAGAAGTAGCGGGCCATTTTTCGCCTGTGCCTTTACCCGACGGACCGGAAGGCGTATTTTCTTTCGAAGGAGAAATCACGGATTTCTCGAATAAGGAAAAATTAATTACTATTTCAGACGAAGTTAAAGCGGATAAAAATTCTTCTCTCGTAGGATTGGAAAAATTTACGCATTGGCAGAAAGCCTATAATGTTATGGATTACTGGGCAGATCATTTAGCAGTATTGTTGGCTAAGGAGCGCGGGAAAGAATATAAATCAAAATTGGGGATTAAATTATTTTAAGAAGTTTCGGAATACTCAAAGGGATTTTACTGTTGACTGTTTCTGGGTAATGAGTTACTATAAATAAAAGGGGAGGTTGTGAGGCAGCCTGAGAGTTCTGCTTGCACCAAGCGGATTACCCTTAAATAACCTGATCTGGATAATGCCAGCGGAGGGAAAAAGAGTGAATATTGACCCTTATGCTTATCAGGTATAAGGGTTTTATTTTTTAAGATGGCAAAAATTAATGATTATAGTTTATATTTAGTAATTAGCGAAGAATATGGCTTGGGCAAAAATGCTTTAGAAGTAGCGCATCAGGCAATTTCTGGCGGAGTGGATATTATTCAGCTGCGCGAGAAAGCTAAGCCTAAAGATGAATTGCTTAAGCTAGGGGCGGAGCTTTCTAAGATTTGTCAAGATAGTGGTATTGTTTTTATAGTTAACGATGATCCTTTGATAGCTAAAGAAGTTCAGGCCTCTGGTGTACACTTGGGCCAGGGAGATTTGCATAAATTTAGCATAGCTAAGACGCGAGATATTATTGGCTGCGATAAGATAATTGGAGTTTCGACACATTCGCTGGATGAGTTTAAAGCCGCCAACCAAGACGATGTTGATTACATAGCTTATGGCCCGATTTTTCCTACTAAGACCAAAGATTATTTTTTAGGGGCCAAAGATGTAAAAGAAATTATTGCTATTGCTAGAAAGCCGGTATTTTTTATCGGTGGGATAAACTTGGATAATCTAGATGAGCTTTTAAAGCAGGGGGCAAGAAATATATCTTTGATTCGAGGTATAATGCAGGCTGAAGATATTAAGGCTGCGGCCAGGGCTTTTAAGGACCGGCTCATTAAACAAGGAAAAATAAAATAATGATTGTTAAAATAAATGGTAAGGATGAGGCTATTGAAGGAGGAATCAATATTTTAGAATTAGTAAGATTTAAGAATTTAATCGGAGAGAATATTGTAATTGAACATAATTTACGCATTGTCCCTAAGGAGGAATGGCCTGAGGTTAATTTAAATGAAAATGATACGATAGAAATAGTTAATTTTATGGGTGGAGGATAAAATGAATGATCAATTAATTATCGGTGGAAAACAAATAAATAATCGGTTGTTTATTGGCACGGGAAAATTTTCTAGTTACGCCTTAATGCGTGATGCCTTAGAAGCTGCCAAGCCGGATGTGGTTACAGTGAGTTTAAGGCGCGTGGATATTGGCTCAAAGGCGGATAATATTTTAGATTATATTCCGAAGAATTGTATTGTTATGCCGAATACCTCGGGCGCAAGGACTGCAGATGAGGCAGTACGTATTGCTAGGCTTGCCCGGGCAAGCGGCAGCTCGAATTGGATTAAGATAGAGGTGATCCAGGATAATAAATATTTATTACCGGATAATTTAGAAACATTAAAAGCTACGGAGATTTTAGTTAAAGAAGGATTTGTTGTGTTGCCTTACATGAGTCCGGATTTATCTATGGCGCGCAGGCTGGTCGATGCTGGCGCAAGCACAGTTATGCCTTTGGGTTCACCGATCGGAAGTAACAGGGGAGTTAAGACGCGCGAGTTAATCGAAATTTTAGTGCGCGAAATTAAAATTCCAGTTATTGTTGATGCTGGCCTTGGCAGGCCTTCGGAGGCTTGTGAGTGTATGGAAATAGGTTGCGCGGCAGTGCTGGTTAATACTGCGATTGCTGTATCAGCTGATCCAATAAATATTGCTGGAGCATTCGCCGAAGGCGTGCGCGCAGGCCGCCGGGCGTATCTGGCCGGTATTCCAGAAGACAGAAATCAGGCTCAAGCCTCGTCGCCGCTCACCGGATTTTTAAGGGATAACGAAAGTTAATAATTTGATGGGCTATTTTGATACTTACCAAAAATATAAAGGCCTTAATTTCACAGATATTTTTTCTGCGCTGCCCGATTACGAAGTAGAATCGGCGATTGAATCCAACAGGCAAGATATAAAACAATTGTTAGCGCTTATTTCGCCGCAGGCTGAAAGTTTTTTAGAGGCTATGGCCCAGAAGGCGCATGCCGTAACACTAAATAACTTTGGCAAGACCATTCAATTATATACGCCGATGTATTTATCAAATTATTGCCAGAATCAATGCGCTTATTGCGGTTTTAATTCCGAGAATCCGCTGCCGCGCAAGAAATTAAGTTTAAAAGAGGTAGAGGAGGAGGCAGAATTAATTTCTTCGACCGGATTAAAGCATATTTTGATTTTAACCGGTGAATCTCCCCAAGATAGCCCGTTAAGTTATATTAAGGATTGCATCAGAGTATTGAAAAAATATTTTAGTTCCATATCGATAGAGATATATGCTTTAAGTAGAGATGAATACGCCGAGCTTATCCGCGAGGGTGTGGATGGGCTGACCATATATCAAGAGACTTACGACCAAGAGATTTATGATCAGGTGCACGGGAGAGGCCCTAAAAAAGATTATTTATTTCGCCTAGATGCGCCAGAAAGGGCAGCCCAGCAGGGAATGAGGTGTATTAATATTGGGGCGTTACTGGGATTAGCTAATTGGCGCAAAGATATTTTTTTTACTGCCCTGCATGCGCAATATCTTCAAGATAAGTTTGCGGAGGTGGAGATGGGCATATCTATACCGCGCCTGCGCCCGCACAAGGGAGATTTTAAGGCGGCAAATTATATTAATACTAAAAACATGGCGCAAATTATTACGACTTTAAGGATTTTTATGCCGCGGCTGGGGATTACTTTATCTACGCGTGAAAGCCCCGAACTTCGAGATAGTCTTTTACCTTTAGGCGTAACTCGCATGTCTGCGGGTTCATCAACAGCAGTTGGCGGGCGGATTATGGAAGCGGATACTGGATTTAATTTACCCCAATTTGATATTTCCGATAATCGTAGCGTAGACCAGATTAAGGCGATGCTTACAGCCCGCGGCTATCAACCAGTTTTAAAAGATTGGATGCATATATAGCATTTACAGGTAATTATATCTGTTTGACAGCGTGCAGTTTCAAAGGTATAGTATATTACTTATAGACGCATAAATCTTTTAGTTATTAAGCAAATTCCAGCATATTTTAAAAGGAGACTAAGATGAGTAATCTTTTTCATATTGCCGAAGTCTTGGATATGGGCATTGATAAAGAAAAAAAACGGCGCGATTTTTATGCAAAAGTCGCTGATAATTTTAAAGATAAAGAGATACGCAATCTTTTTATGCAATTGCGTGATTGGGAAAAGGCGCATGTAGCAAAATTCACTCAGATACGCAATGAGATGTCTGATGTAGAAACTCCGGAGTCGTTTCCGGGTGAGCTCGAGCAATATATGAATTCACTTGTGGATGAAAAGCTTTACCGTGATGTGAGTGCGGAGTTGTTTAGCAGCAAAATATCATCGCCTTTAAACGCTATAGATTATGGCTTACAGTTTGAAAGGGATGCCATACTTTTCTTTAGCGAACTCTGGCGCTATGTGCCGGATTACAGCAAACAAATAGTCGAAGAGCTTATCGGCGAAGAGAGAAAACATGTTGTATTCTTAGCTGCCTTGCGTGAAAAATATAAATAATAAGAGGAGAATAAAATGTCAAAATCAGTTAAAGGGACAAAAACAGAAAAAAATCTTTTGGCTGCTTTTGCCGGTGAGTCACAGGCGCGCAACCGATATACTTACTTTGCTTCCATGGCTAAAAAAGAAGGTTTTGAGCAAATTGCTAATATTTTTATTGAAACTGCTGAAAATGAAAAGGAGCATGCGAAGATTTTCTTTAAGCACCTTGAAGGTGGGGATGTAGAAATTATAGCTACGTATCCTGCCGGAAAAATTAATGATACCAAGAGCAATTTGGAAGCAGCGGCTGCCGGTGAGAATATGGAATGGACGACACTTTATCAGGATTTTGCTAAAACCGCCAGAGATGAGGGATTGCCGGAGATTGCTCGTTCATTTGAACAAGTCGCTAAAGTGGAGAAATTCCATGAGGCGCGTTACCGTAAATTAATAAATAATGTTGCCAATAGCGCAGTGTTTAAAGGAACCGCTGCAGCAAAATGGCATTGTATAAATTGCGGTTATGTTTCCGAAGGTACAGATGCCCCCAAAGAATGTCCGGCATGCAAGCATCCGCAGGCCTACTTCGAAGTATTAGCGGAGAATTATTAAATAATTTTAAAGCGGGAGAATCTTGGATTTTATTAAAGATATATTAGGTGCAGTTTTTCATTTAGATAAGCATCTAGAATTTGTAATTAAGAATTTCGGAGCTTGGTCGCATTTGCTGCTTTTTGTAATTATATTTTGTGAAACGGGTCTGGTAATTCTGCCGTTTCTGCCCGGAGATTCGCTTCTTTTTGTGGTCGGGACATTTGCGGCCAAGGGATCGTTTAATCTTTTTTGGGTTTCTGTAATCTTAATCAGCGCAGCCATAATTGGCGATACGGTTAATTACGCTTTGGGAAAGTTTTTCGGGGAAAGAATCCTGCTTAAGTTTCAACATCGCTTTATTAAAAAAGAACATGTGGAGCGTACGCATAAGTTCTATGAGAAATATGGCGGCAAGACCATAATTTTAGCCAGGTTTGTTCCGGTAATCCGTACTTTTGCCCCCTTTGTCGCCGGTATCGGCGAGATGAGCTATTATAAATTTCTACTTTATAATGTTACTGGCGGTATATTGTGGGTGTTAATTTTTACTTTAGGTGGATATTATTTTGGCAACGTCCCGATTATCAAGAACAATTTCTCCATTACGATATTTGTCGTAGTATTTATTTCTATTTTACCAATAATAGTTGAGTTCTATAAACATCGAAAGAGTAAGGTGTCTTATGCAAAATAATAATACAGAGCAGGGTTTCTTTGGGTTAGGGATTGCACCTAAAATATTGGATATCCTAGAGCGCATAAAATTTAAAACGCCCACTCCGATTCAGTTAAAAGCTATTCCTTTGGCGATTCAAGGTAAAGATATCGTGGGTATCGCCCAGACCGGTACAGGTAAAACACATTCTTTTGCTATTCCCATGGTGCAGCGGCTAATTCAAATAAAAGGTAAGGGGTTAGTTTTAGCTCCTACCCGCGAATTAGCTATTCAGATTCATGAAGCATTTCAGGTATTAGTTCAACCTTTTGGGATTAAAACCGCCTGTCTTATTGGTGGTGCTCCGATGCCGCCTCAAATACAGGCGTTGCGTAAGAATCCGCGTATTATCATTGCTACTCCCGGCAGGCTTATTGATCATATGGGTCAGTGGAACGTAATGACTGACGATGTCGCGATGTTAGTGCTTGATGAGGCTGACCGCATGCTCGATATGGGTTTTGCTCCCCAAGTAGAGAAGATTTTACGTTTTATCCCCAAAGAAAAACAAACCATGCTTTTTTCAGCGACCATTGCCAAGGAAATTATGAGTATCGCTGCCAAATATATGAAACTTCCCGTGTCGGTTGAGATTGCTCCTTCGGGAACAACCGCTGAACGCGTTACGCAAGAATTATATATCGTTAATCGGGAGGCAAAGCAGGAACTTTTACGCAGATTACTTACGCAATATCACGGAGCAGTGTTGTTATTTTCCCGTACCAAGCACAATGCCAGAAAGATCGCCCGTTCAATCCGGGATATGGGCTATAGCGCCTCCGAAATTCATTCTAACCGTACTCTGGTACAGCGTCGGGATGCCTTAGAGGGATTTAGGTCAGGTAAATATAAGGTTTTAGTAGCTACGGATATTGCTGCGCGAGGGATTGATGTTACCGGAATTGAATTGGTGCTTAATTATGATCTTCCAGAGGATGCACAGAATTATGTGCATCGCATTGGCCGCACAGCTCGTGCCGGGCATAAGGGCCATGCAATTTCTTTTGCCACGCCTGATCAAAGTAGCGATGTTAAAGAAATTGAGAAGTTAATTCGGTCTACTTTGCCGATAGCCAAACATCCGGGGATTTCCCAGGAGCATTTTTCTTCATCCGCACACAAGCAGCAGCCTCAACATAAACAACACTTTCATCGCAGGGGCTCGCGTTAGAGAAAAGCCTTGCTAGTCGAAGGCGTTGTGTATATAATTTCTTTATGCCTAGTCTAGAAGAAAATATTTTTCATTCCCGCTTTAGGTTACTTTCCGAAATTTCCAGCGTCCTCGTTATTATTTTTGGCAGTATTGTACTTATGGGTTGGCTTTGGGATATCCAGATTTTAAGAAGTTTCGGCGCGCATCTGGTTTCCATGAAAGTTAATACCGCGATTAGTATAATACTGACTGGTTTGACTCTGTGGTTTTTACAGGAGAAACGTGCTAAGGGGGCATATCTTTTATTTGCGCGAATATTTGCGTCGATAATTATTCTGATAAGCTTACTAACTTTACTGCAGTATGTCTTTAATCTTGATTTTGGGATAGATCAATTTTTATTTAAAGAGGCCGCAGGTTCAATTGGTACTTCTAATCCTGGGAGACAGTCCCCGAATACTTGCGTTAATTTTATATTAATTGGTCTATCTTTATTGTTGTTAGATGTTCAAACCAAGCGCGGGGTCCGGCCCGCCCAGTTTATTATTCTCCTGGAAGGACTACTTTCTTTATTAGCTTTTGTTGGTTATATTTACGGAGTGAGAAGACTTTTAGGTGCAGCTTCACATACACTTATGTCTTTACCTACCTCGATTACCTTAATTACTATTTTCTTTGGGATTATTTTTGCGCGCCCGGGCCGCGGTATTATCAGTATATTTACTGCGGATAATGCGGGGGGGATACTGGCGCGCCGGCTTACTTTTGTCGTCGTGGCCATACCTTTAGCCGGTGAAATTTTAGTAGAATTAGGCGTAAAATCTGGACTTTATAGTGAAGTATTTAAACCGGCACTGCATACGATTATAATTATTATTTCGTTTTTGAGTATAGTTTGGGCGATTGCTAATTTATTAGGCCAGATTGATGAAAAGCGTAAAGCTATCGAGCAAAAAATTAGGGAAAGCGAAGAGAAATACCGCGATTTAGTGGAAGATGCTAATAGTATTATCATGCGTATGGATACTAAAGGCGCAGTAACGTTTTTTAATAATTTCGCCGAACGTTTTTTTGGTTATCCAGAGCAAGAAATATTTGGTAAGAGCGTAATTGGCACAATTGTTCCGTCTACGGATCACTCGGGGGCAGATTTAAAGGCGATGGTCGAAGATATTTGCGTAAATCCTACCAAGTACGTAAATAATGAAAACGAGAATATTTTGCGTAGCGGTAAGCATGTTTGGATTGCTTGGACCAATAGGGCGATTTTTGATAAAGATAAGCGGCTCAAAGAAATACTTTGCGTGGGTAATGACATTACTAAGCTTAAAGAAGCCGAGGCACATATTTTGGTTGCGAAAGACGCGGCAGAAAGGGCGAATAAAGCTAAGAGCGCTTTTTTAGCCAATATGTCGCATGAATTGCGCACTCCGCTTAATGCGGTTATCGGATTCGCTGAATTACTTAAAGAGCAAGGATTCGGTGCACTAAATGATACGCAAAAAGAATATGTGGGTTATATTTGGGAGAGTGGTAAACATTTACTTTCTTTGATTAATGATGTTTTAGATCTTTCCAAAGTAGAGGCCGGTAAGATGGAACTGGTAATCAGCGAAGTTAATTTAAGTGATCTTTTAAGGGGGAGTTTTATTTTTATTGCGGAGCAGGCGGCAAAACATAAGATTGGATTATCGACAAATATTGCTCCAGACATTAATACAATAAAAGCCGATGAGCGAAAAATTAAGCAAGTTATTTTTAATTTACTTTCTAATTCGGTAAAGTTTACTCCCGATGGCGGCAAGATTTGTATCGACGCCAAGAAAACAGGCGAGAATGAGGTCTTAATTTGTGTCTGGGACACGGGAATTGGTATTGAGAAGAAAGATATGGAGCGAGTTTTTTCTGAATTTGAGCAGATCGATAGTGAATATTCGCGTAAATATGCTGGGACAGGATTGGGTATGCCGCTAAGTAAAAAGATTGTCGAATTACATGGCGGGAAGATGTGGTTTGAGAGTGAAGGCAAAGACAAAGGCACGCGTTTTTATTTTAGCCTGCCGATAAGTCAGCCAAAGGTTTAAATGGAACGTAAAGCTAAAATATTAGTGGTCGATGATGAGCCGATAAACTTAAAGCTATTGGAAGCGATTTTACTTTTAGAAGGCTATGAAGTAGTAACCGCGCTAAATGGCGAAGAGGCGCTAAAAATAATTCGCGCCGATGGCATTGAGCTTGCGCTTTTAGATGTGATGATGCCGGGTGTAGATGGCTTTGAAGTGACTAAACAAGTAAGGCAGGATTCTACGTTTGGCCTAATGCCGATTGTTTT
>ORJL010825622.1_pt1 | contig 10782 bp, 15 predicted proteins | sample 1779941 | NCBI WGS metagenome assembly ORJL01 (sample SAMEA104232317, study PRJEB22302) | groundwater metagenome | biome: forest; feature: aquifer; material: groundwater | place: USA | collected 2011-08-07 | depth 5.8 m | reverse complement strand
CAACAGGAGGGAAAAACCCTCGTCACAGCTGTACTTTGATGATAAATATGAGATACTCTGGAATGGTATAGAGGCTGGCAAGGCAAAGTTGACTGACAAGGAGTATTATGTCAGAGGGAGTACGGCTCTGTTGGACGCAGTGGGCAAGACTATTCTGGAGGTGGGCTTAAGATTATCGAAGACAAGCGATAACCAAAGGCCCGGCAAAGTAATCTTTGTAATAAAAACAGATGGTCAGGAAAACGCCAGCCGTGAATTTACATATGAAAAAGTGAGGGAACTTATAAAACATCAGCAGGAGAAATATAGCTGGGAGTTTATCTTCCCTGGTGCAAATATCGATGCAGCAAAAGAAGCTGTCAGCATTGGAATTTGTCAGGAAAATGCATATAACTTTGAGGCTTCAAAAGCTGGAGTGGAGAGTATGTACCGCGTGGTAGGCGAGGTAGTAACGGAGAAAAGACAAAGGACAAAGAAAAAGCGTTAAATAACAAAGGAAAAGCTAAATGCAGCAGGTGGTCAAGCAAAAAAAGGAAATGCCCAGTCCGGTGTCAAATTTGGTATTGAAATTGCGTTTATTGCAGTAGATGAAAAATGGACGTACGGCCAGAAAAATGATAACGCTATGCAAAGAAAGCAGGGTATCACGCTTTTTGAGGATAAGCGGTTCATGAAAAATGGAGGTTAATTGTATGCAGATTCGTTTTACTAGTGTAATGGTTGATGACCAAGAAAAAGCTCTTAAGTTCTATACTGAAGTTTTAGGGTTTGTTAAATGGCTGACCTTCCAATGGGAGAGTTTAGGTGGTTGACCGTTACTTCACCTGAAGGGCTTGATGGTATTGAGTTGGTACTTGAACCTATGGGTTTAGGTCTTATCAAAAATCGCTTTTCGATGCGGGGATCCCGCTCACAGCGTTTCATTCGAGTGACATACATAAGGAATACCAACGACTTAGTGAGCGTGGTGTCAAATTCCGAGGTGAGTCCCAAAATATAGCGCTGATTACAGCAGTCCTATTTGAGGATACCTGTGGTAACCTTATTAATCTAGTTCAGCCGTCTTAACAATACCTACATAAAACTATTCGAAAGGAATCAAAGTTGTCGTGATATAAATGCTCTTAACTACGATTATACTTTCATAGTTCAATAAACCAATGCTCGGATTGGTAATTTATGTTTTATTCAGTATGAGGTATAATGTAAGATGAAGCTAAAGATGGGGGATAACGATGCTGGAAATGCTTGAAGAATCAAAAGAAATGAGAATGATTAGGGATGTTCGTGACAAGCATTACGAAGAAATAAAAGGATAGAACAGTAAGCAACTTTTGGATTTTTCAGACAGAGAGCAAAAAAATAAGACTTCAAGGGAATGAAGATGAATAAGAAGGTGATGATCAGAATGCTTGGGCAAAATAATCAGATATCTGAGTTGGAAGACATTATGATTCAAAACAATCTGTTTAATAAATTCAGTTTGAGTAAATTAGGTGTCTTCGGATCTACAGCCAGGGGAGAAGAGTCGAATGACATCGATATCCTCATTGAAGACAATGTAGATTACCGATCGCTGTCAGTACTAAGAGATGAGCTCCAAAGGCTTACGAATAAGCGCATCGATATTGTAATCGCTAGGTATGCCAATCCCATTGTGCTTCATAGAGCAAGGAAGGAGATTATCTATGTTACCGGGCATTAAGAACGACCTCATGTATCTTCTCAACATTCTGGAATGTATAGAGAAAATCGTACTGTATTCAGCAGCTTGTTCCGATGCTGAAGCCTTCTATGAAAAGAACGAACAGATGAATTTTAATGCCCCTCTGAATCTCATGGCTAACATGGGTGAGAATATCGGGAAAATTAGCGATGAGCTTAAGCAAATATATTCGGACGTTAATTGGTCGCAAATCAAAGGCTTCAGAAATAGAGTAGTACATAATTACATTAATATCGATACTTTCATGGTGTTTGATATCATCACAAATGATTTAATACCGCTTAACAGCACAATTATGAACGTGGTGGGGGTAGAACTTAGTAAAGGCAATTTTGACGCTGAGGAATATGAGGTAGCTAAGACGAGTTTCTACTATCGGCATATCAAGTTTGAATAGTACTCATAACTTTGTCGATCAGCAGAATATTTTGATAGGCTAACCGGCACTTATCTATCACTTTTTTGGTGGGGGATAGGTGTCGGTTAGTTATAGATAAGTTTCATTCGCGGAACTTGTCGTTTCAGCAAAGGTAGCAATATCTACGCTCGATCCTACGTGGAACGACTAGTCCCGCCGTGTGCAGAAAAATTGAATAATAGAATAAAGGATGCTTTAGGAGATGTAGCAATGAAATATAATGAGCTTGAACTCAAAAAGATGATGAAAAAAGGATTCGATAATTTGTCATTAGATGAACTAATTTCTATCGATATCCTCAATTTTATTCGTACTATTCATCTCAACAAGCAGGATTTTTATTCTGCTAGATTTGATACCCAATATTTTGGTGATCGGGAGATGACGTTCCAAAAGGAAGAGAACTGTCTAATTGGACATTGCCGGGTGTCGCTCAAAGATAAGGCTAGGGTAATTGATTTTCTATTTACTGAAAATGGTTATGAAATGTTAAGTGAACTATGTAAATTGTAAAGTTGCCGTCCAGCAGAAGAGAATGGACCGGTGGGTTATTACTCAATGACAAGGGCCATAGACCAACCTGGCCGTCTCAAGGGTCAATCTCACAGGTCCGTCCAGGCCCGCCTGTGGCCTGATTGAACTATGCATTATATTTTCCCAGGTCCTGTGCATGTCGACCAGAGTGTCGTTTAGAAGAACCGCACGGGAGCGGTTGCGCCCGTCGCTGCGGGGTGGGTAGCTGCCCGCGAACATTACTGGCTGCGGTTAAGTAAAATGGGCCGACAGCTGCCGGGATTGTAGTGTTCCCACGATCGGTGTACTGACGGAAGTTACGCTGGTTAATTAGGTGGATACCCAGTAGTCTGTCCCATAGAAATCACAAATTTCTCATGTCAAGGGCACGGGCAAGACTTTTCCTATACATTTAGTGTCCCTTTAAATCAAGTAAATGATGAAGGGTTTAATAACTTGAGGCGAAAAATATTCGACTATTGGAGACTATCAAACTACACATTATCCATACTTTGCAAGGTTACCAAGGAAGCATATACAGGAAAAATAGAAAAAGTTGAGCACTCTACATTTCTCATTCCCCAAGAGTGATGTAGTCAAGGGACAGAGGTGGCGTAAATGTCAGTAGTAGATTTCAAAGCAGCTCAGAAATGGGCGAAGCTACCCCGAAATATACAGGAACTTCTAGTAAACAATGTATTCTGTTCAGCTTGCGGAGTGAGCACTATTGTTGAGTACACTTTGCATGCTGACAAATTTGGCGTCCTACTCAAGGGTAAATGTAGAGAATGTGGACTTAACGTAGCGAGGCTTGTTGAGGATGAATAAAAGCAGAAAGATCAAGCTTGATAAAAATTACATACCAATTCCAACAAATAAAGGCGATGAAATATATCCTAATGGAATTTTTAACTTCAATATTTCAAGGATGCTGGAACAGATTACGTCAGGGGAGCTTGATGCTAAAAAAGAGGTGATCAATGTTAGTGAGTGGTTCAAGACACATATTCGTGGTTCCGTGAACGAGGATCATTTGCCAACGGTTGATATAATTAAGCCTGTACTACAGGTGGAAATCCGACCAGGTGTGTTTAAAATAATTGATGGCAACCATCGAATAGAAAAAGCGTGTCGGAGTAACGTTGAGTTTGTCAATTCATATAAGCTTAAAGGAGAGCAGCTTGTAGCATTCTTTGCTGATGTGCGAGGGTATGAAGCCTTTGTAAAGTATTGGAATTCAAAGCTGTGAGTCCATCTCCTATTGTTATGTAAGTTAAGCGGTTAACAATCTAAGAAATTATATAGTTTCCCTACATATGAAGCCTTTAGAGCTACCGTTACAGAGCGTGGGTAGTTATTTAATATCAAATTTTCATTATACATAAACTCTTGCCCATTTAAAGAACTTAAAGAAATCGAAATTAACGAGTTAAAGGAAGTATCAAGCATAATCATGGAAGTGTAAAAGAGGTGAGCGAATGGCAAATAATATATTGTCAGGTATAATGGGCTTATGCGTTGCTGATGCTTTAGGTGTTCCGGTTGAATTTGAGGATAGGGAAACCCTTAGAAAAAACCCCGTGCTTGATATGCGCTCCTATGGTACCCATTACCAGCCAGCGGGGACCTGGTCCGATGATACGAGCATGACACTTTGCCTCGTTGACAGCCTTTCAAAGGGACTTGATTACGATGGTATAATGACAAATTTTAGTAAGTGGATTAATGACGGAGCATACACTCCCCACGGAGAGGTTTTTGATGTTGGAAACGCTACAAGAAAAGCACTCATGCGGTTTAATACTGGCACCAAGACTTTAGACTGTGGTGGCTTAGGTGACAATGATAATGGCAATGGCTCCCTTATGCGAATACTGCCTATTGCGTTCTATCTCCAATCCATTTTCGGAACGGATATCACTGAGCATGATGAAGCGATGACCATAATTCATAATGTTTCAGCACTTACTCATGCCCATAAACGCAGCTTAATTGCCTGTGGCATATACTGCTCTGTTGCGTGTAGGCTTATGGAGGGTAGGAACCTTTCAAATGCTATTGAGATGGGTATTTACAAGGCAATAGAGTATTATAAAATCCCAATGAGATAAGAAACATAAGATGTTCCGATATCAATCTTGAAACAGGGGTTCTTTACATAGGTGAAACAAAGATGCATAAAGACCGGACGATTGTGATTGCATCGGATTTGCTTGCATTATGTGGCAGATATGATGCATTACTAAATTCCGTATATATTGACAGAGAATATTTCTTCCAAAGCCCGAATGGAAGCCCTTATACGGCGGGATGGATACAGAATCAGTTCTGGAAATGTTGGGATATTGCCGGGATTACCGGGTTTCACGGATCACATCCTAGAGTTATTAATATACTTTATTTAAAGATACTTTCATAAAAATCGGAATAATAAATAAATCGGAATAAAGGTACTTATTCCGATATCGGAATAAGTACCTTATCAAGCATGCCCATGAAAATGACATCCCTTACGGACGCAACTCAAGAGTGATCCCCCCTGAAGAGCGTAACGATCACAGTGTGGTGTCAAGGCCGCCAAGGATTTCAATTGAACGGGCTTCAAGGAATACGATATATGAATGTCTTCTTCATGCGGCAAACGTGAATGACTATTGCAAATTCTTGGTCCTCAATGATTTGGGAATGCCGTTAAGAATGCAACAAGTCATTATTTAAAGAATCAAGAGAAGAGGTTTAGAAATAGAGTTCTAATTTTAAATCCGGGTGAGGTTATTGATAAAGAGCATGTTTATATCGTTTTCATCAAATAGGGTGCTGCTTCGTAAAAATACTAGCGCTTACTCTTACAGAACACGGCAGCGAATAAACCATAACAGTGCTAATTGAGGTCCTTCTCTGTACAAGAGAGGGACTTTGTTTATTGTCTTGCCCGACTAGATTAGATTAAATAGTCTTTTGCGTTAATCTTAACGGTCAAGCTGCCAACATCCCAGCTATCAAGGCTTCGCTCCATAAAATTTTTTTCTTAACAAAGGGTCGCCCCCTTTGGGTCGAAAAATATTTTGTTCCGCCCGCTCCGTTCCCACTTCGCGGTCCTTGACAGCCGGGCACGGCGTCGGTCCTGCTGAAGCAAAAAAGGAGGCGGCTGTAATGAGAAAGGTTCTTGCGAAGGTGGAGGAGGGACGGTTGGGCAGGGCTGTTGCGGGGTTTGTCACGCGGGCGCTGGTGGTGCAGGAGATTAAGCGCAGAGAGAAGGAAGTTTGCGCGTTGGTAGTCAGTAATGGAAGGAAGGGTACCCGCGAATTTGGGGTTTGCATTCGCGGACGGCAGGTCTTCTGTAGCTGCAATGATTTTCGCGAGCATGGGGTGCACTGCAAGCACATAGCGGCGGTGGCATTGCACGAGTTGGGTGCAGTAGCTCAAGCGCGTAGTGAGCGTTGCGAGGTTAACGTACTAGTGGAACGGCGGGGTTAAGCTCCGCTTTTCCCTTTTTTTCGGGAGGAAGGAAGCTCCGGACCGGCTAAAGCCCGTCCGGAGCCTGATTATAGGTGCAGGTAATTCCCCTGGGTCCAGTGCAAGCTGGGCAGACAGGCGGCCAGGCCTAAGAAGTAAGGCTCTAGGGTCAGCCTGGCCGCCTGTCTGCCCTTGCGCTGGGGTCCTGAGGCAACTGCCCATGCTGTACTCCCGCTTCAGCTCCGGGTTTCGCCCGCCCACGCCTCTGCCCCCGCTAGCGTCGGCTTCGGCCTTTCGGGTTTCACTTTGGGGTCCTGCTCCCGCGCTGCCGGCTGATCCAGACCCGCTCGGTAGCTTTTTGGCAGACTCGGCTAGTAGCCTGACTTTACATAGGCCAGCGGTTGCGGCTAATGAGGAACTGAGGAGAAGCATTGACCTCCTCCGCCCTGGTAGGCCGGCTATTGCCGGTTGGCACTCGCAACGCCGTTGCAGCGATCGTAGCACACGTACTACTACATAAGCTTTCCGTGACATAGGAGGTCAGACCTCATATGTGCGCAGCTACGGTGGAGTGGAGCCCAATCAAGTAGAGTTTGGTAAGCACGTCCCGTTTACTACCTTATGCCTAGCCCGTTCGGGAGCGGTTCACGCGGTCAAGGACCCTAGTAATATGTTTTAAAGCATGAGAAAATAGGATAGGCGGTATAGGATAGATATTATCGTCAAGAGCGCTAGATCTAAGCAGCACTGCGATATTACCAAGTAGAAGGGAACGAAGATTGAATGGATTTCGAAGAGATCTATAGGGACTATAGAAAAAGACAAGTCGGATTACATATGGCAATTATGAAGGAATTTGTATCCGCAGGGGATTACTTGAAGTCGGCTGCACTTTTGGGAATCCTTAACACGAATAACAAAGTCGTTATTGAATCCCAACATGAACGGGATGCCCTTTATGATTTCAATATCTACGGAAATATAAGAGACGGTAGCAGCGCATTATCTGAGTACATAGAAAAATATCCACCTGAAAATTTAGAGGACGTAGAGTTATTGTCTGCTATGAATCGATCATCAGTTCAACTCTATGAAGTGGCGGAGCATAAAGAAGATGGATTTATCATTCTTAACGATCCGTCCCACAAAACTGAATCAATTAAATTGATAGATATCGGTATGAGTGAGCATTTGAATCCGAATATTCTCCTATTTACAAGGTTAATCCACCTGAAGGAGTTTAGCATGACTTCAGGCTTGGCCCTTGTATTTTCAAAAAATCACAGCAATCAAATCGTTTGACAGTCTTCATTTAGCCACAGCTGAATATTCAAAAGCAACTGTATTTCTGTCTACCGACAAAAACTTGCTACATATGGCAAGCCGGTTAGAAATGGGTATTACAGTGACAAATCCGTTAAATTGGTTCATGGAGGTGTATGAAAATGAGTAGCATAATTTCTAGAGATTTAGGCACAATACGCAGGATGGGTATACTGGCTTTATCTGAAAAACTTGGTCCTGTGGGTATGGTTGAATTTATAAGGCAATTTGACTCCGGTTACGGCGACTATACCAAAGAACGTCACGAATGGCTTGATGACATAGATATTAATGCAATTGTAAAACAGGCAGAGGCGAAAAGGAACTGATATTGTATCGTTACGTGTATCGTTACGCATCCAAAAACCATAAAAAACTGCATAAAAAAAGAGAGGACACCGTCGTGAAGCAGTGCCCGAAAAGCGCATGGTTAAAGGGTTTTAACGCTAATTAGGTCCGTTTAATAAGTCGCGATCTCTGCTTTCACACGGAAGAGGTCGGCGGTTCGAATCCGTCATCGCACACCAGTTATAGCAAGGGTTTCAGGGTTTTACATCAATCGAAAAACATAGTGTACAGTTACGTATACAGTTACGTATACAGTTACGTATACAGTTACGGCATAAATTTAGCGTTTTGTTGCTAGCACTTTCCCTTTTTGGGGAGGTGCTTTCTTTGTTTTTAAAGATATAAAGGAGAAAAACAATCAGCCGTCGAAAAGGGGGCTTTTGGTAAAGCATAAATTCAACAGGAGGCACCATTCCTTTCTCAGAATAAGTGCCTCCTAATGTTTAAGGGGTTAAATTAAAGGTCTTAAAATAGAACGTAGGCCCCAGGACCAGTTAAATATACCCCTAAAGCAACAGCAATGACTGCCAAATTGTACTCGAATCCACCGCCAGTTATATTAAAACCTTTTTTACCGGTTACAGTGATTGTTGCTACAATCATTGTTCCAATGATGAGCAACGCTGCTAACCAGGTAAATACGCCTGCCGCAAAGAATAGCCCTCCTAAAAGTTCAGCTAATCCCGCCACAGTTGCTAGTAATACCCCTGGTTTTAAGCCTATGGATTCAAAGAATCCAGCGGTTCCTTTAATACCATAACCGCCAAACCAACCGAAAAGTTTTTCACAGCCATGACTTGCAAAACTTAAACCAAATACTAACCGGATAATAAGCAAACCTGAATTCGTAAACATGTTAAAACATCTCCTTACTTAATCTATTGAGAACCACTCAACAACTGCAGGTATTTGGGCGTAAGCTTCCTTGATGATCGTTTCTGCCTTGTCAGGCATAGCATTATGCCCTTCCACGATAATGCTCTTATAATCTTCGATGCCCATAAATTTCATTGTATCACGCAAAAATGGGTCAGCGTGATTCATGGGGTTTTTGGAGTGAATGCCACCGGACACATGAATGTGCAGGCATTTTTTGGTGCCAAGCAGGCCCATGGGGCCTTTTTCTCCATTGGTTTGGGATTTGCTGTAATGTTCATTTACTAGTTAAGCAACTTTACTTATGATATAATTCTACTGGATACATGCTTTTTCATCAAGTAGGCACTTTATTGTGCTATAGTACCTAATAGGATACTAAGGAGTTGAGTGACATAAATGTTGTAAATGATCGGCACGAACAATGTCACATGAATAGCCTTTTAACGGATAGTCCAGTGGTATTAGTTAATACTGAAAGTTTAAACGCGTGGGTAACTAGTGTATCAAAGGGAAACCAAAGCAGTCGATTGATTGCAAGCCAAATAGAGCATTGGTCACGTCAAAAAGATCTTGGTCCACGGCGTCCGTTTTGACGTTACTTAGGTTCGTTTGCCGGAGGATTGGGCTGCCTTGAGCGTCTAATAACGCGATATGTTTGAGCGTTTTGCCAAAAAGTGTACACTACTTGGGAAGAGGCGGAGGAATGCGAAAACAAGTGTCGCCGGTTTGCTGACTCCCCAGGACTAGATAAACTGGAGCTTAGCGAGCTTTTAATGCACTCTAGTGTGCTGGTAGTTATACCCTCGGTGACCTGGGGAAACTCACGGATAAGGAACTCTTAGAGCTTGAAGGCTTCGGGCGGAAAAGCTTATTAGAGGTGAAAGACAAGATTAAACAGTTAACAATTTACAACGGTGGTTTTGGCGCAGTTAGCATCGTGTCTGGGGCGCACTGAGGTAGCCGTTAAGAGGTAAGTTGCAAATAACATGGGGCAAATGAATAGTGGAAGAACATGGTAATAAATAATCTTTCGTGGTATAATTGAAGGATAATATAGAATGAAAAAGGTGAATCAATGGATATTTTTCGATTACTTGATTTATACAAAGCTAACATAGATGAGCGCAGACCCTTCGAGGGAGAGCTGCTGAGACAACTTAAAGATTACTATCGCATTGGCCTCACTTGGTCATCTAATGCTCTAGAGGGGAATACCCTTACGGAAAGTGAAACCAAAGTGCTGCTTGAGGATGGATTGACAATTGGCGGCAAACCTTTACGCTATACCTTTGAAGCAATTGGTCACGCCAAAGCCTACGATTTCATGTTCACTCTGCTTAAAAATAGAACCATAACGGAAAGAGATATCCTCACAATGCAGCAGATGTTTTATGAGAATATTGAAAGCGAGTACGCCGGAAAATATCGTGACATGGACGTGTTCATCTCCGGTTCCAAATATCCAGTGGCAGAACCGAGACGTATACAGACAGAAATGGATGAACTGTTTCAATGGATCGAAGCCGAAAGAGATAAGCTTCATCCGGTAGTTTTTGCGGCACAGCTCCATAAAAGAGTTGTCTTTATCCATCCGTTTAAAGATGGAAACGGAAGAATCGCCAGGCTAATGCTGAATACAGCACTGATACAGGATGGATACCTGCTAGCTGTGATTCCTCCGGTTCTTAGACATGAATACATTCAGCTTCTCGAAAAAGCTCATAGAGATGACAAACCCTTTGAAGAGTTTATTGCAGAGAGGGTCATTGAATCACAGAAAGAAGTCATGCGCCTTTTGCATATGTCAATACCTAATGTATAACTTCTAAATGTCGTTCCTTATGAAATTTATTGAGTATTCTTCTTTTATAGTAGAATATCAACGGGTTTTCAACGTGTTGTAATCCGATGCACTTCGAGACCTTAGTCTTCTCAACAGAAGAAATAGCTTAAGCCGCTCGTAGAGTGGCTTATTTCAATAATACATATGTTTGCGTGAATAACGAGGTGGTAAGGGGAATATGAAATTTTTCTTCAAGAATAATGAAACGTTCTGTGTGAGTCATGGACAAGTCCCGTTGTGTCTCTTCACGCCTTATCTCGATCTGAACTTAGTTTT
>ORJL010370029.1_pt1 | contig 10784 bp, 20 predicted proteins | sample 1779941 | NCBI WGS metagenome assembly ORJL01 (sample SAMEA104232317, study PRJEB22302) | groundwater metagenome | biome: forest; feature: aquifer; material: groundwater | place: USA | collected 2011-08-07 | depth 5.8 m | reverse complement strand
TTGAATAATGGGAATTTTACCCACTGCGTTACTTGTCCTTGAAGTAGGAGCAGTATTTTTTAATCTCATTACCGGCATAGTTTATTCTTGTTCAAACCCGACAAGCGTTACATTCCATCCTGAAGTGCTTGAACCAGTTCCAGTTTCAAAGAAAATTGCTCTATCATAAACACCACTATAGACAGGCGTTTCAAAACCAAATCCAAAACCCGTGCTACCAGTCAAGGCGCCAGCCGCTATAATTGCTCCGCCAACATTTCCAAATCTAATCTGAAATGTTCCCGCTGGGGAAACTCCAGTATTAACATAGAAGTCAGTTAAAACAATTTTTGTGCTAGTAGTGGGCGTCCAAGCAACTGCTGCTGTTACACCCTGATTTTCTTTAAACTTTTGTACCGGCGTATAATCCATTCCGAAAGTTACTCCCAAAATATTTTCGTTTATGTTGTAATCAAACTATAAAAGAATGGTGACAACTTTATCTCATCTACCCTTTTTAATGGGTGATGAAATCGGCATAGCGTTATACCGTTTTTAATTTTATAACGTAATTCTTGGAACTTAGACCATGGAAGAATATGATGAGCTACGATTTTCTCAACACAATCTCCATTAAATATTTTACATTTCCATCCATCTCTATTTTTTACAGATAAACTCCATTCCTTATATCTAGTTCCTCTTCTTTCTTCTTGTTTTACAAGTTTACTTCTATCTTTTATCCAATTTGGATGATTTTCTCCAGTGTTTTTCCCCTTTCTTGATATACCTATCTTTAGTCTGGTTTCTAAAGTATGTTTTTTACCTAGTCTTGGATCTTTTTGTATCAATCTTGCTTCTCTTATCTTACTAATTGTTACTTTGGAGAGATGCTTACCCTTGTTTAACGACACTCCTCCTTTCTTAAACCAAGTGCGTCCGGTATTAAATGTTTTATGTCCTTTCTGAAACGGCATACCTACATTTTACCATTTTTATATTTAAATTTATAATCAACTCTCTTTTCACAGAAATGCTTGTCTCCATCATCCAATTTTATTAGTTCAGGATCAATCTGACAAAGCACGCCTACCAAAGATTTTCTTACTCGTTTGTCGAACCTCAAATAGTAATTGAGATACAATTTAGTTAATGTCCAAGTATCTTTTATTTCTTGAAGAATTTCGCGCTCAATAGCAATATCAAACATTCTTGTTAATTCTTTAATAGGATTTTTTACAAGCAAATCCTTATTTAATTCAGGAAACAAATCCTGAAAACGATAACGATAAGCATTGTCATATTCAAGATGCATACAAAGTAAGTCCCGGAATTTAAGTCTCAAATCTCTTGTTTGAGGATCTTCACCGGGTTGTTCATAAGAATATGCTCTATGAAGTTCTCTTATTGCGGTGCAATATCTTAAAGGTTTTAATCTAAACCTTCCTACGAATCTATGAAAAGCATAGACTTCTGCGTAGATTAAATCCTTAAATATCCACATGCAAGGAAGAAGAAATATCTTCTGTAACCAACTACGTTTATTTGTAGAATGGTAAAATCCTCCTAAAATCCCTTTGCTTACCTTCTTTACAATGTCCATTTTTTCCACAACATCACCCCATGGAAAACCTTTATATGGGTATGGATGTTCTCCCATGTACGTAAGCACTCCTCCCTCGTCTCCAAAAACTACTTGCTTTAATGGTTCAACATCTTTTGGTTTTTCACTAGGAAGTTCAGCAATTTCTTTCATGCTTCTAGTGATATAGTCAATCTTCTGTTGAACCTCAAACCATTCACCGTAATTAGGAACAGCCGCACCGGCAGCTTTTTGTGGTTCTTCCATATTATCTTACTGCTGTATAACCAAATACTGTTGCAGTCGAAGCTACTGTCGCTGTTGCGAAGGCATTGACTAAAAGCAATGTAATTACTCCATCGCCCCCTACGGCATTAGCTACAAACAATGCTCCTCTTGCAGAAATAATATTACCCGCGTCTCTACGTTGAGGCACAACAATTAATCCGTCTTCTGCGCGAATTCCAGCTACAGTTACTATCGTTGATAAATAACCGGAAGATGCCACAACGGGTAGGTCTACTGCGAATGTTCCGCTAATTCCGAAGACACCGGTTTTATCCGGCAATCCCCATTGTCTCGGATTTTCAAGTGACACCGAATTAAGGTAAAGTGTCCCTGCGTTAGCATCAAATCCTCCAAAACGAATTCCTCCGCTGCTCTTCAAGTTAACTGCTTGTAAACCTGTATAATTTAATCCTCCAAAGACTGCCATAATTTTTTATTAATTTACTTTATATTGCCCCCTCGGCTGTCGCCTTGACTGGGTGTAACCGATCGGGGTGTGGCCCACAATCTCAAGTTGTAGGACTTTATGCTGCGTTGGTATTTTTTGAACCAACCCACGGACGCGAATCATTGAACATTCTGTATTCTCCAATTACTTGGAGTGTCGGACTTTCTCTTTACCGTACTATACGTGATTGAATTTTCTAGAATTACAGGGGCGGCAGAGAGGCTGAATATTTAATATATCATTCGTTGCCCCTTCTTTCGTGACTGGAATAATGTGATCTCTCGTAAGAGTCTTTATCTCTTTACAAATAGCACATCTGAAGCCATATTTTTTCTTCAATTCTTCCCATTCACCAAGTGTGTGAGAACCGCTTATTCCCCTTTCTCTATATCTACGGAGCAAAACCTGCTGTACAGTCTTGGATTTATTTTTTCGTCTCCAAGCAATAAGATTTGTCCGCATTTTTTCCTTATGTTCGACGTAATATTTTCTTCCATATTCACGGATATTCTCTCGATGTTTTGCTTTTGTTTTTTTTCGTATCACTTTAGTCTTCTCAGGGTTACTTTTCAACCAGAAAAGCTGTTGATGATACGAACAGCAAAATTTATGTCGTCCATCGCCAAATTTATAAGGTATAAATTCTTGATTACAATATAAACACTTCATATCTATCATTGTAACCTAATTCACGTATATTTTCAAGGTACAGTAGCCCCTGTTAAGTCTCTACACCTTTTCCCTTTCGGGCATTGGCTCGGGATTGTCCCGCTTGGGAGTTCCCCGAATTTAAGGGCTTTTACATTGGCCTCAACTGCTTTCGACTCAAGCCGCATTGGTATTTTTACTGCCACACCAATTTCTTGAGTCTGAAAAACCAATGTCAAACATCATCGTTGACTTGTATTGAATTTCACCAGTCTTAAAGACAATATTTGGACCCTCCAATTGGATCGGCTGAGACTCTCGGTATTGAAGACCGAAAGTCGGGCCTTTCATTGAAGAATCAAACATCCACCAGTATGAGGTGTTGGTTTGAACCCAAGGCAATGCAATAATTTTGTATGCTGGAACTCCAGAAGAATCACGATCTGCGGATCCAGGAATATAGCCACCACTACCTCCTCTACCCATTGCGCCCAAGATTTCAATCGCCCGCTGATGCGGAGCAAATCCTCTTGTGCAAACAAATGTATCAAGGTTGATATTTGTTGGCTTACCTGTTGGACCTAAAATTAACGCTGCTGTTCTGTGCGCTGCTTTCAAGGCGTTGTATTCCCACGCCATGTTTACCGTTGAACCATCTGTTACACGATTACCCCAAGTTGCCATTTTGTTACTACCCTTTCGGGCGGAAGTACCGCTTCGGATACTTCTCACTATATTTCTATAGTGTTCAGACTATCGCTTCACCTCATCTCACTGAGGGCTCTCTCACTTAGTCGTTGCGGCTGCAATACCTTTTTGATTGAGTTTTTTTACTTTTAGATAATACTCCTCTCTTTTTGAGAGAGTCTCTTTTGAAAGAGTATGTCCGTTTGTAATTCCTGAAGTGGTGAACTTGCGGTTCATCTTATCTTTTTGGAATTCTATACACAAACGAGCTTGCTCTTTTTTAATCTTTAAGTAAGGATATATCATTTCCAAGAATACAAGAGCCTTTTTAGCTGATATATTCCATTCGTAAGCAGTTTTCCAACGAGGATTTTTCTCGTGGTTTCTCTTACGGATTGGTTTTGAAGACCCATAAGTTTTACTAATCCATTCTATAATTTCCAAGTTTGTATTTGTACAACCGATCATAAGAATATGCTGTACACATTTATACTTTGGGTTAGACCTTCTGGTCGCCTCAATAATGATATGTCCCTCTCCATCAATTAAACCTGCCGTATAGGCGAGTTCAATTTCGGTATGCTTGCCTCTGGTTATCATAGTAGTTTGATTAACTGGGTAATACTACCCTATCATACCATACTACTTTAGACTTTCCAAGTAATCAGAGAAAGTTTATAGGGGTAATTTATTTTAAAGAACTGGTGTGAAGCAAAGAGTTTCCCAGTACGGTGAGATTATAGCTCTTTGGGAGGCGCAATTTTCACCTCCGTCTTCACGAGTATGAACATTGGTTATAAAAGCCAATGCATCACCACCTGCCGTGTTAACAAGGTAATTACCTGAAATATCGGTAGCAGTATAGGAAGTATTATACGACTGATCAAGACGATCAGCGCATCGCTGCTCCCTAAGATCAGAGCACGCCTTTATAGCCTCATTGGTAATTTGTTCGATATTACGTTTCTTAATACCGAAAAACCACATGAACTTTGTAAAAGACAATAATGCTCCAAACTGGTTTTGGGTGTAGGTAACTTTAAATCCTTGTACAGGATTCAAAGAAGTAACCGCCGCATTTTCAACAATACGGCCAGCATACGCAAGACCTGACAATGAAGAATCCTTGTCGTAGTAATCTACGATTCCAGTTTCAACATTGTAATAACTCTCATACATTCGCGACTGCTTTTCGCTTCCTTTAAGGAAGACTCGTTGTACTGAAACATCGAGTAAGTCGGCCGCGTCTGATGTGTTAAATGGACTAGGCATATTTTATTTTTAGGCGTAAGTAGTTCCACTGGGGAAAACCGTTCCCTCAGAAGTTCTAAAGTAGCCTAATAATTTACCACTCCCAGTAGATATACTGCTTACGGCAATGGCTCGGAAAATGCCAGTGGCATTGTTTCCTGCGCCAAGATCTGTAGCAGTATTCCTAAGGTTCAAATTGTCATTCATCACGTGACGAAGTCCAATTTGAGCCGTACTTACGGTGTTTACAGTGTCAACTTCCCAGATTTGACCTGAGGCAAAAGGAATAACTTTAACTTGTACATCAGAAGCTCCTTGAGCATAATCCAAGCAAATACCGAAAACTCCGGTACTTGTTGAACTTGAGCTTGCCGGAAAAACTCCTGCTCCACCAGTTCTAGACAATTCCACGACACTGTTTCTTTGTACAACGCCAGACGCATACATATTGATCACTACTGGATCTACTATATGTCCGCCGCTTGTAACTAATCTAACTGCCATAATTTTTTATTCTATTGGTAAGTTTTGTTCCATCTCTGAGATTTCTGCCTCTGACCATCCTCCTTTTTCAAAGTGAGCACGTTGGCTCGCGGTGAATTGATTAGAAGATTTTTGTGCAGAAGACCGTTGAATGTTCCCGCCGCCTCCGACTCCTGCTGTTCGCATTTGTCGTTTTTGAACGGATAAATTTCGGTCACTAGGAATTCTTGCTATTTGCTTATGTGATCTTTCCAAAATCGTTTGAATTTGGCGAGGATCACTTGGCATTTTATACAAACCAATCTCTTTTTCAAGAGTGTTCCAGTTAAGATCACCTGGATCATTTTCAGGTTTATATTCAGGATATTTGTCAAGAAACTTATTTAATTCTTCGTTCTTTGCTTGATCATAAGTAGAACGTTGGAATTCATCTTTGGTCATCATACCCTTTGCCCGCATAATGCGTTCAATGAGTTCTATATCTTGAGAGTTCAAGTCTTTCAGGTCATCCACTTTTTGTTGGATGATGAGCTCTTCCTGTTTGACTATCTCTCTCTTTTGACCTCGGAGTTCAGCAATTTCCTTATGCTTGTTTACAAGTTCCTGTCGTAATCCCTTAACAGTTTTTTCAAACTGCTCTTTAGCATCAATTTCCTTTGTATCATCACTGGGTTGAGGTTCCGCCTCAACTTCAGCTGGTTTTTCTTCTTCCGCAGGAAGCTCGGATGGAGTTTCCTTCTCCAGTTCTGCTACCTCTTCGGTAACAGGTTCTTTTACTTCCTCTACTTCCTTTTCACCAGATGAAGAATCATTGATGAATTCCGGAAGTTTACCTACTACATCGTTTGGCATTAGAGTTTTACGTTTATTTTTTAACGCGGAATAACGAACCGCGCAATGCTTAGTTAATAAAATAGACCTCTTCTTTAGAGGCCTTATTTGATCTCCCAAGACAAGGGAAGCTGCCGCAAACCTCGTCCTGGGAGGTCAAATGAGGCCCCCAAAGGTTTATGGCAGCTTTCCTATTTTCAATGGACAATCTTAAACTAAAACATCACTGGCTTTACCAGTTGAAGTTCTCATTTTAGATTTTTTTGACATCAATTTACCACTTTTACCTACAGTTGCTTTATTGCTTTTAGGGAATGTGATTTTAGTTCTTACAGCACCGGTATCAGACATTCTCCACTTAGATTTAGCTTCTTCTTTAATCTTAGAATGAGAATAACTAACACCTTTCTGTGCTTTATCTCCTTTTCTTAGGTCACTACCCTTAGTGTAGCTAAAATATTTAGTTGGTTTCGTCATTATATTAAGATACTTTAGTGTGACCCGGCAGACCTTTATAATTTGTTTGATACCCGTCTTTTTTAGGAGTCGGTTCAACATCCATTCCCACCCCTTTCATGCGAGAACCCTGACCATTCTTTGACATAGAAGGAACAACTTCATTGACATCCGGTCCCCATCCCGTAACTGTTTTAGCTGGATACTTCATAAAATTTATTATTTGTTACTTATTAATTATTTCGACCATTTGATGATTTTACATATCCCGTGTCTGTAAAATAATCATGACTCTTAGCAGGACTACCATTCATAGAACTAGCATCAAGAATTTCAAAATCTGCAGAATTTTCAGATGATCCAGTTTGTTTCAGAACCATCTTTACCCTATAAACTTTTCCATTCTTCCAATCTTGTGCTTCATCAAGAACGCTATAGGGAATTGTTACCATTGATTTATCTTCATTCATAATTTAAGTATAGCAAATCTACTCAACTACGATCCGCGACAATCATTGACTGAATAGTTGGTGAGAAACTTTTCCAAACTAAACCAAGATATTCTTTAACTCCATTGACGCCCTCATATGGAGGAATAATTCTTCTTCGTCTATCCATTCCTCCACTTATTTTTCTTGCCTCCGGAGTTAGGTTGCTATATTTATCTGGTACAGAAAGATTAAAATCAAGATTACCATCTTTATAATCAACGAAAATTTTAAAGTTTTTATTTAAAATAACATCAACTACTTCACGATATTCTTGTGGAACGGGATATTCTGAAAGTTCTCCTGCTAGTTTTGTTTCTTTGACTTCGGAAACTTCTTTCGTTTCAACTACTTTCTGGACAGGAACATTAATAGGGGCGACATTTTCTAATTGAACAGATGACAGTGATTCTAATTTTTGAACTCTCTCAACTAACTTCATGAATTCACTAACCAATTGCATAAATTTCATAAATTTTATATTTTTTTAACTATATATTTATTAGCTCTTAAATTTCCAATGATTTCTTTTTCTTCTGAGGGGATAGGAATTTTTACGGTGACATTTATTTTTTCACCCTTCATTATATTTTTATTAGCGGTAATTCCTAACATTGTTTGATACATTCTTACTTCAGTTACTTTTTGAGGAATAAGTTTTCTTTGCTCTTCAGCGGTTCCAATAATAAACATCAAAGAGTTTAAATATTCCTTTTTCACATAAGCAGTATCTCCATTCGGAAAAGTAAACTTTATAACTTTACATTCATTTGTACTCTTATCATTTAAATCCCAATTCACTTCTCCGTAAAAATTATTTATTTTTCTCCCATCTAAAAGACGGAATTTTTCATATTGACTTAGCATAAATATTATCTTCTTTCCCAACTAAATAAGGAATTTTATCGACCATAATCTCCTCAAATCCATATCGTTTAAATAAAACTACATCTCCAATTTTCAATGGTAGTGTAACTTTTTCTCCCAATGCCAGAATCTCCCCTTTAATGGAATATGGAACATCGGCTTCATCAGGAACAATGATAGATGTCTCTGTTAACTTATTTTTAACTTCTTTTATAACAAGGTAATCAAGAAGAGGAATAATCATTTTTTTAATAATAACATAATTTAAGCTGATTCATTAAACCAATAAACTGAATAATGAACTTTAGATGCGGAATCTAATACAAGAGCAAGAGTTGTGCTAGCAGCCACCGCAAATAAATAGCCTGGAGGAGTTACAGTCATAGATTGAAATACTGCAGGCGCGGAACTCGTTGCTGGTAAAAATGTATTTGATAAAGCGTGTTCAGCGTAAACCAAAGGACCAGTTCCCGCGCCGTTTGTCCATCTGGCCATAATAGAACTAATCGCAGTAGTACTCAAATTATAAGCAAAAATCTTACGAACTTCAGATGCAACTGGGGCAATAATCTGAACACCGCTCACTGATACACCAAAAGAACTTCCAGCCGCAAAATTAGGCACTACAGCCGTATTATTTATATCCTTGATTAACCATGCGGTAGTATTGGCCACATTACCAGGATTAACCGTTCCAAGAGTATGTCCTGGGTCTAACTGAACATTCACAGTAGTTGTTATACTATTAACACTAGTTATAGCGCCCAAAGTATGTCCCGGATCAAGTTGAACATTAAATGTTCCTATTCCAGCATCCATTTTTCCTAAAGTGTAACCTGGATCAAATTTAACGGTAAAAGTACCAGAACCGGCATTAGAAGTCACACTTCCAAGAAGATGACCTGGATCTAAAAATACAGCAAGAGATGAATTAGTTCCTCGTAATGTTCCAATCTCGTGGCCAGGATCAAAAACAACAGTCATTGTACCTGTTCCAGCATTTGCAGTAACACTTCCAAGTAAATGACCTGGGTCAAGGAATACGGCTAGCGACGTACTAGTTCCCTTAATAGTTCCAAGCTCATGACCTGGGTCAAGTATAACGTTAACCGTAGTATTTATACCCGATAAAGCACCCAATGTGTGTCCAGGATCAAGGATTACATTAAACGTACCGACTCCAGCATCCACCTTGCCTAAAGTGTATCCAGGATCAAACTTGACTGTCATAGTCCCCGTTCCTGCGTTAGCGGTAACATTTCCAAGTAAATGTCCAGGGTCAAGAATTACATTAACTGTAGTATTTATTCCAGATAAAGCTCCCAAAGTATGACCGGGGTCTAAGATAACATTGAAAGTTCCAATTCCAGCGTCTACCCTGCCAAGTGTATAGCCGGGATCAAATTTAACGGTAAAAGTACCCGCACCTGCGTCTATTTTACCAATAGTGTGACCAGGGTCAAGAAAAACCGCTAAGGTTCCAACTGTCCCACTTGTATCTACTTTGATTATTTGATCTGTAAGTATGTATTCTGGCATATTATTGATAATAATTTATCCATATATTTATAGCAGCCGCGGCCACTCCTGCTGTAACAATATCTATTCCTCCATTCATTTTTAAAGGAGTTTGATAATTGTCATTTAAAGGAGTCGTTGTAACCGAAGTGGTAATGAGTCCATCTATAAGTTTGAGAGGCGTAGCAGATTTATCTTGCACAGTAACAGTAGATCCTGTGCCGGCAGCATCCGTAATAATAGCAATAGCAGATATATAAGCCGTAGAACTTGTTAAAGTTGTGGTAACATTTGTAGTTATTCTGTTTGCAGTTATATTTAAAGATGTCCCAGCGGGGACTAAAGTATCATCTTCTTTTATTATTATAGAAGGATTTGATGGGCTAAAATATACCGCCATTGATCCGGTGCCAATGTTTGAAGTTACTATTGATACTGGATTTTCAATTGACATAAAATTAAACTATAAATTCTTGTAATGCCAAACCTGATAATGCTTGGTGAGCTATCGCGTTAATAATTTCTTTTGAAAAGTTATACTCATCCATTGCCCAAGTTCCTCCGTTAGCAGTTAAAACGATACCACTTCCTACAACTGCGGCGCTTGCTCCAAAAGCAAGATAGATAGTCCCAGTAGAAATATTAGTTAAAACTAAACCCGTTCTACCAGAATTAAAAGCAACTGCTTGAGCAGATGCTACTCCAACTGAAACTTGAGATGGAGAAGAACCGGTTATACTTCCTGTGAGAATATTGGGCATTTATGTAACTTGTTTAAATATTTCCTGGATAAAATTTTTAATTCCTTCTATTTTTGCTCCTTGAGAAATAGTTGCCTTGATTGTATCCCATTCAGTTTCTCTCACTGGATCATCATTTTTTATATGAGCCATAAACTCATCTGACAACTTTACCAATACCCCCCAGCGTTGGTCCTGAATTAAACTTCTAATTTGAGATTTTTCATGCTCATTCAAAGCCATATTACAATTTGGCAAACGGACGTTTCATTTTACTAATTATCTTTCCCGAAGCTCCTTGAGGATTAACGGGTAATTGTGGATTAGTTGTCAATCTTTCTGCACCTCGGGGGACTTCCATTGGAGGAGTAAACTTACCAGCTATCTGAGGTTGATTGCCAACTGATCCCGTTGGAACTATTAACGGTTGATTTTGTTGTCCCGCTTGAGGTAGTGCCGGCTGTCCCTGGGCTTGATCAGCCTGCAACCATGCATCTGGAAGAATATCTTTCGGATCT
>ORJL011884512.1_pt1 | contig 10786 bp, 6 predicted proteins | sample 1779941 | NCBI WGS metagenome assembly ORJL01 (sample SAMEA104232317, study PRJEB22302) | groundwater metagenome | biome: forest; feature: aquifer; material: groundwater | place: USA | collected 2011-08-07 | depth 5.8 m | reverse complement strand
GGCCTCCGCGCCGCGCGCGGTGAAGCGCCGGAAAATGTCGTCAACCCGGAAGTGTTGGAGCGGCCCGGGTTCAGGTCAAAGTTGGCGCGATTTGCGGCCAGCGGTTAGCTGAATTTCTGGCTTCTTTGATCCTGAAGACGAGGGGTGCAACAACCCATCAATAAGGAGAGAAATGAAAACACGACAGTTGGTATATTGGATAAGGCCATCAAATAAAAAGCAGCAATGAAACACAGAATTGTCTTTTTGACGTTAATAGTGGTCGTTTTCGGAAGTGCCTTTGCGACTTACGCTGGCCAGTCACCGGTTGCCCGGCCAACAGCCCAGGAAATGGCGGCCGCTAAAAAATGGGTCAAAGAAAACTTAAGTGCGCGGGCGGAGCCGCTGCCGTTCTCGTTTGTTTACGGAGGCAAATCATCAGCGGATATGCTCGGGAAATGGAAAGTCAAAAAGGAGACCAGAAAACTGGATAAATTAAGGACCGGGCAAACCATAACGTACAATGACACAGACACTGGTTTGTCTGTACGATTGGAAGCCGTTACTTATTCCGATTTCCCCACCGTCGAATGGACGCTCTATTTCAAGAACACCGGCAAGGAGGACACGTCAATTCTCGAAAATATACAAGCCCTGGACTCAACATTTAAGACCGGGCTGGGCGCGGGTGATTTCCGCATCAACTACAACCACGGCTGCAACCAGCTCATAACAGACTTCAAGCCCGAGGTGGCAACGCTGGCAGTCGGTTTCAGCCTGAGCCTGGGATGTTCTGGAGGCCGCTCATCATCGGCGTTGATGCTGCCACCGGCGACTGTTCGCGCCAATTCTACTGGGGTCATGCCGTTCTTCAACCTCGAAAAGCCCGACGGCAGCGGCATCATCATTGCGGTCGGGTGGAGTGGACAGTGGGCTGCCAAGTTTACCAAGACCAGCGCTGACTGCATGAATGTGCGGGCTGGGATGGAACTGACGCATCTCAAGCTCCATCCTGGTGAAGAGATCAGGACCCCGTCCGTTGTGATGCTTTTCTGGTCAGGCGGTGACAAGATGGTAGGGCACAACCAGTGGAGAAGGCTGATTCTTGATCACTATTCCCCGACCCCAGGCGGTCAGCAGGTGAGCCCGACGATAGCCGCCTCGCCGCACGGAACGATCGGTTTTGTGGATTCAGCCGAAACTAATATGATCCAGGGGATAAAAAATTGTGCCACCAATAATTTGCCAATCGATACCTGGTGGATTGATGCCGGCTGGTACGCATCCTGGAATCTTCCGGGGGTGGCACCGTGGAACACCGTGGGAACCTGGGAACCCGACTTGGCGCGGTATCCGAACGGGATGAAACCCGTTGCCGATGCGGCCCATGCTCGCGGGTTCAAGTTCCTCTTGTGGTTCGAGGTCGAGCGTGCGGTGGCCGGGTCATGGGTCGCTAATAATCATCCGGAGTGGTTGCTTCAACACAGTCCCCTCCCTCCGGACTTGGCATATCAGGAACAGTTCCAGCTCGTGAACTTCGGAAACTCGAATGCCCTCGCCTGGGCCAAGGCCAAGTTCTCTAGGATGGTCCGTGATGTCGGCATAGACGTTTACCGCATCGACCTCAATATGGACCCGCTCTATTACTGGCGAAACAACGAACCGAGTGACCGACAGGGGATCAACGAAATCAAACACATAATGGGATGGTACGATTATCTGGACACGCTTGTACGTGAGAATCCAAATCTGATGATTGATAACTGCGCCGGTGGTGGCAGAAGACTTGACATTGAGATGGTGAAACGTTCGGTTTCGCTGACGCCGAGCGATTATCTGTGGGATCCAATCGGCGAACAAACCATGAACTATGCCCTGTCTCTGTGGTTTCCGTGGCACGGAATAGGCTCCGTGTCTTTGAATCCCTACGACTTCATAAGCGGAATGGGGGCCAGTTTTGTTTGGGTGGGCAATTTCTACACTTCTGATCCGAGCCCTTGGACAACTGCTGCGGCACTGCTCAAGAAGTACAAGGCCATCAAGGGTCTCTATACGGGCGATTTCTATCCACTGATGCCTTACAGCACCGATAACAATGTATGGATGGCCTGGCAATACAACCGATCCAGCGTGGGTGACGGGATGCTGCAGGCTTTCCGGCGTGCTGATAATGGTGACGCTAAGGTTTGCTTCAAGCTGCACGGACTTGATTCCGGCGCACGTTACAGGGTGACCGACTTTGATGCGAAGAGCTCAGTGACGATACCCGGACGGGAGCTCCTTGAAAAAGGCATGGCCGTGAATATTGCCGACAAGCCGGGGGCGGCGGTGATACTCTACGAGCGAGTCAAATGACATGGTTGTCACCGAGCGGAACAAGACCGGCCAGAGAAGATCGATTCAAAACCGGCCAGTCTGAGGCGGGAGATTCATAACAGTTTTCTTGTTGGATTCAAGGAATGCTTGGCTATGAGATAAAACGAGCCGGGGAATTTACACAAAAAAGCAGAGATTTAGACAAAAAACAGAAGCGATGCCTTCCACTTTATGCGCAAAATGACATCGCTAAACATGAACCATACGATCAGTCTCTCCTACCCGATTACGAAACATCTTCTTGCCCTTGCGGCGGTTTTTTCGCTGGTGCTCCTGGCCAACGTCAGCACTCAAGCTGTGGTTGTTACCCCATCTGAACTCTCTGAAAGCCGCGCTTGGGTCGCCGCGAAGTTTGAAGGTGTTCCGGAAAAGAAATCCTTCGACGCGGGTCTGCTGGTTCTCGGACAACACGATCCGCGTCCGTTTCAAAAAAACAAGAATCCGCACTCGGGAAAACTGCTCAAGTTGGGAGCCCAGGAATATGCGCGCGGCTTGTTCTGCCACGCGCCCAGCCGAGTGGTTGTTTACCTGTCGGGTCCGGCAAAAGCGTTTTCAGCCGTCATTGGGGTGGACAGCAACGATGAGACGGCCGGCGGCCACGGCAGCGTGGTGTTTTCTGTCAATGCCAATGACCGGGAGGCCTTTCGTTCCGGGGTGCTCCACGAGGGCATGCCCGGACAGGTGGTCAATGTCGAGCTAGGCGGCGCGCCGGAATTCACTTTGCTCGTCGGCGATTCTGGGGACGGGCATGTCCTTGATCAAGCGGCTTGGTTCGATGCAAAGGTGATTCTCCAGGACGGGAACGCTGTCTGGCTTTCGGACTTACCTACACTGGCCGGCTCCCTGCGTAAGCCGTACGACACCGAGCCGCCTTTTTCCTTCATTTATCACGGACAGCCCTCTGCCGAATTGCTGAAAAAATGGCCGATCCAGCGGGAGTCCCACGAACTCGACGCGCAGCGCATCGAGCGCACCCTGACTTACACCGACCCGGATTCCCCCCTCACCGTGCGCTGCGTCTCGATTGAATACCGCGATTTTCCAACACTCGAATGGACGGTTTATTTCAAAAACACCGGGGCCGCCGACAGCGCGATCTTGTCGAACGTGCGGGCATTGGACGCGCGTTTGGAGCGGAGCGGCCAGGGGGAGTTTGTGCTGCATCATCAGAAGGGCACCTTCGTTCGCGCCGACGACTTCGAGCCTCTGACCACCCCGCTTGGTCCGGGCGCGAAGCTTCGCTTCGCGCCGCCGGGTGGCCGTCCGCTCGGCGGCGTGTTCCCCTACTACAATGTTGGATGGAACGGCGAGGGCGCGATTGTGGTAATCGGCTGGCCCGGCCAGTGGGCGGCAGAGTTCACGCGCGACGGCGGCAATGGATTGCAGATCACCGGCGGACAGGAGGTGACGCGGCTCAAGCTGCATCCCGGCGAAGAGATCCGCACACCGCTCGTGGTGATGCAGTTCTACAAGGGCGACTGGCTGCGGGCGCAAAACGTCTGGCGGCGTTGGATGCTCGCGTACAACGTACCGCGGGTCGGCGGCAAGTTGTCCGCACCGCTGCTGACCCCGTGCAGTTCCCACCAGTTTGCCGAAATGATCCTGGCCAACGAAGAGAACCAGAAGCTCTTCATCAAACGCTACGTCGAGGAGGGCCTCCAGCCCGATTATTGGTGGATGGACGCCGGGTGGTACGTCAACAAGTCCGGTTGGCCGAACACCGGCACCTGGGAAGTGGATACCAACCGTTTCCCGCACGGTTTGCGAGCCATTACCGACTACGGACACAGCAAGGGGGTGAAAAGTATCGTGTGGTTTGAACCGGAGCGGGTGACGCCCGGAACTTGGCTGTACGAAAACCATCCCGATTGGCTGCTCAAGGGAACATTGCTAAACCTGGGTAATCCGCCCGCCCGCGAGTGGCTCACCGACCACATCGACAAATTAATCACCGAGCAAGGCATTGATCTCTACCGCCAGGACTACAACATTGACCCGCTTGGTTATTGGCGGGACAACGACGCGGAGGATCGCCAGGGGATCACGGAGAACCATTACGTGACAGGTTATCTGGCATACTGGGACGAACTTCGCCGCCGTCATCCGGGCATGTTGATTGACTCCTGCGCGTCGGGGGGACACCGCAATGATCTTGAGACCATGCGCCGCGCACTGCCATTCCTGCGGAGCGACTTCATTCAAGATGCGGTTGGGAATCAGGGTCACACCTATGGTCTCTCGTTTTGGCTCCCCTACCACGGCACGGGCGGCGACCAGACCGGCCCCTACGAAATGCTCAGCGCCATGGATTGCCCGCTCTTCATTGCTTGCTGGGATATGCGCGACCGCAAATTGAACTACGATTTGCTTCGCCGCGTCGTGAAAAATTGGCGCAGCTATGCGGATTGCTACATGGGCGACTACCATCCGTTGACGCCTTACAGCGGGGGGCCGGACGTTTGGATGGCTTGGCAGTTTGACCGCCCGGAAGAGGGTCGGGGGCTGGTGCAGGCTTTTCGCCGCGCCGAAAGCATTTACGAGTCGGCGCGGGTGAAACTTGAAGGCTTGGACCTTGGGGCACGATACAAAGTGGCCAACCTGAACCTGGACGAGCTCGATTCCGCCAAGGAGATGTCAGGCAGCGAGTTGATGAGCACGGGGATAAGCCTGACCATTCCAAGCCGGCCTGGGGCTGTCGTTCTGACCTACCAGAAACTCGCTACCGCGAAGTGAGCCGCTCTCATGGAATCCCGACACGGACAACAAAGCTACGTCGCTTCCTGCTTAACTTTGAAATCTCATAATCTCGTAATCCACGCAATGAACTCATTATTCAATCCAAGTCATCTCCCGTTTTCGGGTGTGAAAAGCAATTTCCTTTCAATAATCGCGGCGGTCGTGATCGTCGCACCCGTTTGCAGTGCGTTCGCCCAAGCTGGTTCCCCCTCGAAGTACGGCCCGCCGACCGATGTAGAGTTCAAAGCGAACTTGGATGGAACTCCTCAGCGGTACGTGGAACTGCTACCGTCGAACTTTGATCGGTCGAAGGCTCATGACATGCTCATCGTGTTCCACGGACACGGGGCACCCCGTTCCTGGTATGTGCAAGCCGACGACCCCCACGCCCGTGCCACCCGCGAAACTGCGGCCAAGCACGAGATGATCTTCATATCTCCAGACTACCGCGCGAGCACTTCATGGATGGGGCCGTCGGCTGAGGCGGATGTCGTCCAGATCATCCGGGACCTGCGCCAGAAATATTGGATTGGCAATGTATTCCTTATGGGAAACTCGATGGGCGGGTCCTCGGTTCTAACGTTTACGGCCATTCATCCGGATATGGTTGATGGCGCGATCGCGATCATCCCCCTGGCGAACCACTTGGAATACCGCAATTTCCAGGACGCGATTTCAGCCTCATTTGGCGGCACGAAGCAGCAGATTCCCGCCGAGTATAAGAAACGTAGCGCGGAGTATTGGCCGGAAAGGTTCACGATGCCGCTGGCCATTGTCACCGGCGCCAACGACACAGCGGTTCCGCCTCAAAGCGCCATGCACCTGGCCGAGGTGCTTTCTCAGATGGGACGAAAAGTCCTGGCGGTTAGTCGTCCCGGACAGGGCCATGAGTGCAGCTCGGACGACACCGTGATGGCGATGGAATTCGTTTTCACCAACACTGTGAATCGATCCCCGTAGGGGGAGAAGCGCGCCACTCGATATCAGGTCACATCATACGAAGCCACCCAGAAAAGTGAACCCCATCAGGTAGGGTTTGCGTCTTTATGGTTCTTGGTGAAAATCAGTATGGAAATCACCTAAAAACATAGGCGGTTTATTGAGGCAAAACCTATTATTCCAAACGAAATGCAAGTTTTGGCAATTCACAAATTCGAGGCTTTCTTTGGCGAATGGAGAGCAATTTCCTTCCAACATTGTGTTGCACTTCAAATGACTCTTTCCGACCAATATCCCGAAGCCTTGAGGCGCAAGCCGGAGGAAGCGGGCCGTTGCCCGCAAGCACGCAGCGTGAGCCGCGCTCTGGGCGACTTCAACGAGTTGGAGAGCCACTCGCCAGTCCTTACCAGCGGCCTGACGCCTCCGTCGCATTACGGGGAAAGCATTTGCTATGACAGCAGCCAAGTTTGGACTTTTTGTCGCTCCCCTTCCACTATTCGCCCGGCAGCCAAGACGCTGCTGGGGAATCCTGTTTAATTTATGCCAACAGCCATGCTTGAAGCGACAACCAGAACGTCGGATTTGGTCAAACTTTACCGGCAGATGCTTTTGATCCGGCTCTGCGAAGAGCGACTGGCCAAATCGCATCAGCGCGGATTGATTCATGGGGCTTGCCATACCTACGTTGGCCAGGAGGCGATTGCCACGGGCGTTTGCGCCGAACTGGGCAAGAACGACATGGTCTTCAGCACGCATCGCGGCCACGGACACGCGCTGGCCAAGGGGTTGGAGCCGCAACAACTCTTCGCGGAACTTTATGGCCGGGCCACGGGCTGCTCGCGGGGCCGGGGAGGGAGCATGCATTTGTTCGCGCCCGAAATTGGAATGATGGGTACCAGCGGCATCGTCGGCCCATGCATTCTGCAAGCGGCGGGTGCGGGTTACAGTTTCAAGCTGCTGAAGAACAATCATGTTGCCGTGGCCTTTTTCGGCGACGGCGCGGTCAACAACGGCGCCTTTCACGAGGGCCTCAACCTGGCCAGCATCTGGAAACTGCCGGTGTTGTTCGTTTGTGAAAACAATCAGTTCGCCACGGAGGTCCCGTTTTCCTACTCCGCCGGCAACCCCCGCGTGGCTGAGCGCGGAGCGGCTTATGGTCTGCCCGCCGTGGCCGTGGACGGCAACAACGTGTTGGCCGTGCAGCAAGCCGCGCAGGAGGCGGTGCAACGGGCGCGGAGCGGCGGGGGCCCGATGTTGATCGAGTGCAAGACGTACCGGACGCGCGCCCACGCCGAAGGAATGGGCGATTTCGGCTACCGGACGCGCGAAGAAGTTGGCCAGTGGAAAGCGCGATGCCCCATTGCCTTTTTGAAGAGTTATTTGCTGGAAAACAAACTGGCGGAAGCGACGGAGCTTGCCGGTATTGAACAGGAGATCGCCGCGCTGGTGGAGGAAGCGCACAAGTTCGCCGAGAACAGTCCGGTGCCAACCGCCGAGTCCGCCACGCAGCATGTGTTTGCGGTTTCTGCTCCGAGGCCCGTTGCCCAGCCCACGAAACCGGATCGCGTGCTGACGTACATGAAAGCCACGCTCGAAGCGTTGACAGAGGAATTCGCAAAGAATCCGAAAATCTTTGTGCTGGGTGAGGGCATCGGCCAACGCGGCGGTAATTTTGCCACGACCGCCGGACTGTTTGAGATTTACGGCCCCGAGCGCCTGCGCGACACGCCGATTTGTGAGCGCGGCTTTGTGGGGCTGGCTTGTGGCGCCGCGATGAGCGGGACGCGGCCGGTCGTGGATTTCATGTTCGCGGATTTTGTTCTTGATGCGGCGGGTGAAATCATCAACCAGATCGCCAAAATGCAATACATGAGCAGCGGCCGGTTGAAGATGCCGGTCTTGTTGCGGGGCTGCATCGGCATCGGTCACTCGGCGGCCACGCATCACTCCGGCAGTTATTATTCGATGTATGCGCAATTCCCCGGACTCAGAGTGGTGGTGCCCGCGACGCCGCAGGACGCCAAAGGTCTGCTCAAGACGGCGCTCAATTGCGACGACCCGGTTCTCTTCCTCGAACATCGCGAACTCCTGAGCCTGAAAGGCCCGGTGCCGACCGGGGAATACTTCATCGAATTCGGCAAGGCGTCGGTGGTGCGCGAGGGAACAGACGTGACGGTGGTTGCGCTGGCGTTGATGGTGCATAAGACACTTCAGGCGTGCGAGACGCTGGCCAAGGAAGGCCTCTCGGTTGAGTTGATTGATCCGCGCACCGTGGCGCCGCTGGATGTCGAAACCATTTTGAATTCCGTGGCCAAAACCGGACGGTTGTTGATCGTGGATGAATCGTTTGGGCCCTGCGGCATCGGCGCGGAGATCGCGGCGCAACTCGCGGACCGTGGCTTTGATGAGTTGGATGCGCCCATCCGCCGGCTGAACGGCGCACACACTCCCACGCCGTACAGTCCTTCGCTCGAAAGCGCGGTGGTTCCGGACGTTGACGCGATTGCGAAGGCGATTCGCGATCTGTGCGGCGAATAGCCGAGGCGAGAAACAACTATGCCCATCGAAATCACAATTCCGCGGCTCGGCTGGTCCATGGATGAAGGCAATTTCATAGCCTGGCTCAAGCAAGATGGCGAGCCGGTGAAGAGCGGTGAGCCGCTGTTCACCTTGGAGAGTGAAAAGGCCGCCCAGGATATTGAAGCCACGGACAGCGGAGTGTTGCGCATTCCGAAGGATGCTCCGCAACCCGGCGCCGTGGTAAAAGTGGGGCAGCGCATCGGCTATCTCCTTGCGGAAAATGAAACCCTTGAGAGTGGCGCAACGCCAGCCCAAGGATTGTCTGCCTCGAAGGAACAGACGTGCGATGCTTCGCCGGAAGTCGCTGCGGTTCTTCCCATTGGTGATCTACTCCCCACCAAAAACGAGCCTCCGGCAATAACGACGGCTCCTGCGATCAGCCCGCGCGCCCGTCGCCGGGCGGCGGAGCTTGGAGTGGACGCGACCCGTCTGCCGGGCAGCGGACGCACGGGGCGGATCATCGAGGCAGATGTTTTGAAGGCCGCAGCCAGTCAAGGCACGACTGCGATTGCATCCCCGGCCCTCAAAGTTGTGCCCGCCAGCCCCGGCCAGGTTTCGATCATGCGGCGCAACATCGCCGAGCGCACGGCGCTGAGTTTCGCGACGATTCCCCACTTCTACCTCCGCGCGGAAGTGGACGCGACGGAACTCGTCAAACTGCGGGAGCACCTGCTCGAAGGCGTCGAAAAAGAATGCGGGGTCAGAATCACGCTGACCGATTTTCTCTTGCGGGCCCAAGCTCTGGCGCTGCGCGACTTTCCGGCAGCCAACGCCGTCTGGCAAGACAACGGCCTCGTGCGTTATGCCGACGCCGACATTGGACTGGTCGTGGGCTTGCCGGACGGATTGCTGATTCCCATCATCCGCGCCGCCCAGAAGCTGTCGTTCGTGCAACTCGCCCAAGAGCGGACGCGATTGATCGAAGTTGTGCGGACAGGTCGCTTCACCGCCGAGCTGCTGGCGGGAGGCGCGACGAGCCTTTCGAACCTTGGCACCACGCGCACCGACGAATTTGCGGCTGTCATCGCGCCGCACCAGAGCAGCATGTTGGCGGTGGGCCGCGCCGCGCTGCGGCCTTATGTCGTGGACGGTCGTCTCGAAATCCGCACGACCCTTCGGCTTTGCCTGTCCGTGGATCATCGCGTTTTGGACGGTGGACCCGCTGCTGAGTTTCTGGGGCGGATCGTCGAGTTGCTGGAAGCTCCGCAAGCGCTGGTGGACGAGGGAGCGGGCCGATAAGAACCTGAGCAGTTCAAAAAGTCGGCCGGCTTCTACGCCTCCCCTCTCATTAACACTCCGCTTCAGCGGGGTGACGACGGTCAGGGCGGTTTCCTAACCGTTTCAACGGTTTGGACTGTGCGCGGAAAACCGGTGAAACGGTTTTCGGGTCCAGCGCAGCTGGCACACCCCGCTGAAGCGGGGTGTTAATGAGAAGCAGCGCCGCAGGACAGGAAGTTTGTGAAAAAGACAGACTGGCCGATTCAGTGGCGAGCATGGAACGATCAAATGGCCGGACAACTTTATGCGAATTCTACAAAATTATGTTGGCGGAAAATGGGCTGACTCGGCTTCCGGGCGTTGCCGGCAATCTTTCAATCCAGCCAACCGCGAGGAACTGATCTGCGAGATGCAAGACTCGACGCCGGCGGATGCCGAAGTCGCCATGCGGATCACGGCCGAGGCGTTTCCCGCATGGTCGCGCACCCCGATGCCGCGGCGGGCGGCGTGGCTGCAGGAATTTCTAAAACATTTCGGAACGCGCGAAGACGAGTTTGCCCGGGCCATTACGCGCGAGAACGGCAAGACGCTGCGTGAATCGCGCACCGAATTTCTGGCTGCGTTCAAGGAAGCGGAGTTTCAAGTGGGCCAAGGTCGCCGAACCGCGGGCGTGTCGCGACCATCGGAGATGCCCGGCGTCACCTGCCATTTGCGACGCGAACCGCTGGGGGTAGCCACGCTGATCACGCCGTGGAATTTTCCGCTCAACGTCGCCTGCCGCAAACTCATCCCCGCCCTGATCGCGGGCAACACCTGCGTCCTCAAGCCGGCGGACCTCACGCCCATGACCGCGGCGTTGTTGTTTGAATCCCTCCACGCGGCCGGGCTGCCGCCGGGCGTGGCCAACCTCGTGTTCGGTCGCGGTTCGGTGATTGGCGACACGATCGTCACGCACCCG
>ORJL011666184.1_pt1 | contig 10786 bp, 10 predicted proteins | sample 1779941 | NCBI WGS metagenome assembly ORJL01 (sample SAMEA104232317, study PRJEB22302) | groundwater metagenome | biome: forest; feature: aquifer; material: groundwater | place: USA | collected 2011-08-07 | depth 5.8 m | reverse complement strand
GAGGGGCAACAATAAAGACCCCCACCACCCCCCTCACCACCTCCTTCCCCCGCCCCCCCGCCGTAAACACTGATTTCACCATGCAGATGGTCCCGCCTTCCGGCGCTACCGTGAACATCACCCGCACCCTGCCTGCGGCCCTGCAAACGGTCATGGACCTTGGGTAGGCCTGGGGATGCGCCGTCTGGCGGCAGTGCCCTCCGCCGCCAGACGGCTACCTAGAAGGGACCTTTGAGAGAGCCGTGAGGGGCCACCGCCGAGCGGTGGCCCCTCACCCAGTAAGTTGAACAGGTTGAGGCCGCTGGACGACAGCGGGGAGGTTCCACATGGATATTGACCAGCGCGTTGATGGGATGGAAAAGGAGTTCAAGATCCTCAAGGGAGAGATCAAGCAGGTGCTGTTGGACTTGCGGGGGATGGTGATGGAGCAGCGCAGCCCCCTGGTTCGCGGGGCGGCCCCGGCGGCGGCGGCGCCTCAGGTGGTGGTGGTTGAGCAAACAAGCCGGCCAAGGAACGAAGAGGCAAAACCGCAAACGTCGCCGGCTGAGACACCACGGGGCAACGCCCCTTCCGATCCGCCTCCCCCAGCCCCAAGGGCTCAGAGCAACAGCGCCCCTGACGAGGCGTCATCCTACCGTCAAGATCGGCAGCCCGTTGCCTGGGACCAGCGAGCGTCGCCCCGGCCCGCGGCCCGAGGATTCCAGAGAGAGCAAGAATACTCAGATCCCGAGGAACGTCCCAGCGCATTTTCCAGAAAAGGTGGTGATCTGAATATGGCGCAGCACGATCAGAGTAGGAATCCCTTGGCCTACGGCAACTCCCACCGCGAGCGGACGGAAAGGCGGGAGGATGCTCCGGGCCGAGGCAGGGAAGAAACACGAGGCATGGAGGCTGGACTTGGAGATGCTCAATGGGATGAGCAAGAGGAGCGGAGCCAGAGTGTCAGCAGCATGGTGAACGCGAACCTGGTCACCAGCCTGATCTACTGGGCTTCCGTGGCCCGGCGCGACGTGGGCGCGGCCAGGATGCGCTGGCTCATAGACCTGTATGGCATCTCAAGCCAGTTGTCCCCTGGGGCGCGGCAGCTCCTGGCGTGTATCACGGAGGAGGGGAAGGAGGAAGAAACGCCGGCGGGAAACCACATCAACGGTGTCCTGTCTGAAGCCTTGAAGGAGCGTCCTGAGGCCGTTTCCCTGCGGCTGGTGGAGCTGTTTCAGCAGTTGCACGGCATCCTCTGCGGGGACAAGCTACCGGTACACGTTCAGCCCCTTCTTGCGGAGCAGGATACCCGTCCCCCAGTACGGGAACGAGCAGCCAACGGAAAGCTGCCCAGGGGAGTGGCCCCTTGGGCCTAGGAGCACGGGCAGCGGCTTGCCGGGGGTCTGGGGGTGTCCCCCAGATTCTCCCTCTTATCTCGTGTAGCGCCTGCACGGATCTGGCGAGGGAGGGCGAGGCATCCTCCCCAAGGAGATGCTCTCCACCAGGGGCAGCGGCTTTTGTAAGGAACCAGGGATTCAGGATAGTAGGAGGACACTATGGACAAGGTCATGAGCACTGCCCTTTTGACGATAGCCTCGGTGATAGCGGTCCTGGCTATCATCAACATCAACGCCTGGGCCTAGGAGCAGGGTATGGAAAAGGCCATTGCCACCGCCCTCATGATCATCGCCTCGGTGGTGGCAGTGCTGGCGATCATCAACGCTGTCATGCCCGCGGTGGGCCGAGGGAACAGCGCTTTGGCCTCCAGCAACATCCAGGCGGCGGACCGCATCCGCACCTCTCTGGAAATAGTCTACGTCAGTGGGGATTCCGCTGGCCTAACCGTGGTGGCATGGATCAAGAACACCGGCAGCACCGTGGTCAAGCCTGTTTCCAGCTCGGATGTCATCATCCAGACGCCCAGCACTATCCAAAGGTTACCCTACGGCAGTGGGAGCGGGAAGTGGGTGTATGTACTGGAGGACTCGGCCACAGACTGGGGGCCCACGAATACCGCAAAAATTACGTTGACCCTTACCTCCATGCCTGCTGGGGTATACACCCTCTCTTTCATAGCCCCCAACGGCATCAAGGTGAGCGAGATCTTCAGCGTCGCATGAAAAACCGGTGGAGGCGGCATGAGCACCGTCGTTGCTGGATCCCTGTTCATCGTCCTTCTGATGGTAGTCATCTTTTCCTCGCTGAGCGTGGGGATCAAGACTCAGTATGGGTTCGCCGTAGCCTACCAGACAGCCGAGGAGAAGAGCACAGGGATACGGAACACCGCCATCTCCCTTGCTGGTTCAGCAATGTCCCAGAGCAACTCCCAGATCAATGCGAATCTGACGAACACTGGAGCAAAGCCGATCCGCCTGTACAAAGGAGTGGACGTGATCGTGGACTACAAAAGGGCCAATGGCGACCTTGTCAAGACGCGGCTGACCTACGTCAGCTCCAATCCTGCGGCGGGCCAGTGGTCGGTGGCCTCCATCACGCCCAACCAGTACAACCCAGGCGTGCTTGACCCACAGGAGGTGGCGAACCTGGAGATGCACATCAACCCACCCATCAAGAACTCCACCACCGGGGTCCTGCGGGTCGGCACGGACGCCGGCGCAGTGGCCCAGGTATTCTTCTACGGGTAACACGGCGATACAGCTCGCCGGAAGGAGGGGACATGGTCGCCCAACGGTCAACCAAGGAGGCTTCCAAGGTCATCCGCATTGGCAAATCGGAGATGGACAACAAGATGGGAGGCGGCATCCCTGCCGGCTCGCTCGTGTTGGTGGAAGGCCAATCTGACTCAGGCAAAAGCGTTCTGGTGCAGCACTATATTGGCGGGGCCTTGAAAGGGGGAAGCAAGGTTGTCTGCTACACCAACGAAAACACCGTGAAGAGTCTGGTCCGGCAGATGACGTCCCTGGGCATGGACGTCACCGACGAGTTTCTTTTGGGATACCTTTCGGTGTTCCCAGTGATGGCTCTAGAAAGGGGAGACTCTGCGGAGGACCACTTCAATCGCCTGGTTTCCCACATTGATTCCTTGGATAAGGAGTTTGATGTCATCATTCTGGACTCCATAACCAACCTGGTGACGCACTCCAAGGAAGATGAGGTGATTGACTTCTTCAGCACGTGCAAGCGGCTGTGTGACCAGGGACGGACCATCTTTCTTGTCGTGCATTCCCACGCCTTTAGTGAATCTATGTTGATACGGGTCCGCTCTCTGTGCGATGGCCACTTCAGCTTGAAAGTCACCTATGTGGGGGACCGCATGGTGAAGATGCTGGAGGTGGCGAAGATCCGGGGTGCAGAACGGACCACGGGGAACATCGTGTCCTTTGATGTGGAACCGGAATTGGGCATCAAGATCATCCCTATCGTGATGGCCAAGGCGTAACAGACTCGCCGGGGCGGTTCCAGCCCCGCCCGGCAGTCCATCCAGGGGTGCGCCAACCGGCAGGCTCCCTCCAATAGAGCGGTGAAGGAATGCCATGACAACCGCAACGCTGCCACTGAATGTGGTAGACCATAACCATAGCGGCGATTTGAGGAACTGCCCAATCTTCCGGATGATGCCCCCCAAACTCAAGGAACGAGCGGAGGCGTCACCCCATTTGATGGACTATCTTCACGTCATGCCCGTGGAGAAGGTAGGCATCCCCTCTTACTCGGAAGAGTTGAACCGGAAGATGGGGGACATGAAGAACCCCAATCTTATCTACCCGATAAGGGACAATCTCTTTGTCCATATCTATCCCGATCCCGAGGACAGCCGGAACTTCTACGCGGCTATAGAGCCGGGGATGCTGCAAAACATAGATGAACTGTTGGCTGCCATTGAGGTGAAGCTCATGGGATTCGTCCATGAGCTGGAAAGCGCCACAAGTGCAGAAGAACGGCGAATGGTCTTGCTCAGTGCGCTGGACCGGGTAGTAGAAGTGAAGCGCGGGGCCGCCGAAGGCAAGCGTTTGCGGGTGCCTCTTCTCCGGCTTCCCTTTGGGACGGGCCATGCCAATGGGCGCATCCCGGTGAGCCCAGAACAAATGGTCGGCATCCGCTACCGGATGGAGCGAGACAAGATTGGAATGGGCATTTTGGAGCCGCTGCTCATGGACCCCAATATTGAGGACATCTCGTGTTCTGGCCTCGGGCGGATTTTTATTGAGCACAAGATTTTCCGGAGCGTCAAGTCCAATATTATTTTTCAGACGATGGAAGAACTGGACCGGTTTGTCATTCGTATGTCCGAGAAGATCGGCAGGCCAGTGACCTTTCGGGAACCGGTGATTGACTCTACGCTTCCCGACGGGTCCCGCATCAACATCGTTTTCGGCGGGGATGTCTCCAAACGCGGCTCCAACTTCACCATCCGCAAGTTCGCCGAAGACCCCCTCAGCATCATGCAGCTTGTGGAGTTTGGCTCCCTTTCCTATGACATGGCAGCCTACCTTTCCATCATGCTGCAACACGGCATGAATATGTTCGTGGCAGGGGAGACAGCTTCCGGCAAAACCACGTTGATGAATGCCCTGACCACCTTCCTCAATCCCAACAGCAAGATCGTATCTATTGAGGATACGCCAGAGCTTCAGGTGCCGCATCCCAACTGGATCCGGGAGGTCGTGCGAGGCGCCAGCAAGCAATCCCAGGCTTCCTCGGTCACCATGTTTGACCTGTTGAAGGCAGCCTTGCGCCAGCGCCCCAACGAAATCATCATCGGCGAAATACGCGGCGAGGAGGGCGCCATCGCCTTTCAGGCTATGCAAACCGGCCACTCCGTCATGGCGACATTTCACGCCTCCACTGTGGAAAAACTTATCCAGCGCATTACCGGCGCCCCCATCAACGTGCCGAAGAACTACATAGACAACTTGAATCTGGTCGTCATTCAGAGCGCCGTGCAATTGCCCGATGGACGGCAAGGGCGGCGCACCACGTCTATCTCCGAGATCATTGGCTACGACCCGACTACTCAAGGGTTTGCCTATGTGGAGATATTCCGTTGGAATCCCACCACGGACATCTTTGAGTACCCGGGATACATGAACAGCCCCATTCTGGAAGAGCGCATCGCCTTGGCGCGGGGCATCCCTCCGGCCAAGAAACGGACGATCTATAACGAGGTAGAACGGCGCGCCACCATTCTCAGACGGCTCAACGAGCGGGGAGTGAGGTCATTCCGTGACGTCTTCAGCATCCTTGCCCAAGGCTACAGAAACGGCCTCTTCCGCTAGACGGAAGCGAAAGCTGCAGAGGCCACTGCCAGTCCCAGCCGACGAAGCAGCGCTCGGCTATGACCTTGTGACACAGTTGACCTATATGACCAACCTGGCCCTGTCCTCTGCGTCCCGCGACCGGATCCTGGAGAAGACCGGGCAGCAGCGGTTGAAGACGGTCTCCCCCTTTCTTCAGGTCTACCAGGCGGTGAAGCGCCTGGGCGTTGAGTATGTCGCTGCATTCCAAATGGTGGCCAATACCACCCGCTCAAAGCTCCTAAAGGGGTTGCTCCTTCGCTTTGCCGGGGCGCTAAGCTCGGGGGACTCGGAGGTTTCGTTTTTGAGCGCCGAACTCCGTGTGGAGCTGGAGCGCTTTGAGGAGCATTACGAACGAAGCCTGGAATCGCTCCGCAAGTGGACCGATGCCTATGCCTCCCTCCTGGTGTCGGTGATCCTCATCATTGTGGTCGCCATGGTGTCCACCATGATCTCCACCATCTCTACGGGATCAATCCTGGTCCTTGGATTCCTCATGGTGCTGGTCACCGCTGTGGGGGCGTGGATTATCTATCGCACTGCCCCTCAGGAACAGAAAATACATACAGACCCTGCCTATATACCCACAGTGCGACGCCTCGCCTTTGCTTCGTGTTGGGCTGTCGCCATTCCCGGCCTTGCCATTGGGGGAGTCGTTTCTGCCCTGCTAGGCATTCAGTACGGGTTGCTCATCGCCGGCTTCGCCATGCTCCCAACAGGGATCCTTATGCTTGTGGATGAACGCAGGGTGGACCAACTGGACGGCGACGTTGCCCCAGTGGTCCGCTCCTTGGGTGGGACGGCTGCGGCTTTGAGCAGTACCCTGGCCGTTGGGCTTGCAAAGATGGATCGTCGTTCCATGGGTGCCATGCAGCCGTATATGGAGCGCCTCAACACCCGTCTGGCCTATCGTCTTTCTACGGAGGCTGCCTGGAGGCGCTTCGTGGCAGAGACGGGCAGCGAATCAGTGCGGCGGACTTTCATGTGTCTTACTGATGCGGTGGACATGGGAGCCCCCGCCGACGCCGCCGCCAACAACGCCGGCGACCTGGCCCTTCGTGTCTCACTGCTGCGAGCGCGCAGGCACCAGGTGGCCAGTACCTTTGCCTTCCTGGTTATCCCATTGCATGTGACGATGGTTGGCCTGATGGTGTTCATCTTCTCCATCGTGCAACTCTTCAACGCTAAAATAGAGTCCGTTCTCAAAGAGATGGAGGGAGAGGCGGGCCTGAACTATCTTCCCAACCTTCCCTATTTCCAATCCCACGACCTGGGAATGCTCCAATTCTTGACTACGACTGTCGCCGTGGCCCTGACCCTGTCCAACGGCCTTACCCCAGGATTTGCGCTGGGAGGGCATCCACTCAAGGGTGCGCTGTACCTGGGCATAACCACCATCCTTTCGGGCGCCGTCATGATCGTCATCCCCATGATTGCCAGCAATTTGCTTCCCATGAAATGAGTCTGATGGGAAGCCCAAAACAGAACGGAGGTTACTATGTTCACTAAACAATTGCGGGGAATCGCCAAGAAGAAAGAGGACCGTGTCACAGGTATGCCTCCTGGTGCCCAGGAGCTTGGGCAGGATCGCGGCCTCACGCCTATTGAAGCTGTCACGTCGGGGAGCATCGGCGGGCAAGCCACGCCCGGGGCGGTGAGCGCTCCACCGGAAACTGCAAGCGCTGTGCCTCCGCCAAAAAACGGTGAAGGTACTAGTCAGGCTGTCGCCGATCTCTTGGCCGGCAAAAATGAACCCGCTGGCGCCAAGACATCTCAAGCCGGCAGTTTGATGGACCTTTTTGAGGAAAAAGCGGGTATTGATCCAGAGCTAGAGGCCCTGGCAAGCAAAGTGCCTGTGGTGACCATCAGCGAGCTCCTCTCGGAGGCCCGCAGCCTTCAGTCTGCTTTGGACGGTCGCTGAAAAGAGGAAGTATGGTTTATTCCCGTCAGCCGGCCCCTTTCGTGGGGGGAAATAGACGCGGCGTCCCTGCAAGGCGCATAGCAGAAGACATCATCTGTTTGGAGGATATGCCTCCGTGTCGGAAACATGCTATGTTGCCTAAGAGACGTCGTGGGCCGAATCCGCTTTGCCCGCAAGTGGGAGCCGCCGTGACCGACGAATTGCTGCAAAAGCCGTGTGCCCCGGATAGTCCGGATTCTCCATCCGGCGAGAACTGGTCTGCGCCAGAAAACACTCTGATGGCCCAGCAGCTAGAGATCTACGCCCGGGAGATCCAGCAGTACTACTGGGACCAGCGACGTTTAGAGAAAGAGTTGAGGAGCCAGGTGGAGGAACTGCGGCAGTCTCGGCAGCGCATCGTGGCTGTGGAAGAGGCGCTGAGGAAAGAGATCGCTGAACTGCTGCATGGGAGAGTGCAGACCCGGCTCGTAGTTGCATGGCATAAGCTGGGCCAGTGTCTTGATCTCCTTGACACGGATATGCTCAAAGCCAAATCGGTGTTGCGGCAGACCCGTGATGAGATTGACCTGATCAGGGAGCGGGATGTACGCCAGGCAGCGCATTTGCTCCATCCTTCCGTGATTCAGATCGGCGTGCGGCCGGCAATCCAATCCCTTGTTTCCACGTATGCCGACTTTTTCAAGATCACTGTCACCGTAGACCCCCAATTCGCAAGGATGGACGACCCCCTGGATAACCACGTTCCCGAAGAAACGCGTCTTATCATCTACCGCGTGCTTGAAGAGGCCATTACCAACGTCTACCGCCATGCGAAGGCCACCGAAGTGAGAATAGGCCTAAGCATGAGCGGAGAAAAGTGCGTGACTATGGTGGTAGAGGACAACGGCATAGGGTTTGACGCCTCCCGAAGCAAGCCGGGACTGGGCCTCACCAGTATTGCCGACCGGGTGGGCGCAGCGGGAGGCGTCTGGAAGATAGACAGCGCCCTGGACCACGGCGCCTGCCTTTTTGTCGGCCTGCCCTTTGGTGCGCCAGAGCCAAACCGCTACCTGCACAGGATAGCCGCGCGTCATCAGGTCCCCTAGCCCCCATCCTAACCTCACGGCTTCCAAATTGAACCTTTGCTCTCCATGTCCTTCGCCTTTCGCCGTCGTGGCACTATGCCTATGCCGAGAACCTTGCGATCACCCTCATAGTGGGAGCTTCACGCCCCTTACGAAAAGCGTCGTTGCACACCAACTCGTAGCCAATGGAAGGTTGCATCATCTCGGCCTTGAATGTCATGAGATGGAGAATGACTGTAATAGAATCTTAATAGCTTAAGTAGGACGTTATCCTGGCGCGTGCTATACTCAGGCCAACGAACCACCAAAACCGACGCCTCATGCCAAGAAATGGGTGTGTTTTGAGTCGCAACCGTCAAAAATGCTAAGTAACACGTAACATTGCGTTGTATCATTCAGTTCAACATAGTAGACGTAATACGTAAATCCACTTAGATACGTTGTGACGGTATCTGCTAGACTGAGGCAGAGAACCACCGCGCCCGACGCGTCGTACCAGGAGCTGTGCAGCGTGGACAGCCCGGCGAGATCACCTGAGGAAGTGGGGCCTGGACCAGAAAACGAACTGATGCTCCAGCAGTTGGAGATCTACGCCAAAGAGTTCACAAGGTACTATTGGGAGCGGCGCCGGCTGGAGAAAGAACTTCGGGATCAGGTGGAGGAGTTGCGCCTATCGCGCCAACGTATCGTTGCAGTGGAAGAGGCGTTGCGAAAAGAGATCGCCGAGCTGCTCCACGGGAGGGTGCAGACAAAACTCGTCGTAGTATGGCACAGGCTCGGCCAGTGCATAGACCTCCTGACTACCGACATGACGAAGGCAAAGGCCTTGTTGCCGCAAATCCGTGATGAGATAGACCAGATCAGAGAGCGAGACGTCCGCCAGGCGGCCCATCTGCTCCATCCTTCAGTCATACAAATCGGCGTCTTGCCGGCAGTCCAGACACTCATCTCCGCATACAAGGACTACTTCCAAATTGCTGTCAATGCAGACCCTCAGTTTGTCCAGATGGATAACCCTCTGGACAACCGGATTCAAGAGGAAGCCCGTCTCATCATCTACCGCGTCTTGGAAGAGGGCTTATCCAACATCCACCGTCATGCCAGGGCCACTGCAGTGGATATCAACCTCAGCGTGCCTACAGACGATTCCTTGAATATTGCCATAGCAGACAACGGTGTTGGGTTTGACGTCTCTCACACCACGCCAGGGCTTGGCCTCGTCAGCATCGCTGACCGGGTAGGCGCCGGCGGCGGCGCCTGGTCAATCCAGAGTGCAGTGACTTGCGGCACAAGGCTCATCGTCAGTTTGCCATTGACTGCAACCGGGCCAGGCCGCAAGTCTCAGGGGTTGTCTTCGCGCACCCGGGTCGCCTAGCTGCGCAAGTTGCCTGGCATTCTTGGGCTCACAATAGAACTGGACTGTTCGGCTGGTCTTGGGAGGTACCCCATGCACCCTGGCAGCACAATCGGTCACGGTCCCTCTACCCCCAGCGCCGGCATCACCAACGTTATCCTTCTGGTTGATGACGACCGCAGGATGATCCGCCTGCTGGAGCTTACCTTGAGGAGCGATCACGACTACAACCTCCTCCACGCTTCCACCGGCGCTGAAGCCCTTAGGCTAGCCCATCAGTTTCATCCCCGTTTGGTCCTCTTGGATATGCGAATCCCCGATGAAAGCGGCGCTGAAGTCTGCGCTAGTCTCAAGGCGGACCAGGCCACCGCTGGCGCACAAGTGTATATCGTCACCGCCTACGACAGTCCCCAGGTACGCGACGCTGCCTTGGCAGCAGGAGCCGATGGCTTCATCGCCAAGCCCTTTAACCCTGTGACCCTCCTGAACATTGTCCAGCAAATCATGGAAGGTCGCCCCTAGCAGAGCGCCGAAAGAATCCGCGCCCTGTCGGCAGTCACTGGAGCGGGCAATCCTTCCCATCAAATAAAAGAAGGCGATGCAACGCTTGACACATAGTGCCTTGTTGTCCTTCTGAGCAAGCGGAGTCCCGATGTATCGGGACGAATGAATCTCTCCTGATAGGAGATTCATTCGGTCGGGCCGATTGCATCGGCCCTCCCTCAGAATGACAACTACCTCCACCGCCTTGCGTCAACTGACACATCACCTAAAAGAAAGGAAGCTGCTGCACCCGATGGGCGCAGCAGCTTCCTTTCTTTTCTCTACCATTGACCTGCGGCGCTATCTCCGTATAATGGCCCCAGGTTAATACCAGGATGGAAGGGGGCACTCACATGGCAATTGTCGGCTCGGGCATGTTCAGGTACGAGGTGCAGGCGGACTGGGGCAAGCTCCCTGCTGGGTACGAATGGGGACAGGTGGGTGGCGTAGCCGTGGACTCCAGGGACAGGATATACGTGTTCAACCGCAGCGCACACCCCATGATGATTTTTGACCGGGAAGGCAACTTGCTCTCCCACTGGGGTGAAGGGTTCATCAAGGACGCCCACGCCGTCTACATTGACAAGAACGACGAGATGTTCCTGGTGGACCGAGAGCCCCAGGTAGCGATGAAAGTTACCCTGGACGGGAAGGTGCTCTTTGAGATGGG
>ORJL011485078.1_pt1 | contig 10787 bp, 11 predicted proteins | sample 1779941 | NCBI WGS metagenome assembly ORJL01 (sample SAMEA104232317, study PRJEB22302) | groundwater metagenome | biome: forest; feature: aquifer; material: groundwater | place: USA | collected 2011-08-07 | depth 5.8 m | reverse complement strand
TGCGGGTGCCCCATCCTCGCTACTGCGAGGGTGGGGGACGGACGGCGTGTTCAAGAACAACCCTCTTCGCCAACGCGAGAGGTAAACGTGTTTTCGATTGACCAGTGAGTGTTGTGGACCACCGGGTTCACTTGGGAACAAAGGAGTCGAGACAAAGATGGCAAAGCTGAAGATTCGACCGATCGGCGACAAGGTGATCGTGAAACGCGTCGAGGCCGAGGACCGCACCGCAGGCGGCATCGTCCTCCCCGACACCGCCAAAGAAAAACCCAAGCGCGGCGTGGTCCTCGCCGTGGGACACGGCAAGTTGTTGGAGGACGGCAAGCGCAGCGACATGCAGGTGAAGAAGGACGACGAAGTCCTCTTCACCAGCTACGCGGGCACGGAAATCAAACTCGACGGCGATGAATACCTCGTCATGGACGAGGGCGACATTCTCGGCGTGGTAGGTTAATTCGGTCGTACCATTGACTGGTTACGAAGTACGAATGACCAATTACGCATGGGCCGCACGGAATCGGTCCTGCCGAACGATGCGGTTGACCTTGTGTAATTCGTAACTCGTAATTCGACATTTTTCTTCGGAGGCATGTATGGCAGCAAAGCAGATTGCGTATCAAATGGAAGCCCGCGAAGCGATTCGTCGCGGGGTGAAACAGTTGGCCCGTGCGGTCAAGGCCACGCTCGGTCCTTGCGGGCGGAACGTGGTCATCGAGAAATCCTTCGGCGCCCCCACCGTCACCAAAGACGGCGTCACCGTGGCCAAGGAGATCGAACTCGAAGACGCCTATGAAAACATGGGCGCGCAAATGGTGAAGGAAGTCGCGTCGAAGACCTCCACGGTCGCCGGCGACGGCACCACCACGGCCACCGTCTACGCCGAGGCGATCTATGACGAGGGTCTTAAGAACGTCGCCGCCGGCGCTGAGGCGATGGAACTCAAACGCGGCATCGAAGCCGCCGTCGACTGCGTGGTCGAGGAGCTGAAGAAGCTCAGCGTCCCGGTGAAGAGCTCGGCCCAGATCGCCCAGGTCGGAACGTGTGCGGCCAATCAGAACGCCGCCATCGGAAAGATCATCGCCGACGCCATGGACAAGGTCGGCAAAGACGGCGTCATCACCGTCGAAGAGGGCAAAGCCCTCGACACCACCGTCGAACTCGTCGAAGGAATGCAGTTCGACAAGGGCTATCTCTCTCCGCACTTCATCAACAAGTTCGAAGACCTGGAGTGCGAGCTCGACAAGCCCTACATCCTCATCCACGAAAAGAAAATCTCCTCCATCAAAGACCTCATCCCCATCTTGGAGAAGGTCTCACAGTCCGGTCGCCCGCTGCTCATCATCGCCGAAGAGGTCGAGGGTGAAGCCCTCGCCACACTTGTGGTGAACAAGCTCCGCGGCACCTTGCAGGTCTGCGCCGTCAAAGCCCCCGGCTTCGGCGATCGCCGAAAGTCCATGCTCGAAGACATGGCCATCCTCACCGGCGGCACGGCCATCTTCGAAGACCTCGGCCTGAAGTTGGAGAAGATCAGCCTGTCCGATCTCGGCTCGGCGCGCACCGTACGCATCGACAAGGACAACACGACGATCATCCAGGGCGGCGGTAAGAACGATGCCATCAAGGGCCGCATCGCGCAGATCAAGAACGAAATCGAGAAGACCACCAGCGAATACGACAGCGAGAAGCTCGAAGAGCGCCTCGCCAAGCTCGCCGGCGGCGTGGCCCAGATCAACGTCGGCGCTGCGACCGAAGTGGAAATGAAGGAGAAGAAGGCTCTCGTCGAAGACGCGCTGCACGCCTGCCGTGCAGCCGTCGAAGAAGGCGTCCTTCCCGGCGGCGGCGTCGCTCCGCTGCGAACGCTCAAGGCCCTCGACGCGCTCGCCAAAAAATTGCAAGGCGAACGCAAGACGGGTGTGGACATCATCCGCCGCGCACTCTCCGCTCCGATCCGTCAGATCGCCGCCAACGGAGGACTCGACGGCTCGATCGTCTGGCAGAAGGTGTCCGAAAGCACCGACCCCAACTTCGGCTACAACGCCATGACCGGTGAATACGGCGACATGATCAAGATGGGCGTGCTCGTGCCCACCAAGGTCGAACGCGTCGCCCTACAAAACGCAGCCAGTGTGGCGGCTCTGCTGCTCACCACCGACTGCTGCATCAGCGACATCAAAGAAAAGAAGAGCGCCGGCGGCGGCAGTCATGGCCACGGTGGCATGGGCGGAATGGGCGGCGGCATGGGTGGCATGGGAGGCATGGGCGGCGGCATGGGCGGCATGATGTAACCGCTCGTCCCGTAGGGTCCGCTCTGCGGACCTTTCTGATCAGAGCCGCGACCGTAAGGGAGCGGTTCTTCACGAGGTGCGAACGATCCAAGAACCGCTCGCTCACGCGCGCGGCTCTGAATGAGCTTCTGAACGAACCCACGCCGGTGCGAGAATCCCTTCTCGCACCGGCTTTTTTTACGAGCGCAAGACGGGTGCCCCATCGTCGCTACTGCGAGGGTGGGGGACGGACGGCCTGTGCTCGTGCGAAACAGAGTGGCATGTCCGCCCCTCAGGCGGACATGTGCTCCCGATTCGACGCGTTGCCAAGCACGGCAACGGATGCTATCATAGTGCTAGCATGAGCAACGATCGAGGACGGACGCTTTTCCGGAGGCAACGCATGGCCCAAATCCTAATTCGCGGATTGGATGAAACCGTCGTCAACCGCCTGAAACGCCGAGCGAAGAGCCGCGGCCGATCTCTCCAGGCCGAGGTCAAGGGAATCCTCGAACAAGCGGCCAAGATTGATATGGCCGACGCCCGCAAGTTCTTGCTCGAATTCCAGAAGACGTTCCGCGGCCGACGGTTCTCCGACAGCACGCCCCTTATTCGCAAGGACCGTGAGCGATGACGGACTGGGTCGTCGATGCCAGCGTCGCGGTCAAATGGCTCTTCCCCGAGCCCGACCAGGACAAGGCCTTCGCCCTGCTCGACGAAGCCAACACCTTGCACGCGCCGGACCTGCTATCGATCGAAGTCCTTTCCGCGATTACCAAGAAGCAGCACCGAAAGGAGATTTCCTCCGCCGTCGCCCGGGCCGCGGCGCAAGCGACGTCCGCCTTCCCGCTACAGCGCCACGCAACGACCAGTCTTCTCGGCAGCGCGTTCGACCTGTCGCTTGACACAGGTGCAAGCGTCTACGACTCCGTCTACCTCGCCCTCGCCTTCCTCCTCGACGCCCGCCTCATCACCGCCGACCGCAAACTCGTAAGCGCCCTCCGCCCCACCCCCTGGCGCGATCGAGTACAATGGGTAGGCGAGGTACATTGACGACCCGCCGGTTTCGAAGGACCGGCGGCGTGGAACCTTGGAAGCACCTGATTGCCGCCCGTTGAGCGATCATGGCGGCGAGCGATTCCGAGATGAGCGGTTCGAGTGAAATGGAAGGTTGATCGAAATGCAGGCATCTCCGCAACAGACCATCGCCGACACATTCCGCCTCTCCGGCACCTTCAGCAAACAGAGTGACCTGAACCCCAGCGGGTTGTGTCCCCATTGCGGAGTTCTTGCGACCTTCGAATCGCGCTGGTCCGGTCCCATGCCCGAGGCAAGGGTCTCCATGATCCCGCCGCACCCGGATGGCGTCATCGGCGACATCGGCATTTGCACGTCGTGCCAATGCCTCGTGTTCGGCGCCGTGGAGTACTTCCCGAACGGCGCCCGTAGGTCCACGTTCCTCTGGCCATGCGAGAGCTGGCCCGACCGAGCTCCGCCCGGCCTCGAAGCCTCCGTGAAGCAAAGCTACGACGAGGCCAGGAGCATCTTGGCCCTTTCTCCCGCCGCTGCGTCGGTGCTCGCAAGGCGCTGCCTCCAAACCGTCCTTCGCGACAAGTTGGGGATCATCAAGCGCACCCTCAATCAGGAGATCGAGGAGGCCGAACTGCGCGACGAATTCAGCAAGCCGACCCGAGAAAGTTTGCACCTGGTTCGGGAAATTGGCAATCTCGGCGCTCACCTCGAATTCGACACATCCAACACCTTGATCGAGGTCACGCGCGAGCAGGCGCAATACACCATGGAAACTCTCGAAATGGTGTTTGATGATCTTTACGTCGCCAGCACCCACGCGGCCGAGATGCGCGAGAGAATCCAAAAGGAATCCGTGCCGTAGGACAGGTCGTTCACCGGTCCAACTCATCCCCAGGGGGTGCCCCATCCTCGCTACTGCGAGGGTGGGGGACGGACGGCAGGTGCTGGTGCGAGAATACCCTCCTGCCTCCCCCCTTACTAAGGGGGGACACAGGGGGGTCGCCTGGACGAGTTACGAGCCACAAGCGCCAGCGCGTGGTTCTTGAACCGCCGAGCCAGTCCCGCGGCGAGCGCCTACGACTCCGTCTACCTCGGCCTCGCGCTGATCCTCGACGCCCGCCTCGCCACCGCCGACCGCAAACTCACCCGCGCCCTCCGCCCCACCCCCTGGCGCGATCGAGTACAATGGGTGGGCGACGTTGCGAAGCCATCGCTCCGCTAGACGCGCCAGACCGACCCGACACCAAACCTGAGCCCGTTGCCCCACAGCGATGCCTATTTGGCAGTGGAACGTGTCAGAACGACAGGCAATGCCACAATCTGTTGTGGTTGGAGCCGTCAGGAACGCCTATTGCTGTGGCATGCAAATTGCTGTCCTCCCGGCGAGTTTGAGTGTGAACGTAATTAGGCGCTTCCGATTGCTGGGAGACAGACCCCTAACAACAGGAAATGTGAAGGAGTGATGAGTATGGCCAGATCGCCCCAAAACCACAAGAAAGCGTGGACGCCAGACGAAGTCGGACGTCTCAAGGAGTTCGCACGAGGGAACACACCAACAGGCGTCATCGCCCTGAAGCTGGCGCGAACCGAGGAGGCCGTTCGTTCCAAGGCGAGCGAGGAGAATGTGTCGCTGAAACCGACGAATCAATCCCCGTACAACCGGAGGACGCGTTGACAATAACCCTTCCCCGCCGGTTCGCGCGAACCTGCGGGGCGGAGTCTTTTACCGAAAGGAGTACGCATGCCTGACACGGACGTTGTCAAAACGCGGGGTACGTCGTCTGCCTCACACGCTTCCCAGACCCATCGAGCATTCTTGTGCCACCAGTCAGGCGACAAAGACTTCGTCGACGGCTTGGCACATTGCCTGCGGTCCAACGGTGTGGAAGTGTTTTTCGATCGGTGGGACGTTGTCGCAGGTGACTCGATCCCCGAAGAGATCGAGATCGGGCTGAACGCTTGCAACCTCCTACTCTATGTGCTCTCTCCGGCAGCGATCGAATCGAAATGGGCGAGGGCGGAGTACCACGCATTCCTCTTTCGGAAGCTAAACGAAGGCGATCTGCGAATCATCCCCGTCCTACGCAAAGACTGTCCCCGCCCCCCGCTAATCGCACCCCTCAAATACATCGACTTCACATCATTCGATTTTACAAATCCAGGGCACCGCGATCTGGCCGGAGACGGACCGATCAAGGAACTCCTCGCTGCAATCTATAGAACTCCGACGAGGCCATCGCTGGGAGAACCGCACCCTTCCTTGGCTAGCTACGAGTTTTGGTTTCAAGGCATGAAGAAGCCTCCCGTCGAGACTCCCCATGAGTATTGGGAATTTGCGTTCAAGAACCTGACGGATGCCCCGCTCCACAACTTTGAGTTTGAAGCGGAGTTCGCGCATCCCGTTGAGAGCGTCAGGTATGAGGCCGCCCGATCTTCTGCCAATATGACTGGCGGGAACGAACTAAGCAACGATCGAAAGACATTCCATTGGCTGGGGAATCAGATAATGGAAAACGGCTGGGTTGTATTTGTCGTGCGAAGCAAGGTCGAGCCCGTCATCAATGCAATCAGGACCAAGCTGCTCGGGCGAGAGCAAGGAACGAACCACTTGATACATCCAATCGCGAGATCGAGCGGCACAACGCGCTAGCGATCCGATGTGCGTACGCCTTGGACTTCTGACTGTAAGCGCGCTAGACTACGCATCAATGGACAGGCCGCTCGCCACCGGCAGGCTGTGCGAGTCGGCGAAGGAAAGGAACAAGAGATGAAAGTAAGTGAACTGATTGCAAGGATGAGCAAGCTGAATCCGGAGCACGAGGTTGTGTGCTTTTGTGAAGACGACGAGGTCGGGGAGACACGCTCCGGCTCTAGGGTCTTCGACATCAATCACGTAGGTACGACTGAGGCGGAGTCGACAAGAACACCGGATGGCTCGCCTGGGCTCAAGTTCGGAAAGGGCGAGAATTCGCGGTCGTTTGCGATTCTCGAAATCACGTCGGATTTCTAGGCGTGGTGTAGCTGTGCGGCGGCTTCGACACCCCCCCACCCTTCTTTGAATCTCCGCCTCGCACGTCCGGCCTTCCGGCGGACATATCCTCTCGACGCGTCGAAAGGCGATTCCGCCTGGGCCGTCCAACTGTCCCTACGGGACTCGCAAAGACGGCCACGGTCTCGGAAACCCGGAACTCCGTTCCGGGCTATTCTCGATCGTCCCTACGGGACTCAGGCGGTACGCCTTGCGGGACTCATGGATCGTCCCCGCGGGACCGACGGATCGTCGCACCGGACCGGCCCTTGCGTCCCGTCGAGACCATTGAACGCCTCCATGTTTCAGCGCGTTGCCTCTTGCGTCCCGTAGGGACGCTCCGACAATAGCCCACCAGGAACTGGTGGGTCATCGGGCCACCCCGCAATCCCAAGTCCCGTAGGGACGATTGAACGCCACGGGACCGACGCCGTTTCTCTTCGCGGAATGGGCGATGTCGCATTCGTATTGCAGCGCACTCTTTCACGTCGTCTTCTCCACGAAGAGCCGCCGAAACTTCATAAGCGCCGATCTTCGCCCGCGACTCTGGCCATTCATCGGAGGCATCGCCCGCCAAAACAACTTCAAGGCGCTCGCCGTCGGCGGCACTGACAACCACGCGCACATTCTCGCATCCCTCCCGGCCAACATGCCGATCTCGAAAGCCGTGCAACTCCTCAAGAGCGGATCATCGAAATGGATTCACGACACGTTCCCGGCGCACGAATCGTTCGGGTGGCAGGAGGGCTATGCGGCCTTTAGCGTCTCCATCTCCGCCGTCGCGGATACGATCGCCTACATCGAGCGACAGGAAGAACATCATCGAACCCGCACGTTCGAGGACGAGTTCGTTGCGTTCCTTTCCAAACACGGAATCGAATACGACCCGCAGTTCGTGCTCGGTTAGAGTGTCGTAGGATGGGCTCTACTGCCCCGCCCTTCTTGAATCGCCGAATCGCACGTCCCGCCTTCCGGCGGACATGTCCTCTCGACGCGCCGAAGGGCAATACCGCCGGGGCCGTCCAACCGTCGCTACGGGACTCGCAAAGATGGCGGCGGTCTCGGAAACCCGGAACTTCGTTCCGGGCTATTCTCAATCGTCCCTCTGGGACTTGCGGATCGCCGCAACGGGTCTGCCCTCGCGTCCCGGAGGGACGCCCTGAGAATAGCCCACCAGGAACTGGTGGGATCTCGCGCGACGACGCCAGCACGAGTCCCGTAGGGACGACTGAACGCTTATGGACGTGCATGTTCGGGAGACGAACCGACGGGTGAACCGCTGGTGACACAGGCTTGGCACACACGCAGCGCGCATTCCAAAACGGTCCGCACCGCGACCACCAAAGGCTGGCAAACAAAAAACGCTCTGTGCCGTGGGGTCGCCCGCAGCACAGAGCGTTCAGGATTTCACGCCAAGCGGCGCCGAAACGACGAGGAGACGATCCTAGAAACCCTCACCCCTGCCCCTCTCCCTAGAAGGGAGAGGGGTCGATGGGATAGGCGCTACGGCGTCAGCGTCGATTCACACGATCCCTGCGTATCAGGCTGGAGGAGCGCCAGGCTCAGGAAGCCGTCTTGAATGGTGAGGGTCAGCTCGTGGCCGTCGTCACCGAAGGCGGTTACGTTCGCACCTTCAGCCGCATTGCCGTTGATGACCAGCGGGATGTCGTCGTTGTCGGGTAATCCGCGCAGGACCAGCGCGCCGTCGACGACGAGCAGCTCCACGGTCGTGCCTGGCGGACATTGTCCGGCATAGGTGTATGTGCCGAGCTTGTCGGCAAAGGCCCCCAGATCGACGTCGCAGACATCGCCCACCCCGTTGGAATCCGCGTCGGCCTGGTCCGCGTTGGCGGCGTCCGGGCAGTTGTCACAGGCATCGCCTACGCCATCACCATCGGCGTCGGCCTGGCCCGCGTTGGCGTCGTCGGGGCAGTTGTCGCAGGCATCGCCGACTTCATCACCATCGGCGTCCGCCTGGTCTGCATTGGCATCGTCCGGGCAGTTGTCACAGACGTTGCCCACGTCATCGCCGTCCCCGTCCGCCTGATTGGCATTGGTGTCGTCGGGGCAGTTATCGCAGACATCGCCCCGGTCATCGCCGTCGGCGTCGGCTTGATCGGCGTTGGCCACCGACACGCAGTTATCCGGGCAGTCGTTCACACCGTCGTCGTCGCCGTCGCGCTCGGAGCAGGCGCAGCCTGCGGCGTTGACCTCGGCATTGGGCGGGGTGCTCGTACATTCGTCATCGCAGTTGTCCACGCCGTCGTCATCGTCATCGAGCGAATCGCACGTGACCCCACCCAAGGTATCCAGAGGGATGCAAGCCGTTGTGCAACCCAGACAGAAAGCCAACGGTGCGCAAGCAACGATCCGCCATGGGATGCGCTTCAACATCATCCGATCTCCTCGATTTCGTGACGCGACGCTTCCAACTTCGACGAAGGCACGGCGCGGCCGTGCAGAAGCCGAATCGTACGGGATCCGGGGCGATACGCAACGCGCCACTCCGTCGACGAGCGATAGGTGGAACCCAGCAAGGGAGCCGGGTCGGATGCGGTGAGCCCCTCGAAAGATGGCGGCGATCTCTGAAACCTGGAACTCCGTTCCGGGCTATTCTCGATCGTCCCTCCGGGACTCATGGAGATGGACGACTCGCAGCGCTCCGGGCGTGTGCCACCGCTCTGTGAGCAGTGTCTTCGTCGTGAGAGCGCTCGTCGCGCGGATCACTGCTGACACAGTTATGGCACACGGAAGAAGACCCCCCTCAATCCCCCCTTAGTAAGGGGGGAAGTAGGAGGGAACGGAAGCGGAGTTCTACGCCGCGGCCGGTTCGGGCATGCCCATGCGGCGCAGCCAACGAAAGTGCGAGGCGACGCCGGCGCGGAACGTCTTATTGGCGGCGTAGCGCAGGCCGAACTTGCGACAGGTCTCCTCCACCAGCGGCGCGAGCGCGGCGTAGTGCGTGTGGCAAATCTGCGGGAACAAGTGGTGTTCGATCTGGAAGTTCAGCCCGCCGACGAACCACGACAGCACGCGGTTCCGCTGGGCGAAATCCACCGTGGTCTGAACCTGATGCACCGCCCACGCGGCCTCGATGCGACCGGTGTCCTCGCGCGGCATCGGGAACTCCGCCTCTTCCACGCAGTGGGCCAACTGGAACACCACGCTGAGCGCGAGTCCCTGGAAGTACATGGCGCCGAGATAGAAAACGATGACGGCCCACACGGAGTGCAGCGACAAAGGGATCACGAACGCCAGCGTGAGAAAGACACACTTGCCGGCGATGAAGGTCACCAGATCCCAACCCTTCGGTCGCGGAAACTTGTGCCCGCCCATCCGCCCGGTGATCACGTCCTGATAGTCGGCGTAGAGCTGCCACTTGATGGGGAGCAACCCGTACAACACCCAAAGGTAAAGGTGTTGCAAACGGTGAAACCACAAGCGTGGCTGATGGGGGGACAATCGCGCGAGACCCCCGAGGTCGATGTCATCGTCCTCGCCGGTGATGTTGGAATAGCTGTGATGGATCGAGTTGTGCTTTCGCGCCCAGACATAGGAGCTGCCGCCGATGAGGTCCAGCGACAGCGACATCAGCTTGTTGACCCAGGGATGGTCCGAATAGGCGTGGTGCCCGCCGTCGTGCTGGATGTTGAACCCGATCCCGGCGGTCGAGAGCCCCAGCGAAGCGGCCAACATCGCCGCCACCCACCAAGGCCAAGCGCCGAAGACGAGAAGCGAATACGAGGTTACGAACCAGGCGAGGATGATCGCCGTCTTCAGATACATCCGCGGGCAATCGCGGCGACGCTTCCCGGTCGACGCGAAGTACTCGCCGACGCGCAAGCGAAGTGCCCGATCGAATCCGTCACTGGGGCCGAACTTGACGGCCGTCCTGTTGCCTTGGCTCCTTGGAGCCTCCGGTGGATCGATTACGTCCGTGCCAATCACCGCTGTCATCAAGCCTTGTTCCCTTGGCCGCCGTCAAGGATGCGGCGACGCCGCCTAGTCATTTCATCCGCCGTGATTGTAACGAGGTCGGCGGGTTCGTCGAGTCTCCGCGCGTTGCGTGGCATAGCGAGACGCTCGGATCGCGAGCGGTCGCCGCGAAACGTCCGATCCTCTTATCGACCGGGTGGCGCGGTCGCCGACAGCGTTCCAGAACGTGGTCGCGAACCACGGCGGGCCGCCCAAACAAAAAAGTGGCCCGGATCGCTCCGGGCCACTTCGACGTTTACGTTTCCAACACGTCTGCCACAAGCGGCGGACGCGCGACGATCAGCAGCGGTTCGCCATCACGGGCAGGTGGTGTGGCCCGTTGGCTTCGCGACCGGTCCCGATGGGATCTGCGCGTTCGCCGCGGTCAAGTCCGCCGCCGCGATACCGCCAGCCCCGTTGATGTCGTCCGTGAAGTTGGCGTCCAACGCCGCATTGGCGGGGTTGGTCGGAATCTTCGCGTTGATGCA
>ORJL011376344.1_pt1 | contig 10787 bp, 7 predicted proteins | sample 1779941 | NCBI WGS metagenome assembly ORJL01 (sample SAMEA104232317, study PRJEB22302) | groundwater metagenome | biome: forest; feature: aquifer; material: groundwater | place: USA | collected 2011-08-07 | depth 5.8 m | reverse complement strand
ATTGCCTCCTGAGATCGAAAATAACCGTATCGCGGCTTTGCCAAAGAAACGGACCCCCTCCTCTCCAGGCGGGGGCCATTATAAGTAAAGGCCGGATAATAGTCAATTCCAATTGTCAAGCGGCCCGGCCGGCAGGCAGGCGGCAGGAAAGAAAGGAACCTGGGGAAATCCTACTGCGGATGCGATTCCACCCCTTCCCACCCTGTCCACATTTGCCGGAAATGGGCAAAAGGCGTGTGCCCCAGCGTGGCCATATAAACGTGGACACATAAGAAAGCAAAGAAAGAGCAGGCGATCAGGTAATGGCCGTCCACGAGAATCTTGATGCCCCCGATCATGATGATCCATCCGCGGAGGGGTGCAATATTCATGAGCAGAAGGCCGCTGACAATCACCAGGGGCAAGAGGATGAACATGATGAAGAGATAGCTGAGTTTTTGGATGGCGTTGAACTTGTTGTCCAGTGTGGCGTTATGGGGATTCTGCCGGCCGAGAAAATAGGCAAAGAAGTAAAAGAAGGCCTGCCTGAAGATCCCCCGTCTGATGTCTTCCAGATTGGGAATATAGAGTTTGACCAGGCTGCGGGCGACAAAGAGATAGTAGAAGATCCAGAGAAAAAAGGAAAACGATACCGTCACGCCGGCAATGTTGTGCAGTTTAATGGCTGCCTTATAAGTGCCGAAGATGTTGGCATATTCCGGGAATCTGATCTGAATGCCCGTGAGGCAAAGAGTCACGATTCCAAAAGCGTTCAACCAATGCCATATCCTTACCGGAGTAGGCGTAAGATAGACTTGTTCCTGGAGTTCGGCTGGCAACATATCAACTCTCCTTTCTTCTGTTTCTGGTGAGAAATCGCAGTGAGCCATGAAGAATGGGCACCATCAGGCCGCCCACCGCAATCAGCCCCCCGATGATGCTCAAGGTTTTGTTGCGCGTGGCGCCCAGCATGTAGAAATCGGGCGTTCCGTAAAGGATGTCCAGAATGGCGCCTTTCTCCACGGCCAGGCGGCTGTAAGTGCCGTCCGGCTCGGGGAAGGCCAGATAACTTGTCTGCTGCACTTTCGGTCCCGAGGCATGACAGAAAGTGCAATCCCAGCGATTATCAAGAATCTGGTAGCTGTGGGTTACGACCTCGGGCATCATGGTCCCCAGCAGGCTCATGTTACCATAGCGGCCGCCACTATTGAATTTTTTCAGTTCATCCAGGGAAATGAGGCTGTCGCCGTTTTCATCGATCAGGCTTGCGGCTGTCTTTCCGGCCGGCAGGAAGGGCTGCAAATCTTTGTAGCCCGCCAGATTTGTGCCTCCCGCCGGCGCAGCGGAAAATTTCTTCGCCAGGTACAAAGTAATGACATAATTTTGCGACCCCGTATGGCAGGTGATGCAGGGCAGGGAATCGATATGGAGCGCCGCCTGAGGCAGCCACTGGGAGTGGCTCTCGACCGTTGCCGAATGTTCATGACACTTGGCGCACTGGATGTTGATGTCGCGGCCGGAGACGGCCAGCAGGGGTTTCACGGCATGAGGATTGTGGCAGTCGGCGCAGCCGGCATTATTGCCATGCAGACTCTGGGCATACTCTGTATGGACTGACAGGTGGCACTCCTTGCACATGGCGCGGGACGGCCTGACACCATCGGCGGGATGACGTTTCGTCACCTTGTCATGACAGGAAGCGCAGCCGATCCGGGAGTGCGTGGTCAGGGCATATTTGGCCGGATCGACATAAAGATGCGAGCCGTCGCTGATGATGGCCTTTTCTCCATGACAGGCAAGACAGCCGTTTTCCGCCGCCGGCCCCGCCGTCGCCGAGATCAGGGGCCAGGACATAAAAGCCAGGGCAATGAGAAACATCTTTGTCCGCGTCATCGGTCTTCCTCCTTGGCATCTGCAGGCTATCGGCGGCTCCTCCGAAAGTTTTCCGGGCGGAAGCCGCTCATCGATTGCTTTATCCTAACGATCGCTACTTCTTGACGCATGTTCTTGCAGGGGCTGTGCCAGCCGCTGCAAACTCAGCCATAAAACATAATTACAAGATATCACTAATAGTTACCTGTTGAAGGCGCCTGATAAATTAACGACCGCCCGTAAAATGTACATGGCTGGTATACACCAGAAAACGACCCGTCAGGCGTCATCCCCTTTTCCCTGTCCTAACTTCTCAATAACAGAGGAATTTCTTCGCGGGCTGCTGAGTGTACAAGAAAGATATACACAGCGGCATTTGCCAGTCCAAGTATTCTTATGCCATTAATCATGGATTTACAATGCCTTATATAGATTATATCAAATTGACTAATTAGTAAAATTGCTATATAGTAACTACTAAAATATACAGGGCCGTCACTTTTGCTTTGCCGCCTCCAGCCAAGGCCTGACTCCGATACCGCTTGACCTTTGAATTATGGAAACAGCCAAACACAGCATCCTTGTTGTCGATGACGAAGCGGTCATCAGGGAGGGAATGCGGCGTATTCTTTCGGCGGCCGGCCACCAGGTGGATACCTCGGCCAGCGGTCGCATCGCGATCGAAAAAATACAGGAACAGGACTTTGACGTCGTAATTACGGACCTTAAAATGCCCGGCATGGACGGCATGGAAGTTCTGAAAACGATTAAAATACTGCAACCCGAAGTACCGGTTATCATCATCACCGGCTATTCAACCGTCGATACGGCCGTCGAGGCCATGAAGAACGGCGCCTTCGATTATATAGCCAAGCCTTTTACTTCCGATATTATTATCGATAAGGTTCAAAAGGCCATCGATCATAAGGCCTTAGTCTGGGAAAGCCTTGCGGCCCGGAAAGATTTCGATGCCGGCCACGGCTTTGATGATTTTGTGGGCGAAAGCCCGGAAATGCAGAAGGTGTATCGCCGCATTATACAGGTCGCGCCGACCGACAGCACGGTGTTGATTTATGGCGAAAGTGGCACGGGCAAAGAACTGGTGGCGCGCGCCATTCACCGGAACAGCCCCCGGCACGACCATCCCTTTGTGGCTGTGGACTGCACTTCGCTGCCGGAAACTTTGCTGGAAAGCGAGCTTTTCGGCCATGTCAAAGGCTCTTTTACCGGCGCCATCCACAGCAAAACGGGGCTTTTCAAAGTGGCCGACGGCGGCACACTTTTTTTGGACGAAATTTCCAACATCAGCCTTGCCACCCAGGCGAAATTGCTGCGGGTGTTGCAGGAACGGGTGCTGACCCCCATCGGCGATACCAAACCCGTGCCGATAAATATCAGGCTGGTGGCGGCCACCAACCTGAACGTGCGGACGATGGTGGCCAAAGGGACCTTCCGGGAAGACCTTTTCTTCCGCCTGAACGTCATCCCAATCAACCTCCCCCGCCTCCGGGAAAGAAAAGGCGACCTGCCGCTCTTGATTCTTCACTTCCTGAGAAAGTTTTCCGAAGAAGTGGGCAAGGAGGTGCGCGGTCTGTCCCCCGAGGCCATGACCTTATTGGAGGAATATTTGTTTCCCGGCAATGTGCGGGAACTGGAGAATATCATTGAACGGGCCGTGGTGCTCTGCGAAGACGACATCATCCAGTTGGCCGACCTGGAGCTGAGATCGGTCGATGCGGAACGAAGTCCGGACCGTGACTTTGTGCCTCAGAACCTGGAAGAACTGAAAGAAACGAAGAAGCAGATCCGCGAGCGGGCCGTAGAACCCATTGAAAAGGCCTTTGTCATCAATGCCCTCAAAAGGAATAACTGGAATGTCTCGCAGGCGGCGGAAGAAACGGGCATGCTGCGCCCCAATTTCCACGCGCTTTTGAAAAAGCTGGGTATCTCCATCCGGAACGAGCAGAAAAATTAGCTTTATAGAAGGAGGCAGGCAGCGCCATGAACAATCGGGACTGCCTGCCAGAGAAGGAACAAAGGATTAAACTTCTTTACTCACCCGCCGATCATGATTTCTGCGGCGGCGTTTCAAAAACGATGAGGCGGCGATCGTCGCCAGGCCGACGCCTGTTTCCACCGGCCAGAGCGGTTTCAGCAGGTCCTTCCAGAAAATAACGTTAGCGGCGACCTTCGGCTTGGCCGGCAAATTGTCATACAGGCCGACTTTCTCTTCCAGAACGTAAACTACATGGGTACCGCCGAAAAACTTGTCCCCGTAAACGGAGGCGCCCCCCCCCAGCTCCCGCACCCGCTGGTAGGCCAGCTTGAGCATTTCCTCCTTGTTGCCGAACTGCATCGCCCCCGTAGGGCAGGCCTTGACGCAGGCGGGGGGCAGATTATTCTGTACCCGATCCGGGCAAAGAGCGCATTTAAAGGCCTTGTTTTCTTCCTCACCATACTTGGCCTTGCCGAAAGGACAGGCGACGACGCAGGACTGGCAGCCGATGCACTTTTCATCATTTCGAGCAATGGCCCCATAATCCAAACGAACCCTGGCACCGGCGGGGCACAGCTTCAGACAGGTGGCCTCGGTGCAATGCATGCAGCTGTCGGCCCGGAACAACCATTTCATTTTCCCGGTCCGGTCCGACACTTCCTGGAAACGGACCAAAGTCCAGGTATTGGCCTGGAGCTCGGGTGGATTCTGATAGGTGCCGGTGTTTTCCGTCGCTCCTGCCGGCAGTTTATTCCACTGTTTGCAGGCAATCTGGCAACCCCGGCAACCGATACACTTGGACACGTCGATGAGCTTAACTTTCTCATTCATTTATGCCGCCCCCTTCCTGAAGATATTGACCATGAAGGCCTTGCTTTCCGGGATCATGGTATTGCCGTCGCCGATTGTCGGTGTCAGCCGGTTGGCCGCATTGCCGAAGGTGTACAATTCCGGTCTCTTGTCCTTGGCCCCGTATGATCTGGTCGCCGATGTCGCCCAGCCAAAATGCCAGGGCAAGGCAACTTGATGAACGATTTTGCCATCAATGATAAAGGGCTTGAATCTCTCGGTGACCATGGCAATGGCCTCGGCCTGGCCGCGGGCGGACTTGATGAATATATGGTCCCCGCTTTTAATGCCTTTTTCGGCGGCCAGCGGAACGCTCATTTCCACAAAAAGGTTCGGTTGCATTTCCACCAGCCAGGGCTGCCACCTCGTCAGGACACCCGATTGCCAGTGTTCGCTCACCCGCATGGTCGTGCAGACGATGGGCAGCAGGGGATCGGCACTCCGGGCCACATCCATTTCCGTCCCCACACCCGCCTGATCCCATCTCTTGATCACCGGATTGTGCATCCGGGGCGACAGGAGGTTTTTCGCCAGGGGGCTCTCCAGGGGTTCGTAATGTTCCGGGAAGGGACCGTCCGCCAACCCCGGGCCGAAGATACTGGCCACGCCGTCGGGCTTCATGATGAAGGGGGGCCTTCCCGAACCGGGATTGCCGACGCCGTCAGGCACATCGCCCGTCCATTTCGCCCCATCCCAGGTGATGACGGCCCGTTTGGCATTCCAGGGTTTGCCCTTAAGGTCGACGGAGGCGCCGTTATAGATGATCCGGCGATTCAGGGGCCAACTCCAGGCCCACTCCGGATGGAGGCCGATGCCGCTTGCGTCGGCCCGGCCCCGCCGGGCCGACATGTTCCCTTGTCCGGCATAGGAATTACAGTAGATCCAGCATCCCGAAGAGGTGGAACCGTCATCCTGGAGGAAGGCAAAGGAGGGGACGGGGGCCCCTTTCTTAAAGGCCCGCTTGCTGCCCTGATCTACCTTGTCTGCCAGGAAATGGCCGTTGATCTCTTTGGCCACGGCGTGGATATCCACGGCTGTCAGCCGGCCGTCGATAACCGCGTCGCCGTAGTCCCAGGTCAGTTTGGTCAGGGCCTCTTTCAGGGGACCGCCTTCTTTTTCGTACAGCTCTTTGATCTGGAAATACAGATCCGTAATGATCTCACTATCCGGCCGGGCTTCTCCCGGCGGCTCGACGGCCTTATAGCGCCACTGCATCAACCGGCCGCTGTTCGTAATGCTTCCTTCCTTCTCGAAGGAGAAGGCGCAGGGCAACAGGAAAACTTCTGTCTTTCCCTCTCTCGGATCCACTCCGGGAGCCCGCCAGAAATCACCTGTTTCATTGTCAAAGAGGTTTACATTGACCATCCAGTCCAGCTTGGTCAGGGCTTGCCTTACTTTAAAGATGTTGGCGCCACTGACGGCCGGATTCATGCCCCAGGCGAAAAAGCCGGTGAACTTTCCCTTGTACATCTGGTCAAAGAGGGAGAGCCAGGAGTAATCGACACCGTCGTCCAGTTTTGGCAGGTAGGAATAGGCTTCTTCCAGCGGGGCATTCAGGCCGTAGAAGGCGCGCAGCAGGCTGGCGCTGTATTTGGGAAAGTTCTGCCACCAGTTCAAGCTGTTTTGTTCCTGCGTTTTGGGTGTCCGCTTGGCATTGTAAATGGCCAGGCTCGTATCGGAAGCCCGGGGGGCCGACAGGTAACCCGGGAGGATGTGGAAGAGCAGCCCATAATCCGTCGATCCCTGCACATTGGCTTCCCCCCGGAGGGCCTGAACCCCGCCGCCGGCAAGGCCCATGTTTCCCAGGAGCATCTGGATGATGGACATGGCCCGGATGTTCTGGGTGCCCACGGTGTGCTGCGTCCAACCCATGGCATAGAGGATGTTGCCCGCCTTGTCGGGGCGGGCCGTTTTTGTGTATTCCCGGTAAACTTCCAGCAGCTTCCCTTCCGGCGTGCCGGTTATCCGGGATACCATCGCCGGCGTATAGCGCGAGTAATGCTTTTTTAACAATTGATAGGCGCATTGGGGATCGCGCAGGGTGTTGTCTTTCTTGATCTTACCTGCGGTGTCCACCTGATAAGACCAGGTCGTTTTATCATAAGCTGCGCCCTTCAGTCCGGAAAAAACGCCCTCATTGTCCCCGGGGAGCTGGAAGGCGGGGTTAACCAGAAAGCCGGCGTTGGTATAGTTTTTCACATACTCTTCCTGGATCAGGTTGTTATCCAGGATGTATTTGATCATCCCCCCCAGAAAGGCAATATCCGTCCCCGAACGCAGGGGGGCGTAAATATGGGACTTGGCGGCGGACTGGGTAAACCGCGGGTCCACGCAGATGAGCGTGGCGCCTTTTTCCACAGCCTTCGTTATCCACTTGAACGACACGGGATGATTGGAGGCCGGGTTGCTGCCCATAATGAGGATACAATCGCTGTTTTGAAAATCCGTCCAATGATTCGTCATGGCGCCGCGTCCGAACGACTCTCCCAGAGCCGCTACCGTAGCGCTGTGTCAAATCCGGGCCTGGTGCTCGATGTAGACCAGGCCCAACCCCCTCAAGAATTTCTGATAGAGGTAACATTCTTCATTATCCAGGGCGGCGCTGCCCACCGAGGCGATACCCTCGGTGCGGTTGACCGCCTGGCCCCGGTCGTTGGTTAGCCGGAAACTCTTATCCCGGCTGTCTTTGACATTCCGGGCGATCTTGCCGAGCGCCCACTCCCAGTCGACCTCTTTCCATTCGGTGGCAAAGGGGGCACGGTAGAGGGGCTTAGTCAGCCGGTTGGCGTTGTTGGCACTCATCTGGAAGAGCGAACTGCCCTTGCTGCACAAAGCGCCAGCATTGATCGGACTGTCGGGATCGCCTTCCGTATTGATCACCTTGCCGTAACTGGTGGTTGACATAATGATGCTGCAACCTACGGAACAGTAAGGACAAATAGTAGTGGTTTCCTTGGCGTACTTGATCTTGAGCGGTTTTGCATAGGCGGATACCGGCTTGAGACTTATATCGATACCGCTGGCCGCTAATACCGCCCCCGAAACTTTGAGAAAATTTCGCCTGCTAAGACGCATAGTATTACCCTCCCTTCACTGGCAATGTGAATAATGGCACACCGTAATTTCAGTAAATTATTTCTCCTGACCATTACTTGACTGCATTGCTTTAGCAACGAACATGCCGCGGTTTTCCACAGCCGACAGAGAAACGTATCATATGGTTATAAAAGAGTAATTTTGGAAAGGAATGTCAGGGGTACGGGATGAAAAAGGATTTTTCGGAAGGTGATCTGTATAAAAGCTTTACATCCTTGTTCAAATTCTTTACAGGTTCGGACGGCCGGCACTGCGGACTTCTGTCAAAAAACATAAAATTACGGCAATTGCTCCCATCGTTGAGAACGGATAATTTGTATAAAAAACTTACAAGCCTTATCCGTTTATCGGGGTTAGGTCGCGGAAGTGCTGGCGGCCAGCGTCTCGCTCCCCTGGGGGGAAAGGGGCAATTTGATCGTGAAGGTTGTGCCTTCGTTGACCCTGCTCTGGACTTCGATCTTGCCGCCATGTCGCTCGATGATGCCGAAGGATACGGAAAGCCCCAATCCCGTGCCTCGATCACTCTTAGTCGTGAAGAAGGGATCAAATATCCTTTCCAAATCTTCTTCCGTAATGCCCGTTCCCGTGTCGGTGATCTTCAGGCAGGCGTATTCGTCGTTTTCCCTATAGGTCGAGAGCCGGATGCTGCCGCCATTGGGCATCGCCTGACCCGCGTTGATCAACATGTTGATGAATACCTGCGCCAATTGGTTTTCGTCCACCAGGATAGGCGTTAAATCGGCCTGATACTCCCTGACGATTTCGATATTTTGAAAGCCCGCCTGGCGGCCGACGAGTGCGAGGGTGTCATCCATGATTTTGTTCAGGGAAGCCGGCTTTTTCTGCGGGATCGATTCGCGGGAAAAATCGAGCAGTCCCCGGACAATCTTCGCACAGCGCTGCGCTTCGTTGATAATGACATCCACATCCCCTTTGAGAGACGGTTCCAGTTGCGGACTCTGGCTGGTCAGGTTGGCAAACATCAGGATGCCCGTGAGAGGATTGTTTATCTCATGGGTGATGCCCGCCACCAGTCGGCCGAGGGATACCAGTTTTTGCGAACGGATCAGCTGGGTCTGCATCTGCTTGATTTCGCGGGCTCTTTCGGCAACCTTGATCTCAAGGTTCTTTCCCCACTCTTCCAGCTCCATCCGGGCGCTTTTCAGACTGGCCGTCATTTGGTTGAAGGCCTCGGAAAGTTCCCCCATTTCGTCACGGGATACGCTTTGGACCGAGGCATCGAGGTCTCCCCGGGCGATCCGTTTGGTTTGCGTCAAGAGGTTTTTGACCGGCCTGTTTACGAGGCGATGGGTAAAGAAGGTGATGGCCAGCGAAATGGACAATAGAAGAAATATCGTTAGTAAAATTATCTTGTTGCGGTAAGAACCGATCAGCGTGTTCATATTTTCCAGTGAAACGATGATATCGAGAACGCCCAAAATCCTCTGCTTCGGTGGATGGAAATGGCAGGAGGAGGTATAACAGCTTTCTTCGTTGTAAAAGGCCTTGGCCATGCCGACCACCTGTTTGCCCTTATCGAAAAAGACCCGGCTCCGGTTCATCGTCGAGGCATGCACTTTCGGTTCGCCGCTGGCGTGACACATGTTGCAGCCGGCCTCTTTCTTATCGAGATACCTGCCGATTTCGGCCCGGTCCGTCGAAAAGGTTATGTAGCCGCTCTTATTGATCATCCTGATATGCTCGACCCCTTCCAGGGTGCCTACTTCCTCGATCATTTCATAGGCCCTTTTCCGGTTATCCTCCAGCATTTCATAATGAGTGCTTTTAATAATCGTCTCGCTCAGTTTGTCGGCGTCCGAGATCGCCGCTTCCAGCAGCATGGCCTTGAGGGTGGCAATGTTGAGGTAGGCAAAGAACATCATGAAGACCAGCAGGATGAGACTGGTGGCGATGGTCAATTTGGAAATAAGGCTGATGCGCAAGTTTCGCACTCCCCGGGAAATGCGGTTACGAAATAATCCTGTTTATCGGGTTCCTGACGTTGCCGTCCTTTGGTCTAAATTGCCCCTGATGTTTAACCATCATAATTTACGGGTAAATGATAGTCAAGACAGTTGTGAAAACCCTAATTTCTCTTTGTCAGTTATGCCTGGTTGTGATACTGCTGCGACATGGGCTATGATGCGTTCAAGAATATCACCCTTCAGCAACTGGAAAGCCTCATCGCTTTAACTGAGGCCGGCAGCTTTACCCGGGCGGCCGCCATGCTGTTTCTCTCACAGTCCACATTGACCAAACAGATCCAGAACATGGAGGATTCAGCGGGGACAAGACTGGTAAACCGCGGCCGCACGGGTATTTCTCTCACCCCGGAAGGGCAGATTATCTATGACTACGCCAAACGCACCACCCGTCTGCGCGAAGACGCCAAGGAGCGCCTCGAACGGCTCAAAAATCAGGAATCGGGCCATATTTACATTTCGGCCAGCAGTGCGCCGGCCACTTACATTCTGCCCCGGTTGCTGACCCTTCTGTACCATGCGCATCCGGGCATAAACGCCCACGTCCAGATGCACGACAGTGAGGAGACGCTGCAAATTATCCTCAATGGTCAGGCGGAAATGGGCCTGATCGGGAAAGAAACCTTTAACAAGAGATTAATTTCCGAGCGGTTCTGCAAGGATGAACTGGTATTGGCGACCCCCCTCCATCATCCCCTTGCTGGGCGGGAAGGCGTGACGGTCGAGGAACTTTCGCAGACACCCTTCGTGATGCGGGAACACGGTTCCGGGACAAGGGAGATCGTCGAGGCGGCGCTGCAAAGTCGTTTCGGCAAAAGCCTCGCCCTGTTCAACACAGTTTGCGAGGTGGGCAGTTCCGAGGCCGTCAAGGAAGCCATCCTGGCCGGGTTAGGCGTGTCGATCCTGTCCGTGTTTGCCGTCCGGCGGGAAATTGAGCAGGGTCTTCTCACCACCGTCAAGATCGTCGATTGCCCGATAGAGAGGTACTTCTACCTGATCTATCGGAAGAATTT
>ORJL011111948.1_pt1 | contig 10788 bp, 10 predicted proteins | sample 1779941 | NCBI WGS metagenome assembly ORJL01 (sample SAMEA104232317, study PRJEB22302) | groundwater metagenome | biome: forest; feature: aquifer; material: groundwater | place: USA | collected 2011-08-07 | depth 5.8 m | reverse complement strand
TCCACTCGGCAAGAAGGTCAATAGCGTATCCCAATCCTCCCCGTGTCCCAAGGACATTGAGTTGTCCATCGTCACCTCCTTTGGTGACGATTATATCTTAGGCACCGGACATATTCAATACTTTAAGTTAGCGCTTATGGGGTCAAGGGGTCTCCCCTTGTTCTCTCTCAGTCACGCTTCTACCCTTCGGGTAGAAGCGTGACTGAGAGATGAGGTCTCCGATGTGATAGAATCATGCTTGTAGCTCAGGCTTCATCCATCCACCGACATGAAGAGGAGGTCCTTCCTTTGCCGCCCATTAGAACGGAAGGCCCGGCGGCCAAGAGGCCGCAAACGAAGATTCCGGCGCTGGTGATGCGCCACACCATCATACTGGCCCTGTCCCAGGCCCTCGTGGGCATGGGGACGCAGTTGGTCCCCACATTGGGACCGCTGCTCTCGGTGGAGTTGCTGGGATCTGCTGCCCTGGCTGGCGCAGGTATCAGCATCGTCGGCATGAGCCGCCTGATCATTGCCTATCCCTTGGGCAAGCTGATGGACATCTACGGAAGGCGCGCCGGCTTGTTGTTGGGGCTCGCTGTCGCCATCGTGGGAACTCTCCTGACAGGGTTATCCGTTATCTGGCACTCCCTGCCCGTCTTCGTCATTGGAATGCTGATCTTCGGGATGGGAATGGGCGCGGCCCAGCAACTGCGGTTGGCCGCGTCGGACATGTACCCGCCCAGCCGGCGGGCAGAGGGGCTTGGATATGTGCTCACCGGATCGCTGCTGGGAGCGCTGGGCGCGCCGGTTGTTGTTAGTGTCGCTCAGGCCATCACGCCAGGGCTCGGCGTACCACCGCTGGCGACGCCGTGGCTGATCGTACCCGCCGTGATCTTGCCCAGTCTTGTGCTCATATCGTTCATGCGGCCGGATCCCAAAGAGATCGGCGAACACCTGGAACGGTACTACCCGGGTTACAAACCCGATCTGCCAGCCAAGGTCGCCGGGCCAACGAGCGCCGGCGCCCAGGTCTCCGCCGGGCGTTTTCCGCGACAGGTGGCCTTTGTCTCCAGCTTTGCGGCGCAAGGCACCATGTCCATGGTAATGGTGATGACCTCGCTGGCCCTGGCCCATCACGGCCACGAGCTTCCGGCCATCTCTCTTTCCGTTTCGATCCATGTCATCGGCATGTTTGGTTTCTCTATCCCGCTGGGCAGGCTGGGTGACGCCGTCGGTCGCCGAAGCATCCTGGTCGCGGGCAGCATCATCGGGGTACTTGGGACGCTTTTGGTGCCGTTCAGCTCTGAGTATTGGGTGATCACGCTGGGAACCTTCCTGGTTGGTCTGGGATGGTCCTGTGTCAACGTGGCGTCGACCGCGGTGATCGCCGATACGACTCAGGCGAACGTAAGAGGGCGAGCAATCGGGAAGAACGATGCTTTGGCCAGCGCAGCCGGAATCGTCCTCCCCTTGATATCCGGGCCGCTGGTTGACAGCTTCGGCCTCAACTCAGTCGGAGTGCTCGGCATCGTGTTGATGGCATTGCCCCTGCCCCTGCTGCTCCGGCTGAGCGAGCCGTCGCCTGGGAAGTACGGGGACGCGATCCCGGCGCCCGAGAAAGTCTAGGCCTGGGCCTTAGGGAGTCACCCCGGACATCTCCTCGGCAGCGGACAGGATAGCCTTGACGATCTTGACATAGCCAGTGCACCGGCAGAGGTTGCCGGCAATGGACTCCCGCACCTCCCACTCCGTGGGATGGGGGTTCTCTTCCAGAAGGGCCTTGGCGGAGAGGATCATACCTGGGGTGCAATAGCCGCACTGTATGGCGCCGAGGTTGATGAAAGCCTCTTGAATGGGGTGAAGCTTCCCGCCCTGGGCCACGCCCTCGATGGTGAGGATGCTCTTATCCCGGGCTGACACCGCCAGCACCAGGCAGGAGTTTACAGGCTTACCGTCCAGTATCACCGTGCAAGCGCCGCAGTCCCCGGTCTCGCATCCCTTCTTTGTGCCCGTCAGCTCCAGGTCGTCTCGCAGCACATCCAAGAGGCTGCGGTTGGGCTCTACCGCGATCTCGTATTCTTCCCCATTGACGTTGAGCTTGATGAGATGCTTCATCGGTTATCTCCTCCCAGCCAGCTCGGCGGCCTGCTGGGTAGCCCGCCTGACGAAGACCTTGACGATCTCGCTCCGGTGCTCGGCCGAACAGCGGATATCCGAGATGGGACTGATTTCTTGGGAAGCTATCTCCCCGGCTTCCCGCAGCAGGCCCTCCTCCAGCTTCTTGCCTCGCAGGTGGGCCTCAGCCTTGAGCGCCCGCATGGGAACGGGGGCCACCGCCCCCAGTGCAATCCGGATGTCCTTGCATATCCCGTTGCCGTTGGCCATCTCCACCACCACAGCCGCCCCAATGAAGGCAATATCCATGGCCTTTCGGATGCTATGTTTCAGATAGACGCCACCGCTCCGGGCCGCCGGGGACGGAGCTTGGAGTTCTGTCAGGATCTCCCCTTCCTTCAAAACGGTCTTGCCTGGACCCTCGAAGAAGTCCTCCAGTGCTATGGTCCGGGTCCCGTCTGGGCCGGTAAGCTTGGCCTTGGCGCCCAGCGCCAGGAGTGGAGGCGCTGTATCCGCGGAAGGAGCCGCATGGCAGAGGTTCCCCCCGATGGTAGCCAGGTTTCGAACCTGCACCGATCCCAGGAGATGGGCCGCCTGCGCCAGGACGCCGAAGCGTTCCTTGATTAACGGCGAGGTCTCCACGGCCCGAATGGTGGTCATCGCACCGATGCGGAGGACGCCGGACTCTTCCGAGATGTAGTCAAGGCCTTGGATCGTCTTCAGATTGATCAGGTACTTCGGCGCGAGGTCCCGATACCGCATCTGCACCACCAGATCGGTACCCCCCGCGATAGCTGTCGCCTCCTCTCGGTATCGCGACAGCAGGGAGACGGCCTCCTTGATCGTGCTGGCCTCCAGGTATTCAAAACGAATCATAGCAACCCTCCCAGCGCCTGTGGAATTGCCGCTGATTATAGCAAGGGTCGATCTGTTGTGCAAACCGAGAAAGAAGATGCGCCGGGGCTGTGGGCCCACGGCGCATTCATGAACTTATTTGCTTTTGGGCTGCTGCGTATTCTCGACGAGTTACCTGGTGACCATTAGGCCCTCACTGCGGTTGCGAGGGGCTAAGCTAGCCGGGACTCAGGTCTCCCACGTGGAACACCGTCCCGTGTTACTGGTTACTCCTGGTCCGCATCCTTGTCGTCCCGTCCCGGCCGTTGTCCATCCTGAGATCGCTCACGCAAACGGCGAACGGTGACGGTCTCCAGCCAGCCGCGGCGGAGCTCCCTGCCCAACATGACCAGAACCATCGCCCCTCCCATGATCAACAGAGGCCTGACAATATCCAGGACTTCAGTTTCCATTTCTCTCCACCACCCGCGCTTTCTGCACCGGCCTGCCCAGCCAATGTAACTCAAGTCTAGCACATGCCGGTGGGCACGGCAACCGGCGCTCTGACCAAAGCGTTTGACAGTGCCATAGGGGCATTGTAGAATGCTCGCGGTGACTATTGGGCGCTAGATACAATGTGGTAGTAGTGGGGGCGGGTCCGGCAGGGATGTTCGCCGCCCTGGAGCTAACTACTCGCAGCGACCTCAGCGTTCTGGTCCTGGAAAAGGGGAAGGACATCCAGGGACGTCTATGCCCCACCAAGGACAAGAAGATGAATTGTACCTACTGCTCGCCGTGCGATCTGGTGAGCGGTTGGGGAGGCGCTGGGGCCTTCAGCGACGGCAAACTTACCCTCTCCGCCGAAATCGGGGGACGCCTTTCCGAGTACCTGGGCCGGGAGCCCGCCGAGGAACTGATCCACTACGCCGATGATGTCTACCTGCGCTTTGGCGCCCCCACCAGGGTCTACGGCACGGGAGACGAAATCGACTCCATAAAGGCCCGGGCTTCCCTGGCCGAGATGCGTCTGACACCTGTACCCATTCGACACCTGGGCACCGAACACTGTCAAGAGATCTCTCAGCGCCTGTTCGACTTTCTGAGTACCCGTGCCGAGGTCAGATTGCAGACCGCGGCTGGTAACATAGTGGTCGAAGACGGGCGTGTGACCGGGATCCAAACCAGCGAGGGAGAGGAGATCGGTTGCGACTACCTGATCGTAGCTCCCGGGCGCGAAGGCGCCGACTGGCTGGCACGGGAGTCCGCCAGGCTCGGGTTGGAGCTGGCCCGCAATGCTGTGGACGTGGGGGTCCGAGTGGAGGTCCCAGCCTCGGTACTGTCAGGCCTCACCGACATCCTCTACGAGTCCAAGCTGGAGTATTTCTCCAAATCCTTCGATGATCGAGTACGTACCTTCTGCATGTGCCCCTTCGGCGAGGTTACCCAGGAGTTCACCGCCGGCGACGATCCGGTGATAAGCGTCAACGGGCACAGCTATGCGGATCGCAAAACCGACAACACGAACTTCGCTTTGCTGGTTTCCACTACCTTCACGGAGCCCTTCAAGGAGCCAATCGCCTATGGGCGCTATGTCGCCCGTCTGGCCAACCTTCTCGGTGGAGGCGTGATCGTTCAACGGCTGGGGGACCTGCTCCAGGGGCGCAGGTCAACCCCGGAGCGCATCGCCCGCTCGGTGATCGATCCCACGCTCAAGGGGGCTACGCCTGGCGACCTGAGCTTCGTCCTGCCCTACCGGCATCTCAAGGATATCATCGAGATGTTGACTGCCATGGACAGGCTGGCGCCGGGGGTAGCTTCCCCGCACACCCTTCTATACGGGGTGGAGGTGAAATTCTACTCCTCAAGTCTCGACTTATCCTCCAAGTTGGAGACAGGGATTGCCAACATGTTCACGCCGGGCGACGGGGCCGGAGTGACCAGGGGGCTTATCCAGTCCTCGGCTTCCGGCGTTGTCGTCGCCCGTGAGATATTGCGCCGGAGCCCTGGCAGAGGTCCGGCAGGCAAGGGGGTGGTTGCGTCCGGACCGGTGGAGGGGGGTTAGAAGCGGACCGCCTGCACTACTTCGAACGAGCGGCCCTGGTCGTCAGCGTGACGGCGACGGGACTGGGGGTCGTGGCCCTCATGGCCTCCGGCTGGTGGTGGGTCCTGGCCGTCCTCTTGACCGTCGTGTCCTCCGTTGGCACACTCTGGGCTTTGGGGCCAAGCCACGCTACCCGCCCGGAGGCGCTGGTCGAGACGCCTCCCGCAGCGCTTCTGGTTTTCGGGTCCTGCATCTTCCTTCGTCAATTGGAGGGCCCCTGGCGGTGGCTTACCCTGGGTTTTGCAGTCCTGCTTCTGATCGCCCTTCTTCTTGGGCGCTACTATAGCCTGAATCCGAAGAGCCGCCTGTTCGGCGCCGCCCGTTTTTGTTCGAGCCTGGTCGCCTATATCCTGGCCTTGGGATACTTCGCCGGCGTATACGGTACCCGGACTCGGAGTCTGGAGTCAGCTTCGGCCATCACCATCGTAGCCTTTCTGCTGGCCCTCTATAGTCTGGGGCCGCATCTGTCCCGGCGCACGTGGGTGGCCGCTGCCGTATCCGGCCTCATGATGGGCGAGGTCACCTGGGGCCTGAACTACTGGCCCATGGAGGGTTTGGTGGGAGGCCTCTTTCTTCTGCTGGTCTTCTACGGGCTTACCGGCACCTTGCACAGCTACCTCCTGGGGCGTCTGACTCGAGGCGTTCTGGTAGAGTTCCTGGTCGTCGTGGGGGCTGGTCTCGCTCTTCTGGCCGTGACATCGGTCCTGGTGACCTAGTTGGGGAGCGTGGTGTCATTGGAGGCTCTGGCCCGTCTGCGCCAGGGATGGTCATCCAGGGGCAAGACGGTGGTACTAACCAACGGCTGCTTCGATCTCCTGCACGTTGGACACCTCCGCTATCTCCGTCAAGCGAGGGCGCTGGGGGACGTACTCGTTGTGGGGCTGAACGACGACTCGTCAGTGGGCCGCCTCAAGGGGACCCGAAGGCCGGTGGTAGGACAGGATGATAGGGCTGAGTTGATCGCATCCCTGGAATGCGTGGACTACGCCGTTGTGTTCGCGGAGGATACCGCCACTAACCTGGTGGTTACACTCCGGCCAGACGTATACGTCAAGGGAGGCGATTACGGCGAAGGAGGCAAAGACCTGCCGGAGGCCGGCGCAGTCCGAGGATACGGGGGCAGGATAGAGCTAATACCCCTGGTTGCCGGGCGGTCCACTACGGACCTGGTCCAGCAAGTGCTGGAGCGTTACTCGTGCGAAATCAAGGAACGCGATACCGGCCCTGAAACCTCTCCCTAAGTCTCAACTGCGCCTAGCCGCTCACCAGCTAAACAGCGATGGAACAACAGTGGAACAACAATGAAACCGCCATCGTACCACTATGGAACAACCACTGACCCACCATTGAACCACCATCGAACAACTACTGAACCACCATTGAACCACCATCGTATGACCACGGAACAGCCCCTGGGGATAGAATCTTGGGACTAGCCCGAGCCGCCTTCATCATCATGTTGGGCAACGCCCTGAGCCGGCTGCTAGGCATGGTCCGGGAGATGGTGATTGCCGGGCTATTCGGCAGTACCAGCGCCACCGATGCCTTTACCGCGGCCTCGCGAGTGCCCTCGACCGTCTACGATCTCTTGATCGGCGGGATGATAGCCGCTGCCCTGATCCCGGTCTTCTCCGACTACTACTCCACCCAGATGAAGGAGGACTTGGGGCGGCTGGTCAGCGGCCTGCTGACTCTGGTGACTGCGGCGCTGGCTACAGTGGCTGCCATCATCTACTTCTTGGCCCCCCAGGTCATTGCTATCTTCGGCCAGGGTTACTCACCGGAGGTCCAGGCTGTGGCCACGGACCTTCTCAAGGCGATGCTCCCGTCCATTCTCTTCCTCGGTATGTCGGCCATATTCACCTCCCTTCTCTATTCCCGCCGGAGCTTCGTATTCCCTGCCTTCTGCGCTGCGGCCTACAACACCGGGATAATCGTGGCGGCGTTGACCCTGCACCAGTTTCTGGGCATTACCAGCCTGGTAGTCGGGGTCCTCCTGGGCAGCCTTCTCCAGGTTGTGGTCCAACTCCCCGCCTTGCGGGGAATGCCCCTGCATCTGGTCCTTGACCTCCGCCATCCGGCTCTGGTCAGGATAATGAAGCTTTACACACCGGTGGCCATGGGGCTGGTCGTTTCACTGGTGGGAGTGGCAATAGACACTAATCTGGCGTCACACACGGGGGAGGGTAACCTGGCGTCTATGCGTTTCGCCACGACCCTCATCCAGCTTCCACTGGGCCTGGTAGCCACTGCCATGGCTTCGGCCATCCTCCCGACTCTTTCCAGATACGGTCCTTCCGCACTCTCGGGTCCTGACCCTCAGCCGCTGGCGGACTATAAGCGCTATCTGTCCATGGGGATCAAGATGGTCTTGCTATTGATCATGCCGGCCGCGGTCGGACTGGTCTTGCTCCGGGAGCCCGTGGTGCAGGTCTTGTTCCAACGGGGCAACTTCGATGCGGAGGCCACCCAGAGGACGGCGCTTGCATTTCTGGGCTACGCTCCCAGCCTGCCCGCCGCTGCCATCGACCAGATGCTCATCTTTGCCTTCTACGCCCTGAAGAATACGGTAGCGCCGGTCGTGGTTGGCGTACTCGGCGTGGGCGTCTATCTGGTCGTCGCCTTGACCCTCATTGCGCCTCTTGGCTTCTTCGGACTGACCCTGGCGAACTCAGCCCAGATAGTCTTCCACACGCTGGTTCTGCTCTTTCTCATCCGGCGAGTTCTCGGAGGCTTCTCGGGCCTGGGGCTGGGCGCCGCTACCCTCAAGGTCCTCACAGCCTCTCTGTCGATGGCTGTGGTGGTGTCTGGGGTCAGCCAGTCTATGCTGTTCTGGTTTGACGTATCTGGGACGGTCGGGGCGTTGGCCCAAGTCCTGGCGGCAGGGGGGACCGGCCTGCTGGCCTATGCCGGAATCGTCCTTCTATTGCGGGTGGACGAGGCAGGGCGCTTCTGGTCGCTGGCCCGAAGGCGTCTGGGAAGGTAGCTCAGCCCGGTCGTTGTGAAAGGCAAGAAAGGGCGTGTCAACTGAGAAGATGTTACGGAGGGGGATGGACAAGGACTGAGAACTGGCGTAGGATATGCTAGCGATAGAAGTGGCGCCGTTAAACTCCGCCGGTGGGCATAGACGTTGAGGATCTGGCCGGGTCCGTCTACGTCGATAAGGTCGCGGTTCATCGTAGGAACCGGGCTCATGCTTCTGCCGTTGCTGGTGGTTGGGGTCGGGGCCTTCTTCTTCATGCAGGCCGTCTCCGGCAGCTTCAGCGATGTGGCAGAAGAAACACTGGACGAACTGGTGCCCATTGCCCGGCTGCAGAATCTGGTCCAGGGCGCCTCAACCGCGGTCGACGATTTCCTCATCCTCGGGAACCCTTCGGCCCGCTTTGAGTTCGGGATTCTGAAGCGCGAAGTCGACCTCGCTTTCGAATCTGCTATTGCGGGACCCTTTGCTTTGAGCGAAGAGCGAAATGCCATTGAGTCAGCCAAGACCCAGTGGGAATTGGCCAAGCTCTTAGCTGAGGACATACTGGAGATCCGAGAACCGGTGGGTAACCTCACAGGCGCATCGATGATGCCGTTGCTGGATAATCGCATCCGTCGTTCTGTCAACGATCTTGGCACGGTGTTCTCGGCGGCCCGCCATGAGATAGATGAGGAGATGGAGAAGGCGGACACGCTCAAGCAGATTCAGTCATACACTATCGCCGGCATCTTCGGGCTGGGGATGCTGGCTGCGGCTCTAGCGGCCACCATCCTGGCCAGGTCCGTGCTCAAACCCGTGGCCTTGTTGGAGGAGGGCGCCAGGCGCTTTGGAGAGGGCGTCCTGTCCCACCGGGTGAAGCTGTCCACGCAGGACGAGTTCGGGAGGCTGGCAGCAAGCTTCAACAATATGGCTGATAAGCTGAAGATAGCCCAGGAGTCCCTGTCCGAGCTGTCCATCCGGGACGGCCTAACGGGGCTTTACAACGGTCGCGAGCTCCACCGGCGGCTGTCGGAGCAAGTAGTACACAGCCGTCGCTATGCCCGCCCGTTGTCGATCTTGATGCTCGATCTGGATTTCTTCAAAGCAGTAAACGACAACCACGGCCACCAGGTCGGGGATGAGGCCCTTAAGGCAGTCGCCGTCATTCTGCGCCGGGAGGTCCGTTCCGCTGATCTGGTCGCCAGATATGGGGGTGAGGAATTCATGGTCATACTTCCCGAGACGAAGATGTCCGGCGCCGCGGCGGTGGCCGAGCGCATCAGGGCAGGGATCGCTGACTCTCCCATAATGGTTGGCCCAGACCTTTCGATCAACATCACGGTGAGCGTCGGGGTGGCGACGTTCCCTCCTGAAGCCGCCGGAGGTGGGTCGGCCGGGGCGATCTCGGAAGATGGGCTCATCGCCGCCGCTGACCAGGCCCTTTACGTGGCCAAAAAGGCCGGTCGCAACCGGGTCAGCCCTTCCGTGTTTTCGTAGGAGCCAGGAGTCCGAATGATCCCGTTCAACGATCTAACGCTTCAGTACAATTCCATACGCGACGAGGTTCGGCAGGCCACGGAGCGGGTCTTCCAGCGGGGGTGGTTCATCCTGGGGGAAGAGCTGCAGTCCTTTGAAGAGGAGTTCGCCGCCTATCTCGGCGTGCCATATGCCGTGGGTGTCGGCAATGGCACCGAGGCGCTGCATCTAGCGCTGCGGGCCCTGGATATCGGCCCTGGGATGGAAGTCATTACCGCGCCCAACGCCGGTGTCCCCACAGTGGCCGCTATTGTCGCGGCGGGCGCCCGGCCCGTCTTCGTGGACGTGCAGCCGGACTCCTACAACCTGGACCCGGCCCTCATAGAGGCGGCCCTTACCCCACGCACGCGGGCGCTCCTGCCCGTCCATTTGTTTGGACAGTCGGCAGACATGGCTCCCATCCTGGATATCGCCCGGCGCCACCACCTGCGGGTGATCGAGGACGCTTGCCAGGGCCACGGCGCCACGTACCGGGGCCGGAAGGCCGGGGCCATGGGCGACGCCGGATGCTTCAGCTTCTACCCCACCAAGAACCTGGGCTGCTACGGCGACGGGGGCCTGGTGGCCACCGCCGACCCGGAGGTAGCGTCAAAGCTACGCCTCTTGCGGAACTACGGAAAGGTCGAGGGCTACCGCCACAGCATCGTCGGCTTCAACAGCCGGCTGGACGAGGTACAGGCGGCTATCCTGCGGGTCAAGCTGCGCCGGCTGGATGCCTGGAATCAGGCCAGGCGGGAGCGGGCGGCCTGGTACCGAGACTTCTTGCAGGGCAGCAGCGTCATTACCCCTGTCGAGATGCCCTATGGAGAGCATGTCTACCACCTCTACGTCGTGAGGACACAGGAGCGGGACGCCCTCCAGGAGAGGCTGGCCGCGGCCGGAGTGGGGACTATGGTCCACTACCCTATCGTCACAAATCTTCAGGAAGCATATCGCTACCTGGGGCAGGGGCGGGGAGCCTGCCCCGTAGCCGAGGCCTATGCCGGCCAGATAGTGTCGCTCCCCATGTATGCCGAGCTCACCGAAGATGACGTCAAACTCATCTGCCAGGTATTGGTTGATGCAACGAGTTAGGGGCGTGTTGCAAGCCCTTGTCACCCGCTTGGATATTGCCCAAGAGGGTAGCAACAGAGGGGAAGTACTCCTTCAGATGGGGTGCCCCTCATCCTAGCCTTCTCCCAAAGGGAGAAGGAACTCCTTTCCCAACGGGGTATTCAAAAAGAGGCTGTCCCCTTCTCGGGGGTTGTAGGGGTCTCCC
>ORJL011041522.1_pt1 | contig 10789 bp, 11 predicted proteins | sample 1779941 | NCBI WGS metagenome assembly ORJL01 (sample SAMEA104232317, study PRJEB22302) | groundwater metagenome | biome: forest; feature: aquifer; material: groundwater | place: USA | collected 2011-08-07 | depth 5.8 m | reverse complement strand
GCGGCGGCGCGGCGCCCACCCCTGCGAGGCGGTCGCCGCCGTCCGGCTCTCGGACACCGCCATCACGATCGGGACCTGCACGGACGGCAGCGCGAGCCTCCAGACCGTCCGCCCGGTCGGGGGGGAATTCCCCGACACCGAGGGCAAAATCCCGAGAGGCACGCCGCGCATCTCCGTGTCGTTCTCCGTCGAGGTCCTGTCGAAGCTCCTGAAGGCGTGCGAGGGGCTCCTCCCCGAGAAGGGCCGGGTGCTTCGCTTCGACATCTTCGACGACCCGAGGCAGCGCATCGACGGGGCGCCGAATGCGCTCGCCGTCCGGGTCGTCGGCGTGACGGCCGGCGGCATGCCCCTCGTGGGCGCGGTCATGCCCGTGACCCTCGACGCCATGGAGCTGAGCAGGTCCGGCGCCGCGGGGCCGAGGGCGGACAGGTTCGGCGATTTCCCGGACGCCGGACAGCGCGCGCGGGACAGGCGGCGGCGCCAGGAGGAGAGGCGGGGGGGGGGCTCGGGGGAGGGGGGCGGGCTCGACGAAGGCGGCCGCGGAGACGGCGCCGCAGCAGCCGGACGGATGCCAGCCGGCTCCCTCCGACATGCAGCCGTGACGCGCGACGGGGATAGGACGGCGCGCCCACGCGTCGGGGCGGCAGCGGGTGCCATCGAGGACATCGTGCGGCGATGTGGAGCCGAGAGAGGGGCGAGGAATTCAGACTCATCAGTAGGTTCCATCGAGAGGAGCAAGCAATGAGGCGCAATAAGCCCGAGTAGTGCCCGACGGCCGCGACGGTGGTCGAGGCTTCGGCGTCGCAGCGGGCGCAGGAGAGCGTGCAGCCCGAGTCCCGGACCATCACCTGGATCAGGGCCGACGAGGTCGGCGACAGGAACGACACTGCTGGGACGCACTCCCTGACGGTGGAGGTCCCGGTCGAGATGACCGTCAAGTGGTCGAGCAGGTACGAGATTGGTGAGTTCGATCGGATCCTGCTCGTGCCCATGTTCGGCCCTGGGTGGATGCAGGATCTCGACGTGGCGGTCAGGGCTGGGCACATCCTCGGCAATGCGGGCCGCGACCGTGTCTACGTTCCCGAGCGCATGCCGGACATGCAGAGGACATTCGAGGAGTGGGAGGAACTCCAGGCGGCAACGACGAAGCTGGGACGGAAGGTCCAGGCTCGGCTGAGGAGGAGATGGAACATCCATGATCTGACGCCCTGCGGGAGTGCGGTCGGCTGCGCCCCGTCGCAGTGCTCGGGGGCCAAGTCCGGCGATCGGGAATCGGGCACGACCCCCGTGCAGTTCGCGATCCGCGTCGAGGGCAAGCGGTGCGCGGGAGTCGTCCTGCGGCTCCCTGTCAAGGTTCGGGCTCACTGGAGCAAGCCGTCCGAGACCGAACGCACCCGCCTCATCCAGATGCAGCGCCAGCAGGGCGCGATCGTGACGGACGATGCGGTGGTCGAGGTGTGCGACATCGAGGGTCGCGTCGGCAACGTCGTCGTCCGGGCGCGGCGTTGCCTCCGCCATTCTCCGGAGCAGACGAGGGAGGCCATCGAGAAGGAGTGGCTCGGGCACGTGCTCCATCGCCTCGACCTGCGCATCGTGGAGCTGCTCGACAGGAAGTAGGAGGGGGTGATCGGGCGGCATGCCGCGTGGGCGCGCCGTCCCCGGCCGCGTGGCACAGGCATGAACGAGGTGCGCATGAGCAGTGGTGAGGAGTACTGGGGCGTCTGCCCGGAGTGCGGCTCCAACGATGGCTACCTGAACGTGGGGCGGGCGCACTGGTACGTGTGCCATCGGCACCGCGTGAGGTGGCTGATCGGCACGAACCTGTTCTCCAGTTGGCGCGACCAGACCGAGGAGGAGTGGCGCTTGAACGCGGAGCGGATCGGCCCGTACGAGGACGTGAGCACCATCGTGAATGGCCCCACCCGCGGGGACAGCCCGCCTCTGACTGCTGTGTACATGAACTCCTTCGGCGTCTCCACGACGAAGCGGATCGACACCTCGGGAGGGTCGAAGGGCTGTCCCTGGTGCGACCTGGACGCCCAGCCCGCGGTCGTCCACGACGCACGTCCAATCATGAGGGATGGCGAGGAGGTCGTGTTCTCCACGACCTGGACGAAGGGTGATCCGGGCATCTCGCCCTTCCCGCCCCCGGAGGCGGGGTCCCTCGTCGAGGGACCTGAGTACTGCACGGTCGAGGCCCGCGTCCACGGTTTCGTCGGCAGGGCCTGCGAAGCGGGGATTGTCCGTCCCGACGCCGCCCTCCGCGCCGAGGTCGAGGCGCGCGTCAGGGCGGAGGCGCTCGCGTTCCTGGATGAGAGGATGCGCGCGCTCAGGTACGAGGAGTGACGCGCGAGGAGGCGGGAGGCGGGGCGGCGTTCCCGCTGGGGACGGGCCGCCCCGCCCGCCTGGCGAGAGTCACGATGTGCGAGCAGGGGACAGCAGGTCGATTGCGCAGTCCAACTGGAGATGGTGAACATGAACATCAACTGCATCGCGGCGCAGCCGCCGGTCGCGGCCTGGCTCGTCGGCGTCATGGTCGACCCCGACGTGAGGGGTACGAGCAAGCGTGAGGCGATCTTCCGCGACCTCGCGGAGGCCCTCGTCCCGCCTCCCGACTGGCGGGACTACCGCCCCATCGGCATGGGGTCGGGGCACGAGGCGCCGGACTTCGGCGCGGCGGACTTCACCGCGCGCCGGCGCCTTGATGCCGCGGAGAAGCACGTCGTCATGCTCGACGGTCACGCGCTCTGGTCGGGACCGTACTGCAGCCGGAGGGAAGCGGAGAGCCATGTCTCGCGCTACGCGCTCGTCGGCCTGCTCGTCGGGATCGTGGCGACCGAGGTTCCCCCGCCGGAGCGTCCCGCCTCCATGGGACACGCGGACCTGTTCTGCCGGCTGCACGAGGGGTGGGTGGCATCCGAGAGGGAGACGGCCAAGTTCGCGCTCGGGCAGTACGCCGATTCCTACTTCGGCATGTGCCCCCTTTGCTTCAAGGAGGGCGTCGGCCTCAACGTCGGCAGGGAGCACTGGCTCGTCTGTGATGAACACAGAGTGAAGTGGTTCGTCGGCTCGAACCTCTTCTCGGGCTGGCGCGACGAATCGGAGGATACGCACAGGGAGAATGCGGAAACGCTGCGGGACCATCGCGAGGTCGAGCCCCGCCATTACAAGCCCCGCATCGCGGCGATCGTGGCAGAGAGGCAGAGGGAGATTGACGAGGCGCGTGCCGCCCGTGCTCTCGGCACCTCCGGTGGGGCGAAGCAGTCGTTGTAGCGGCCGAGGCGAGTTGCGCGCTGGCGGGGGGACGGCGCGGGGTGGCCCGTGGCCGCTGGACCGGCGCTGTGGTCGCAGTACATGCATGTAGGCGCATGTTCTCGGAGGAAGAAGCGTGAGAGTATGTCCTGAGTGCGGATCGCCCTTCCAGCCGACGCGGCCTTGGATGGCGTACTGCACCAGTCGGTGTCGTGATCGGTGGAACAACGCCCGTCGCAAGTCGGCGAAGACGGCGACCGTCACCGCTGCCACCTCCTACGGGCTCCCTCCACCGCCGAGCGCGTCCCCCGTCCCGCCTGCGGCGATGCCGGAGACGGCCGCGAAGCCGGTGTCCCCGACTGCGGGCGGCCCTGTCGGGGCGGGCGAGGCGGGCGTCCAGCGCCCTGGAGGGAGCGTGCGAGGTCGGCCACCTGGGGGGCATACCGTGCCCCTCGTCTGACCGCGAGTTCCATGTGCGGCCTCGGCGGGTCGGTCCGCGGCGGTGGCGCCCCCCTCCGATGGAGGGCTGGGGCTGGCGTGGATCCGATCCGCCAGTCAGTCGGCGAACTCGCTGAACGCGCTATCCAGGCGCAGCCGGCGAGAAGCCGGACATGTCGAAGCTGATGAGGGGCAACAGCGCCGCCATCTGCGGGGTCATCGCGATCGCTGGCCCATACGTGCGCCCCGCCATCGCCGCAGGCGCGGTCGCCGGCATGTGGTCGGCCGAGGGTGCGGCGACCATCCTCATCCATGCGTCCCTCGCCGCGACGCAGTCGGGGCAGCGCGAGATCGGCGTCTGGCACCGGAACGGGCAGATCAGCTTCGTCACCCGCGCGCGCATCGCGCAGATCGGATGGTTCGGCGTCGGCGGCTTGCGCGATAGCTTCCCGAGGGTCGGCACGAGGTGGAAGACGACCTCGTCGGGCACCCTCGCCCATCGCAGGCGAACGAGATGCTCCGAGACGCACCGCCCCGTCCGCCGGCGCCACCACCTCAAGTAGCCGGCCATCCGATGGTTCCTGCGCCGACGGGACTCCGCCGAGAGGACGCGCCGTCGGTCAGAGTGGGCGGTGCGGTAGGCGCGGCTGTACGCGCGGTCACGCGCCCTGCGGGACTCCTTCGACCTCTTGCGCGGCGGGCCAGACTTGAAGCGCAGGTCGTGTTCCACGGCGTCTGCGGCGATGCCGGCGGCGGTGGCCATGTGATCCTCCTGTCAAGGATGCTACCGAACTGCGCGAGGTCAACGCAATGGTGAGCGGGACGGTCGTCGGGGACCCGGGACGAGAAAGCGCGTGATCGCACTGTAGTCCTGCGCTACACTTCGCGTGCTCCGATTCGTAGTCGTGGGCTACTATTCGCATGGCAGATCAGCGGCGCGAGGCGGCGACCTACCTCTACCGCGACGGGGAGGGCGCGGCCCTGTTCGCCGTCGTCCGGTTCGAGCCAAAGGCCTTCGAGATCCGGGACTCGAAGGGAAGGATCCTTCCCGACATCCCCGTCCACGTCCTGTACCGGCTGCCCGAGGTCCTCGCCGCGCCCCCGACCGAGACGATCTACGTCGTGGAGGGGGAGAAGGACGCCGACAAGCTGCGGGAGGGCGGACTCGTCGCGACCACCAACCCGGGCGGCTGCCGTCACGGCTGGAGGCCGGAGTACACCGAGGCGCTGCGGGGACGGCACTGCGTCGTGCTGCCCGACGCCGACAAGCCGGGGCACAGGCACGCCGAGTCCGTCGTCGCCTCCCTGCGGGGAGCGGCGGCAAGCGTCGTGCGCGTGTACCTTCCCGGCAGGGGCGGGGCCGACGTGACCGACTGGCTCGACGGCGGGAGCCCGCGTTCCAGGTACGGAATTCGCGGCGCGGGGACGGTCGAGAAGCTGCGGGAGATGGTCGCCTCCGCGCGCTACCGCATGGCCGGCCTGACGGGGAGGCCACACTCGCGGGAGCAGGATCGGCTGATCTGGGAGTCCGCCCTCACGACCAACGAGAAGGCTGTCCTGCTCGCCATGTGGCAGCACTCGCGGCACGACGGCGGGGCGATGGAGGACGTCTGCGTCACGCCGATCACGCGGCTCGCGACCCTCTGCGGGCTGCACCGAATCACCGCGCAGAACGTCGTATCGGGCCTCCGCAGGACGGGCCTGCTTCGGCAGAAGGGCCGGAGGCACGCTATCCTCTGGGATCTGCTGGCGTCCATTCCGCGCTGCGTCCATGTCCCGCTGCCCCCGGAGGAGGTGGGGCCCGCGCGGCGATCGTAGGGTCGGCCCGTTCAGCCGCCTCGTCGGCGCGATCGACAGGCTCGCTTCGGGCCCCGCGCAGCGACGACGCGTCCAGATACGAGATCAGGCCGGATCGACGTCCGTGCGCTATCCAGCGATCATGGGGGCCTCGATCAGCGTTGTTCCGAACGGCGAGTTGTTTTCGGACGATTTGGATACCGGAAGTTATGGCGGCCTGCGTACACCAGGTAATGGTGGTAGCGATTCGAGCCCGCGATGTCGGCTGCGTCAGGGCCGCCCGCGCGCGGCGGTAGGCGCGGCCACATTCTTGCGTCGAGGGAAGACCGCGTGTAGAGTCGCCGCGGGCTGCGGCCTCCTCCTCCGCACATAGACTCTGGTAACCTCATGACCCCATGACCACAGCGAAGGGCGGGAAAGCCTCGGCGGCGAAACACGTGGCAGGGATCGGGAGCGCCGTGACCGACGGGGCGAAGGGCGAAATTCCGTGAACCTGCCGAGGGCGCAACGGTTACCGGGACCAGCGATGAACGACCAACTCAACGAGCGCCTGCAGCAGGTTCTCCGTCACTTCGACGCCGAGAGCGGCCCCCTCGACGAGACCGAGGTCGGTTGCGCCGTCAAGGCGCTGGTTCCTGACGGCGAAACCGCCCCAGCCGAGGTCCGCGCGGAGGTGTGGGGGATGAGCCTCGCGCCGGGCGTCTCGGACGGCCTCGGCTGGGGCACCTACTACGGCCCGAAGTTCCGTGGCACTCGGGATGACGGAACGCAGGTGTGCGTACCCGACATCGAGTGGATCACCCCGGACATCCTCGCCGTATGGGAGCAGCGCGCCGAGGCCGCGAGGCATGCTGTCCTTCGGGGTCGTTACGCCGATCTTGCCTGGGACTTCTCCCGGCGCGTGCGCGGGAAGGGTGCCGGCGTGGCGTTCGCGCGCATCGCCATCGACTCCTACGTCGAGATCGCGGAGCGGGGCCTCTGCGAATGGGAGACGGTGATCATCCGCCACTACCTGCCGCGCGCCCTCGACCTCGCGAGGTCCATCCACGATCCGGATCGCGTCGCCCGAGTGCGGGACGCGGTCATCGCGTACGAGGACCGCGTCGCCGAGGACTCGAAGCCCGGCCTGTGGGGCTTCGGGTTCGATCTGCTCGTGGACGCGAAGGGGGTGACCCTCTCGCCGGAGCAGCACCAGAGGCTGCTCTCGGGCCTGGAGGCCCGACTGTCCAGAATGAGCGACCCGAACGACGAGACCCACTTCGATCCACGCGGGGCGAGCCTGGCCGCTCGGCCGCTCGCCGCGTACTATCGCCGGCACGGGGAGAAGGAGGAGACGCTCCGCGTCCTGCGCTCGTGGGTGCGGGCGTACCGCGTCCGAGCTGAGGGGGAGGCGGGGCTGGCCGGCTCCGCCCACCTGCAGGAGGTGTACGAAGCCATGCACGAGTTCGGGTTCTCCGACGAGGCGCGAACCCTTGAGGCTGCAATGGGCGGGGCGCAGGAACGCGCGCTCGGCGAGATGAAGAGGATCGAGCACCGCATGCAGTTCCCGCGCGAGCAGTTTGAAGGGCATGTCGAGGACATGACCCGCGGCTGCATCGACGATGTTCTCGGTCGGATCGCAGTCAACTACATCTCCAAGAGGAAGGACTTGGACGAGTACATCCAGGCGTGCTTGAAGGCGGCCCCGCTCACATCGCTCATCACGAAGACGATCGTGGATCACGAGGGCCGTCCGGGGGCGGAGATCCGGGGCGTCGGAGAGGACGTGGAGGGACGTCTGGTCGACGCCTCGACCTTCCACTTCCAGTACTTCGGGCCGTTCCTCCGTGCGGTTCTTGCGAAGGCTCGGGAGAAGCTGAGTCCGAGCGCCGCGGACATCGTGAACTTCCTGGCACAGTCGCCCCTCGTTGAAGAGGACGATCGCCTCCTCCTACTTTCCGGGCTCGAGAGATACCTCGCCGACGACTTCGTCGGCGCGATCCATGTGCTCATCCCCCGGATCGAGACCCTCGCACGACGGATCCAGGCGATCAGCGGGGGTCCGCAGTTCCGGCCCAGAACCGGGGGCGGCCTAAACGTGCCCCTCCTGGACGGCATCCTGCGGGGCGAGCACTTCGTGGATGCGGTCGGCGAGGACATCGCCCGCCACCTCCGCGTGCTCCTGACTGACGCCCGCGGCTGGAACCTGCGCAATGGGGTGTGCCACGGTTTGATGCCCGCCAGCGAGTTCACGAAGGCGCGTGCGGACTGGATCTTGCACGCCCTGCTACTGCTGTCGTCCCTGCGCCCAGGCGAAGACGCGTCGGAGCCGGAGGCGCCGGCCGGTCCCGATCCGGCGTGACCGCCCCGCTTATCCGGGTCGGTGCGGCACGCGGAGGTCACGCATGGGCACCGCACTATCCAATCCTTCCCCATGCGCTGCCGCGTGACGTAGGATTCCTCTGCGTCACCGGAAGAGGGAACCTGTTCACGGATTCCCGGTCGGTCGGCTCCCTGCATGCGCAGTCGGGCACGCCGAGCGCCAGACTCTGCGCCAGACGCCATCCGTCATGTGGAGGCGGCGCATGGAGGGCGTGTCCGGTGGACGGAGGTGACGGCGACGGCCAGAATCGAGGTCGGGCCGGATCGCCTGGCGGGCGTTGCGCCACGATCATGGGGGCTCGATCAGGGTGTTTTCTAACAGCGAATGCGCCAGCAATAATCATGATACGGAAGATAATGCCGTAGCATAAGTTATGGCGATTGCATCTCCCGACCGCAATCGGGGTTGCATCCGTGTCGATCGCGCGCGGAGCGGTGTGAGCGGCCTCAGCAGATTCCCGCCGGTGACCTCGTCCCGTCGCGCCCACCGCAGCGGCGCGTCGACCGCACCGCTCTCCTCGGGAGAACTTCGACGCGACCCGCCCGCCCGTCGTGTGCATGTAGCCCCCCTGGATGGAACGACGGCTCGTCGGACGGGGGGTCGGCAGCCTCGTGACGATCAGGAGGTCGATGGGCGCTCTCCAGCAGGCACCGAGGATCACTGCTGCGAACCCGTCGGCGGCGCGGGGTCACTCCCCCCGATGCGCCAGCTCCTCCACGTCGCGGGCGATCTGCGCGAGGTCGGCGGGCTTCGCGTAGACCCGCGCGGCTCCGAGGCCGAGCGCCTGCAGCCGCTGCTCCTGCGTCCACGAGCCCGAGACGACGATCACGGGGATCCGGCGCGCCGCGGAGCCGACGTGGGCCAGGAGGGCGAGCCCGTCCATGCGGGGCATCTGCAGGTCGGTGACGAGCACGTCGACCCGTTCGCGGTCGAGAAGCTCGCGCGCCGCGACCCCGTCCGTCGCCGCCTGGACTTGGTGGCCGAACGCGACGAGGGCCCCGACGACCAACTCCAGAACGGCCATGTCGTCGTCGACGACCAGCACCTTGGCCACGCTCCGGCTCCAAACAAGAAGGGCCGCAGACGCTCAGCGTGGCCGAAACGCCCTTGGCCCTTCCAGTCCGAGCCTGAGGGAGTTACCCCCAGGAGTGCTGGCACCTGGAGGCCACGCTGCCGAGGCGCAGGTCGCGTCGCAGGCCCGATCGCGGGTAAGGCCCCCGCCAGCCCCTTGCGTGGCAGGGACCGCTTTGCGTCCGACGCCTCGTTGTCTGCTTGAAGAGGAGTTCGTCCTACTCGATAGGGATCTCCTACGGGGTCACGCGCGCACGATAGCGGGCGAGGCGGCGGAGGGCAAGGGTAAGCGGCCCTGCCTCCGACGCGAGCGTGGATGCCGACGCGCACGGCTGGTACATTGACCCCGCGATGGGAGGGGAGGTTCGCGAAGCGATCATGGACGCGCAGCACCCCGTGAAGCGACTCACCGCGGCAGACAGGCTCCTGGCGACCAGGCCGATCGCGGACCTGCTCGCCGTCGACTGGACGCAGACTGACCGCGTCGTCGGCACGATCCTCGGAGTCTCCAGCTCGGACGCCTGGCGACTCCGCCACCGGCTCCAGGAGCAGGGTCACCGGATTCCGGTCGGACAGGGGAGACCCAGCCCCACGACGACGCCGATCCCGCCGAAGCCCGCGACACACCCCCCGTGGCGTTGCCCCGCATGCACGTTCAAGTCCCGCGCGCCCGAGGGTCTGGCCGATCACGTCTCGGTCGCGCACCTCACCACCGGCGATGCGGACGAGATCAACGGGGCTTGGCGTTGTCCGGCCCCCGAGTGCGGGTCGCGCGCCCCGCTCCAGACCGCCATGGAGTTCCTGGCGCATCTCGATCAGCACATGTTGGGGCGGGTGAAGGTCGAGCCTCTGCCGCGAATACCCGCGCCGTCCGCGCCGGCGAGGGAGCCGAAGGCCCCGCGGAAGCCGCCGAGCCCTCCGGAGGAGCCGCCCGCCGAGGACGAGAGCGGGCCCACTCAACCGACCGCCTGGCGTTGTCCGGCTTGCCCCTACTTGGCCGCGACCGCGGACGGCCTCGCCGGTCATGTGCGGCTCGTCCACGTCATGCTGACCGCCGAGGACAAAGCGCCCGCCTCGTGGGCCTGCCCGATGGGGGGGTGCGGCCCCGAGCGGTTCGGGGGCGCGGCGGATCTCGCGCTGCACCTCGAAGCCCACGCGATCCTGGAGCCCGCCGTCGCGCCGAAGAGGCGGGGGCGGCCGAGGGATCCGGTGCTGCCCTGCAGCGTCAGCGGGTGCGACGCCCCCGTCGTCGGGCGCGGGCTCTGCCGCAGGCACTACGACAAGGACAGGAAGAGGCGGCGGAGCGAGGGGCAGGGGGGCACGGCGTGAGGGTCTGGTTCCCGCCGTGGCGACCTGGGCGCCGGTCGGGATGGGGCCTCGCCTTGCCGACGGACCCGCCGAGTGCACTCGCCGGACGACGGCAGATTCTGCCGCACACGATGGTCTTGAAAAAGCGGCGTCGAGGCGGATCATGACAACTGGCGCCCCCGTTCGGGGCTTCCGAGGGTAGGGAACATTTTCCCTACCCTTCACCGCCGTCCCCCATGCGGAGGGTCAGGACAGTTTTCCTGACCCTCAACTGGCGGGCTGCCAACCTGCCCTCGGCCGCCCGCGGGACGGGCTCCCACCACGAAGCTGGTAGCCCCCAGCCGTGCCCATGACGGGGATCGCGGCCTGGGTGCGATAAACGGCGTTTTGCCACCCATCGGCGGGATCGAAGGGGCGGACACGTTATGTCTACTTCCCGCTTATGTCTACTTCCTCCAGAGGGTGGACATCGTGGGATCTGCTTCGCGAACCGCAAACGCGCGATGCAGAGGGCCGAACATTATGTCTACTGCACACCCCCTTTAGCCGCCATGACGCAGT
>ORJL010531320.1_pt1 | contig 10790 bp, 13 predicted proteins | sample 1779941 | NCBI WGS metagenome assembly ORJL01 (sample SAMEA104232317, study PRJEB22302) | groundwater metagenome | biome: forest; feature: aquifer; material: groundwater | place: USA | collected 2011-08-07 | depth 5.8 m | reverse complement strand
TCGTACGTGATGGTCACGTTGCTGGTGGTCTTGTTCTGTCCGGTGGAGATTTCCGGAGTAGATGCCGCCTTCGAGTCCATCGCACTCGCACCCATGCCGTAATACACGGGGCCGGGAGTGTTGTTGCTCTCGCTGAATGAGACGATGCGCACCAAAGAGACGCCGAGTGATTTGGCGAGCGCGTTCGCCTTTGTTTTTGCGTCGGCGATGGCTTTGTCGCGCGCTTCATTCTCTACGCCCGTCTCGTCTTCCACCGTGAAGGAAAGTCCGCTTACTTCGGTCGCACCTTTACCACCGACTCCCGCGAGCAGGTCGCCCGCTTTGGCGGTATCGCGCACCTTCACTTCCGTGCTCTGGCGCACCTCATACCCTTTGAGCACCTGCCGGCCGGGCGGGCAGTACACCGTCGCGCCGGATGAGGAGGAGGGACAGGAGGCATTCTGATATTCGTACTGCGGATACACGCTGTAGCCGGTTGTTTTGATGTCCTTTTCGTCCACCCCGGCGCCCTTCAGATATGCAGTAACTGCGTTTATCTTAGCCGCCGCATCAGCTTGCGCGGCCGCGACCGTCGACTTATCCGAGACGACCGAGAACGTGAAATTGCCCATGTCGGGAACCGCGAACGCTTCGCCCTGCCCGGAGACGCTGATGGTATTGGCCGGAGGAATGCCGGCGCCGATGTAGCGCAAATTCATGATGCCTCCCGCCGCTTGCGCGACCAAAAAGACACCGAGTACGACGACAACCCAGCGCACCTGCTTGATAAGCTTTTGCCCTTCTGTTCCTTCAAACATAAAAAAATAATTATGAGTAATGGCTTTTCACGCCAACTTCATTGACGGCTCTGCACCAGTTTTATTACCAACATAATTCGCTCGTATGGGAGGGCGCCGGAGAACGGCACCGGGTCGCCTTTTTTGCCCACGACGACGGAAAACGGCGTGCCTTGCGCTCCGTTGGTAACTGCTTCCGCCAAATCAACATCGATGCGGTCGGTGTACGTTTTTTTCGAGATGCAATTTGCAAATGCGGCCGGGTCGATGCCGAGCGACGCGGCGGTTTTTGCGTACAGAGCTGAACCGATGCCCCGCTGATCATTTAATACCGTGTCCGTAAATTTCCAGAATGCGTCGTTCCCCGCCAAACCGGCGACGCACTCGGCAGCCTCGGCGGCGGGGCGCGCTTCCGGGTGTATGGACTCAAGCGGCAGGTTGCGGAACACCCAGGCCACCGTGCCGTTCGATTCCGAAACAATTCGCTGAAGCGTCGGGTGGATGAGCTGGCAATAGGGGCACTGCAAGTCGGCGTATTCGACGATGACTATCGGCGCGTTTGGCGAGCCGATGATGTGGTCCTGCGAAGACGGCGGGCGGATAGAAACTTCCGCGCCGCCGCCTTCCGCGCCTGTTGAGGACTGGTTGCCGACAAAGAGTATCGCGCCGGAAATGAGCACCGCCCCCGCGATAATGGCCATGGGGAGCGAGAGCTGGGATTTTTCTTTCGCGTGATGGGGCGTTCCTTCCTGCGGCATGTTCACGTAGCGTAGCGCGAACGAACGCTTCAGGCAACAGAACAGACCTCGCGGCACTTAGAGCCTGCCCCAAAACAACTATCCGCTGCATCGCCGTAATGCTCTGCGCTTAGAATGACTGGCTGCAGTAATTTTAGCGCGATGTGAGGGTAGCAAATAGTTATCCTATAGGATAACTATTTGCTACCCATGTGACTGACCCGACGACTGTGTTGGGGACAGGTTCTACGGCCGTTTCTGGAGGCGCTCGACCTCTTCAAGAAGCCGCCGCAATCCTGCGTGCATCTCATCGAGCGTCATTTTTTGCTTGACCTTGCGCTCTTCCTCCGCCTGTTCTTCTTCGCTCATTTCCTCGACGTCTTCCTGCAGCTCCTCGACGTCCTCCTGGATTTCACCCACGTCTTCCTGGATTTCGCCGATGTCCTGCTCTACTTCCGAGAGGCTCTGCGTGGTGTAATTTACCGTCATCTGTATGAAGATGGAGAGATAAATCGCCTCAAGCGACACGATGGTGGTAAGAATGAGCAGCATCTGATCGAACGGGAGCGCGCCGAACCATACCGCCCCGAAGCTCGCGATGAACGCCAGTGTGTGGAGCACGATTGACTGCGGGGAACCGACCCAGCGCGTCACCGTGAGCGCGGTCCTCTTCAGGCGTCGGTGGTCGGGGTTGTTGTTCTCCGGCGCGGGGTTCATATCACCAAAAGAGAGTGCGAACGATATTGTTTAGAAACTAAGCGCGCTCGAATACGAAGACATAAGCGAGTTGACCGCGAACGGGAGGAAGAAGAGGGGTATGACAATGATGGCGACGGTCACAATTACCGTCCACAAAATATATTTGCGCGTCTTTTCGGCTGAACGATAGGCGGCGTCTACTTTCTGCTCTATCGCATCGAGGCGGTTCTTGAGTTCCGGGTCCATCCCGTTAGAAGTCTTTAGAAATCACTGATAATTGCTTGGCCGTGCTGAACGCAGGAAAACACTCGGGGGCAACCCGTATAAAATATCGCGGACTTCTAACGGGATCCATGAAAGCAGTATACGCCTGAAATCTTCTTGGGGTACTAATCATAATAACTTAATAAGCATTATTTCGGATAGCGACTACATGCAGAATCTCCAGACACAGCTCTAATTTATCCGCGACTTGCCAAAAACAGAGGCGGGAGCGGAGACGGTCGATTTGACTAGCTTGGAGATATTAACCCCCACCGTTATGATTTGATACACTCGAACGCAAGATACTTGGGTAAAAACATTTCTTTTTCGGGAACCTGAAGACTCTCCGCCAGCAAACAAATGAAAAATCCTTGTTCTTTCAAAACTTTGGAGATATGAGTCAGGCTAAAATGTGCTTCTTCAAAATGCATAGTGCTCCCCGCTTTTGTCAGCGCCTCCGAATGAAAAAGGGTTCCTTCCTTAAAGTAGCTTTCCGGGTGAAAGTCCACCGCCCTGTCATAGGAGTCTTGTTCTTTAGACAGGTAGAGCGGGTGTAAAATGGAGAATATAAACCTGCCATCTGCTTTAAGTACTTCTCTAGTAACTGAAAAGAGGGTGACGAGTTTTTCTACTTGTCCAAGACTTGGCACTACTAGGTTTGCAAACACTATGTCTTGGGATTCCGGCCCTGCCCCACCAGATGAAACATCTCCGACAGAGTAGCAAATATTTGGGTGAGTGTTTTTTTGTTTTGCTATTTCAATCTGGTGCGAAGAAAAGTCGGTTGCAATAACAGCAGCCCCCAGTTGGGCAAAGAGGGTGCTGTAGCGTCCGTCGCCGCACCCCAAATCTAAAATCTTTTTATTCCGGATATCGCCCAAAAGTTCAAGCAGGACAGGCCGTAAAGTCAGCTCTTCGGCAATAACCCCTTCCGAATAAATTTTAACTGCCTCTTTTGATCTAAATTCTTGCGCCACGGTGCATCTAACAACTGATAAAGGTGCTACTGATATCCTACTGGGGTGCCTAGAGAGAATTGAACTCTCGTCGCCGGTGCCACAGACCGGAGCTTTACCACTAAGCTATAGGCACCATGAGCTTATCTCGCTCTTTGGGGTAGCGATGGACAAGGTGATGGCAATTATGACAAAGATACACGAGGTTTTCAACAGAATTGTTTTTTCTATTTTTATCAACGTGATGAACCGCAATGACTCGGGTATCCTTCGTTTTACACAATCGGCAGGATTTTTTCACTCCACTACGAGCCAATACGCTACGATAAGAGAACTCTCCATCCTTGTAATTGGCATGATTGGCTCCGATGTAGAGTTTATTCCGCCACAACGTCTGACAACTCTTGCTGCAAAAATATTTTCCGCTTTTTGAACGTGCTACCATGCGCGGAGCCCGGTACATAGACTTCCCACATATATCACATGTCTTTATCGTGCCGATTTTCATCCCGGCATGATGGCATCGCTTTGAGCAATATATCGCAAAGCCATATGAAATATGCGATGGCTTTGCTTTGAATTTTTTCTTACACTGTTTGCATGTAACTTCTACCACCTTTCTATAATAGCACAAAAGGGTTGAGCGACGGATTCTGAATTTTCAGAATCCTGTGAAAAAATCTTTTACGGATGGAAGAAGAAGGCAATGTCCATAATGACATACGCCGCAAGCAGCTGGGCGCCCTCAAGCCAGTTGCTCTCACCATTGGTGACGATGAGGTTGCCGATGATCGAACCGTCGGCAGAGGCCTTCACCACTTCTATGAGACCGGCACGAAGAGCAAAGACGCCGATAATGAAAAAGCCCCCGAATAAATCGGGGACCGTGCTTACTTCTTTTTTCCGTTCTTTTCCTGCCGGAGCATCTTGCGGAAACGCCGCATGTTCTTCGCATGCTCCTTCTTATCCATGACCGGCAGCTTCAACTTCAGCGCGCGCAGTTTCTTGACGATGATCTGCGCGGCCATGGCCTGGGCGAACAACTTGTTATCCGACGGCAAGATGTGCCAGGGAGCGTCGGGCGTGCTCGTGTGGTTGATGGCGTCTTCATTGGTCTTGAGATACTGCGGCCAATATTTGCGCTCCGCAATGTCGTTTTCCGAGTACTTCCAGTTCTTCTCCGGCTTGCGGAGGCGCTTCTGGAGGCGCTTTTTCTGCACGCCCTTGGAGAGGTTCAGGAAGAACTTGATGACGACAAATCCTTCACGGTGCAGATACCGCTCAAAACTGCGGATGTCCTCGAAGCGGCTCTTCCAGATGTCCTTCGGACGGGCGCGCTTGGGAATGCGCTGCTTGTCGAGGAATTCCGGATGTACACGGACTACGACAACCTCCTCGTAGTAGGAGCGGTCGAATACCCCGATGTGCCCGCGCCTCGGCAGCACCTTCGAGCAGCGCCACAAAAAGTCGTGGTCGAGCTCTTCGGACGACGGAGCTTTAAAACCGTAGACATCGCAACCGTGCGCATTAACCTCGCTCATAAGGCACTTGATGGAGGAGCTCTTCCCCGCCGTATCCATGCCCTGGAATATCATGAGCACGCCGTGGGTGCGCGATGCGTACAGCAACTCCTGCAGGTCGCCGATTTCTTTGACAGCCTTATCGAGAACCGCCTGGGCTTCCTTCTCGCTCTTGAACGGCCCTTTCGATTTTGGGCTGTAGTCGCGGAGCTTAATCTTGCCTTTGCCGGTAACGGTAATTGGGTTTTTGGGCACGGGTCGCTCCCTGCTGAATGGTACGGGCCGTCGCAAGAATACAGAAATTATTAGATTTGTCAATACAGACCGATAAAATGGCTTTCGGAAAAGGAGAGGCTTTAGCCAAGAATATTTTTGCAGCGGTCACTTGTAAAAACAAAATCGCCCGACGCATGCGTCGGGGTCATTTGTTTGTAGTGCCCGGGAGAGGACTTGAACCTCCACGCCTTACGGCATGCGCACCTCAAGCGCACGTGGTTACCAATTACACCACCCGGGCAGATTTCTGTCAATAGTCGCCGCAAATAGGCCTAGAGACGTTCGCCGATTATACTCAGCATTTTCTTTATTTTCAATCGCTTGCGGGACAGGCACAAGACATTTTTGTTTGGATACATCTTCCTCAAGAGTTTTAGTGAGTCGGCTTTCGCATATTTGAGTTGTTTCAGTATGTGCCTTCCGTCACCGGTTATATGACCGCGTATTTTTAACCTTTTATATATCTCTTTTTGAAGCCAAAGAATATGCCGTTCGCTTGCAGAAACAAACGCCGTATAGAACATGAAACTGGACCTCCAACGCGGGTCCCAGTACGAATAGGTGCTGCCATCCCCATCAAATGAACCGCGAAGAAAATCAAAGAAATATTTCTGCGGAATATCGATTTCTCCTATGATTTTGCTTTTATTGGGCATCAAGCCAATGCCCAAAAGAAATTGATAGAACAACACATCTCCGAATTGAATCCGTAGTGCATATTTCCCTTTGTAGCCGGAAAAGGTTCGCCCTACAGATACGGTGATATCGAGAGCCTTCATAAAATTGAGAAGCATCTCTTTGTCTACTGAAACCAGCACGATATGCCGACCATTAGGCGAAAGGTTGCCATCACTCGCCAAAAGCCCTATAGCATAGGCGAAATTCGGCGACCACTTTATTTTAACTTTACCCTTCGGCTTTGGTCCTCTCTTCCCCATACAATTATATTATTTCACGTCTCAAGTATGTAGCAACTACCAATTGTTAATAATCAAAAAACCGGACAAGCCGGTTTTTCAGATTCTTATGCTTCAACTTTCGTTTCCGTCGAAGCCGCCTCAGCAGGAGCCTCGGGGACTTCAGCGGCGGCCGCTTCGCCCGGAGAGACGAAACGGACCTTGCGCATCTGGCGCTTGACCTCCCGAGAGGCCTTGCGGCGGATAAAGTAGAGCTTCGCGCGGCGCATCTTCGCGCGGCGCAGTATTTCAATGGAATCGATGGTGGGAGAGTAGAGCGGGAAGATTTTCTCCACGCCGACGCCGGAAGCAACCTTCCGGACCGTGAACATGGAGCCGGCTTCCGTGCCATGCTTGACCGCAAGCACCAGGCCTTCGAATGCCTGCTTGCGTACGTTTTTGGTCGTAACCTCTTTCTTGTTGGCCGCCTTGCCGGTCTTGAGCTCAACGATGTTCTGCCAGACGCGCACAGTATCGCCCGCACGGATGCCGAGCGCCGCGCGTTCTTTCATATTGACCGGGGTTGTAACCACCGAGCTTTTCATGCCGAGCTACTTTAGCACAGGACTATGCAGCTCGCAATTCTGCTTCAGCCGCAACAAAATCCGGCGGCAGTGGCGCCTCAAACCGCATCGGTTTCTCCGACACTGGGTGTTTTATAGAAAGTGCGAGTGCGTGGAGCGCGAGGCGGTTGAACCCGAGGATGGGCGGGCGCGACGGGGCGTAGAGCGGGTCGCACACGACCGGGTGCTGGATAGCCGCCAGATGCACACGTAGCTGGTGCGTGCGGCCGGTCTTCGGAAACAACTCCACGTACGACGCGGCGAGGGTGTGCGAAAGCGTTTTGAATGCGGTCTGCGCTTCCCGGAGGCGTCCGTAGGGGGTGCGGGCGGAGCGGGGCCCGGCGCCGCCGCGAGCGCTGCCTATCGGCTTGTCTATGACACCGCGCTCTTCCTTGAGATTGCCGTAGATGAATGCGCGGTAGGTCTTCTGCACTTCCCTGCTTCCAAACTGCGCCTTGAGGTGCTCGAGTGCCGCCTCGGTGCGGACAACGACCATGACGCCGGAGGTTTCCCGGTCAAGACGATGCGGAAAATATATCGCGCCGAATTTTTTCTGGAGCCACGCGTCGAGCGCCGGGTAATCGTGCTTGCCGTCCGGATACACAATCATCCCCGACGGCTTATTCACCGCAATGAGAGAATCATCTTGAAAAAGGATTTCGGGTTCCATGTGTGCACCCTGCAGGACTCGAACCTGCGGCATCTTCAGTGTAAATGAAGCGCTCTACCAACTGAGCTAAGGGTGCGTGGTGCTGACAGTAGCAAATTTCGCGATAAAAATCTCGTAATGCGAGTTCAATCGCTCTTTGGCCCCAAACAGCTCCACTGCTCCTGCCAAATTATTTTGAGCGTACGGGCAAGGCCAGGGTCTTCTATAAGTACGCCGAAGGGAAAATCTTTGCGCAAACTGAAAAGCGCAACCTTGTCGCCGAATATTTCTATGTCGGTTCCGAATTCTTCGGCCGGTAACAGGCGCGACTCGCGTGAATATTCGACGTTTTTCTCCGCGACAAACTCCCGAGCGAATGGCGTGTCCCGCGTTATAGCGCGCAGAGGTATTTTTTTTGCTGCGCGCTCGGTCGGATATGTCTTCGTCCATTGCGGCGGCATGATGTCGAACATGCGGTCGAGGTCTTCCCATGCATAGATAGTTTGCTTGTCTTCGAGCATCTGTCCATAAATCTCTTTCATCCCGTCGATGCTCTCGTGATACGTTACTTTCGGTTTGTGGCGGGCGCGATTGTCGATGGCGAGAAGTTGCGGCACCAGACGTTCAAGCGACACCATGCGCGAACGTTCAAGCTGGAGAAGATGCGAGGGTTTAGCCGCGGAGTATACGTGCCGCTTCCCCTTTTTGGTCTCAATGAGCAACTGCCGCCCTTTGAGTCGGTCGAGGAAGTTATAGATGCTGGTACGTTTTACTCCGGACTTGCGCGAAATCTCCTGCAAATTGGCCTGCCCGAGCTCAAGCGCGGCAAGATATACCGCAAGCTCTTCTTCGGTTAATCCAAGGGTTTTTAGCAGTTCTGCCTCGCTATTTTCTAAAATTGACTTAAATTTAGACATATTTATGTATTTCTAAATATGTTGTATTATAAGCACATATAGTGTTTTAGGTCAAGCTTACCTGTTAGATTGACTGACTTTCTAAACATTTTATAAAATTTCGTCAATACTGTTCTTAGAACTGAACCTTGACTCAAAAGGAGGCCTCTATGCCTGCCGTTGCAATACTGTTCTACGTCGGCTTCGTGTTCTGGATGGACCCTTTGATCGGTTACGAGGTAATCCGGACCTCAAACTGGTCCTACTGGCATGACATTGTAATGGTCTTAGGCTTAATGGTGTGGTTTACGAACTAAAAGGAAAGACCGACACCGTTCAAACACCTCTCAACCAAATGGAGAAATTGCATGGATGCCTGGGTACATTTTGCTATCGTTGCCTTACTTAGCCTCGCAGGCTTTTCAGGGGCAATGGTAAAAGACTACAGCGTCGGAGCAAGAATTGTCTGGTTGGTTGTGGGTATCATATTCTTGATATTCACAGTCATGTACTGGAGGAATTGGCCATGAATTTGGAAGCTCAACACCTTCTGAACAAATTTCTGAAGGAGGAGGCAATGGCAATCGACCTCCTTCATGGGGGCGAACGCCTTAGGGAAATTGGCGAAGACCTTGTACGCGCGAACTACAAATTGTGCGGACGAGTCTTGCGGCCAAAACCGTTCGCAACTCTTAGAAAAACCGGTGTGCCGGCGTGGGCACATCGCCAGTGCTATGAGTACAACGACGGCGACAACAGCAGCTTCCGTACGAACCTGCTCGAACATGGGCGCATCAAGCTCGCCCTATTCAACGGGCACCTCGGCTTTGCAGGCGTTGAGCTCGCCGTAATTACCGCTTGGGACTCGGAAACGGACGAGCCCGTCATCCCGCCGGAGTTCGGTATAGAGAAAGCAATCGTCTATCGGAAGTGCCGACTCTACCCTGCCGGTAAGGTTGACGTCACAAACATCTGGGCAGAAAAAATGGAGTGGGCTGGCCCTTTCTTGATTGAAAAAGCTGTTGAAATCATCGACAAGGACAGGACCAAGGCATGGGACGCTCACGAGTGGTACAGAGAAAAGAATCCTTTGTTCTTGAAGCTCGCGCTTGAAGGCTCTGTGGCGTACAAAGATCTCGAAGAGCATCCCGCTCGGAAAATTCAAGTGCTCTTTACGGACTAGATGTAACTGAAAGCGGTCGCGCCATGTGCGGCCGCTTTTCCTTTTTATATTCTCCCATTAGAGACCTGAATTAGTATCTGGCGATATTTTTAGCTTTTCTTAACTTTGTGCCCCCGGGAGGAATCTACCAAGAGCTCGTTTTGCTTCCGTCGAAGCAAAACTCCTCTCGGTCCTGCTCGCGCGACCTTCTCTGCTGAGAAGGTGCCCGCGCTCGCCTTCGATTCCTCGCAGGGCCTACAAAACAATAGTCGTAAAATGCTTTCACATTCCACTCCTTTGTTTTGGTGCCCCTGCGAGGAATCGAACCTCGAATAGCGGCTTAGAAGTCCGCAGTTATATCCATTTAACTACAGGGGCGGAAACAATCTATAACGTATAACTAATAATCAATAATGTACACGCGGGCGGTTTTGTCATTAGTCATCAGTTATAGGTTGTAGGTTACTTCGCCGGGTCCGTAGCGGACGGCGGGGCGGAGAGGAGCCGTGCGCGTTCCGCATCTATGGCTCGGTAATGTGCGAGCGTGTCTTCAAGCTTCTGCACGTTGAATCCCGCGGTCTGCAGCGTAGAACTCCCGGTCTCGTCGGCGGAGACCTCCCATAGATACAGCCCTGCGGCGGCGGCGGCCGAGAGCATGAGGAGCGTCGCCGCACCGAGCATGAGGAGTGCCCAGTCGCGGACGGGGTGCGCCAACGGCTGCCGGCAGACGGGTGGCGCGGCCTTGTGGGAGCGCGATTTCAACAGGTCGAGCAGGGGTTGCAGCAGGTGGGGTGTCATGGTGTATCGAAGGAAAGCACGGAAAGCGAAAGGGAGCCGTTCCAATTGTTCCCGGTATCGTACTGGAGAGAAAGCGAGCCGACGGACAGCGCTGTCGGCATGGTCTCGATGAGGCGCACGAACTGCAGACCTTGCGCGTAGGTACCGGAGAATTGCACTGAAAGGGTGAGCGAGCCGGGCGCATCGCCCGCGGAAGCTGCGGCCCCGACGGAAGAAACGCTGGCGGTGACGCGCGCCGTTTTCCCGAGCGCCTCTACCGATGAGATGAACGGGGCGTTGCCCCCGGCGGGTATCGCCAGCGCCATAAGCGCGGCACGCTCGTTTTTGGTGGTTGCGCCCTGAATCGCTGCGCGGCGTAGCCCTTCGCTTTGTGCCGATTGCAACGCAACGGATGCTTCCGCATCGCTCGCAGTGACGCGGGCGGAATATACCATCCAAACGACCGTAGAGAGAGCACCGAACATCACGAGGCACACGGCACCGGAGAGAAGCGCGCGGGAGAGAGTGGCGGGCGATGGAGCGTCTTGCATCATGGTTT
>ORJL010276249.1_pt1 | contig 10790 bp, 10 predicted proteins | sample 1779941 | NCBI WGS metagenome assembly ORJL01 (sample SAMEA104232317, study PRJEB22302) | groundwater metagenome | biome: forest; feature: aquifer; material: groundwater | place: USA | collected 2011-08-07 | depth 5.8 m | reverse complement strand
GTTCCCCTCCGACGACTTCGCCCGTGACAGGCGAGTACAGCTCCGAGACGGCCTTCACCGACTCGATCGTGCCGAACGACTGCCCCTGTTTCAGTTTCGCGCCGACCTCAGGAAGCTCGACGTACACGACGTCGCCGAGCTGCTGCTGGGCGTAGTCGGTGATGCCGACCTTGCCGCGATCGCCGGCAAGCTCGATCCACTCGTGGTCTTTCGTGTATTTGTAGCCAGCCGGATAAGAAGCCATATCGCTCCTGACTCTACTTCTGCCGCTTGTAGAACGGCATCGGGATGACGCGCGCGCAGGTGCGCCGCCCGCGGATGTCCACGTCGAATTCGGTATCGGGCGCGGTGTGCTCCACCGGCAGGTAGCCCATGCCGATGGACTTCTTCAGATACGGCGTCTGAGTGCCGCTGGTCACGACGCCGACTTTCTGGTTTCCGATGTACGCGTCGTATCCGTGGCGCGCGATGCCGCGGTCCACCATCTCGAAGCCGACGATCTTGCGCTTGACGCCGGCGGCTTTCTGCGCGCGCAGCGCCGCGGCGCCGACAAAGTCGTCCTTCTTCCAGCCGACGATCCAGCCCAGGTCGGCTTCGAGCGCGGTGATCGTCCGGTCCATGTCGTTGCCGTAGAGGCGCATCGACGCCTCGAGGCGGAGCGTGTCACGCGCGCCGAGACCGCACGGGATCACGTTGGCCTGTTTGCCCGCCTCGAGCAGGGCGAGCCACACCGCATCGGCCGACGGCGGCGGCACGAAGACCTCGAAGCCGTCCTCACCGGTGTAGCCGGTGCGCGACACGGTGGCGCGAACGCCGGCCACTTCTCCGTGCCCGAACCAGTAATACTTCATGCCCACGAGGTCAACGTCGGTGAGCTTTTGCAGCACGCTCTGCGACGCCGGTCCCTGGATGGAGATCAGCGCGTAGCGCGAGCTGGCGTCCACGGCCACGGCGTCGCCGGCCGGCTTAATGTGCTCGGCAATCCAGGCGTAGTCGCCGGCGATGTCGCCGGCGTTGACCACGAGGAGGAAGTGCGAGGGGCCCTGCCGGTACGCGAGCAGGTCGTCCACGAACGTCCCCTCGGGAGTGAGCAGACCAGAATATTGCGTCTGGCCGACGGCGAGCTTAGCGGCGTCGTTGGAGGAGATGAGTTGAACGGCGGCGAGGGCGTCCTTGCCGGCGATTTCAATCTCTCCCATATGGCTGACGTCGAAGAGGCCGGCGCGCTCGCGCACCGCCATGTGTTCGGCGACGATGCCGGAGTATTCGACGGGCATGTCCCAGCCGCCGAAGGGCACCATTTTGGCGCCGGAGGCGCGGTGACGGGCGTTGAGCGGGGTCTTCTTAAGCGGGCCGGTAGTGGTCTGTTCCATTGGGGAAATTCGGATGACGCAAACGCGCAATGGTACTGTGCGGGTTCGCGCGTGGTCAAGCCGCTCTACGCGGACACGCCCGTCTTCACGCCTTCCTCCTCGAGGCCTGCGGCGTCGGCGCACGCAAGTTCGCTGCCGATGGGAAACCGCAGGTAAGCCTGAAGGGTGTGATAGCTGATGCCGAGAATCCGGCCGGCCTGCCGTTTGTTGCCGTGGCAGCGCGCCACGACCAGCTGGGCGTAGCGACTGCCCCACGCCCGCATGCTGTCGTCGCGCGCGAGAGATGGGAGGACCGCCGTCGTGTAGTCGCCGCGCACCGCCGCAGGCAAATCGTCCAGCTCGATCACGTCGGATTCAGCCAGGGCAATGGCGCGCTCGATGAGTCTTTCCAATTCCCGAACGTTGCCGGGCCAGTCGTAGGCCGTCAACGCATCGGCAGCCGCGGATGAGAGCCTCAAGGGGCGCAAATGGCGATGCCGCTCCAGAAGGTACTCCGCGAGCCCCCGCACGTCGTCTCGCCGCTCGCGCAAGGCTGGCACGCGAATATCGACACCGCTCAGTCGATAGAACAGGTCCAGACGGAAGAGGCGCTGCTCTACGAGCACGGCCAGACTGCGGTTCGTCGCCGCGATGATCCGGATGTCGACCTTGTGGCTCCCGTTCGAGCCGACCCGTTCGACGGCCAAATCCTGGATCGCACGGAGCAGTTTCGCCTGCGCCGACCGCGACAGGTCGCCGACTTCATCGAGAAACAGCGTGCCGCCGTCGGCCTGCTCGAACTTTCCGCGCCGGCCTCGGACGCCGGTGGCCGTGCGATCTTCGATTCCGAAGAGCTCGGCCTCAAGCAACGTCTCGACCAGCGCGGCGCAATTGACGGCGACGAAGGGGCCATTTCGACGGCGGCTCAATTCGTGAATCTGGTGGGCAACCAACTCCTTCCCCACGCCGCTCTCGCCTTCGATCAGGATCGTGAAGTCGGTCATCGCGACGCGCTCGATTGTGGAACGCAGGCCGTGCATGACCCGCGCGGATCCGATGAGCGGCGCCGCGCCGTCACGCTTCGGCTGACCCGCGGGCACAAGCCCGGCGCGAACGAGCTGGGTGCGGCTCCTCTCGATCTCCAGGATCAGAGCGCCAATCTGCGCGGCGAGACCGAGCAGCTGAAAGTCCCATTCGCCTATGCGACAGCCGGGATCGAAGGTCGCTTCCAGGACGCCTTGAGTCGTCGGATCGCTGCCTCGAACTTCGAGCGCAATCGATTCAATCCCCGGCGAGCGATCGGCGGCCGTTGTCCAGCGGCTGCCAGCGTCGCGAAGTCGCACCGATCGAACCGGCACCACTCGTCGCAGCGTTTCTTCGAATGCGCCGCGCATCAGCGCCACGTCCGTCGTGCGATCGAGCAGGCGCGTAACCGTAGTCAGGAGTTCGGCGAGGGCCTGTCGCCGGTCGCGCTGGCGCGGCGTATGCGCGACGGGCGCAGCTGAAGGAACGAGCGCGGTCATAGTTGCTGGCCTCCTCGGCGTGGCGAGCCGAGAACCAAACCGAGTGCCACTATTTGGGATGCGGAAACTCCTGGCCATTCGTCGATTGAATGGGTTTGGGGAGGACGTCACACCACCTGCGGGGTAGCATCTGCCCGGAACCCGTGCGCCGGGCGCTGTCCCGAGCCGGGAACCCGATACCCGCCAGAGCCTTCGTCGGAGAACCAGGACAGCTGGCGATCGAATCCAATGGCGCCGCGATAACACACCGAGGAGGGCCACAGGCCCGCGACGGCGCACCGTAAGACTCGCCCGCGGACGGTGGTTCGACGTGTGGTCGTCTCCATGTGCAGCTCCACCGAGCTGCCAGGCAACAGTCGGTGCTCGGTCTCGATCAGCACGCCGCCGGCCGACACGTCAACGATCGACGCGTCGTGTCCTGGGCGCACACGGGCGGCGACGATGCCGTGGTCCTGTGGACGGCAGCGCCGTAACGTTTGACGCCGTTCGCCATCGCGCTCGCTCACAACGGCCTCCATCGCCGGCTCGTCAACTCGAATTTCAACGCGCGGATTTTTCCCGTCTCGCCAAATGCTCTGATCACGAACTGCGATCCATTTCGGCCGCGGACGTAGATGCTTCCGGAAGACGAACTGCCGAGCGCGGAGAAGGACAACAGGTTGCTCGAACCCAGCTTCAGCGCATCGCCGTCGGTCGGCGATCCGCCGTCCACTGGGGGCAACCCGACGGGAACGGCGAATGCGACTCCAGGGAAGTTGTCGGACAGACGCTCCGATCGTGCGAGCGGGATATCGGTGCCGCGCTGAATGTCGCGCGTTCGAACTCCATCGTTGTTGCCATCGAGATACACCGCGTAGGTGTAGCCGCCTGGATCCTCGACGAACTGAACCGCCACATCGCTGGAGCGCACAATCGCCTCCATCCGCGCCCGAGCCAGTCTCGTCGTCAGATACCGCACCGCTCCGATCGCCCGGTAGTCGTCTATGGCGACGAGCAGGCTGGGGATGGCGATGGCGCTCAGCGTCGCCACCAGCCCTGCGGCGAGGAGCAGCTCGATGAGTGCATATCCGGACGCCGGGCGGGCCTGCGTCATGGCGGCGGTCTCCGCGGCTCGGCCGCCGATCGGCCAAGCCGCGGATCAGCGGTCAACTGTTATGGACGCTCGCGTTCGGCCCTTGGCGTGGAGACGGTCAGCCGCGGCTTCAGCTTGAGGAAACTTTTCTCTCCCATGCCGCGCACGTTCATCAGCTCCTCGATCTTCTTGAACGGTCCGTTCTTCTGACGGTATTCAATGATGCGCGCGGCGGTTTTTGCGCCGACTCCGGGCAGCGTTTCGAGTTCCGCGGCAGGCGCCGTGTTGATGTTCACGATGGTCGTCGCTGCCGGCCTGGCCGGCGCCTGTCGTCCCTCCGTTTGGGCACCCGCAACGGCTGGTTGCGCGGTGGCCAGGAAGCCTGCCGCGAGCAGCGAAAGATACGTCTGAACCATGAACTCCTCCTTGTTAAGGGTGTGGGACTCCTTTCCCACGCCAGCGGTATGGCAAACGGCGCACCAACCAGCATGGTCATCGGCGCGACCGCAAGTGACTGACGTGTCTTGAGGTGTGGAGGCTGGCCCGTTCGCGCGGCCTACGGTCGCAGGAAGATCGACACCGGCGGTTGTCAGCGGACTGTGCTACGTGATCCATCCCCCGACTTTGACGAACGCCTTATCTGCCGGCGAATACTGCCAGCATACGGCCGTGGTGTCGTCGACGAACGCGCAAACGACCGCCATGTCCCAACGTGTAGCGACTGCGCCATGGATGGTCTCCGACTGTGCGATCGTCATGTTGAGCTCCTCGGCTTCGGCGCGGCTGTAACACGACAGATCCGGCTCGCGCGTGAACGACGCCACCTGGATCACGGTTGCATCCGCTTGGAGACCAACGTACCGCCCGCCGCCCGCCGCGGAACGTATGGCTACGGCAAATTCACCGGAGTGGCCAGGTCTGAAGTCTCCGCGACACCAGGCCGCGACTGGTCCCTCAAGCCGCGCCTTCGCCGCCAGCGCGGAGAGATCAGGCGGGGGCGGTTGCCCGGCGCCGATTGAAGCGGTGGCTACCGCCGCGATAATCAGGATGCGACTCGAGTGGTTCAACGGACTGCGCAGACTGGGTTTCATCTTGTCGCCTCAGGCTGTCCGTAGTGGCCGTCGTAGAGATCGACGTCGCGGGTCACGTGCTGAGCACCTCGGTGGCGCGCGGCGCCGCCACCCTGTGGAGCAACGCGGACTCTACGTCACCTGGCGCGGCTGTGGAAAGCGACATCCGTGGAGCACTACTGACTTTGGGTGAGGTCCATTGTTCCGAAGCTCAAGCCGGCACAGTCGGTGAAGAAATACCTGCCAGTCATCTTCTGGCCATCGAAATGCAGCGTGAGCACACCTTTGCGTTCTTCAGTGCACCCACAATCGAAGCCTCTCGTTGTGGAAGACGCGGCGGGCTGGTATTCCATCAGGGTTCCGGACCAGGTCGTCGAGCTGTTGAGGATCCTCGCAGACCATGTGCCACGCATGGAACCGGTCGCGTCTGCGAGCTCGAGCCGGATCGATCCGGCGCCCGCTGCAGAGTCGTTCATGCTCCCCGCCCACGAACCTTCAAAGACACCGGGAGGCGTGGGCGCCGCCGGCGCCGAACCGCCACATGCTTGCGCGCCGAACAGCATCAACGCCGGTAGAACGAGAGCCGCAAGCGACCGTGCAGGTGAAGTCATGGCGACCATCATCGGTGAAATGAGAAAAAGCCCGACGAACCACTCGCGAAAACGCGATCGCCAGATGCATACGGAGCCCACGGCAGGCGCGCGTGTCCGCCTCCGACGCGCCACCGCTCGATTCCGGTGTCGGCATCGATGGCGACCAACTGTCCAGAGAGGTACGGAACGTACACAAACTGCGCATCGGCGACGATTGTGAAACCAATCGAACCGTTGTACCCGGCTGGAAGACGCCAACGTTCTCTTTGCGTCTGCACATCATAGGAAGCGAGAACACCGGATAACGACCCAGCGATGAGATGGTTTCCCCAGCGGGCCAATGCGCGGAAATCCGGACGCCTCGATGCTGCGTTGATCGGCGGAATTGACCATCGGATCGCGCCGTTCGCCTCATCCAAGCCGAAGATTGTTCCGTCGCCGCTGGCGCCGACAACGAGATCATCAATCAACACCAGGCCGCCGGCGAATCCGCTCGGAGCAGACTGTGAACGATCCGGAAACGCCGTCCGCCACCGTCTTCGACCAGTCTCAATGTCGACCGCGACAATCCCGCCGGTGTTCGGGGCTGAGAACGTCGTGTACCCCGCGAACACGCCGGCCTGATCAGCCGCGGGTTCGAATACCGTGGTTTTCGGCTGGTCTGTGACCGCACTGGCCCACCGCAACCGCCCGCTCTTCTGATCGACCGCGTAAATACGTCCGGATGGAGATCCGGTGAAGATCAGGCCGCGGGCCGCGTCCCCAAGATAGAGTCCAGGGCCATAGCCGTCGGCGGCCACGAAACGCCACACGCTCGCGCCGTCCTCACGATTGATTGCGAAGAGATCGTAGTCGCCGGCGATCAGCAACTGATCGGAGACGATCAGGGAGGAGCCGACTGTCGTTGATCCCGTGCTGCCTGTCGGACGCCGCCATCGGATTGCTCCTCGCGCGGCATCCACCGCAATCACCTCGTGACGCTTCGTGAGGAAGTACACCGATGACGCAGCGGCCACCGGGGTGCCTTGGCCCTCGCCGCGAAGGTGCCACGCCACTTCCCCGGCAGCCCCGTCGGCAGCATGCGCAACGAGCACGACACCTGCGCCAAACGCGCCCACCATGGGCAACATGAGCGCTGCACGAAGCCCCCTTGCGCTAGCGTGGCGGCACATGCATCAACCTCGTCATCACGTCGTACAGCACGTCGTCCATGTGGGAGGTGGGACGAGGCTGCTGCGTGTCCCCGGGATCAAACAACAGCTCCTCAATGGTGACCGGATCGCGCGCTGTCTCCTGCGTGTGCGCCGGCCCGTAAACGACGATAGGGGTAGCGCCCAAACGGCCGTAATCCTGACTCCAGATCGGGACGATGGTGTCGTTAGGCCAGCATTGGGCCCTTCCGGGCCACGACACGACCCGACACCACCAGTCGTCCATGCTCGCGAGCAGCGCGGCTGCCCTCCGCATCTTGTCCGCGAGATTGAAGGCCGCCACGTCGTCGACTTCGGCTCTCATCTCGATCGCGATCGCCCCGAGGTCCAATGCGACTTCTCCAAGGTCTCGGTACATTGCATATCTATCACCGTCCCCGGGCCACGCGGCCCTGATTGGACCGCCCCAATAGAAGTTGTGTGCAATTGACGCGATCCCAACCCGTGTTGAAACGTCTGCCATCTCGCGCGCGAGGTTTGCCGTCGAGTTGATTTCAGCCAGGAAGGCAGAATTGGCCGGATCCATTTGCGGGATGACCGGCGCAGCGACGTTCAACCCTACTGCCAGCGCGGTCTTGAAAAAGGCGGCATCACTCAACGATCCGGCGAGCGCGACCGCCTTGCCGATGTGGTCGATGACCCAAGTCCAGTCGCAACAATGGGCTGGGTTTCCAAACGCCCCGAACACGTCAAGGATCGCGTAGTACAAAGCGTTGTTGAAGTGGATGTAACTCTGGAGGTTGCTCACGAGAGGCGCGCCCTGGTGAGGCGTACCCACCGTGATGATGCCCGTCAGCGGGTGCATGCGACTCCACTGACGTGCGACGAGACCTCCATTGCTGTGGCCAACAGCAATCGTGGTTGCGGGCAGGCCGCCCAGAGCTGATGCTTGTATCTGATCGGCCTGTGATTGGTAGGTTCCCGCCCAATCGAGGCTCGACCGGTGCGCATCGATCGCCATGCGCGCTCCGAGGCGTTGCGCGGCGTTGGTCCACGACCCTTCGTCGCCTCGCAAGCCGTGGACGAACACGACCGGCCGATCCTGCGCTGCCAGATGGGATCCATTGGCGTAAACGAAACACACTATGCAGATTCCCAGAGCGACCCTGCGCCTCATCGCTATCTCCGACTCAACTGGATATTTGAAAACTCGACCGTGGAGACAACACGGTCGCCGCTTCCGTCCGGCACCAGTTGTTCCAGCCGGATCATCGTTCGAACGAAACGACCATCTGTCGCAGCCGTATATGCGAAGGTCTGGTGAGTGACCAGTACGCCGTCGTGGACGACATTCGTTTCGATGGGCACCGCACGCTCGGGATCCACCAGCACCTCCCGTTGCGTGCTTCCACTGGCGATCACGTAGCGATCGAGGCCATTGACAACACCGTGTGCCGGACCGAACCGGCGTTCAAGCGACGCTCGCCGCAGATCGCGTTCGGAAAGCGGCACGATGACCGCGTCGATCCAGTCGACCGGGCTGGGAGCAGCTGCCGCTGCGCTCCCGCTGAATGGGATGCTCAACTCGAGCTGTTGCCGCTCGTGATCTGACATCGGCTGAATCAGGATTCCTCGCCGGTCGTAGAAGCGAAGCGGAGAGCCGTCCTCATCGTCCTCAACCCTTGACACACCGAACAACGTGTCGATTTGGCCCGGTCCGTCTAAGGTAGAAACTGACGTCGGCGAAGCGGAAATGAAGGTCATGGCGGTCCGCCAGGAGCCACTCGCCGACGATCGCTCCCAGCGATAGCGCGTCGTGCGTGGAGCGAGCGGAAGCGAGAGCTCGGTGCCGATACGGGCTCGCACGATGCTGATGTCAGCGCTGAAGGTGTTCCAGTCCGTTTGCGAGCTGATAAGGACGCTTGATCCGGACTCGCCCGACGTCGCACTGGTTGGACTGACGCCACCGCCGGTACCGCCGCTTGCAGAACCGCCGTTAATGGTTACGGCCGCGACGTTCGAGACCGCGCGCAGCCCGTTCGTATCGGTGGCGACCGCAGCAATGCCAGTGGCGCCCCCTGTGGCAATCCACTCGCGTTGCCAAGGCGCGGATGTCGCGGTGCCGACGAGCATGCCGTCGACGTAGAAGTCGACACGCGCAACCATGCCGCCCCAATCGCTGGCATATGCCGTGAGAGTGACCGCGTCGCCGGCGGTGAAGGTCGAGCCGGACACCGGGCCGGTCAGCGAGATGTACGGGCCGTTCGCAATGATGGTCGGGCTGATCGCCACGTGCCCGACGATGTTTTCGGTGAACAAGCGCAGGTCGTATTCACCTGGAGTGGGCGGAATAGTGAAGTTCAGCGTGGCTTGACGGACGCCGGTTGCGGACAGCGTGCGACCGCCCGTCACATACTGCCAGTCGATGTAGGCGGTGTCGGGATCGCCGTGACGGAACAGCAGCACGGCATCGTACGGATTTCCGTGCGGGTCGCCGACGGTCACTGACACTGTGCCATCACCCCGTGCGGTCACCCTGTTTGGACTGGACACATCGTCGATCGTCAACCAAGGCAGCGACCCGTTTTGTGTCAGCGTGACGGTTTGCCCTGCAACCGTGAACGTCACCGAGCGGGGCTTGTCGCTCGGATTCAGTTCCATGTAGTAGGTGACGGATCCGGAGCCGGTTGTCGATTCGTGGCGGAATGCGTGGTGCTCCTGGATCTGCTGCGGCGTGAGCGGGTGATCGTAGACGGCGACTTCGTCGATGGCCCCTTTGAAGGTGCCGGCGCTGCTCGCCCAGGCGGCAATTTGAAACGGCCCTGTGCCGGCCGGAATAGCACCCGCCACACCCGAAACCGAATCCCTGAGGACACCATCGACATACAGGGACGCCAGGCCCTGCGAAGCGCTGTAAGTGCCGACGATGTGGTGCCACAACCCATTGTTGAGGGTCAGCCCCGTCGTCGACAGCGTAAAAAGGGGTTGATCGCCTGTTGTTGCCAGCCACCGAATTTGTCCACTCGGATCCTCCCGAAGGAGAACGTAACCGCCGTCTTCTTCCGAAACTTTGCCGACGATGGGGGTGGAAGACGCCCCGCTGGAAGGCGTGTATGCGACCCACGCTTCCACACTCAACTCGGATCCGAGATTGAGAGCCGCGACGTCGCCCATCGTAATGCGGCCGCCCATGCCATCAAACGTTGCTGCGGCATTCCCGTTGGCGAGCGAGCCGCCGTGCCACCGCGACACCCCACCGACATACGTACCGGTGTGACCGAAATTGCTGCTGTCCATTGCGGTCGAGCCGCTCAGTTCGTCGAGCCGCCAATAACCTGCCGGACTGTCCGCGCGGATGCGATCGCGATAACCGGCGGAGGCCGTCGTCTGCAGAGCCATCCACGGTACTGGCGATCCGGACGTCGACCATGTGCAATTGGGAGACGTCGTGACGGTGAAGCTCGAGGCGGCGTTCCAGGATCCAGCCCAAGGCGTAGCAGTTGACAGCGCGTACGCGCATGGAGCCGCGGCCTGGGTAACGGTGATAGTTTGTCCGGCGACGGACACAACCCCCGTCCGCGGCAGCGTGATCTGATTCGCAACGGCGCTGTAAGCGACAGTGTGAGACGCTCGCGCCGCGCGGGCGGCGAAGTGCTGAGCAACTTGCGCTGCCGTCAACGCGTGGTCGTAAATGGCGACTTCATCAATCCCTCCGGCAAACGTGTCGCCGCCAAACCACCTTCCGATCTCCAAAGGCTGCATGCTGGCGGCGATTGCGCCGGCGGTCCCAGTGGCCGAATTGACCAGCGTTCCGTCTATGTACAGCGCCGCCTGCCCCAGGGATCCACTATAGACGCCCACTACGTGGTGCCACAGTCCGTCGTGCAGGCTTCCGGGCGACCACAGGCCAAACACCAAAACGTCATCCCCCCGTTTGCCTTGCCAACGGATGCTGCCTGAGTAGGAGTCGCGTATCAGAAAATAGCCGCCATCACCGCCGTACTTGCTCACGATGGGTCAGTAATTCTC
>ORJL011806644.1_pt1 | contig 10791 bp, 7 predicted proteins | sample 1779941 | NCBI WGS metagenome assembly ORJL01 (sample SAMEA104232317, study PRJEB22302) | groundwater metagenome | biome: forest; feature: aquifer; material: groundwater | place: USA | collected 2011-08-07 | depth 5.8 m | reverse complement strand
TCCTTGAGCGTCCGCACGGGCTTGCTCGTCATAAAGTCCGCGGGCGGACAGGTGAAGAGGGTCAGGATCTTCACCTTCTCGAATTCCTTCGGCTTGTACTTCTCGATCAGATCGGTAAGGACAAGGCTCGCCACGCGGGCGTTCGGGAAGCCCAGCGGCAGGTCCACCGCCTCCGAAACGGGAAAGCGGCCCGGCTGGTAGCTCATGGCAAAGTTGCCGATGTCGGCGGTGGCGGCGATGACGCCATCGAAGATGTTCTTGGCCGGCAGCAGCGTCCCGCCGGGGAAGGTGTTGATCTTCACCTGGCCGTTGGTCCGTTTCTCCACCTCCTTGACCCACCGCTCCATCTGGACGCAGGGGAAGGTCGAGGCGGGCGGAAAGTTAGCGTAGCTGAGCGTGATTGGGGCGGCCCCCGCAGTCACAGGTGCGAGTGCGGCCATCCCAGCCACAAACAGGACTGCCAGGACTGTCTTAAAACACTGTTTTCTCTTCATTGGTCCCTCCTTGTGGATATGTGGTTAATCCGTTCCAAATAAGGAACGGTTGTCTGTTTTTGTGTTATGAACGGCGGGGGCGCTCGCCGGCAGCGGGTTTATAAAGAATCATCAGGCGGCGGCCGACCGGGACAGGCCGAGACGGAACCCCCCCATGTTCACGTCGAACTGCTTGGGCGAAGATATCCGCTTCAGGACCGCCTCTACGGTTGCCCCGTCGCAGAATAGCCTTTCCCGACCGACGGCGAATCCCAGGAGAACGAGGTTCGCGATCACGGGCGATCCGTACTCCCGGGCAATCCGCGTCGCGTCGATTGCGTCGGCATCCCCGTCCTTTGCCGCGTTAAGGTAAATAGCCCCTCCCGGTTTCAGGAATTCCCTGTGCACCTCCAGGTTCCCCGCGTGGAGGAAGATCCCGCAATCGGCCTGCCCCAGCCGGATGAGCGGACTCGTGAAGGGACCGACCTTTACGTGGGAGATCACCGTCCCGCCGCGCATGGCCATCCCGTGCGTTTCCGAGGTCAAAACCTCCATCTTGCGTTCGATGGCCGCTTCGGCGAGGACGCGCGTCACGAAGAGGACGCCCTGGCCGCCGATGCCGCTCACGATGACCTGCTGTTTCATGGTTTGTCCTCTTCCGCCCTGATAGCGCCCGTGGGGCAGACGTGCACGCAGACCCCGCAGCCGATGCAGCGATCGAGGTCGATGCGGGCCCGGTCGTACTCTCCATCCAGGAGGATGGCCGGGCATTCGAACTGGTCTATGCAGGCGCGGCAGCCGACACAGTCATCGGTAATGGTCATGGCGAACAGGGCCTGGGCCGCACGCCCGGCCTGGTCCACGATGCAAGGGTGCCTGGCGATGAGGACGGCAATGCCTCCGTCCGGCGACCGGATGAAAGAGTCCGCCTCCTTGAGCGCCGCCGTGAAGGCTGCGACATCGTAGGGGTCGATTTCCCGGAGGTGCCGGATGCCACAGGCTCGGACGAGGTCAGGAATGAAGACCTTGCTGCCGGCGCTGCCGTCTGCCCGGAGGCCGATCTGGGGGGTAGGCTGGTGACCGGTCATGGCGGTCGTTGCGTTGTCGAGGATGACCAGGATAAATCGCGCCCCCTGGAAGACGGCGTTGACCAGCCCCGGGACCCCGGCGTGGAAGAAGGTGGAATCGCCGATTGTTACGACAATCGTCGGAAAATCGCTCCCCCCCGCGGCGTAGGCGTGGTAAAAGCCCGCCCCTTGGCTGATACAGGCACCCATGCAGTGGCAGGTGTCCCCGGCGCCTAAGTTCATGCCCAAGGGTTAACACCCGATATCGCTGGGGAAGATTCCCTCGGGAAAGGTTTCACGGATTGCGAAGAAGGCCGCCCGGTGGCCGCACCCCGCACAAAGCGATGGCCGGGTCCCCTTCTTGGCGGCCGCGAGGGTCGTGACCGCCGGCAGGTCGAGGAATCGCCGGAGGATCTCCTCGATTACATCGGGCGTCAGCTCCCCTTGACGGGGAACGTCGCCTGAATCCCGGCCCCTCATCCCGCAATGGCCGAGTTGCAACTCGATCACGGCGTCGGTCTCCTCCAGGACAAGGACCGTCTCGTAGCGCTCCCGGATATCTTCGATGAAGGGCCTGTGGAGTGGGTAGGCGAGGCGCACCTGGTAGAGGTCGATCCGGGCCTCCGGTCCCAGCGTGTCGAGGAGTTCGGCGGTGTGCGCAAAGGCTACGCCGGAGGCAACGATGCAGGTCCGGGGCCGAGTGACGCCGGCAGTGAGGAGGGGAGCGAAAGCTTCATCCCGGGCGATGCGGTCGAGCTTCTCATTCAAGAGACGATGAAGGCCGGTGAGGAACTGGGGTGTGGCGACCCACCTGCCGGGGTCCTTCTCAAAACGCGCCTTCTGCTCTCGGGGCACGGGGGGGCGGCAGACCACATTCTGGCGGGCGTGGCAGACCCGGGTGGTCGGCCGGAGCATCACGGGGATCTCATATTTCTCCGAAAGCGCGAAGGCCTCGGCTACCATGTTTCTGGCTTCACGGGGTGAGGAGGGGTCAAAGACCGGTGCCTTGGCGAAGTGGGCGAAGAGACGGCTGTCCTGTTCCGTCTGGGAGCTGTGGGGACCCGGATCGTCGGCGGCAATCAGGATGAATCCTCCCGTGACTCCCAGGTAGGTTGCGCGGGTGAAGGGATCGGCTGCGACGTTCAGTCCGACCTGTTTCATAGCCACCGCCGAACGCCGTCCGGCCATGGAGTTGGCGAGTGCCGTTTCGCAGGCGACTTTCTCGTTGACCGACCACTCTGCATGGAGCGCCGCTCCCGTCTCCTTCGCGCAGGCGACAACCGCAGAGAGGATCTCCGAGGCCGGCGTCCCCGGATAGGCAGCCGCGAGCGTGCAACCTTCCTCGACGAGGCCGCGGCCGATCGCCTCGTTGCCCATCAGGATCTTCTGTTCAGGATGATCGCTCACTCCCTGCCCTCGCGCTTCGTTTCTCATAAGAAAGGCCATGGGTTCTGCGCCCATGGCCTTGATTCTTCCCCGTAAAACCCCGACCCGCCTTAGACCCGCACCCCACTCCTTTTATGTGAGCTGCGCCACCACCAGGGGGTCGTTGTCCGGACCTCGTTTTCCATAAAACACCTCAAAAAACAACGCGGATGAGAGTTCCTACACAATACTGATTAAGAGTGCAAGCATTTTTTTCTGGGATCGGCGCCATCCTACATTCGGTTGTCGAAGACGCGCTTTGCCTTACGTTCCGTCCGCGGCAGGCTTTGGTAATCCACGATCTCCACCCTGCCGCTCACGAGTGTTTCCTTGCGGATCGCGCGCTCGATCCTGGCGGCCAGAGCCGGGTCTTCCTCGGGACTTCCCCCGCCCTCCCGCTCCACTTTGAGCACCATATAGTCCTTGCCGTCCTCCCGGTGGTCGAGGTGGATCTGGAATTCGCTCCCGACCCTCGGCTCGCGAGAGAGGATTTCGTCGATGTGGCTGGGGTAGATGTTTACCCCGCGGACGATGAACATGTCGTCGGAACGTCCGACAATGCGGTCATGGCGGGGAAGGGGTGAACCGCAGGGGCACTGCCCGGAGATCGCCCGCGTCAGGTCGCGGGATCGGTAACGGATGAGGGGGGCACCCTCCTTCCTGAGAGTGGTGTAGACCATCTCGCCCACTTCTCCCTCGCTTACCGGTTCCAGGGTATCCGGGTTAAGGATCTCGAGGATGTAGTAGTCCGCCCAGTAGTGGATACCAGAGTGATGGGCGCAGTCGAGGCCGGTGCCCGGGCCGTAGATCTCCGTCAGACCGGGAATGTCGAAGACGTGGTTGGCCCCGGTCAGGGACTTTACCTTCAGCCGCATCGCGTCACTCGACCGCTCAGCGCCGAAGATCACCTTCTGTACATGGATCTTGTCGCGGATGCCGCGCTTATCGATCTCCTCGGCCAGGAGCAGAGCCATCGACGCGGTGCAGCACATGACGGTTGTTTGAAAATCGACGAGGAACTGGATTTGCAGGTCGATGTTTCCGGGGCCCGCCGGGATCGCCAGCGCTCCGAACCGCTCGCAGCCGAGTTGAAAACCTACGCCCGCCGTCCAGACGCCATAGCCGACGCAGATCTGAACCCGGTCCTCGCGGGAAAGCCCCGCCGTCTCGTAGCAGCGGGCGAACATGTTCGCCCAGTCGTCGATGTCCTTGGCCGTGTAGACGAGGACCTTCCGCTTACCCGTTGTTCCCGTGGAGGCGTGGAGACGGACGATCTCGGTCATCGGCACGGAGATGAGCGGCCAGGGGTAGTTTGCCTGCAGGTCGTCGGCGGTGACAAAGGGAAGCCGCCGGAGGTCGTCGAGGCTTTGTATCCGATCCGGGGTGACGCCGGCCTCCGTGAGTCGCTGCCGGTAGAAGGGAGAGCCCTCGAAAGCGTGATGGACGGTCCATTTCAGACCGGCCAGTTGGATGGCGGCCAGTTCCTCTTTCGTTTTGAATGCGGGCATGAAGCTTCGATTCATGGCGACTCCTTCTATGTGCAGCCGTTGTTTTCACGGCGCGCCTTTTCCCGGGCAAACAAATCCTCGTTCCTTGGGCCGAGTGGCGATAACTAACACATCCGGCAGGCAAATTCAACTCCGGCTCCGGCGCCTACTTTAATAAATAGGGACAGAAACCTATTTTTTGCAGAACAAGCTGAGGTCTGGTTCATCTGCCAGGTTGAATGAGTGAAGAAAACCCCCGTTGGAAAGGCCTCAACGTCAATCCCCATCAGAAAAGGGGACAAGGGGTTTAGTAGATGACGACCATAAGATTCCTGGATTCCCGCCGGAATTGATGCCCGCAGGGTAAGGAAGGGCACGCTGGGAAAAATCGGTTTCTGTCCCTATTTTTCTTCGACTTTACTGTATGTATCCTTTTCTTTCGACTGAATATCAACCACTACTGATTCCTGGTTGTAAAAAGAAGAGCTGCCTTCAAATATACCGCCTTCAATAATAGTTAATTTGCACGACCTTATCTCTCCATATACTTTGCCCGTCCGCCTGATCTCTAAATTTTCCTTGGCGCAGATATTGCCGGTAACAACACCGCCAACCATGATATTTTTACCCTGCAAATCTCCTTGAACTTTGGCTTGTTCACCAAGAATTATCCAATCGGCCGCAACATTTCCTTTTATAGTCCCATCAATTCTGATAGCTCCCTTTATGTCTATCTGTCCCTCAAAGCAACAATTGGCGCCGATCACGGAATCCAGCTTCTCTTCTTTTTTGCGAAACATTCTTCCCTCCCGCTACATATACTCTGAAGGATTTACTGACTTTCCCTTTACCCAAATCTCATAATGGACGTGCGGACCCGTGGAGGCCCCTGTTGATCCAACATATCCTATTACCTGGCCCCGCTTAACCTGCTCTCCTGCTTTAACAATAATTTTGCGGGTATGGGCATAAAATGTAGCCGTCTCAAAGCCATGCTCTATGCCAATAAGCAAGCCGCTGCGACCGCTCCGTCCGGCAAAGCTGACGATGCCGTCCGCCGTGGCACGTATGGGGGTGCCAAGGGGGGCTGAAAGATCCATCCCCGTGTGATATTGAATACTTTGATTCATGGGGTTGACCCTGCGTCCGTAAGATGAAGAAAGCTTGCCATCAATAGGGAATCCCTTAGGGGTTGCCAGATAAAGGTCTTTTTTGGCTCTTATATAGTCTTTAATCCCTTCAACGGCTTCTATTGATTTTTTGACCTGATCCTGCAAGGCTGGCATATCTATGTTACCGCTATCCACTGCAGCGAAGTTATTAAGTATTGCCTCTCGGGAGCCAAGGGAGAATAAATTTCTGAATTGTTCTTCTGACCTTTCCAAGGCGGCCATGGTCATTTGCAGCTTATTGAATTGATCGGTATAAAAAGAAAGGTTTTCCTTCATCGTGTTATATTGGACAGAACTCACGGCCGTGAAAAACGTATAGCTTGTGCCGATAATCCAGAGAATAATTAATGATATGATGGAGATAGATGGAATTTTGATATTAAATGACTTTTTATTGCTGTGAGGAATCATCATCACAGTTACGGGAGTAAAAGCTATTTTTATCACTCTCCGCAAATTTTTCATTTGTGCCTGCCCCACTTGCCCTTCGTCTTATTTTATAAAGAAGAAAAAAGTGGATCTCCTGTTAAAATTAACCCAACTCCCGCCTGCTTGCTCGTTTTTTCGAATGGGGCAACTTTGAACGTTGATGCGGTTTATACATGTCATTTAGCTTTAAGTCAAATATGTGCGTGAATTAACTCACTTTATCTCTGTGATAGTTTTCACCGCTGACTTTGAATAAATAGGGACAGAAACCTATTTTTTGCAGAGCGCAGAGATTCCCTTTGGCTATTCGGGGGACACCATATTTAACTCATTTTATTTTTTGGTCCTTAATTAAATATGGTGTCCCCCGAATTCCGAATTCCCCCGCGGGTGCGGGAATGCCATGTTAGAAACATAGGTTTCTGTCCCTCTTTTTCCCCCCAGAAGGTCGCGATTGACTAAATGGGCCGGAGGGTTTACACTTTGCTACTTTTTGCTTACGGGTAAAATATGGACAAGGAATTACTCCGGAAATATCGTGACTTCCTGAAGGATAGCATCCGCAAAACATTTGATTTCTCTCAGACTGATCAGAGCCGACATCTTCCACCCCCGCCTGTCGAAAAGCCCTACCCAAAAGAAGCGAAGCGGATCAAACTGACAAAATGCGGTCAGTTCAGCGGTATTAAGACGATTGACCTCTTTGCTGCCATCGAGAACCGTCAAAGCCGTCGATCATATACGATGAAACCTTTGACGCTTGAGGAGCTTTCCTTCCTTTTGTGTGCTGCGCAGGGAATAAGACAGGTACTTGACCAGGGCCATGCTTTGCGCCTGGTACCGTCGGCCGGGTGCCGGCATGCCCTGGAAACCTATCTCTGCGTCCTGAACGTGGAAGGTCTGGAGCAGGGAATTTACCGCTACCTTCCTCTGGAACAGGAACTCCTGTGGGAACATGCCGAAGAGCAGCTGAAAAGAAAGATGGTTAATGCCGCTTTTGGGCAAACCTGCGCCGGTGAAGCGGCCGTCACGTTTATCTGGACAACGATTCCCTATCGCATGGAGTGGCGCTACGGGCTGACAGCCCACAAAGTCATAGCGATTGATGCCGGCCATGCCTGTCAGAACCTTTATCTGGCCTGCGAAGCCATTGGTGCCGGAACCTGCGCCATTGGCGCCTACGACCAGGAGAAGGTGGATCAACTATTGAGAATCGACGGGCAGGAAGAATTTACGGTTTATCTGGCGTCTGTAGGTAAGAGAGGTCCGGAATAAATATTAGCCTTGCGTTGAGGTCAATAGAGCATGCCCCATAATGAGGCATTCGTCAGAAGTGGACCGGAATATTTGGGGGCTAAGACCATGACATTTAAGTATGATTGGTGAGGTGTCAGCATGGCAGAGCAAAACTGGTTGCAGAAACTAAAGAAATCTCAGCATGATAAATGGATCGCTGGTGTATGCGGGGGCTTGGGCGAACATTCATCAATCCCGTCCTGGTGCTGGCGATTCTCTTTTTGTGTTCTATCATTCTTTGGCGGTTTTGGGATCTTGCTATATGTTCTCTTATGGATATTTATGCCTAAGGAATAAATAGGGACAGGGAATAAATAGGGACAGAAACCTATTTCTTGCAAAGCGCAGCAATTCCCTTTGGAAACTTTATTCGGGGGACACCAACTTAACTCATTTTCTTTTTTCAATCCCCCTTTCGGGGGACACCATACTTAACTCATTTTCTTTTTTGGTCCTTAATTAAATATGGTGTCCCCCGAATACCCAAGAAAAAGATCGAGTGGCGGCAAATCGAGGTCAAAGCCACCGGGAGTCCGTCAATCCCAAGGGGTCAAGGGAAATCTCCGTTTTCCCCTTGACATTACTTATCATGGATGTCCCCAGAAATAGGAATAATAGAGCCTGCCCCATAATGAGGCGTTCGTCAGAAGGGGACCGGAATATTTGGGGACTAAGACCGTGACATTTAAGCATGATTGGTGAGGTGTCAGCATGGCAGAGCAAAACTGGTTGCAGAAACTAAAGAAATCTCAGCATGATAAATGGATCGCTGGTGTATGCGGGGGCTTGGGTGAACATTCATCAATCCCGTCCTGGTGCTGGCGATTCTCTTTTTGTGTTCTATCATTCTTTGGCGGTTTTGGTATCTTGCTATATGTTCTTTTATGGATATTTATGCCTAAGGAATAAATAGGAATAAATAGGGACAGAAACCTATTTTTTTTGCAAGGCGCAGAAATTCCTTATTCGGGGGACACCATACTTAACTCATTTTCTTTTTTGGTCCTTGAATTACTCCCTTAATTAAATATGGTGTCCCCCGAATAACCTGTCCCTCTTTTTCACTACCGCGACCGTTTCAACTTTCTATTCTTTTCTTGGCGATTTTCGTATATTATATTTGAGTAATATTTTGTCCGGAAAAAATAAATAAAATGGATTTTTATCAAATTTTTCCAATAGATTTTCGGCACGGTTATATGAAAAGACTCCACCATGCACTTCTTCTATTATAAAACTTTTATGTTTCTCAGAATAAGAAATTGAAGCAATATTCTCTACAACACATTTTCTTTTTTCAATCAAAAATCCTTTATGCTTCACAACCTCGACAATCAAAATAGTTATTCTATCATTATCTTTAAATTCACTGACAAAAAACACTATATTTTCAACTTCTGATTTCTTTAGATAATCATGGATTATCTTTTCATTATCAGAATAAAAACAATTATTCTCTCCTCCTACGCCGTTTACCGGCACAAATATAACCATATATGCGATGGCAATTATCATAATTTGCTTCATATTGTTTCACCTATATGTATTTAAGTAAATATCTGTCTCGCCTAGCTGTTTAGTGGGAAAACTATTATTAAATGGACCATTTTGTGTTTGAAGAGGATAAACGTTCATAAATGGCTTTCTTGAGTTACTTGGCCTCATATTAAAATGAGTAGCACCTCGTGTGGGATCACCCCATTCACGTTCTTTTTGGGCGGCATCCGCAGCACTCTGACATGCATCGTAAATTGCTTTTTCTTCTTTAGGGATCAATTTTACAGTAGCCGGTGCAGTACCTGCCATGGATTCTCTATTTATCCCATAACCTGCATCAGCATTATAAATGCTATTCGCAATATCCATTCTTGCTCTTTGAATTCCTGGACCACTCAATGAGCGAGTCTCATTAAAGAGGATATTCCCAACTTCCACAACAGATAATTCTAAACCATTGGGATCGATATAGTTCACCGGATCATTTCCCACATACCCATAAAGATTCGCATCCCCGCCGGCGAAATCTATTGGGTCTTGGGCGGTCCAGCGGCCGATGGCCGGATCGTAGTCCCTGGCGCCGAACCTCACAAGCCCCGTATCCCGGTCGTGCAAGCCGCCGGCAAAGCCAAAGGGTACAGCAAACGACGGGTTCGTGTCACTAATTATCTTGCCGAAAGAATCATAGTCAATCTTTTTAACAATATTACCGAAAGCATCGGCGACGGCCCTTAAAGTTCCGATCTGGTCATAAAAAAGATAGTAGATGCTCCCGCTGCGGGTCATCGAAACCGGCAATCTACCGTCGGCATAGTTGAATCTCATCAAGAGATTATTGCCGCCTCCATAAACGGCGAGCAGGGTGATGGCGTCCTTCCAGAGATATTTCTCCGTGACGGTTCCGTTAACCCTCTTGGCCATCCTCCTTCCCAGGGGATCATGGTCATAGGTTATTGCCTTGCCACCGGGCAGGGTGGCAGAAAGAAGTTCGCCCCGTGCGGAATATCCCGTCGTCATGTTTCCCGCCGCCGTGGTCCTCTCGGTCAGGAACCCGTCAGCGTCAAATTGGTAGATACCGCTTCCGGCATTGATGATGTGATCTTCGCGGGAATAGCTGTAGGAGCGGCTGCCGTCGGTCAAACGATTCCCGTTGGTATCATAGGGGTAGGTTTCGACAATCAGGCCATTCTTCTTTACCTCCAGCAGCCGGCCGTTGTGGTCGTAGGTGTAGTTATAGGTGTCGGCTGCCCCTCCGATGGTCTCAATCTTCTGAATAATTCTGCCAGCCAGGTCCCTGGTCAGGCTGTAGCCGTATTTATTGCTGTCTCCCATTGCATAAGCAACGCCGTCGATTTCCCCGTAACCGCTTATGGTGCGGGCAATAGCGATGTTATCGTCGCTTATGCTTTCCGGCAGTCCACTCTGGTTATTCCTTGTGATGGCAAAGGAACCAATACCCGTCAGCAAACCGTCATTATCATAGGTCAGGGCTTGCGATTCCCCGGCAAAGGTCAGGGAAGCAAGCCGGAAATCGTTGTTGTAGCCATAGCTGATGGTCTGATTGAGAAGCCCGGTGCGGGTGTCCGTAGTCAACAGCGAGCCATCGTAGGCATAGGTCAGCTTCTCCGGGCCTTTGGTCGCTTCTTTAAGAAAAGAGGAGCAGTTGTAGGTATAACTCGTTGTTCCTTCGGGTGTGGATGTTGCGCTCAGCAGTCCGTTTGCGTATGTATTGGTGATCTGCCTCCCCGACGGAAACAGGAGGGAATTCAGCTTCCGTTCTTTGTCATAGCTATACCGGTAGCTCCCCGATGCGGGCATGGTCATGGCTTGGCGCAGATCAACCCCATTGTAGGCAAAATTATAGTCCACATTGTTCGGATTGGTGAAGACGGTCATGTTGCCGTTATTGTCATAACCATACCTGATGACAGCGTTATCGGGCCGG
>ORJL010290587.1_pt1 | contig 10793 bp, 7 predicted proteins | sample 1779941 | NCBI WGS metagenome assembly ORJL01 (sample SAMEA104232317, study PRJEB22302) | groundwater metagenome | biome: forest; feature: aquifer; material: groundwater | place: USA | collected 2011-08-07 | depth 5.8 m | reverse complement strand
GCCGAGCTGCCGGCCGATCGGGCCTTGCAGCAGGGCGATCCGGACGTGCCGCTGGCCGATCGGGTCGCCCTTCCGGACGGTCCGGTCTGCCACCCGGTCTATCAGGTCGCTGATTGGGTCGATCGGGACGGCCACCGGGCCTGTCCGGCCGCGCGTCGGGACGATCCGGCCTGCCAGCACCGGGACGATCCGGACGGTCGGGCCGGCCGGCACCTGGTCGATCAGGACGGTCCGGTCTGCCTGCGCCGGGACGATCTGGCCTGTCTGGACGACCCGGACGGTCCGGGCGGACCCCAGGGCGGTCTGGACGTCCGCCGCCGGGGCGGTCAGGGCGAATCCCCGGACGATCCGGACGGTTGCCGGGACGATCGGGACGCCACGCGCCGGGAGGCGGTCCGCCGGGACGGCCGGGGCGCCACACAGGCTGGTTCACCCAGACGGTATTCCAACCGCGATTGTTCCAGCCCCAACGGTTGTTCCAATAGGAGCCGACGAGAACGGCGCTCCCGAAGATCAGACCGGTCGCAACCACGGACGAGAACACCACGCCGGGATCGTAGACCGGGATGTATATTCTCTCCGGTTCTGCGGGCTGAATGAAGATCACCGGCTGGCCGGCTTCCTGGCGCGTGGTGACGACCTGTTGCGGCGTCGTTTTCAGATTGCCGACCTTCTGCGCCTGCGCGCGCAACGACTGGATCGCGTTTGCGACGTCCTGCGGCTGCTGCGAATAGGCCGAGCCGAGCGACTCGGTCCAATCGAGGTGATCCGCCATCATCTTGAGGACATCGGGAAAGCGCGTCAGCGCCACGACTGAACTGTTCAAAGACAGGGCATCGGCACCGCTGAAATCATTCTTCTTCACCGCGTCCGCGTTGGCGGCGACCCAACGGTCGGCGCGGACGACATCCAGCGGGAAGGTACTGGCCGGCAGGACCAGCGCGATCAGGGGATCCGGAAACAATGCGATCGGTCCGAGCAGATATTCGAGATCGGTGAGCGAGAACACATTCACGTTGGCTGCCGGTGCGTCACTCGCGGGAGCGGGCGGCGCGTCCGCCGGCGGCGTCTGCGCGAGGATCGGGTCGATGCTGGTCGCCCACGCGAAAAGCGCGGCGACGGCAACGCGGGAGAATTTCGTCAAGCGAATGTTTGGCGTCATGGAAATCAGCGCTCCCTAGCCGATGCCGCCGCTGCGCGTGGCGCGATTGCGAACGGCATGATCGTCTGTCGCGTCCCGGCCGGAGCGCGAAATCAGTGCCGGACTGTTAGGACCAGTCGGCCTGCAATACTAGCATGAATTCGGGGGAGAGGTGCGCCAGCCCAATGGCAGGCCATCGATGCGAAATCGAGGTATTTTCTTACGCACTGCCGAGCCGTGGCCGTTCGTCAAAAAGGTCGGGGGAGGGACGACCAAGTACCTCCCCCGAGACATCGACTTGATAACTACAGCAAGCTCGATGCCGAACGCCGGATGACAATGCGCGTCAGGCTGCAGCCGCCTTGGCGCTGGTCGAAACTTCCGAGATGGTCTTCAGGATCTGCGAGGCGATCTGGTAGGGATCACCCATCGAGTTCGGGCGGCGATCCTCGAGATAGCCCTTGTAGCCGTTGTTTATGAACGAGTGCGGCACGCGGATCGAGGCGCCGCGGTCGGCAATGCCGTAGCTGAACTTGTTCCACGGCGCGGTCTCGTGCTTGCCGGTCAGACGCTTGTCGTTGTCCGGACCGTAGACGGCGATGTGATCCATCAGGTTCTTCTCGAACGCCTTCATCATCGCTTCGAAATAGTCCTTGCCGCCGACGGTGCGCATGTACTCGGTCGAGAAATTGGCGTGCATGCCCGAGCCGTTCCAGTCGGTGTCGCCGAGCGGCTTGCAGTGGAATTCGATGTCGACGCCGTAGCTTTCGGTGAGGCGCAGCATCAGGTAGCGGGCCATCCACATCTCGTCAGCGGCCTTCTTGGAGCCCTTGCCGAAGATCTGGAATTCCCACTGGCCCTTCGCCACTTCGGCATTGATGCCTTCGTGGTTGATGCCGGCGGCGAGGCAGAGGTCGAGATGCTTCTCGACGATCTCGCGCGCGACCGAACCGACATTCTTGTAGCCGACGCCGGTGTAGTAGGGACCCTGCGGTGCCGGATAGCCGGCCTCGGGAAAGCCGAGCGGACGGCCGTCCTTGTAGAAGAAATATTCCTGCTCGAAGCCGAACCAGGCGCCGGCATCGTCAAGAATGGTAGCGCGCTTGTTGGTCGAGTGCGGCGTCTTGCCGTCCGGCATCATGACTTCGCACATCACGAGCACACCGTTGGTGCGCGTGGCGTCCGGATAAAGCGCGACTGGCTTCAAGACGCAATCCGATGAATGGCCTTCCGCCTGCATGGTCGAAGAACCGTCAAAGCCCCAGAGCGGAAGCTGATCGAGCGTCGGGAAGACGTCGTATTCCTTGATCTGGGTCTTGCCACGCAGGTTCGGCACCGGCGTGTAACCGTCGAGCCAAATGTATTCGAGCTTGAACTTGGTCATATGTGTCTCTTGTCCTGATGACGCGGATGCTCGGACGAAAAAGGGTCCGGCACCCCGTTGTGAACCCGGCAGACAACGGCAGGGCCGCCACATGCCGGCCGAATCCAAGCATTTCCTATGCCAATCGTCCGGGCATTGCGTTGGGGACGGGCAAACGCGCCGCAGCAATGGAATCCGCAGCGCAGCGAATGCCCGGCAAAGATGCAGAAGAGCGGATGCCTATATTGGCGTCATGCGCTGATTTGACCGGAGGCATGCTGAGCATTTCGCGGGCAAAGCCTTATATTGGCTCCAACGAAACGACTCACGCGGTTGCGTGCGTCAGACCGAACGAAACAAAGGAACGAGCCATGACGACTCAAAATCGCGGGTCGGCCACGATCTACCAGTTTCCCGCACGCGGACGCTTCGCGGCCGGCGCAGACCGCGACGACAGCAAGTCCGTGCCGGTGGCGGCATTGCCGCGTGGTGCGAAGCTGGCGGTGGGCGGCGCCTGGTATCATGACGAAGCGATCCGGGAAGAAGACGGGCACGCGAGCTAGTGGCTCACGCGTTGGTCTTGATGCCGGCTATTATCCGAAGATCGACCATCCCATTCGCCGCGTAAGCGTCTCGAGCGCCAGGCGCCCGAGATGGGAATTGCCATTGCCGTCGAGTCCCGGCGACCATACCGCAATCGATGCCTTGCCAGGAACGATGGCGAGAATGCCGCCGCCGACCCCGCTTTTGCCGGGCAGTCCGACCCGATAGGCAAACTCCCCCGAGCCGTCGTAATGCCCGCAGGTCAGCATGATCGCGTTGATACGGCGCGCGCGCTCGGGCTGCACGACGGCAAATCCGGTGGAAGGGTTTTTCCCGAGATAAGCCAGAAAGCGTCCCGCCATCGCCAACTGGCGACACGACATCGCAATGGCGCAGTGATGGAAATAGACACCGAGCGTGAAATCGACCGGGTTGTCGAGCACGCCGAAGGATTTCATGTAATTGGCGAGCGCGATGTTGCGATAGCCGGTGCGCTGCTCGGACGCCGCGACCGCCTCGTCGATGGTTATCGATGAATCGTCGGCGACGAATTGCATGAAGCGGAGAATATCTCCAAGCGTTTCGCGCGGCCGATGACCCGACAGGATCGCATCCGTGACGGCGATGGCGCCGGCATTGATGAAGGGGTTGCGCGGAATGCCCTGTTCGAATTCGAGTTGCACGATCGAATTGAAGCGGCTGCCGGACGGCTCACGGCCGACCTTTTTCCAGAGCCGGTCGCCGAGCTTGCCGAGCGCTAGCGTCAGCGTGAATACCTTGGAGATGCTCTGGATCGAAAATGGTGTATCGGCATCGCCGCCGGCCGCGACCTGTCCGTCGGCGGTAATCGCCACCAGCCCGAAACCCTTCGGATCGACGCGGGCGAGTTCGGGAATGTAAGTCGCGACCTCTCCCCGGTCCGGCCGGCGCGCCATCTCGTCGGCGATCTCGTTTACAACCTGAACAAGCTCCGGCACTGCTTCACACCACGGGTTTTGTCTGAATCCGGTGCATATTATTCAAGGCCCACTTTTCCAGGACCGCTATTCAGGACCACTATTCAAGGCCTATGCCATCCAGCGCGACGCTATCGCGGGTCCTTTTAACCCTGCTTTTACCATGCTGGAAATAAAGGCCGCCTGCGACAATCGGTTCATAACCTTTGTTGGCTAGATTCGCGGCGCGCGGGCAAACTGTCCGCGCAGACGTTCAGGGCCGCGCGGCGGTTCGGAACGCACTGAAGCAGGATTTTTCAGACTTCAACATCGCCGATCGCCGCTCCCAGCCAGCGGTATTCCGGCATGGTTCGTGGTGCGTCCGATGGAAGAACGCAGAATCGCGCCCCGCCGCAAGGTCTTGAAAGCCGGAACGATTGCGTTCGGACAGGCGGCCGGATTTGATTGCCTTATCCGCAATCTTTCCGACAAGGGTGCCTGTCTCGAGGTCGAAAGCCAGATCGGCATACCGGACACCTTCACGCTGGTTGTGCCGAATGACGCGATCATGCGCGTAGCCCATGTGCAATGGCGGCATGCCAAGCGCATCGGCATCGTGTTCGACTAGCGGCTATTCGCCGGCGTCCGCAATTTCGGAGAGACGGTCCGGCGACAGGATCACGAGGCCGCCACGCTCCAGGCGGAGCCATTTGCGATCCTCCCATTCACGCAGTTGCTTGTTCGTGCTTTCGCGCGAAGCGCCGACGACCTGGGCGATTTCGGATTGCGTCAAGGTGATTTTGTTGCTGCCGGATCCTGCGGCGGTTTCGTTCAACCGAAGCAGGGCCTTTGCGAGCTTCGCCGGCAATTCGAGAAACATCACTTCCTCGACCTGCCGGCTGGTGTTGCGCAAGCGGGCGCACAACACCTCGATCAGCCGCTGTGCTACATCCGGCCGGCTATGAACGAGCGGCAGAAAATCGCGCCGTTCGATCACCAGCAGTTTGCAATCGGAGATGGCGGTGACGTCGGCGGTCCGTTCGCCGCCGTCCAGCAAGGCGATTTCGCCGAAAATATCGCCGGCACCGAGAATGTTGAAGACCGCGTTTTTCCCCTGCGACGAGAAGGAAACGACTTTGACCTGTCCATCCAAAATTGCGAACAGGCTGGTGCCGATATCGCCCTTGGAGAAAATGGTGGTGCCGCGCGCGACCGTCTTTTGCAGCGCGTGCGAGCGCAATTGTTGCAGCAACTCGATCCCCAGCACGCCGAAAATCGGGTGTTCGCGCAGGAATGCGATGCGGTCGGCGGCGGCAGGGACCGGAGCGGCACGGGTGGTCGTCATGCAGATTTGACTACAGGGTGGTCGTCTTCAATCAATTCATCGGCCAGGTCTTCGCCGGTCACGTATCCCAGGTCGAACAGATATTCGAGATTCGAACGCGACCAGTCGAATACAAACGGAAGCCGATCCTCGGTGATATCGAAGTCCGCCTCGTACCACCGGTCCTTGATTTTCGGGAAGATCATGGACAGCGGGACGCATTCCTTAGGCGTCGTGGCGGCCATGCTGAATTCTTCTGCGCAGGTGAGAGCATTTTCGATCAGTTTTCTCAGGTCGCCGGCCTTGTCCAATCCGTCAATCATGTCGGACATGGAACTGTTCGGCCCCTTTTCGAGCGACTGGATCGCGCCATCGACAATGGCGTCCATATGCTCGGGCCTCGCGATTTTTTCAACGGCGGCGGTGCCGTATTTCGCGAGTGCGGCAACCGGCATCATGACGGATTGTGAATAGGCATCCCACAGATTCTTTGGCGCGCGAATTTGATTGGAGGTCATTGGTTGCAGCACGACGAAATAGTCGATCTCCTTTGCCGGCACCCGGCTGGGGTTGATGCACTGGAAAGCGGCGCCCTCGTAATAATAATCGTCGCCGATTTTGTAGGGCGGATAGATGAACGGAAATGACAGCGCCGTGCGCAGATGGTCCGGCGTGATTTCCTTCTTGGTAAAATCGACCACCTTGCGGTCGCGCAGGCGGAACGCATTCAGCTCAATGTTCTGCCGGATCTTCGGCAGGCGCTCGAAGTCGATCAGGCTGTCGATGAAAGCCGGGTGCTCGGATAGGCCGGTGGCGGAAGGACCGAGATCGGACGGACACATCATGGCGCCCAGCATCAGGATGAAATCGCCGCGCAGCTTTTCCATCTGGCTCTTTCCCAGTTGGTGCGCCGCCTCCTGAACCATCGGCAGACTGAACCAGTAGCGGTTGAAGGCGTCGGCCGTCGGACCCCATTTGGCGAAGGCTTTGTAGTTTACCGGAAAGAAACGATAGATCTCGTCGGCAATTCCGAAGTTGACGGTGTTCTCGAGCGATTGCTCGGGCGTCATCCCCTTCGGCACCAGGTACATCAGGCCGACGACCGAACCCGCGCCGGCCATGGAGACGATGTCGAACCGGATGCCCTTCTCGTGCAGCGCCAAAAGTGCGCCCGACATCAGGGTGAAATTGGGGGCGCCGCCGCCAAGAAACAGCGCAGTCTTGCCGGCGCCCGTGGCTTTGGCACTTCCGGTCCGTTTTGCTCTTGCCATATGGCGGCCCCGTCTTGAGGTTCGAGACAATCGGCGAATGGACGTCGCAATTTCTAGATTTGGGCCTGCCTGATATTTTCCGCTTCGTTTCGATGAACGCTGCCGGCATTGATCGCATTCAGCAGGGCACGCGCAGGCATCAAGTCCGCCGAGTCCACATTCTCCGAGAACGGGCCGATCGACTCGCGCAGCACAGATGCCGCCTCGGCGGAGCGGCCGCTGCGTTGCCAGAGCCTGGCCAGATCGCAAGCCGTGCGCAACTGGAACGACCGCGCCTGCTGCGCGCGCGCGATGTCCATGCTTTCAAGCAATATCTTTTCGGCCTGCGCCTGCGCACCGCTATCGATTGCAAGAACGAGTTCCGCCTTGATCCGCAGGATTTCCGCCATCGCCCAGCGTTCACCGGTTTCCGAAGCCACCGTGATCGCCTGTTCGACTCCGTCCATGGCCTGGTCGAGCTTGCCGACGGCGGCGCAGGCTTCTGCCTCGCTGGCCAGGAACATCGGCAGCCACAGTCGGGCACCGGTTCGCCGCCATTTGTTGAGGCCGCTTTCAAGGGTGGCGATGCCGTCCTCGATCTGACCCTGTTTGCATTTGGCCCAGCCATTCATGATCTGCGCGCCGGCGGCCCAGAACGGGAAGCCATGCTCGTTGCAGAGTGCGATCACCTCGTCGGTGTACGCCACCGTCTCGGAGGCATCACGGCGGAACATGTCCATCATGCCGCGTGCATGGCACACCGCATAGGCCGTGGTATGCGGATGATCGAGCTTCTCGGCATAGGCGATCGCTTCGCGCGCGATCTCGGACGCGCGCTGGGTCTGGCCGAGATGCCACAACGCCCAGCACAAATAACAAAGCGCGGTGGTGCCGATATCCTGTCCGTATTGGTAGCGGAAGCGAAGGTGCTGGTCCGGATCGTAGAGCGATCGCGCCTGCTCCAGATGCCAGCGCCCGGTGGCGAACTCGCCCATGGTGACATAGGTCGTGCCGAGCGCGCGATGGGCGATGCACAGGGCCGCGCTGTCGTTGTCTTTTTCGGCCGCCGCCAGAAATTCGGACGCTGCGGTTTGTTGCAGCCGGACTTCGCCGCCGACGTAATAGCAGGCCCAAATTCCGTACAAAACGGCAAAACGATCCGACGGCTCGGTGAGCACGTGAAGGAACTCTTTCGCGCGCAGCAGCACATCCCTGGTTTCGGACGCGGCGTATCCGCGTCCTGCAATCAGGGCTTGTCCAAGTATGACATCGATGCCGAGCTGAACCTGCTGACGCTCCGAGGATTCCGGAAGTTGCTGCAGAAGCTCCAATCCTCGCTGCAGATGCCGGATCGCCTCGACATTGGCGGAACGGCGTATCGCGCGCTCGCCGGCTTTGCGCAGATAGTCGATAGCTTCCTCGATCCGGCCGGCGCGTGCCAGATGATGCGCCATGATCTCGGGTTCGGTTTCGACGCTCTGCGCGAACTGGCCATCGAGAACGTCGGAGATGCGGCTGTGCAGCTGACTGCGCCGGCTGCGCAACAGGCTCTCATAGGCCACGTCCTGCACCAGCGCATGGCGGAAGATATAGGTCGCGTCCGGCGGCTCGCCGCGCCGGTAGATCAGGTCGGCCGCAGTCAACTGGTCGAGTGAGTTGCGCAACGCGCCTTCGGAAACCGGCGCGACCGCGGCTATCAATTGATGCGGGAAGGAACGTCCGAGTGCCGCCCCGATCTGCGCGATTTCACGGCTTGATCCGAGCCGGTCCAGCCGCGACATCAGCGAATCCTGCAAGGTCGCGGGGATCGCGAGCGCGGGAAGCGTGCCCGACATCGTGAAGCGGTCGTCCTGCTCGGACATGATGCCGGATTCCAGCACCGTCCTGGTCAATTCCTCGACGAATAGCGGGATCCCGTCGGTCTTGCTGACGATGTGCTCATGCACCTCGATCGGAAGCTCCTTGCCGTCGGTCATGTTGCGGAGGAGCGCCGCGCAATGTTCGCGCGACAGCCGGTTCAGCCGGATGTTGATGGCGTTCGGAAGATCGCCCCAGGGCGCGACGAAATCGGGCCGCGTCGTCACAAGTACGTAAATCCTGGAAGCGTGCATATCATGGATCAGCCGGTCCAGAAGCTCCAGGGTGGTGGGGTCGATCCAGTGCGCGTCTTCGACGATCAGCAGCAGCGGCCGCGATTCCGACAGCTTCAGCAGATACCGGATCAGCGCGCTGATGGTCAGTTCCTTGCTCTTGCGCGGAGTCATTTCCGCGATCGGATGCCGCGCGGCGCCAGGGATCGACAGCAAATCCCCATAGAGCGCGAAATCCGAATTGCTCGCGGCACCGGAACTGTTGAGAAATGTTTCCAGCTTTGCCAGCCGCGTTTGCGGATTTTCGGCGCGCTCGAAGCCCGCCGAAAACTCTATCTGGTTGATGACAGGCCGCAGCGGGCTATTGGTGTGATAGGGCGAGCATTGATAACGGATCGCGACATGCCGCTCGTTGGAGACCGCTTCATGCAGCGCCTCGACCAGCCGCGACTTGCCGATACCGGCCTCGCCGGAAATCAGAGCGACCTGGCCGTCGGGCCGCTTGGCGCGCTCCCACAATTTGACGAGCAATTCAATCTCGTCGATGCGGCCGACAAACGGAGTCAGCGCTTCGGAATGGCTGCTGCCGAAGCGGCTCTCGATTGCGCTTTCGGACACCACGGTCCATGTACGCACCGGCTTCTCAATGCCCTTGAGCTGTCGCGTTTTCTCGGGCCTGAAGATGAATTGCCTGTTGACCAGCTTGAACGTGCTTTCGGCAATCAGAATTGAGTTGGGCTCCGCGGCGCTTTGAAGCCTCGCGGCAAGGTTCGGCGTCTCGCCGATCGCGGCCTGTTCGCTGACGGCGCTGCCGGAATGCGTATCGATAACAACGAGACCGGTCGCAATGCCGACCCGCGACCGCAGCCGGTCGGTTGAATTCTTCTGCTTGAGGGAACCGACCGCCTCGACCAGACGAAGCGCCGCCCGAACTGCCCGTCCGGCGTCGTCTTCCTGCGCGCGTGGATATCCGAAATAGGCGAGTACGCCGTCGCCCATGAAGCGAGCGGTGTAACCATCGAAACTCGAAATGACCTGCGCGCAGGTGGTCTGGAACTCGTTGATAATGTCGCTGAAATCTTCGGGATCGAGCTTGGCCGCGAGCGGCGTTGAATCGACCAGATCGCAGAACAGCACGGTCAGATGCCGGCGTTCCGATTGACGTTGCGGAGCCTCGCCGGCGCGAGGGTGGCCGCCATTTGTCGGAACCGCATTCGGGACGGCTGCAGGCGGATGGCCCGCGGCGGCGCCCGTGGTTTTGGGCATCGCGTTGATCGCGCGAAGCATTCGCTTCCGGTGTCCGAGCAGGACACCCATTCGCTCGAGATCTTCGTCGGTCAGTTCGGACAATATGTCGAGGTCAATCGCATTGTCCGCGAAGACATTTGCGTATTGTCCGAGACCAAGTTGTTCGAGCCAGGTCGCAACATTGCGCACGACGGTTACCAAGCCTTCTGGTCGGAAAAACTCATGCTCGGCCGATATCAGACCATCCTATAACAAATTTTGCAGTGTGTATTCGTACAATGCGAAAGATTCACTTTTGTCGCGCTCTTCGGGGCCGGCCGGCGATGTTGGTGGTATCCGGTTGGGTAAAAATCAGGCAAGCGCCATCAAATTTTTAGCGGCTGCTCAGCCCGGCGAGAGCGGGTGCGAGTTTGAATCAACAGCAAGCTCGCGATTTATGGTCTCGGTAATGAAATGCATATCGTCGATCACCCCGAAATGGGCGCCGGCCCGGATATGCGCCCGGAATCGGGAGTCGGTAAAGCGGCCCCAGCCGAGCGCCTGATCGCGCGTCACATAAGTGTCGTCCTTGCCGTAAAAGCAGGTGATCGGGATATCCCAGGGCGGCTCGCGCTCGAACACGTAGTTGTTCGCCATCCGGAATTCGGCGCGGATGATCGGCAGCATCAGGTCCCGAAGCTCAGGCTGATCGAGCAACTGCTCGGTCGCGATGATGTTGAAGTGACGGATGACGTCGGAAAACACGTTGTCGCTCTGGGCATGAGTCGGGGCGTTGATCCGGAATTCGGCAAGCTTCATCATGCTGTTCAGCAAGGCGCGCTCGAAATCGCCCTGTTCGGCGATCCGGTCCGGCGGCCGCGAGCCCGAGACGAACAAATGATGTGGCGTGTACGGCGAGG
>ORJL011733396.1_pt1 | contig 10794 bp, 8 predicted proteins | sample 1779941 | NCBI WGS metagenome assembly ORJL01 (sample SAMEA104232317, study PRJEB22302) | groundwater metagenome | biome: forest; feature: aquifer; material: groundwater | place: USA | collected 2011-08-07 | depth 5.8 m | reverse complement strand
TTACGCCGGCCACGACGATATCGCCTTGCTGGACCTGGGCTGCCCAGTCTGGTCGGTTGGCGTGCATGCAATACTGGGCCGCTTCCGCTTCGGTGATGCCCTTCTTAGCCAGCACGTAGGCGCCCGGCACCATTAGGTCGGTGCTGATCTTGTCCCCAAATTTCCAGGTGTTCCCTTGGAATACCGTCTCAAGCATACTACACCTCCCCAGCCTCTATAGGTAGTCTCGTGGATCCGCGACCTCGCCGGCAATCGCCGAGGCCGCAACAGTAGCCGGGCTGGCCAGGTAGATCTGCGCCGTGGGGCTGCCCATACGACCCTGAAAGTTGCGGTTGCTGGTAGAAATACACACCTCCTCATCACCGAGCACGCCCATGTGTCCACCGTAGCAGGGACCGCAAGTGGAATGTTCCACCACGCAGCCCGCGTCCGCGAGGATCTCCAGCCACCCAGCTTTCAGGGCATCCCGGAAGACTGCTTGGGAGGCCGGGCTGACGAGCATCCGCACATCGGGGTGGACTTGCCGCCCCTTCATGATACGAGCGGCCATCTCAAGATCTTCCTCACGGCAATTGGTGCAAGACCCAAGGAAGGCCTGGTCAATCTTCACGTGCATGTCTTTTACCTCGGACATCGGACGACCGTTTCCAGGATCGCCGGGCAGAGCCACCATAGGCTCCAGTTCCGTCAGGTCGAACTTGTGAACCGTCTCGTACTGCGCATCAGGATCGGAGGAGACGGGGGTGTAAGGGCGGTCCAATCGGCCCTCAAGGAACTCTTCCGTTTTTTCGTCACACTCGAAGATGGCGAACTTGGCGCCGACGTCCACGCCCATGTTGGAGATGGTCCAGCGCTGGGCCAGGGTCATCTGCCGGGCCACAGGGCCGACATATTCAATCGACTTGTACAGACCAAAGTCAGTGCCCAATTCTGCCGCGACTTTAAGGATCACATCCTTGCCCACGCACCACTCTGGCAGGCGGCCGTTGAGCTCGATCTTGACGCTTTCTGGTACCCGGAACCATAGCTCGCCAAATACCAAGATGAGCACTGCATCCATAGCAGCATTGGTGACACAAGCGTCGAACACGCCCCCACTGGTAGCATGGGAGTCGCCCATGGCGATGAGCTCGCCAGGAGCGAACATCCCCTGCTCGGCGAACAGTTGGTGCAGGATCCCGTGACGGCCGAACTCGAAGAATTTCTTTATTTTGTACTTCTTGACGAGGCGCCGCATGTCCTTGATCTGGTTGGCCACCTCTATAGTGGGCGGAGGAGCCTGGTGGTCTTCTACCATGAATATGCGGTCGGGATTCCACACCTCGTCAATCCCCAACGTCTCCAACTGGCGCAAATTGAACCCCCCAGTGGCGTCTACCTTACACCAGACGTAGTCGCCAGGCTTCCCCTCTTTGCGGCCTGCATGGGCCGCCATTATTTTCTCAGCAATGGTCATCCCCATCGTGCGGTTCCTCCCTTGATTCCGTTAGTTTCGTTTTGTGCCGTTCCGAACTTCAGCGCGCTATGGTGCCGTAAGGCCGGCGCGTCTCTGCGGCCGATTCAGAGCCTCTTTCGGGTTGGTGATCATCTTCTGCGGCATGGAAACCTTTCACTAAGGCCGAGCCACGCGCATAGCCGCCCGCGGCTCATACCGTCCGATGGAGTCTTCGTACTTCTTAAGCCATTCGGCGGGCAGATACTTTTCCTCCCATTCGGCGACCTGTGGGAACCCGACTAGATCAAAGACGTGGGGCATCGGGTACTTCACTGCCTGCTGCTGCCACTCAATCTGCGCCTCCACGCCTCGCGCTAGGAAATCGTGGGCGTATTCCCAAGAGGCCTGAATACCCGCCTGGGCGATGAGGCCGGGGTAGAACGCGCCCGCGTACCCTAATTGCTCTAGCTCCTCTAGGCTGGGGGGAGGGGCCAAGAATCCTAGGGTCCCCATCATTGGCCCGTCGATGGCGTTCCGTACTGCCTTCACTTCCTCGCGGTTGGTCAGCGCTTCTGCGTAAAGCACGTCAACACCGGCCTTCTTGTATGCCTGGAGCCGTTCAATAGTGTCCTCCAGGGAACCGCCGGCCGCGCCTCGAGCGTCACAGCGTGCGATGATAACGAAGTCCGGGTCCAACTCGTTCTTCGCGTCTACCGCTGCGCGGTACTTGCCTACCGCCTCCTCCAGCGAGATGACCTCTTTTCCCTTGACGAAGCCGCAGCGCTTGGGAAATTGCTGATCCTCGATGTGTATACCCGCAACGCCCGCCCGGATAAACTCCTGCACCGTCCTGCGGGCGTTGATCGCGTTGCCGAATCCCTGGTCAGAGTCAGAGATGAGCGGGATATCGACGCAATTGGCCATGCGTCCTGCGTTCTGCACCATCTCCGTCATAGTGATGAGACCCGCGTCGGGGATCCCCAGTATATGGGCCGCGGTAAAAGCACCAGACATGTACGCGCACTCGTAGCCGACCGCCTCGGCGATCTTTGCATGTAGTGCGCACCCACCGCCGGGAATGATAAAAATCCTCTCCCGCTGGAACAACTCTTGAAGTTGCGTGGTTTTCTTCACAGTCACTCTCCTCTTTAAGTTCCGCTATCCTAGGTGCAGGGATCCCTACCATGGAAGCACTCTTCAGCTCGTCGCTCTAGCTGAGCGTAGACGCTGGCCCAGACCAACTTCAATATACAACCGAACGCCGGGCGCTACGCGCTGGGAGCTACCCGGATCCACCAATTCCTGGCAATACGTGCCTGGTGTCTTGACCGTCTTAGTGTCCCCAGATCTTTGCGCTCTGGCCAGCAGGTCCAAGGAACAGATTTACCAGTAGACGTCCAGTTGGTCACCAAAGAGCCACGCCCGCACTCAAGGACAAAGCTGTCCATCATGCCGCTCTCCGGGCGTGCATCGCGCAAGCTCTATAATCCCTCCTTCCTCTCAGTAGTCGGCCAGCGGGGTGGGTTGTATGGCCGACACCGTTGTCTAGGTCCCCTTCGACACGCTCAGAACGAGCGGCGAAAATCCTGAACATGATGTATGAAACAAATCACGATGACCATTGGTAGATCGAGGCGCTTCGGAACGCGCCTCAAGGATGGAACCGGCTATCGTCCCACGAACCGGGGCTGGCGCTTCTCCAAGAAAGCCGACACCGCCTCACGAGAATCCTCTGTCGCCATCGTCATCCCTTCAAAGGCAAGTGACGTGTCTAGGATCAGGTTCATCCGTTCACGGACCAGCTTGTTCACGGATGCCTTGGTCCAACGTATGGCCAGGGAAGGGCCGTCCGCCAGCTCCCGGGCCAACTCTTGGGCCGCGGCCACGGCCTCGCCTTGGGGTACCACCCGGTTGATGAGGCCGATTCGCTCGGCCTCTGTGGCGCTGATAAGGCGCCCGGTCATGAGGAGCTCCTTTGCCCGGTTGACCCCCACTAGGAGAGGCCAGATGACGGCGCCGCCGTCGCCCGCGACCAGGCCCGCCCGGACGTGGGTGTCGCCGATCCTGGCGTTCTCGGCGGCGATGGTAACATCGCAGAAGAGGGCGAGGGTGGCGCCCAGGCCTACGGCGTCTCCGTTGATGGCGGCGATGATGGGCTGGTCCACCTCCAGGAAGTTCCGGATGAGGCGCCGTGCTCCCGGCAGTGCTGCGTCTTTCCCCGACCGGGGCTGCCCACCGCTGCGCACATCCCCACCTGCGCAGAAGGCCCGGCCGGCACCGGTGAGCACCACGACCCGGACCTCAGGATCGCGAGCCACATCCTCCCACAGGTCCTCAAACGCCTCGTGCATTCCGTCACCCACGGCGTTCAGGCGGTCCGGCCGGTTCATGGTCACTGTCAGGACGCCTCGATCCAGTTCTGTTAACAGTGTGGGAAACCGGCTGTAGTCGGTCATGGTTATCTCCTTCTCGACAGCGCGCCAAGTTAAAAGGTGTTATGGATGTTCTGGTCAGGCGTTCTCGTAACCATCGGATAGTCTGTCACCTTTCAGATTGCCAGACCTACGTCTCCACTGGGTCCCGCCCTGCTATAGTAAGCAACCACCCCGGTGCGCCGGACGGTGAACGCTAATCAGGTTGTAACAGGTTTATGATGAGTCACCTTGTTGTTCGAGAACTTGCTTATAATCCGTATCGTACGAAGCTAGACGGCCTTGCTTCAAGAGTTCCTCCAAGGGCACAGACCCGCTTAACCCGCTTAACCGACGCGTCTCCTCCGTCCAAGGTTCTGTCCCGATGACTCCATCGGCCCGAAGGTTCGCAACTGCCGTCTCGGACAAGCCCAGTAAGCCTTCTAGAATCTCGCCGTTATGCTGCCCTAATCGTGGCGAAGCCCTGCGTCGAGGCTCAAATCCTGACATCTTCCAAGGTAGACCAGGATATAGACGAGTCCCCATTCGTTCAGCTTCCTTGAAGAAGGTCACCGGCGTGAAGAAGCGCCTTGCCTTGAGCTGGGAATTAAGGAACGACTGCTTGTTGTTTAAAACTACTCCAGATGGAATGCCTTGTTCTTGCAAAAGTTCCATCACATCTTTGGCGGGCATTGTCACCATCCAGGTTGCAATAATTTCGTCGAGCTCGTCGTGGTTCGCGCGACGCTTTGCGACGTTGGAGAACCGCGGGTCCCGGGCAAGCCGAGGCATACCCAAGATCGCACACAACCGGCGCCATTCCACTTCACTTCGGACGGACAAGGCGAGCCATTCATCTTCGTTAAGGCATCGAAAGCATCCTTGTGGGGCCCATTCCGGATGGCGGTTACCGATCCGACTCATTACCCTGCCGTTCATCTCGAAGTCCAAGATGGCCTCGGCGTTGAACGAGACGCCTACTTCATACATAGACAGGTCGATCCACTGCCCCTCCCCAGTGCGCTCTCGGTGGGAGAGCGCCGCAAGTATTGCAAAAGCGCAATGAATCGCAGTCGAGATATCATTAAATGCGGTTCCGGGATTCATTGGTTCGCCATCTCGGTATCCAGTGAGATGTGACAGCCCCGTATTTGGCGCCATGGTTGCGCCCATGGCCAAATAGTTAGTCCATGGTCCCGAGTGTCCGAAACCGGTTGCGGAAACCATTACAAGGTCGCTTTTTAGACTCCTTAGTGCTCCATAGTCCAACCCAAAATTTGCCATTACACGAGGCGTAAAGTTTTCGACTACTGCGTCACTGAGCATTACAAGTTGTTTGAAAATAGCGAGCCCCTGAGGCTTGTTGAAATCCAGCGTGATACCCAGTTTGTTCCAGTTCGCCTCGACAAATGCCCCGCCTTCTTCCCAGTGAGATTCCCCAGGCTCGTTTTCAGGGTAAGGACCATGAAGACGGGTGAGATCGGGACGTGCCGCAGACTCAACCTTAATCACCTGAGCTCCGAATTCGGCGAGCAGGCGTGTGGCGATTGGACCGGCCCAATGCGCCGTGGTATCCAAAATCCTGACACCTGCCAACGGGGCCATTGGTTCTGTCATTGGGTGCGCTATCTGTTCTCCCTAAAGTACCTTCTGCGCCATCAACTTTCCTAGTTGCGCCTCCGAGAACCCTAGAGATTTCCCGTAAATTTCAGCATTGTCCTGCCCTAGGGACGGCGCGGTCCGCATCAGGTTCGAAGGGGTTCCGGTCATTTTGAACGCTGGTCCTGGTAGCCGAATCCTCCCGATCTGGGAATCCTCAATCTGGACGAAATATCCCCGCGCGTTAAGTTGTGGACAAGCGACGAGGTCTTCTGCGGTTTGTGCCATGCCCGCGGAGAAGCGCCACTCCTGCGCCGAATGAAAGACTTCTTGCTTGCCTTTGTTCATCAAGTACGCTGACATGATCTTTCGGAGGTCAGGCGCGTGCATCGTTCTCCCTGCCAGGGTCGAGAATGCTGGATTCTTTAGCTCTGGTATGCCAAGGAACTCGGTAACCCGTTCCCACTCTGCCCCTTCCACTAACACTACATGACCATCTTCGCAAGGTAAAATCTCCGAAAACACACCTCCTGCCCGGGCGTTTCTCCGAAGGACAGCTCCCATCAGCGAATAATAGCTGGTTTGGCTTAGCAGAGAGGCCTGAAGACATTCCATAATGGATAGGTCAACATGTTGGCCAATACCAGTAGTACCGGTCCCCCTCAGAGCGATCATCGTCGCCAATGCCCCGTACGAGCCGGCCAGGTACTGCACTTGTGATAATCCCATTTTCAGTGGTTCACGATCGTGGGCACCCGTGATATACATCAATCCACCCAACGCACAAAACACAATCTCCGTCGCCTGGTAATCTCGATAGGGTCCTGTCTGCCCAAAGTTGGATATAGACGTCATCACCAGTTTCGCGTTTAGCTCGCGTAGCGATGGGTAGGTCAAGCCCCAATCGGCCATAATCCTTGGCTCAAAGTTCTCTACTAGTACGTCTACCTGGGGCACCAATTCCCTCAGAATTGCCCGCCCTCGTCGCGATTTGAGGTTAAGGGTAACCCCGAGTTTGTTGGTGTTTAGGTACGAGAACGTTCCACTCTTTTCGAGGTGCGGTTGGTCGCCGGGGAAAGGCCCGGATCTTCGGGCAGCGTCGCCGTGGCCCGGCCGCTCAACTTTGATAACTTCGGCTCCAGAATCCGCGAGAAGTTTCGTGCAATATGGACCCGCAATGTGATGGGTAAGATCCAGAACTCGAATGCCTGATAAGGCTTCTTCTGACATATCCTGCCTCCTTTCGCCTTGGCTTTTTGTCCTGCAAGGCCCGTCAGCTTTCGACGGTGGTTCAATTCGCTGGTTGGTGACCCCAGAATCACCCGACGACGGATGGGCGATTATCGACCGTGGAACATAGGACTCTACTTCTCGATGAAGGCCTTCGCGGACTCGTTAAAGTCTTCTGTGAGGTAGAGCTTCAGCGGCTGGAAATAGGGATCGGCGGCTTGGGCCATTTGCCCCGCGTACCTTCGGCAAATGGCTAAGGCTCGACCTTGATGGTATACATGTTGCCCTGACTAAAGGTGCCCGGCCGCGGTGTGTACTCCCGTACTCTCGGTCCCGTCGCCCACAACCCATCGATGATGAGGACAGGCATGAACACTACATTGTCCCGGTCGTAGGCCAGAATCCGTCCCTGTAACTGGGCGCGCTTAGTCGCGTCTACTTCAAGCAGGTACTGTTCCGCCATCTGCTTCAGCTCCGGGTGCGCGCCGCCTGCCGTTCCAGCGGCTATTGGGTACTGGCCTAGCGGCGTGAAGTCGCCAATACTCCCCTGTGCACCTGAGCTGTTGGCCAGATTGGTAGACACCGCTACAGGGTCAAACTTGCCCGTGATCGCCAGAGCTGTGTAGGCTGCGCGTTCCCATTGGCGCAGCTCCACCTGCACTCCCATCTTTCCCCACTGCCCGGCGATGACGGGCGCGACCTGAGTAAAAAGCGGGGTGGCACCGAACTCGAAGCTGTGGAAGGTCAGCTTGAGGCCTTTACCGTCGGGGTACCCAGCCTTCACTAAGAGCGCCTTAGCTCTTTCGAGATCATAGGCAGGCGCAGTGTTGCCCCAATCAGGAAACCCAGGCTCAGCGGGATTCCATATGCCTGTCCCTATCGGGCGAGCATACCCCTGGTATACTCCCTTCGCGATGGCCTCCCGGTCGATGGCAAGGCTGAGCGCTTGACGCACCTCTAGCTTGCTCATGGGATTTGCGGGGTCGGCCTGGCCAAACATAAATATACGCAGGCCGCCAAGATTAGGCACCCTGAGAGCCCGAATTTTAGTGTCGCCTTCCATGGACTTCAACGAGGTCACTGATATTTGAGCTAGATCAGCCTCGCTAGTTCGCAGCATGGCAAGTCTGGTGGTCTCCTCGGGAACAATCACGTAGCGCAAGCGTTCGACCCCCGGCTGCCACATGAAATGCTCGTAATCGACGGCCTGTACCTCTAGATATTCCTGTCTGGCCCAAGACACGAACTTGAAAGGTCCTGTTCCCACCGGAGCTTTTAGAAAACCCTCGTCTCCGACTTGTTCTATATACTTTTTCGGTACGACGGAATACTCTCCTCGTGCAATCTGGTTGACGAAATTCCAGCTATTAGGCCGCTTGAGGTGAAAGAGCACAGACTCTCCTTTGACTTCCATGCTCTCAAGGAATAGTTCGAGATACGCTTTTGCGTTCTGGGTCCCTATCCGGCGGGCCCGTTCTATGGAGAAGACCACGTCTTCGGGCGTCACCTCGTCCCCGTTGTGAAACTTTACGCCTTTCCGGATATCAAACGTCGCGGTCTTGGCATCCGGGCTGAGGGCCCACTTGGTTGCCAAACCGGGGCCCAGCGCCAGGCTGTCTTTTGGTGCCTCTCGCAGCCGGTTATACAGCACTTCCGTGTTAACGAAATCACTTCCCTCACTCTGAAGCTGGGGATCGACGCTGGACGTCGTCTGTGGCGACAAGGCTACAACGGCCTTGCCTACTGGCCCAGTATTCCGCTGAACCGACCCGCCATCTGGCTGTGTTGCCGCTGGCCCACAGCCTACAAGCGTCAATAGTGCCACCCCACAGAGCCCAGCCATGAGTTTGGGCGGTAGTGTTGGCATCTTTTCCCTCCCCTTCTGGAAATAACTGGCTGTCTAGCCCCGATCGCGATGGCCCATCTCAGGTGCCCTGACGGGTGTCTTCTAGCTCTCCCATCAGAAGGACAATGCCGGGCTTTTATAGTTGTAACCTATCATTGGCACCTGTTGCAATGGACATAACATGCAAACTTGTAGTCTAACCTACACTTTTCCCCTCGATGTACGACACCTGCACTCCTGTAACACTGTTAAAGTTGAGCGGAAACGAGGAGTTGACGGCAAGCGACGAGGGATCTGGTTCCCTGGCATCCCGCAAGGAATTCTAGGACGCGACTACGATCCCCGATTGTTTCGTGACCCTTCCTTTACCGCCCGACCCTTCGACCCGAGGTAGTCGTCGAAATGCAAATTGCGACGATCGTCGGTCTCCCGCGTCCGACCGGGGAAGGCCGCGAGGCGGGCGCGGGTGGCATCCCTATTCTTCCTCGTGTGTGCTCGTCGGCCTCCTGAAAGCCGTCTCTCCCCGCCTTCCCGATGCTGCTAGAAGTACGGCTCGACCAACATCGCGGCCCCCTCGTAATCTCCCAGGAGCTGTAACGCCTCAGCTTTGGCCAGCGCCACCAGGTACCCGACGTCCTCGCTATCCCCGCGCAAGCTCGCGGCACTTCAAACTTCTGAAAACGGCGCTCAGCGATTTTGGAACCGCCGTTGGTATCCATGCGTGAGCGCAATAGCTCGTGGTGCGTCCCGTTCTTAGATAGGCTCTTGACGGACGCCTCTGAATCTACAAGTGTCTGTCCACTCCAAATGCGTAGGGATCGCCTGCCATGGCGGCCTCAGCGGCCTGCTCTGCTTTAAACGCAATAAACGAGCAGGCCGGCAGACCCAATCAATCCGCCGCTGGTGACGAAGTCCTGACTCGGCTGTTCGTCCTGGTCCCCGACCTCGCGACCGTGGTCCGTAAGGTACAGCTATAATGAGTGAACGCCGTCGAACTCCACGTCCACAACTGGGATAGCAGGCTAGCCACTGGACGTGATCTGTTAGATATGCGATAATTTCTTTGCTTGAGGGGCAAAGCCCTTGAGAACCTGCCTTGTCCCCGTTTGAGGGAAAGCGGAAAATAGGCGTATCCCGCGAGTCGCTAGCTTCCAAGCAGGCTGTCGCGAGTTCGTCTTCAGTTTCCCAATTTACCTGGCTCGCTGCCAGCCCTGGCGCGTTTGCCTGATCGCTCTGAGTTCCCTCTTGTTGTGAACACCTCATGTCCAAGTCCTCAAGCTGCACCCGTGTTTGGTCATACGCTACGCCACACTTGCCTTTGCGCTGAGCGGCCCTCACCAAGTCCAGCATAAGCTGCTCGTCAAGGGCAACTCACTCCCTGCGGTCGCTCGCCTCGCTGCGCTCGACCCTTGACGAGCAGCTTGCGTGACCTGTGAGTTTGGGCCGGGGAATGCCTCTGTCTTGCTTGATTGCGTCCATGTCAGCGCAGTGGCAACGTCTATCTCTCACCCTGATCTCCACCTTGGACCTACTTCGCCGCGTTTCGTAACCCTCTCACGTACCGGGTCATAAACGCAGGCGCATACGCGGACTCAAGGAACAGCAACTGCGTATCGAGGGCACCATACTCGCTGGCGAGACAGCCTTCGCGCTGATGCACGCTCTCATGGACAAGGATGCTGGCTGCCCAGAGGATGCTAAGATACTTATCTTCATAAGTGTTACTTAGCTGTCGGGTGTCTATGACGATGGCCTTGCCGTCACAATCTGCGTAGGCGCTGACGCCGTTAAGGGGCGTATTCACAATCTGGTACTGCGTAATGACCCCTGCCTGGACGGGCCAGAGGAGCTGGATGATGAGGAGCGCCTGCGCAAGGAATGGTGTCATGGCGTCTCGTTGTCTCCTGTAGCTAGTTCCAGGGATTCTGCGGGCTTCTCCGGCCAAGGCCTTGTGTGGAGCTATCCCCCACTTGCTCCACAGCGGCGGGACCTGGGCGGGAGTGCTGCACTGTCGCCATTACGCAGTGACCCCAATTATGCCATCGCTCACGCCGCCGTTCTGAAACTCCACAATGACTTCTTCTTGGTCATAGCGTTCCCGCAGGTGCTCTGCCAAGTCCAGGATGCTCTCGCGAAAATCCGCCTTTGCCTGACCGCTCAGGTTCGCCAAGATGATCCGTAGCGAATCTTCTGTGACGACGTGTCCGCTGACCGGATGACGGTACACGCCGAGCTGGCGGATAAAAGACGCGCCAGGGTCTTCTCCATGAGTA
>ORJL011466217.1_pt1 | contig 10794 bp, 14 predicted proteins | sample 1779941 | NCBI WGS metagenome assembly ORJL01 (sample SAMEA104232317, study PRJEB22302) | groundwater metagenome | biome: forest; feature: aquifer; material: groundwater | place: USA | collected 2011-08-07 | depth 5.8 m | reverse complement strand
GACAGATAATCTTTAATCGGATCGCGGCCTTCACGGCCTGACATATCAATTAAATGCAGAAGTACTGTAGTACGCTCAACATGCCTTAAGAATTTATCGCCTAAGCCCCTACCTTCCGATGAGCCTTCAATAAGCCCGGGGATATCCGCTACGACAAATTTTTCATCCATTTCACCCACCATCCCTAGAACCGGAAAACGGGTAGTAAACGGATACGGTGCAATAGCAGATCTTGCATGTGATATGCTAGAAATCAGAGTGGATTTTCCGGCATTAGGAAAACCGATAATACCAACATCGGCAATAAGCTTTAGGTCAAGCTGCAGTTCTCTTACTTCACCAGGCTCACCGGGGGTTGCTTCATGTTTATGCGTATTGCCTAAACCGCCTTTACCTCCCTTAGCAACCAGGAGCCTTTCTTTATCTTTAAGTAAGCTACCTAAAACACAATTAGTCCCGACATCAGTAATTATTACGCCGCAAGGCATGCGGATAATAACATCAGGCGAATCTTTTCCATTTTTATTATTTCCAGATCCGCCGCCGCCTTTGTGGCCGTAAAAATGACGGTTATACTTAAAATCAATCAAAGTACGTAAATTGCGGTCGGACTCAATAATAACATCCGCGCCTCTACCGCCTGGCCCGCCATCCGGAACGCCATCACGGGTATATTTATCCCGGTAGAAACTACGGCAGCCTTTACCGCCATCTCCGCCCTTAACCAGAATTTTGGCGCAATCACTGACCATTCAGCTCAGTTACCTACCGAAACATTCACAATCTTAATGCGGGTAAGATTCTGGCGATGCCCTTTGCTAAAATGCGAAGATTTTCTACGGCGATACTTAAATGTCATTACCTTCTCGCCTCTTAAATGCTTCTCTATTGTTGCTTCCACAACCGCATTTTTCACATATGGCTGCCCGATTAATGACTCATTTTCTCCGGAAACCAGTAAAACATGCTTAAAATTAACCGACTTGCCTTCCTTTTCATCCTGACGCTCTACATTCACAGAATCACCCGGTTTTACGCGATGCTGTTTTCCTCCAACCTCAATAACGGCATACATTTGGCATTCTCCTTGAATAAAAAATGGTTAATAAAATGGTTAAAATTTGGAAAGTTATATTATACCGCAGAAAAGTCCGTGGTCAAGGAGAAAATGGGCGTTTTTTAGGCGATTTTTATCTCTTCCAAATGGGCATTTGGGCTTGAGACAAAATTAATTTTAGTCCGGAATCTATGTTCAATAAAACGCAGATTATTCTTATCCTTAAGTACCTCTTCTATAACCAGAGGATTTAAAGTAACATTCACCTGTTTTAAATGATTGTCCTTTAGAAACTTCTTTAACTCTTTAAACACATAAATACACATAGTAAGCGCGGATTTCACCTTACCTGCACCCTGGCAATAATGACAGATTTGATAAGATAACGTATGTACGGTATTATGTACCCTTTCGCGGGTCATTTCCACAAGGCCAAACTTAGAAATACCTAATATATCGTATTTAGCTTTATCCTGATTCAAAGCGCGCTTAAGCACATTAAGAACTTCCCGACGGTGAGACTCCTTTTCCATGTCAATAAAATCTATGACGATTATACCGCCTAAATCCCTAAGCTTTAGCTGATTTGCCGCTTCAACCGCAGCTTCACAATTCACCTTAAAAGCCGCTTCTTCCTGTTGAAGGTTGCGCTTGAAACCGCCGCTGTTAACATCAATAACCACCAAGCCTTCCGTGGGCTCAATAACAAGATAAGCCTTGGATTTAAGATAAACCTTACTGGTAAAAATCCTGCCGATTTGTTTCTCAATGTCTTTTTCCAAAAACAGGTCTTCTCCGCGGTAAAGCTCAACTTTTTTGGCCAAATACCCTAAAAAAGTTTTCATAAAATGCATAATACGGTGGTATTCAGCCTTAGAATCAACTATGAGCTTAGAGACATCGTCTGTAAATGAATCGCGGATTGCACGTAAAGCAAGGTCATATTCTCCATAAATCAAAGTTGGAGCCTTGTTTTTAACGACTACTCTTTCCAACCTACGCCAAAGCTTAAGCAGAAAATATGCATCGCGAGCCAATTCTTGTTTGCTCTTTCCGCAAGCGGCAGTGCGTACAATAAAACCGACATCCGCAGGCAATTTAATTTCATGCATCACGTCACGTAAACGCCTTCTTTCTGCCTCATCTTCGATACGGCGCGATACGCCGACTTGCCTATCTAAAGGCATAATAACTAAATATCTTCCAGCCAAGCCAATTTCGCAAGAAAGCCGCGGGCCCTTAGTGCCAAAAGACTCCTTCACCACCTGCACCAAGACTTCCTGCCCTTTTTTAATTTCTCTTATTTTTTTCGGTTGATTCGGCTCTATTGCCTCAAAATATGCCTCGATTTCGGAAAGATAGAGAAACCCTTTTTTCGGTAAACCTATTTCCACGAATGCCGCACCCACCGACGGAACAACGGCATCAATTACGCCTTTATAGATATTCCCAACAATAGTCTTATATTCCGGGCGCTCGATATAAAACTCTTCAAGCCTTCCGTCGCTAACAATTGCTACTCTTTTTTCCTGTGATTCTACATTAATTAAAATTTCCTTCGCCATGTTTAATAATAATCCCTTCCGGTAATTGTTTCTGTAATCTTTCTTTAAATTCTATAAAGCTGAGCCCTTCCTTTAAAACAATAGAGGCTTCTTCATGTTCGCTTTCCAATCCTAATTTTAACGCGCGTTTTAAACTAAGTTTCGGATGCGGGCTAAAACCCTCGCTCATCTTAAGAGGCAAATCCGCGCGGCGCATTGCTCTAACAAAAAGGCGCATCAAATCCAAATGAGAAATAAACCGCATCTTGCCAATCTTCGCAAAAACAAAACTTAGCTTATACATTACTGCTGCTTAGCTTCTTGCACTACTACGGGCTGAACACTTTGCTCTACCGGCTGGGCTTGTGGCTTTGCCGCTTCTTGAACATCCGGTATTGCTTGGGGCTGCGATTTTACTTCTTGCGCCGGTTGCAAATTAACCGCCTGGACTTCAGATTTTATCGCTTCGGCCATTATCGGCTCTTCTTTTTTCTCAACTTCAACTTTTACTTCAACCTTTGCCTTATCTTTTGCCTTTACTTTTGAAGCAGCTTCTTTCTTTATTACCCTATCTTTACCCAACTCGTCCTGAAGCTGGGCAATTTCATCTGCGGATAACTCGGTTTCATCAATAATATGTGCCTTAATAAATATTAACAAATCAACTTTTGCCGTATCATTAACTTCCCGACGGAAGAATGTCCCGATAAAAGGAATACTGGACAAAATCGGGACTCCGATAATTTCCTTGCTTTGAACATCTTTAAGTAAACCGCCTAAAACTACGGTCTCATCATTTTTCATGAGTATCTGAGTCTGGGCCTCACGCACATCGATGATCGGATATGCTACCGTAGTCGAAGTTGTCCCGACGTAAGAAGTGGCGGTAACATTCGCAGACGAAGAAGTAACTACAGGATGGATTATCATATTGATATAGCCCTCTTCGTTAATCTGAGGGACAACATTCAACCGGATACCTATTTCCTGATAATAATCCAATGACTGCGTAAGCTTAGTAGGGTCTGTTGAGCTTGTGCCTCCGGATATTTCAGATTTTATTATCGGCGTATGATAACCAACGAGAATAGAAGCTTCCTGATTATCCAAGGTCATAACCCTGGGCGCAGATAAAGTATTGGTATGCGCATCTTCCTCGATAGCATGCAATATTGCTTCAAACTTTGTTCCGGTAAGTTTCTGAAAAATAAATTCCGCACCTGCAGTATACGGCTCGGTTCCGGAAAAAGCAGTCGGGCCAACTGTTTCTTTCGGCCCGAAAACAGACGGAGCAACTTCAGAACCTAGAACATGGCCTCCGATTTTCTGGGTCGCCAAACCTAAAGGGTCTTTAGCAATCGAGCCGGTAGTAACTGTCGAAGTCTCTGCATTCCCCGTACTTCCTAACCCCCAATCAAAACCAATATCTTTAAGCCTATCCCGATTTACTTCTATAAGGCGGGTCTCGATTAAAACCTGCTTTGGCTTCCTGTCAATTTGCGGGATAATTACATTTTTTATCCGGTCTATGGCTGAAGCAGTATCAGTTATAACTAAAGTCTTAGATTTAATGGAAGATTCAAATTTAGCCTTACGTGAAACAATATTTCCGTCGGCAGTCTTTTCGATAGAAAAAGTTTCTTCTTTTGATTCATCCATTCTCTCCCTCTGCAGGGATTCACCGGAAACAGTCGATTTACCTATCTTAAATGTCCCAAACTGCCATCCCTTTTGGCCCCTGGTATACAATATGGCAATCTTGCCGCGGGAGGTCAATAAAGGAATAATGATTTTTTGTGCATCCTGGGCATCCAGGAATTTTAAAGTCACTATCTCAGTTTGCAAAGGCTCTTCGGATTGTATTTTGGTCATATTCTCCTGTTTTGTAACCAGGATAATATTGCCCTGCTTCTGATAACCAAATCCGTAAGTCTTTAAGATTACGTCTAAAGCACCTTCCCAAGGCACATCCATCAGGCGGATAGTAACATTCCCCATGACTTCCGGAGTAGTAATAATATTTACTCCTGCTTTATAGGAAATAATCTTTAGCACGCTGTTAATATCCGCATCCTTAAAATCCAAGGTTACATTTTGAGATGAAGATGTTATAGGTGTAGCAGCAACAGGCTCGGGCTTACTTTGTGTATTTTCCTGCGCATAAATATTAACAGGCAACGTACTATACAAAAAACATAACGCGATTAATAAATTAAATATTTTTTTCACGGGCCCTCCCTAGGCAATTCCAATTCTTGCGATACCCCATTTTTATTTATAATAACTTTACGTTCCTCGATCTTTAAGATTTGGTAACCAAGAAAATTATCTCCGGTTTTTACTACTTCGTCATTAATTATGGCAAACGAGGTACCTGACTTATCATAGATGATACCTTTTAAAGAAAGTTCGCTTTTCTTTTCCTCTTCCTGCAATTTTATCAATTGCCCGTCGGGGGTAACAAGCGGAATAAAAGGATTACGTTTCCCCTTGGCATCATAAACAAATTCCCCTTGCGCAAAAGCACACGAGGTAAAGATTAAAATTAATAATACACAAAAGCTATTTTTTAACATATGTCTTCAGTGTCAAGCTAATCCTCTGCTGAAAATAATCCGGTTGTTCAGGAGCAATTTTCAACTCTTTAACCATAAATACAACTTCACCCGAATAAAGTTCAGTTAAAAGTTTCCCCAAATTATGATAATCCCCGATTAACTCAAGCTTAATCAAAGTAAAATCGATCTTAGCCGGTGCCTCAATCTTTTTAGCCGTTGATTTTACCTGAGCCGGCGGCACCGGAGTTATCTTAGTAGGCTTGGTTTCAGGTAAAGAATTAATCTGCATTATACGAATAGAATATTTATTCGCCAGATCCGAGATATATTCCAATAAAGAAGATAATTCTCCGGTTGAAATAACTTTACGCGTTCTTAAAATAACTTTATTTTCTTTGCGCGCCTTTTCCATTGCCGCTAAATCTTTACTCAAGGCATCAATATCTTTTTTTAGCTGGACGATTTTTTTATCGCTCTTGGAAATACTGCCAAGCTGCCCTTTAATCATAAAATTAAAATCTATATAAACTATAACCGCGCCAAAAAGCAACATCGCAACCAGTTTCTTCTTGTCTACTCCGGCTAAATTAATCATTTCAATTCACCTAAAACCGTAAAATCCACAACTTCATAGCTGACGATAGTTTTTCTTTGCACCACGCCCAATTCCAGCTTCCTGAAATCTGCGAAGAAATTCTTATTCTGCCTTAAATTATCCATGAACTTATTAATCAAGCTCATTTCATCTTTTTGCAGGGAAACAACCGTACAACTCAAAACAAAATTTTTGTCGGTCAACGCCAGATTATTAAACCATACACCATTTGGCAATGACGAACATAATTCGTTTAATTTGCGCGGCCAACTGACCTTTTGTGACAAAAGCTGAGAAATTATATCGGCATCTTCCGGCTGGGAAATAAAACCTCTCTTGAATTCTTCAGAAGCTTTCTGCTGCGGGATCATTTTCTTCCATTTGGCGTTAAGTGATTTTATCTGCCCGGATTTAGCCAAAGAGTTTAATCCCAGGACCAGATTAACCAGGAGAATTAACCCTGCCAGTAATACACCGATAAGCGGCGTATAATCTAGCTGGCTCTCGACCTGCGCCTTCTTTACTTTAACTTTTAATTCTTCAGGTAAAAGATTTATTTCAATCATATTATCCCCGTAAAGCCACTCCTACGGCTACTGCGAATTGTGACGAAGAATCCTTGATTTTATCCAAGCTTAAACCCGGCACGGGAGGTATTTTCTTAAAAACATCCCAATATTCCACTTCAATATTCAATACCTTAGTTAATGTTTCTTTTAGTTGAGGGAATTTACAGGCACCTCCGCTTAAAAATATCTTACTTACCGCCGAAACACTCTGGCTTTCATAATAATCAAAAGATGACCGTAATTCCTGGGCAAAACTTGAAAAAGCAGAATCTGCTTTATCCTGAAAATTATTTGAGCCCGTTAATATATCTCGGCTTAAATGCGGTATTCCGTTTTCTAAAATATTTAAGTTCGTAAATGTAAATCCGATATTAACCAATGCAACGGTTTTATTTTTTAAGGCTTCATCGCCAAAATAGTTAAAATTAAAGCAATCAACCAATGCCAGAGAATCTATTGTTGCAGTATTAACTTCTAGGCCTGCACCCTGTAATATTTTTAACCTCTGATTAAGATACTCCTTTTTGACTGCCGAAATTAAAATAAACATTTTGTTATCCTGGGCCTCGGGGTTAAGAATGCAGGCATCCAGGTTTACTTCAGTAAGCGGAAACGGGATATATTTCTGGGCCTCAAATTTTAATGCCTGCTTTAATTCTACCAGGTTCATACGCGAAAAGGCAGTATAGCGCATAATTACTGACGGCCCGGAAAGAGAAATATTTACCCTTTTTATTTCCTGAGATTGGGCGATTTTCTTTACACAATCTTCTAAATCTGCCTTAACAGGTTCGGCTAAAAAACCACAAACCTCGGTTTTATCTTTACTTATTTTTAATTTTACCGCTTTGATCGAAGAAGTCCCAATATCAAGGCCAAAAACAAAATGCTCCCGCGTAAATTTACCCATTATTTTCTTTAAAGAAAATTTCAGCATATAATTAGTTTTCCCACCATGATACAATTTCTTTAAAATTACCCGATAGCACAGCTAACGCATCTGTTATATCGGTTTCATTATAATGAAACTCGGGAGTCCCGTTAACTTCATCAACTTCGGTTGTACTGGCCACAATAGTGCTGCCATAAGCGTCATAGGTACCCCTGGCGGTCAAATTCCCTAAAACATACATAATACCATGGAACTGATAGGTACCTTCAACTCTCACATCACCGTCTATAATCAGCACCCCTGTGCCGGTCTCGGTTCCGTTTATTACTAAATTATCTCCCGGAGTCACATCAACCCAAGTTACTCCACTAATTACTCCCGGAAAATTATCCTCTGTATAATGAGTTGCTACCGCCTCAACGTCGGCTTGAGAATATCCGAATAAATCGCTAAAGTTTATTGCGGCATCAAATTCCTTCCAGCACGGCCCATCCGGGCAAACATCAGGATCAAGGTAATTCTCAGGGGTCTTGCTACAGCCTCCGCCCCAGCACAAATCATTAGCTGCCTGTATACCATACTTAAATTTAGAAGCATCAACCGGGCCTCTTTTTACAACAGCTTTAACAACGCGAGTTATATCGGCCCCCGAAGCCAGAGTAACAGTGCCCGTTGAAATTATATCATAATAATCGCTTGAATTTATATTCGCCCTGAATGTGGTAGTGGTCTGAAATGAATGGCTGCCTAAAGTACCATCCGTAGGGCTATTCGGAAGATTGGCTATTGCGCGGGCAAGCCCGGCCTCTGCCACCCAAAAAGCCCTGGTAGAATTAATTTGCCGCTGTACCAGGCTATTTTCACTAACGGTCTTAAAAAATAAAACACCTAGAATAATAGAAAGGACTAAAATAACCAAAAGCGCCATAATTAATGCTACTGCCCGTTTATTCATTCCTGATTTTTGCCTCCTCAGTAACCGAGAAATCCAAGGTAGTCCCTCTAACCTGGCACTGTCCGGCGATAACAATAACTAATTTCTTAGTTGACAGGATTGCATTGCCCGCCAAAGGAACAGCTACGTCAGAATAAAAAGGCGACTCCATTATATTATCAAAAGTCCAGCTGCGTAATACGGTAGTACCATCAGTATCTATTTCGTTACGCGTTAAAACTTTAGCATCGCTATCATAATCATATTCAATATAGGTTGAACTTAATGTGTAGTCACCGGTCGCATTATTGATGCCCGTAACCTGTTTAAATTTTATATGGTCCTGCGCGGGGCTATTGCTATTGATCTGGATGAGATTAGTCTGACGGACATCTTTTACAATCCAATCTATTACTGTCCGCACCTTTACCTGCAAGTCCACTTTTGCCGAAACCATCGAGTTAGAGAATTCGCTTCGGGTCAAAGCAAAAAATAAAGAGGTCATAATTAAGGTTAAGAGAAAAACCGTAACAATGACTTCCACCAAGGTTAATCCGGTCTTGCTATTCGGTAATCTGCGTCGATAAACTAAAATTCCTACTGCCCCCTCTTTCTGTCCATTCGACTCTAACCGTAACCTCTTTAACCCCGTTAACAACTTCCGATACCGCAGGATCAAGCGTTATGGTTTCATCGGTTAAATTTGCCAAACCCAACGCCGAAGGATTATAACTATCTAAGCTGCTATAAGTTAATACGCCGTTACTAAGGCTTGTCTTAATTTCCTCTAAAACATATTGAGCGTCGTTAGCCGCGATAAATGTATTATTATTAGTCTGAGTTAATATTATGGAAGATACCAAAAGCCCCAGGAGGCCTGTCACGGCTATCGAAAGTATCCCTGTGGCAATCATTAATTCAGAAAGGCTAAAAGCTTTTTTATTACATTTCGTCATTCGCATTTTTGAGAAGTTATGACGCTTCCGGTATTAACGGTAAACACTGTTTCCCCGGTCAAATGGCAAGTGGTCGGCGAAGCTATACATGAATACCCGCCGGCATCAAGAGTCGGGCAAGCGTAGTTGTATCCTCTTATATAAGAACCGGTAAAATAATCCCTGTTTAAATATGGAGGGTTTCCCTGGGCCAAAGAATCAATTTTTAGAGGATAAACATTATTATTATCTTTGGCAAAATTCTCCAAAGCAATAGAGATAACCTTAAGAGCTTCTTGCGCGCTTGTTTGGTTCCAGGAAATAGTAAGCGTGAGCACCTGCTTAATTGCAATGCGGGAAATTAAAGATACAGAAGCAATTATAATCATTAAAACAACGAGGCTTATACCACGGTTATTTCGCATAACCTAAATTATACCATTATATAAACAAAAGGGTCAAGATAAAATAAACTACCCGCTAGCAGGCACTATTATTCCAAGTGCCGTTAATAACGATTATGGAATAAACCATGCTGCCGGTACTATTGCAAGAAGAAGGAGTCGCTGTAACTACATCAGATAAAGTCAAGGTTTGACCAAAAGGCAGGCTATAAGCATAGCCGTTTATAGTTTGCCCATCATAAGCACAAACCGCTAAATCCGCAGGACAATTTAAATAAGACGGATTAGCAGTTCCTGTCGGAGGCGGTAAGAGGTCCGCTTCTACAACAGGATAATTACCATTATTATTTGCAGCATATGAACCATAGGCATTTGCGATCGTTTGCAGCATAGACCTGGCCGCTGATTCATTCGCATTCAATCTGGCTGCCCTCATACTGGGAATTGCAATCGCAGCAAGAACAGCGACTATGGCGATAACTACCATAATCTCTGCAAAACTAAACCCGCTTTTAATTATTCTATTTTTCATATAAGCATAATTTTTTGGTTAAAAATCAGATGGGCGAATGTTGCCATCCGCCCATCTTAGTGCAAAAAAATACGTATTTATTACCCTGCAAAGGCAGCTTCCGTAAGCTGTCCGCCTGTAGTCCCGGTATAAGTCTTGCTTCCGGTATTGGTACTTACAGGAGTGGCTGTAAACGTATACGCGCCAGGGGCCATTGCGCAAACATAAGCATAACCACCTGTAGTTGCGGCGCAATATGTAGTAGCAGCAGAACTAGCAGCCTGCATAGTAGCCACATCAGCATAGTACGAACCAGCACCCGAGCCAGCCGCGTAAGTTTCAGCTTCCGTACACAATGTTTTTATGTTAGCTCTTGCCGCTGCTTCGTTAGCTGTACGTCTGGCACCTAATAAGTTCGGTATAGCGATAGCTGCCAACAACGCGATGATAGCCACGACGATCATGATTTCGACCAATGTAAAGCCTCGTCTTTTCATATCAAAAACCCCCTTTCTAAGGTTTGATTGACAGGTTTTTCTATAAAATGAAGCCGTCTCTTTCCTGCCGTACCTTTTTTCCAACTTAAGTGTTTTATATCACCCCCTCTCCTATTTGTCAAGAAAAAAAACAACCCTAAGGGCAAACCTTAGGGTTAAGAAAACAGTTTAGGCCCTCTTTGGCGGCTAGGCTTCCCACATTAACCCTGTGGGACCTGTGGCTTTGCCCCGCCACTTCACTAATGGCGGGCGGCCCGCGGCTCCCCGGGGCGCGCGGGCGGGCAGCGCCCGTTCCCTT
>ORJL010297623.1_pt1 | contig 10794 bp, 9 predicted proteins | sample 1779941 | NCBI WGS metagenome assembly ORJL01 (sample SAMEA104232317, study PRJEB22302) | groundwater metagenome | biome: forest; feature: aquifer; material: groundwater | place: USA | collected 2011-08-07 | depth 5.8 m | reverse complement strand
GGCAGGGCGGGCGGGCGGTAGGTATCAGCGGCGTAGACGGTTCTCTTATCGAAGGGAAGATTGCCGATAAAGAAAAAGGCTATGTCGGTGCGGTGGTCAAGGTCAATACTGCCCCTCTGGAGGCTCTTTGGAAATCGAATTTTCTGCCCATCGTAGCGCCGGTGGGTCTTCATACTTCCACCGGGTCTGCTAAAACCCCCGCGATACTCAACTTCAACGCTGATATCGTCGCCGGTGAAATTGCGGCGGCTATCGGCGCCGAAAATCTTATCTTCCTCACTGACGTCGCCGGAGTCCTCGACGGGGCGGGCAAGCTGCTCGTCAGATTGTCACTGGGCGATGCGGAAACGTTGCTGGCTTCGGGGGTGGCTTCCGGCGGCATGATTCCCAAAATAAAGGCCTGTCTTCGCGCCTTATCGGCCACTTCAACTACCAGCATCATTGACGGCCGGAAACCTCATGCCCTGCTGCAAGGCGTTGCGGCGGAATGCTCCGGGACGACCATACAGGGGTAGCTTGCAAGAGCGTTACCTCTTCTGCTAAAGTTATTAGACTATCCGGTGATTTACCCCCTCCGTCTCTTTCATCGGGCAAGGGGGACAGGTTACCTCCGGTACATAAAGAGGACAGCATGAGTAAATGGCAGGAACTTACTAAAAAATACTATATGAATATCGTCGAGCGTATCCCGCTGACGCTGGTGCGGGGAGAGGGTGTGCTCGTCTGGGATGAAGACGGGCGGGAGTATCTCGACTTTGTGGCGGGCTGGGCGGTCAATAGCCTGGGGCATTGTCATCCGGCGGTGACGGAAGCGGTAACCGAGCAGGTAAAGACGCTCATTCAGCCTGCCAACCAGTTCTACACCATCCCCCAGATTCGCCTGGCGGAGCTTCTGGTGCAGCATAGCTGCCTGGATAAGGTGTTCTTTTGCAACAGTGGCGCCGAGGCCACCGAGGGAGCGGTAAAGCTGTCCCGCCGCTACGGGAAGCTCAAGCTGAATGGGGCTTATGAAGTCATTACCGCTTTCAACTCCTTTCACGGTCGCACGCTGGCCATGACCGCCGCCACTGGCCAGGCCAAGTTTCAGCACGCCTATACCCCTCTACCCAGCGGCTTTGTCAACGTAGAGTATGACAACACCGAGGCCATCAAGACGGCGACCACCGCACAAACCTGTGCCGTGATGCTGGAGCCGGTGCAGGGCGAGGGTGGCGTTAACATCCCTAAAGATGATTATTTGCGGGAGGTGCGCACCTGGTGCGACCAAAAAGGCATTCTACTCATTTTGGATGAGATTCAGACCGGCATTGGACGAACCGGCACGCTGTTTGCTTACGAACAGTATGGTGTCGAGCCGGATATCATGCCTTTGGCTAAAGGTTTGGCGGGCGGCTTTCCTATCGGCGCTATCCTCGCCAAGGATAAAGCGGCGGTTTTCAGCCCCGGCGACCATGGTTCTACCTTCGGTGGCAATCCGTTGGCTTGTGCCGCTGGTTATGCCACGCTAAAGTTCGTCATTGACCATGATATTCCGCGGCATGCCAAAAGGATGGGCGAATATTTTATCGCCGGGCTGGAGAAATTAAGGCGGAAATACCCGTTTGTGACCGACGTGCGCGGGCGCGGCTTGCTCCTCGCCATAGAGTTCGATAAAGACATTGCCCAGTCGGTAGTGATGGCCTGCGTGGAGAGCGGCTTGCTGGTGAACCGGGTGAAGCCCAACGCCATACGTTTCATGCCGCCGCTCATCGTTAATGAGAAGGAGATTGACCGGGTACTGGCTATCCTGGACAAGGCGATAACGAGTGTGGCAAACCCGATAAAAGTATAGGATGAGGTGGGTTGCTCCGAAAATATACGTGTGTCCCCGTTCACCCTGCACTTGTCGAAGGGCCGTTCATACTTCGACTTAACTCAGCACGAACGGCATTTTCATCCTTTGTGGTGTCAATTAAAAAGTGATGTGGAATGTTCGGTACGATATATTCTGAGAAATATATTCGTTTGTCTCGGGGTGACAAACGAGACGCACCTTAAACATAGTGGCTAGGAGTGGGGTGGAGAAAGAGTAATATTGATGGAGGTCCAATGTCAGAAAAAGTAGTCCTGGCTTATAGCGGTGGCGTAGATACGTCAGCCGCTATCAAATGGCTCAAAGAGACATATAACCTTGATGTTATTGCCCTCACCATCGATGTCGGCAACGAGCGTGATTTTTCTGCTGTTCGGCAGAAGGCATTGAAGGTTGGTGCCATCAAAGCCGTCGTGGTTGATGCCAAAGAGACCTTCGTGAAAAATTTTGTTTTTCCGGCCTTGCAGGCGGACGCCATCTATGAAGGGCAGTATCCCTTGGCTACGGCGCTATCTCGCCCGCTTATGGCAAAATTGCTGGTGGACGTCGCTCTTGAAGAAGGCGGCATCGCGGTGGCCCATGGTTGCACCGGTAAAGGGAACGACCAGGTAAGGTTCGATGTGAGCGTCAACGCTTTAGCGCCGCAGCTGAAGATCAGTGCCCCCGCCCGGGAATGGGGTATGACCCGGGAAGAGACCATTAAGTACGCCCAGCGCAACGGCATCCCCATTCCGGTTACCGTCTCCAGCCCGTATTCCATGGATGAGAACCTTTGGGGAAAGAGCATCGAGTGCGGGGTTCTGGAAGACCCCTGGGTGGAGCCGCCCGAAGACGCCTACGTCTGGACGAAGTCTCCGGCCCAGTCACCGAACAAACCGGAATACATCGAGATTGGCTTTGAAGAGGGTATCCCCGTCAGTCTGGGTGGGAAGAATCTGGATGGCGTCAGCCTTATCCGGCAACTGAATGAACTGGCGGGCAGCCATGGCGTGGGACGGATTGACCATGTCGAAAACCGGCTGGTCGGGATAAAGTCGCGGGAGATTTACGAAGCTCCGGCGGCGACGGTATTGCTCCAGGCACACCAGGCACTGGAAGACTTGACCCTGGCCAAAGACCAGCTGCGGTTCAAGCAAAAAGTAGCGATGGAATACGCCGACCTCATCTATAACGGCTTGTGGTTCACCCGCCAGCATGAAGATTTGGCGGCCTATGTTGAAAGCTCGCAGCGGTTTGTCAGCGGCACGATTAGGCTCAAGCTTTTTAAAGGTAGCTCGACGGTGGTGGGGCGTAAATCGCCTTTCTCACTGTACAACTACAGCCTGGCGACCTATGATAAAGGCGACAAGTTCGACCAGAGCGCCTCAGTCGGCTTTATTCGCATCTGGGGTTTGCCGGTGACGAATCAGGCCCAGGCGCAGGCGGAAAGCCCGCTTGGCATCGGGGCACCGAAGAAGAAGAGGAAATGAGCTATACGAGCTTCGATGATGTTTGGCGATACATTATGAGCTTGAAGGGCGAATATGTTTCTACATTGTATAACCCCGTAAAAAACTATATTCAGGAAGTTAATGAAAAGGGGGTAACACGACTGTCAGCCAGGGCTAGAGACAAGGGCAAGTCCACAAATGTTCCTAAAGCGGAATTTGAAAAGGTGTGGAGAAATCTCAGAGAACACGGAAAGTTTGTGCCTAACGGGAAGGGTGGTTGGGGGATTGCTTGTGCATGTATAGCACGTTTACCCAATGTAGAGTATTCTTGCAAAGATAGGATTTTAGCTTTGTATTTGAGGAAGCAAAATACTCACCTTCTTGGTCAGCCGTATGAGGAAAGGTAGTAAATGAGCCATATTAGGGGTCGCTTCCAAAAACCAGCCGATAAGCTGGTAGCAGAATACACCGCCTCGATTCCTTTTGACTGGCGGCTTTATCCCTATGATATTGCCGGCAGTGTCGCCCACGCTAAAATGCTCGCCAAACAGGGCATAATTTCTGCGAAAGAAGCGAAGGTTATCGTTAAAGGGCTGGCTACCATCAAAAAAGAGATAGAAGAGGGCAAGTTTCACTTCAAAACGGAGTTGGAAGACGTCCACATGAATATCGAGGCCAGGCTTATCGAGATGACCGGAGAGGTTGGCCGCAAGCTGCATACCGCCCGCTCGCGCAACGACCAGGTGGCGCTGGACACGCGCCTTTTTGCCCGGCAAGCGATTGCGGATACGGTGCTTGGACTGAAACAGCTTCAGCAAGCTTTGCTTACCGTAGCCGAGGCCAATAAAGACACCGTTATGCCGGGATATACCCATCTGCAGCGGGCGCAGCCGGTGCTGCTGGCGCACCATTTACTGGCCTATTTTGAGATGCTGCAACGTGATATCGAGCGATTCGGCGATTGCCGGAAAAGGACCGACGTTATGCCCCTCGGTAGCGGGGCTTTAGCCGGAGTGGCTTATGACGTTGACCGCGAGTTTGTCGCGAAAGAGCTTGGTTTTGGCCGGATAAGCCAGAACAGCCTGGATGCAGTCTCGGACAGAGATTATTTGCTGGAATATGAGGCTGCTGCCAGCATCAGTATGATGCACCTCTCCCGGCTGGCCGAGGAGATTGTCCTCTGGTCTTCGGCGGAGTTCGATTTCATCGAGCTTGATGACGCTTATGCCACCGGCTCGAGTATCATGCCCCAGAAGAAAAATCCTGATGTGGCGGAGCTGGCGCGGGGGAAAGCCGGGCGGGTCTACGGAAACCTGATGGCGCTGTTGACCACGATGAAAGGTTTGCCACTATCCTATAATCGGGACATGCAGGAAGATAAGGAAGGATACTTTGCCACGGTAGATACGCTTCTTTCTACCTTAGCCGTGTTTACTGGTATGCTCCAAACCATGCGGGTTAAAGCGGATAGTATGAAGCGGGCTACTGAGCAGGGATACATACTGGCTACCGACCTTGCCGACTACCTTGTCAAAAAGGGAGAATCTTTCCGCAATGCTCACGGCATCGTTGCCCGGCTGGTAAGCTACGCCGCAAAGAAAAATAAATCTTTCCGGAAACTGAGCCTGGCTGAGTATAAAAAGTTTTCGCCGTTATTCAAAAAGGATGTTTACGACATTACCGTAGCATCATCATTGGCGGCCAGAGACAATATCGGTGGGACTGCGCCCAAACAGGTAGAGAAGGCGCTGACTGCCGCGAAAAAAATGGTAAAAGAGTGATTAGGAAACCTATCCCCCTAACCCCCTTCCCTCGTTAAAGGGAAGGGGGAGTGTAAATTAGAGAGGGGGCAAAGCCCCCTCTCTAAAACCTTTTCCACTTTTTCGTAGAAGGGTGGGGCAGGAACCGGGAACACCCGTAAAAGAGGTGGTAGAGAACGGAATATGATAGGTGAAGAAAATATCCGAGAAGCTATTAGTAGTTTGAAAACCTCAATACAAGGTGCCGCTAGTAGTTTTAATGAATACATGATATATGGTGATGAATGGGCAAGCCCTGATTGGGCTATTGAAAGATGTTTTATTAAGCTTCTTGCAATCATCGAAGCATTAGGATTATCGAAACTTCATGAGATGGTTCTCTCTGAATATTCAAGGGTAAAAGAAACAAAAGGGGGGGTTCTTGCCTCTGAGACTGATCCGGAGGGACAGCCATATTCACCTATCATATCCAAGCTACGCCGATTTTTAGGTGCAATAGAACAGTTTTACCCGAGTGATGAACATACGAAAATCAGCAAAGACTTGCTCCAAATTATCCGCGATATTCATTACACGATTACTGATAAAGAATTGTTCAAAGGTATTCCTCAGCATGAAAGAGATGTTCACATCCGTATAGAAGGAATACTTAAATGCGTTTTCCCTGACTTGAAACACAAGCCTACATTAAATAAACCGATAAAAAATTTTGAACCAGATACGGGAATACCGTCAATCGAGACTCTTATTGAATACAAGTTTCTCTCACGTCGTGATGATGTAGGGACTATTGCTGATGAAATCTTGGCTGACACACGAGGTTACAACTCCAAAGACTGGAAACAGTTTATGTATGTAATATATGAGACAAAAAGGTTCAGACGGGAAAATGAATGGAATCAACTATTAAGGCAGTCTGGAATATCAGAAAATACAAAAGTTGTTGTTCTTAGCGGTGAACCCTCGAAGAGAGGTAAGAAGAAGAAACTCGCGACGAGCGCCAAATGAAGGCAGGGAGTATCTTGTGTCTAAGAAAATTGCACGCAAAATAAAACTGGCTCCGTCTATTCTCTCGTCTGATTTCGCCAGGCTGGGCGAGCAGGTGGCGGAAGCGGCCAAGGCTGGCGCCGATTACATCCACGTGGATGTCATGGACGGGCATTTCGTGCCTAATCTAACCATCGGCGTGCCGGTGGTGGCGGCGCTTCGCCCTACTACCAGCTTGCCGCTGGATGTTCATTTGATGATTGAGTCGCCCGAGCTTTACATCAAGCAGTTTGCCGAGGCCGGTGCGGATATTATCACGGTTCATATCGAGGCTTGTTCTCATATTCACCGTGTCGTGCAAATGATTAAAGAGAACGGCAAAAAGGCCGGAGTAGCCATAAATCCGGGTACATCTCTCGCGGCGTTAGATGAGATTCTGCCTTTCCTCGATTTAGTCCTGGTGATGACCGTCAATCCCGGTTTTGGCGGGCAGACCTTTATCAAGGGTATGGTGCAGAAGATAGCTGGTTTGCGGGCAGAAATGGACAAAAGAAAAATATCTGTCGAACTGGAGGTGGATGGGGGTATTAACGCGGAGACGGCCCCGGCGGTAGTGCAGGCGGGCGCCGAGGTTCTGGTGGCTGGCGCCGCTGTATTTAATGCCGGAGAAACGGTCGGGAAAGCAATGGAAAAACTACGGGTGAGCCTAGGTGGTCGCTAGCTTGCGGGTTGCTTTATGCTGAGTGCGCAAACACCTGGTGCAGAGGTTGAGCCGTTTCTTGCTGCCCCCGACAAGGATAGTAGCCGGGTGAATGTTAGGTAACCAAATCCGTGCCGTATGACGTTTGGAATGGCTTACATTGCTACCAAAATGGAGTGACTTTCCACATAAATCGCACTTCAATAGTTGTCCCCCCTCTTGACCTAAGACTGGGCTTACGGTAATATTGCTAGCAATTAATATAGCATAGCCGGGGAATCTTAGCAAGAGCGGACAAACTTTTTCAAGGATGAATTAGTATGAAACAGGTTGACTCGATAAGCGGTCAGGAATTCCGGGAGATGCTCGTCACCGCCACCAACTGGCTGGAGAAGAGCGCTCCCGATATTGATGCTTTGAACGTTTTTCCCGTGCCCGATGGTGATACCGGGACTAACATGTTGCTTACCATGCGCTCCAGCATCGAAGAAGCATATCAAAGCACTGATACCAGCATTTCGGCAGTAGTCCAGGCGGTTGCCCGGGGCGCTTTGATGGGGGCCAGGGGCAACAGCGGAGTGATACTATCCCAGATTTGGCGCGGCCTGGCAGAAAGCTTGAAGGATACGGAGTCACTCACCGGTACCGACCTGGCGAAAGCGCTGCAACTGGCTTCAAAAACAGCCTACAAGGGGATAAGCAATCCGGTGGAGGGGACAATTCTTACCGTTATCAAGGATGTGGCGAAGGCTAGCCTGGCGCAAATAACCGACGGCGCCGATGATGTGATATCGGTACTGGAGGTCGCCGTCAATACTGCCAATGAATCTGTGGCGAATACACCCAAGCTGCTTCCGGTCTTAAAAGAAGCCGGGGTAGTAGATGCCGGCGGGCAAGGCCTTCATACCATTCTCGATGGCGCGCTCCGTTACCTGAGAGGAGAGACGGAGCTAATGAAGTTCCGCAAGCCGCAGATTATTACCAGCAATGTTCCTCAACCATCCCGATTGCGGAGGATATCCGCCGTGGATGAGGTGCCTTTCGGGTATTGCACCGAATTTCTTTTAAAAGGCGATAAACTTAACCCGGACGAGATTAAAACAAAGCTGCAGAAGCGAGGGCAGTCTATCATCGTCGTTGGCGATGATAGTACGGCCAGAGTCCATATTCATACCCTGGACCCGGGTAATGTTATCCACTATGCTACCGGTTTGGGCACAATACACCAGGCAAGCATACGTAACATGGACGAGCAACATCATGATTTTCTGGAGATGCAGCGAGAAAGAATGCCGGCGGTAGACGTGGCTACGGTGGCGGTGGTGGCCGGAGACGGGCTTTCTGATGTTTTTACGAGCCTCGGGGTGACCGCAATCGTGAAGGGCGGGCAGACGATGAACCCGAGCACCAAAGAACTGCTGCAGGCGGTAAAAATGGTGGCATCGGATAAGGTTATTATTCTGCCTAATAATAAAAACGTGGTGCTCACCGCGCAACAGGTGCAGTCCCTGACCGATAAAAAAATAGAAGTAGTACCCACGCAAACGGTCCCCCAGGGGGTAGCGGCCCTGCTCGCTTTCGACTATGAAGCCGATTTTGAGACAAATGCCCGGTTGATGCAGGAAGTAAGGTCCAGAGTAAAGACTATCGAAATCACCCAGGCTGTGCGCTCGACCCATTTGAATGGATTGAGTATCAGGAAGAATCAAGCTATCGGTCTGCTGGATGGTGAGCTGCTTGCCGCCGGGAATACGCCGATGGATGTTCTCAATAAGATGCTGACTAAGCTGAATCTAAAGAAAAGCGAAATTATTACTATTTATTACGGAGCAGATACCAAACCCACCGAAGCCGAGCAGGTAAGTATCAGTATTCAGGAGAAATTCCCGGAGATTCAAGTTGAGGTGATTCAGGGCGGCCAGCCACACTATAGCTATATCATCTCTATTGAATAAAGACATTAGAAAAATCTAAATCGGAATAGTAAGTAAGCAGGGGAGGATACGAACCATGGCAGTCAAAGTTGTTACCGATAGTCTATCCGATATCACCAGTGATATTGCGGGAGAGCTGGGAATTACCGTCGTACCGTTGACCGTACTTTTTGGCCGCGAGTCGTTTCTTGACCGCGTCACCATCACTACCGATGAGTTTTACCGCCGCTTAATCGAGGGTACAGTCTGGCCGACGACCACACAGCCTTCTCCCCATGCTTTTGCCGATATCTATAACAAGCTGGCCGAAGAAACGGATGAAATTCTGGTGGTAACTTTGTCGGCTAAACTCAGCGGTACCTATGAGTCCGCTCTAAACGCCAAGTGGACTATGGTGAAGAAGGAGTGCCATATTGAGGTAATTGACTCGCAAACAGTAGCGATGGGTCTGGGGTTGCTGGTTATTTCCGTCGCCAAGGCTGCGCAGGCTGGCGCCAAACTGGATGAGTTGGTTGGTCTGGTGACAAGGGGAATGTCCCGCTCGCATTTTGTCGCCTATTTCGATACCCTGAAATACCTGGCGAAGGGCGGGCGTATCGGTAAAGCACAGGGTCTGCTGGGTTCTTTACTATCGGTAAAACCGATACTGACGGTCAAAGAGGGCGAAATGGCTCCTTTAACCAGAGCGCGGTCCCTTGCCGGGGGGATGGACTATTTCTATAACTTTGTCGCCGGGTACGCCGGTAAAATCGAGGGACTGGCGGTAGAGCATACCACCTCGCGTGCCGAAGCGGATAAGCTGGTGGAGCGCCTGGGTGCTCTCTTCCCCAAGGAACGTATCTATCGTTCCACGGTAAGCCCGGTACTGGGTGTCTATGGTGGGCCGGGTGCGATGGCGATGGCCGTTCTGGAGTCGGAAAAGAAGTAGCCATTCTTTTTATCATATTCCTACTGTCACTAAGCCACGCTGGCTCCTCGTGAGGCATTAATCTTGTCCGCAAATGGTGATTCATTACGCAAAGTACTTGAGCTTGAGTCCAGGAAGGGTTATGCCGACTCCGCGGTAATCGGCGGTCTGGACAGATTCCTCCACAACTGGGTAGCTCCGACTGCGGCAGCAATGGCTCACCCTGCGTTACTGAAGCGTTTTCGTAAACTGTTTCCAGCTAACTCTAACTATGCCTCCCTGACCAGAGCGCAACGCCAGGAATGGGTACAAAATGTACTTGATTTTCTGGCTGATATGGAGGCAGGAGGCAAAGCGGAAGCAAGTCCCGCTACGGTAGTCAGCCCGCCACCGGTAAAGCTAAAGGTGAAACGGACACAGCCTAACCAATCCGTTGATTTACCCGTCACCGCGGTCAAGGGCATTAGCTCTGTGCTGGCAACCCGGTTCAACAAGCTAGGCGTGAAGACGGTGCGGGACTTGCTTTATTTTTTCCCTCATCGCCACCTTGACTACAGCCAGAGCAAGACTATCGCCCAGCTTAGCGAGGGTGAAGAGCAGACCATTGTGGCAACGGTCTGGCAAGCCCGGTTGGTCAGGCTGGGTAGCCGGCAGAGCACGGAGGCAATCGTCGGTGATGAAACGGGTAATGTCCGCGTAGTCTGGTTCAATAATCCTTATCTGGCGAAAACACTGAGGACTAATTCCCGGCTGGTCATCAGCGGCCGGGTTGGTTTGTTTAGAGGACAATACGTCTTTGAGTCTCCGGAGTGGGAACTGGTGGAGGAGAAGGAACTGGTTCATACCGGCCGTCTGGTACCGCTCTACCCCCTTACCGAAGGGTTGCACCCCCGCCAGGTAAGAAAGCTGATGAAAGAGGCGGTGGACCAGTGGGCCGGGCAGTTGACCGACTTTCAGCCCGCCGAGCTAAGAGAGAGACAGAAGTTTCTGGAGCTATCGCAGGCAATCAGCCAGGCACACTTCCCTGAGAGCGAAGAGATGAAGACAAGAGCCAGGATTCGCCTGGCCTTCGACGAGCTTTTCCTGCTGCAAGTGGGGGTGTTGAGCAAGAAGCGTTACTGGCAGGATATCATGCCCGGTAATCTTTTCCAAACTCAAGCAGCATAGCTGCAAGGATTTATCAAGTTGGAGCCCTTTGCCTTGACTCCAGCCCAGGACAAAGCG
>ORJL010667360.1_pt1 | contig 10799 bp, 5 predicted proteins | sample 1779941 | NCBI WGS metagenome assembly ORJL01 (sample SAMEA104232317, study PRJEB22302) | groundwater metagenome | biome: forest; feature: aquifer; material: groundwater | place: USA | collected 2011-08-07 | depth 5.8 m | reverse complement strand
CCGCACATTCCCGCTATACTTCATCTGGGCAGTGCTCGTGTCGTTTTCGCGGATTTATCTGGGCGTGCATAGCATCGGCGAAGTGGGGGCGGGGCTTGCGCTCGGGGTTTTTTTCCTTTGGCTGGCGGGGGGCTCAGGGGGGCTTGCCCCGGTGCTTCTGGCAAGCAAGGCAGGGGCGCACCGCAGCCTGCATAATGCTGGCAGGGCGCAGGATGAATTTTCGCGCAAGCTGGTGCAAATCGCGCTTGGGCTTGGCGCGATTGCATACGCTTACTTCTTCGGGCGCGAAGCAGCCGTGGTGCCGGTGCTTTACATAACGGCATGCGGGCTGCTTCTCTTCCACATGAAGTACCATGGAGTGGGCATCCCGCTTGTGGACTGGGCGCTTTCCTATCTCGAGAGGCCACAGGCATCCCCGGGCTATGGCGCGCTCACGTTTTTTGCGGGCCTCATATTTGCGCTCACGCTAATCCCGTCGCTTGCGCTTTCCCTTGCAGCAATTTACGCCATGTCGGTATCGGATGCCGCTGCCTCGTTTTTCGGGCCAAAGGGGAAAATCCCGCTCCCGTACAACAAAAGGAAAACCGTGGAAGGCACAGTCGCGTTTTTCCTTTCCATTCTGCCCCTTTATTTCATTGGCGGATTCCCGGTGCTTGCGCTTGCCGTCGTGGCAGCGCTATTCGAATCGCTGCCGCTCGGGCTTGATGACAATTTGCTCATACCCTGGGCAGGCGTGGCAGTGTCGCTCCTGAAAACTTAGCATGTGAATCACCCACGCCTGAAGGCGTGGGCTTCTTCCATCAATGACGGAATTATCGTTCCATCTCCGGAAGCGTTACTTCCGGCCATTCCGGCCGTAGCTCGTGCGAGTATGTTCCTTGCCGCATTTATGTCCCTATCAAGGGAATTTTCGCATGCCCTGCAATTGTAGGTTCTTTCATTCAGTCGCATGTCCTGCAAATTCCCGCATATGCAGCATTCCCTGGTCGTATTTTTTGGATTTACAAAAATGGCCTCGGCACCGGCGCTTTCAGCCTTGTACCGAATCATTCTTGCAAAGCTTCCCCAAGCAGCATCATGGATTTGCTTGCCAAATCTTTTTTCTGCCATTTGCCGGCAGGGCAAATCCTCAAGGCAGATTAGGGAATATGAATTTACCATGGTGTGGGAAAGCTTGTGGAGGAAGTCTTGCCGCGTGTCTTTAAGCTTCAGATATTGCCTTGCAGTTATTTCATTTGCCTTCTTCCTGTTGCGGCTGCCTTTCTGTGTTTTCGCCCTTTTCCTCTGGAGAAAGGCAAGCCTGTTTTCATATTTTTTGATATGCCTTGGATTTGGGAATTTCTCCCCGTTTGAAAGGGTTGCAAATGTTTCCAATCCAAGGTCTATCCCTACTTTTGGTTTTTTATTTGAGAATTTTCCAGTTGGAGGCTCATCCGCCGCAATGCAGGCAAACCATTTGCCCGAGGCTTCCCGCTTTATTGACAGGGTTTTTATCCTGCCCCTGATTTCCCTGTGCCTGACAATCTGGATTTTTCCAAATGGGGAAACTTCAAGTTTTTCCCCAAGCCAAAAACCAAATTCATGCTGGGGGTAATGCAATGACTTCATTTTCTCAAACGGCTTGAATCTTGGAAAGCCGGCTTTCTTGCCATCTTTCTTCAGCTTGGCGCATCTCCAGACTGCTTTTTCAATCCTGTGCGCTATTTCCTGGGAAGCTTGGGAAAACAGGCCCGAGTTTTTTGCCATAAGCTGCAAGGCTGATTTTGAAGGGAATTTCTGGAAATTCTGGTAGAATGCTTTGCAGTATTCAAGGAGTCCGTTCCACAGGTTTTTTGCAATCCAGAGGTGGCGCAGCAATTCCTTTTCCTGATGCTTGGAAGGATAGATGCGGAATTTGTAAGCCCTCATTGTAACATCAGCAAGAAAGATTGAACCTGGGCATATACGGCTTTCGGAAGGGTAGCTTTCCGAAAGCAAAAATCTTTCCGAAAACATCAGCTTCCGAAATCGTCAGCTTCCGAAGAAGCTGGCGAGCCTTGGAGCGAAGCTCCAAGCAAAGGAAGCTGGTGTGCCTTGCCCTGGCAAGGGCAAGCAAAACATCAATTTCCGAAGGAAAATGGTGTGCCTTGCGGCAGCAGCCGCAAGCAAAAAAGTGGTGCGCGCTGTATCCACTGCCTAAAGGCAGTCCGCTCGTTTTGGCTCGCTGGATTTAGCGCGCACCTATCTTCTTAAGCGAGCGGGAAACACCACATGCTTCAGCCGTTATTTTTTGTGCCGCGCCGTCTTCAGCCGTTATTTTTTGTGCCGCGCCGTCTTCAGCCGTTATTTTTTGTGCCGGGCCTTTTTGCGCGAAAGCTTCTTGTGCATGTCTTCGTGCGGAGGCGCGGCGGGCGGAGCTGATTTTTTATGCATGGCAAAATACGCCACTGCGGCAATTATTGCAAGCACCGCAGCCACTGCAATCACCGCAAGCAATCCCCCGCCAATCAGGGCGGCATTGGCCGTGCTGGAATCCTGCGTTGGCGCAGGCGCTGGGATAGTGGGAGCCGGGGCGGGCGCTTCTGCCGGAGGCGGCGCGGCTGGAGCTTCCTCTTTTGGCGGGGCAATAAATCCCGCTACACTGGTTTTGGCGCTAAGGCCCTTCCAGCTGAAAGTATAAACGCCCGGGCTTGCGGCGCTAACCGCAACCTGGCCTTCGGCATCCGAAGTTGCGTCGATTTGGCCCGCCGGGGTGGAAATCTTCACATCTTCGCCCGCTGCCGGGGAATCGCCAACTTGCAGCGTGGCTACGATTGTGCCAAAGCGCAGTGCTGTTGCCGGGGCAAGGAGGCTTGGCGCATCGGATGCGCGCTGCACCGCTGCCTGCACATATTTTGCTTCTCCGACCTCAACTGAAAATTCGCTAGGCGTTATTGCAAGCGAGCCATTTCCCAGGCGAAGGGAGTAGCTTCCTGCCTGAACATAAGGCACGATGAAATAGCCTTCCGGGCTTATTGCCGCCGGGCTGCCTGCCACAAGCTGCCCGGACATGACATAGGCTTTTTCGCCCCCGTGGCTTGCCTTGCTGTCGCTTATCTGGCCATACACTATGGCGCTTTCGCGCTTGATGTAAAGCTGCGCCTCCAGGCCCATGTCACCTTTTACGGTGTACATGAGCACGTTGTCCGGATAAGACGGGCGGATGAGCTTGAGGAAATACGTGCCGGCATCAAGCTCGAATGACACTTTGCCCTTTGCATCCGCAATGGCATCCGCAACGAGCGTGCTACCCTTCAGCACTTCTATGCGCGTGCCGACAAGCGGGGTGTTCGGGCTGCCCTGGCCCGAGCCATAGGCAACGACAGTGACGTTGTAAGCGGAAATCTGGCAGGCAAACACTACGAGTGCAAAAACCGCCAACAGTGCCTTCGCATTCCCCATCCAATCCCTCGTCGGAAATTCCGCTGCAAACTTTAAAAAGCACGCATGTGGAAATACTGCGGGGTGCAACATGGGGATGAAATACGCTTATCCGCCTGCCTCCCGCGTTAGTAGCGCCTGGGAGGACGAGGGGGAGCGGATAGCAGCTTTCCTGCTTGCGAAGATGGGCATAGACGCAGGCATTGCCGGGCTGCTTGCGAAAAACGCCAAAGTTTCCGAGGAGAACGGGGCAGCGGCGATTGCATTTGCAAAGCCGAAAGGAATGACTGGTGCCGCATTTTTTGGGCTGTGGAACGAGGCGAAAAATTTCCAGAATGATAAGTCAAAACCGGCAACAAACGGGTTCGCGGTGGAAGTCGGCTACATCTCCGATGAGAACAATTCGTTTTCAGTGAAATTCCTGACTGCCGGGGGCAAGCCCCTGCCGCTTGCCGAGCTTGGGAAAATAGTGCCGGGCGGCGAAGAGAAGAAAGATGCGCCCAAAATGCAGAAAAATGAAAAGGCAGAAACCGAAGCTCACCCTAAGGGAAAGGCTTCTGAATTCAAGCCCTATGCGGCAGTGGAATATGCACGGAAGCTTTACGGCGACGAAGTTGCAGACTCGCTTAACGCAAACATAGTGCCACTCCTGAATAAGCCGGATGTAAAATGGAGCGGCGAGGCAAAGCTTGAATTCCTCCACATGCTCATTGCAATGGCATATTTCCTTCCGGAGGACAGGCGGACTGAATTTTTCAAGCCCAACTTGAAAGATGGGGACCACTCCCTTGTTTCCACGCTTTCCACATGGGACCAGGACAGCGCGCTGCATTATGGCGGCATGCTTTTCAAGGCGCTAAGCGGCAGCGTGTCTGAACGAGCCGAGGACCTGAGGAACGACATTCGGAACGGGAACACCCTTGCCTCATTGGCAAATGCGCTTAACCGCACCCCGCTCTTGGAAGACGACCAGCAGACCGTCCCCCCTCTTCGCTCCAGCACCGTGGACCAGAACGGCGCATTTGAATTTTTGACGTACGCCGCGCCATCCCTTGCATACAATGACCAGAATCTTTTTTACCTGAGGGACATGCTGGACGAGCTCGTGAGGATGGATGACCGCATTGTGCTGCAAACCGGGGCGGGAAAAACCGCAAAGGAAAGGACAGAGGCTGGCATAATTGGCGTGAAAAAGTTTTATGGGATGGTGGTGCCGTCATTCGCATATAGCGAGCCCATGCTTGGCCTGCTTCACCGCACCATTTCAGACCAGCTCACTGCGTATTTGTCATCCCTTTCTGGCAATATAGCAAACGGCATAACGAGACAGGGCCTGCAGAACTACCTCAACAACAAGGGGCTATTCGTCCCGGTTGGAAGGGGAGAGGTGCAGGACACCGAAGACGGCTATCTCCTGCTGGATATGCGCAGGGCGGTAAACATAACATACGTTTACCAGCTCACCCCGCTTGTGCCTGATTATCCAGTTATGCCATCCGCAGACGTTGTCACCGGCTGGAGGTATTTCACGGTGCCAAATTACGGCGGAACGGGCCCAATAGCTGACCCGGAAAAGCTGGTGCGCTTCCAAAGCCTCAACCTGAAAGTCGGCCAAAACGGGGCAGTGGGCATCGTGGATGGGAATGGCCAGCCCATATATGGCGGAATAATACGCGAGGCGCGCGCCATGCGCTTGGATGAAGGCATACTTCCGCCGCAGGTAATCCTGCTTGGAAAAGATTCGAACGTGGAGATAGACAAAAAAACTGGGAAAGTCAGCGGGAACGTAGAAAAAGAAAAAATCCAGGGGGCATCACCTGAGGCGCTGTGGTTTGTGCGGGCATTCTCAGGGCTTGGAAATTTCCACAGGGAAACCACAAACACTCCAACCGACCTTTTTGACAGGTACAGCGGCAACCTAAATGCAAACGTGGACATTTCAAAACCTGAAGCCGGCGGAGCCCCCACATATGGAGATGAAAGAATTACAGGCCAGCTTCAAGGAAACCTTAATGTAATTCACGATAAATCGAAGGTGGACGGCACAGAATCATTGACCGGATCAGGCTTGATTTATACAAGGGGCACCGCGTACAACAAATTCGAAAGCATCTACAACACACTTTGGGGCCTCTACCAGCTTGGGCAGCAGGATTATTCTGATGCAGCCAGTACAAATACATCCACTGGAGAGGTGGAATCCATCCAGCTTGGAATGGACAGCCTGACAAGATACAATAGGAGGTATGGGGCATTTTTTGCAGATTTAACCGGAAGCGGGAGTGTGAAAAGCGGCAGCTCCACTGTTTCGACTGGGGCGCATTACCAGCGCGCGGATGCACTTCTCAACCCCAGACAATACCCTGACTCACGCTCGCCTTACATGATGGACCAGTACAAGCTGTTCCAGGCAGGCTTGGGCGGCTCCTGGCTTTCCAGGACTGTGCCGACAAAGCCGGATGTAAACGATAACAGGCTGCGCGCGGCCCTTGACATAGCCCAAGACAAGTGGCGCTTCACGGCAGGCGGGTATTCCCTTGACCAGCTTCGGCTTCGGGGGTTTGCAAATCCCGCATACACCGACAGGCTTAACCCGTTCGGGCACCTGGATTATTTTGACTACCGCAACTGGTTTAGCATGGCCAACTTCGCCATGGGCACGGGCTGGACCGGAGTGGCATCATTAAGCCGTGTGACAAGCGGCGGGCTATGGGGCTTTAGGGATGAATGGCAGCCGCGCGTGAGTGTGTTTGCCCCAAACTGGGATGCCACGCTGGTGGGGGTAAAGCACCGGGACAGCGAAAAATGGGGCGAGCTTGGGAAGTTTCGGGGCACGTGGGGCGGAACGAGCCTGGCAGCACAGGAAGTATATGACCCGGGAAAGTTCGGCTCCGGAGTAAATGTCAGGTTAGATTTCCCCGTGGACAGCCTCCAGCAGCAGCTGTGGCTTGCCGCATACCATTCCTCGCTTGAATACGCTGGATTCAACTACGACAGTTCGACAGCCGCATATTACAATTCGCCAGTGAAAGTTCCGGACAAGGTGGATGTTTTCAAGGGCTACGTTTCGCTGCGCCCATCTACCTCAGTGCGCATTGAGGCGTCAGGCACCAAGCATCCGCGCACAAACCAGGGCGCAATGCGCTTTGTGTTCAATGGCAATAAGTACTTTGGCGCTTTCCTGCAGGAAGATATTGCTGCCTACACTTCTGGAAGCACAACCACGGAATATGTTGGCAGGCGCTATGGCGCAGGCGCTGGCGGAGGATACAGGATTGCCCCGGGCGTTTGGCTAAGCGGGGCGGGCTTTTCGACATATGAAAATACCATAGAAACTACTGAGCAAATCGCAGGGGTGAGCGTGGCAACCCAGAACCAAACCCCGTACCGGGTTTCACGGGTATCGGGAGAGGCAGTGTTTGATGACAGGCTGGCGATAAGAATGGGTTTTAACATCTACCCATATACTGATAGATTTATTCCAGAGATAGGCGCATATTACCAGGTTACGCCAACATCCCAGCTCCAAGCTACGAAAACTTCTAATTTGTTTGAGGATAGATACGGCACTGCGTTTGCCTCATTAGGCTACGGCGGGCTGAACGGGCTGTCGGGCTCGGTAAGCTACACGTTCGGAGGCAGGTATGGCGCCAATTATGAAATAGGCAAGTACGAAGCCAAGTGGAATTTTATACGTGACGTGTATGCTTATGGCCTCCACCACCGCATCTGGTTCCCGGGAGTGTGGCAGTATCGGACGGGCTTGGGCGCGGGCATGGCGCTTCCGGTTGAGAGGGGGACATTTTTCGGGGTGTTTGGATTTGAATATTGGCGCGAATACAACAGGAACCTTGCCCGGACTACAAACCGGGTCGACATAAACACTGCAGTAACATTCCAGTACAGATTCTGATAACGGGGTGGTAAAGTGATTGTGAATGGAATTATCGACGGCGTGGAAGTGCAGCGCTCGCAGGCCCTTGCCCCGGTGCAAGGCTTGGACGTTGACCTTCGCTTTGTAGATGTGAAGGAAAACGGGGAAAACCTTGAGGCGGCGTTTGTTTACGAGGCGAACTACCTCAAGGATGTTGGCTTTTTGCGCATGACAGGAAGGCTGCTCGTGCGCCCGCCAAACCGGGAGGCGCGGGAAGATGTGCTAAAAGGCTGGCAGCAGGACAAAACCATACCTGCGGATTTTGCCGAGGAAGTTACGAATGCAGCGCATTACCTGTGCACGATAAATTCGCCCTTCGCCACGCGCATAGTGGACCTTGCCCCCCCGATTGCGCCATTGGCAGTGTCATTGCGGGGAAAGCAGGAAACAACAAGCATGCCTGCGCAAAAGAAAGGCAAAAAATAATTGCATTAGAGGTGCCTTTCTTATGCCCCTCATCGCAGCCACGCTTTCCTGCACCGGAGCCGTACAGGGGGTGGGCTTCCGCATGCTTGTTGTGAAAATGGCGCGGCAGCTCGGGCTTACGGGCTGGGTGCGGAATGAGGATGACTCGACTGTCGCCATATTTGCGGTGGGCAGGCGCGAGCAGATTGAAAAATTGGCCGGGCTTCTTAGGGGGGTGAATTCGACCATGGGGCCGAAAGTGAGCGCGGTGGAAATAACAGGCGGGAAGGAGATGGAAAAAAGCCCGTTCCCCACTTTTGACATCGGGCAGTGAAATTAGGGCGCTGCAGGCAGTGGAATTACGGGGCTGCCGGCTCATCCGCTTTTGCTATTTTCTTTTTCTCTTCGGAAATGTTTTCTTTCCCGCCTTTGCGCACGAAAAAAAGGTATGCCAATCCTGCGGCAAGCAAAAGCGAGATTGCAATGAGCGGGAGAGGAAGCTGGCCCGTTCCTTCGGCGGGCTTGTTTTTCCTTACCATGCCAAGCGCTTTTTCGTATAATTTGTCGCCTTGCAATATGGCATCCGCCCAGGCTTCGCCTGCCAGCGCGGATGAAGCGGCAGCCAAATCCCGGGAAAGAAGCTCGGCTTCATTTTCATCCTGAAGGTATTTCTTTGCCTCGGCAACGGCAACCGATGCGAGGGAATAGGAATTCTTGGCATAATTTTCGAGATGCAATTCGGCTTCGGAAAGGCGGGCGAGGGTTTTGTTGAATGAGCTTTGCGCCAAAAGAAGCGAGGCTTGCGCTTCCGAAAGCGCATTCGGGTCTTTTTCATTCGGCTTTTTTTGCGCCGCCCCAAGGGCTTTGGCGGAGTCCTTGAGCAGCGAGGAAAGCGAAGCGGAGGAGAGGATGGGCACATAGCGCGATTTTGAAAGGAGGGAAATGCTTTGCTGGTATTTGTCCGCGCGCTCTGAAAGCGAGGACTGCGAGGACAGGAGAGAGGCAAGCTCTTCTGCAAGCGCTGACCAGCCCTCTTGGCCGGATTCTTTCAGGGCTGCACTTATTTTTTCAAGCTCGGAAAGCGCGCCTGCAAGCGGGGAAACCATATTGGCAGGCGAATCTGAAAGCATGGCCTGCCTTGCCTCTTCGCGCAGGCGCAAGGCCGCTATGTAATGGGAGCGTGCTGGATGCGGAGTTGGAAGCGGAGCAAGGCGGGGCTCAAGCTCCACTATTTTTGCCGTGAGCTTTTCGTATTCCTTTACCGATTCGGCGCGAGATTTTGCATTTGCATCGGAGAGTGCGGAAGTTAGCGTGGAAATTGCGGATTTGGTTTTTCCCTGCAAGCGCTCATCTTCTGCTTCGGAAATAGAGGCACGGAGCTTGCCTGAAATGAGCACGAGGGATTTGCCATAATCCGATGAATCGAAAGTGAGGTTGGCGGCAGGCGAAAGCACGCCAAGGTAATCGTTTGCCTGCAAAAGCGCAATCTGGTATTCGTTTTCATATGCGCCCGCCCCTTGGAGTGAAAGCAGGCTTTCGGCCTGCGAGGCTTGGGAAAGTGCGTCTTCCACGCGGCCTTCGGAAAGCGAGAGGTTTGCCTGCATAAGCAATGAAAGCGCTTGAGAGTTGTTTGCAAGAGAGGCGCGGTAGGCAAGCGAATCTATCTGCAGCCTGGCAGAAAATGGCAGGTTAACACTTGAGTATTGCACTGAAAGCTCGGCTAAGCCATCGGAAAGCACGGGCGAATACGTGAATGAGTAGTAAAGTTGCCCGGATTTTGGGAATTTTATATTGCCCGCTTTTGCAGATGGCGCAAAAAGTGAAAGCGATGAAGCGCCATATGCCCCATCTTGGAGGGTTGCGTTGAGTTGCGAAGAAGGCGGCAGGCCGGAAATCTTCAAGGTGTATGAAACGTCTGCGCTGCCATCCGGCTTTTGGATTGCAACGTAATTCTTCCGTTCAATTTGGGCGGGAAGCGAGAATTGCGTGGAAAGCGAGTATGCAAGCCTGCCTTTTTGCAGCCTGGGAAGCGAGAATATGGCAAAAGTGCCATCCGCATTTGTTTCTATTCTTCCTGAAATTGGAAGCGGGTATTTTCCAAGCGAAATGGAGGGTGAATGCGAGCCGGGAGGCACCGGAAGGGCAAGAAGCGCAGACCGTGAATCAAGAATGCTTTCAAGCTCGCCGGACTGGAGCCACTCAAGTGAACGGCCGGGTGTGAGAATAGCGGTGCTTTCCTGCGCAAACACGGAGATTGGAACCGCGGGTGAGGAAAATTTCAGCTGCACCTGGGTGCGTGCAGGAAGCGAAAAGAGCGTTGCGGAAAGCTTGCTGCCATCCGAGCTTGCCGAAATTACTGAAGATGAATAGCCTGACAAATCAGACTGCGTGAATGCGCGGCCGAATGGGCAGGAAAATGAAAATTCGCCTTCAATGCCAAGAGGATACGCATTTTCCGAAGACCACACCCCGCCAATGTCTTGCACCTGCCCTGCAATTATCATGCCGCCCCATGCGGGATAGAAATTGGCATGCGAGCAAAGCTCTGCGCCCACTGCGCCTTGCTCAAGCTTGGAAAGAGAAAGGGAATGCTTCTGCAAAAGCCCTTGCGATAGCGCACGCTTGGAAAGCGCATAATCTGACCATTGCCCACCCTGCCTGAATGGGGCGAAATCTTTTTGGAAGGAAATAATGCTGGCATGCCCTGGGCGGAGCTGCGAAAGCGCAAGTGATTTTGCCTCAAGCAATTCGTAATCTTGCGTGGATGGGGAAAAGCAATCTTGCAATGCTGCCCGTATGCTTTCCTGCTGGCTTTCCAGCCTCTGCACGAAATGCGAATCAGCAAATGATGGAAGGGCGGAAAGAAGGCCTTCTGCGGCATCGATGTTGTCTTCCATTATCGAAGTGCCCTGCTTGCAGGAGAAGTCGGATTTTAGTGCGGAAAGAAGCATGCGGGAGCGCTCAAGCACTCCGCGTGCAATGCTTGCAGAAGAGTAATTTTTCGGGCTGGAAAGCGCGGAAAGGCCGCCTTCCGCATGCGCCGAGGCTTGGCGGTAGAATT
>ORJL011271993.1_pt1 | contig 10801 bp, 11 predicted proteins | sample 1779941 | NCBI WGS metagenome assembly ORJL01 (sample SAMEA104232317, study PRJEB22302) | groundwater metagenome | biome: forest; feature: aquifer; material: groundwater | place: USA | collected 2011-08-07 | depth 5.8 m | reverse complement strand
CGAGCGGTGTCGCGGATCTCGGTGGGGGAGGCGCCGGGCGCGAGCCGCTCGTCGACCTCTGGATCGCCGAGCCCCAGTGGGCCGGCCAGAGCTGCGGCCGTCTCGCGCGCCCGCAGCAGAGGGCTCGATACGACGGCGTCCGGCTCGATGCCCTGCTCGCGCAGCCGCCCCCCGAGGGAGCGCGCCTGCTCGCGACCGGCCGGCGTGAGCGGACGAAGCTCGTCGGGGGCTCCCGGTGCTGCGTCGGCGTGGCGGACGATCACGAGTTGCATCGCGGCCAGGATAATCGGGTGACGGCTGGCGCCGGGGAGCTCTCCGGCTAGAGTCGCGGCGTGGCCGACCGATTCCGCTACGTCGTCTGCGACGTCTTCACGAACGAGCCGCTCGCCGGCAACCAGCTCGCCGTCTTCACCGACGCGCGTGGGATCCCCGAGGAGCGGCTCCAGCGGCTCGCGAGGGAGATGAACTTCTCCGAGACGACCTTCGTCTACCCGCCGCAGGCCGACGGCCACGTCCACATGCGGATCTTCACGCCGGCCGCGGAGATCCCGTTCGCCGGGCACCCGACGCTCGGTACGGCCTTCGTGCTCGCCGGCCCGCTCCAGCTGCTCGAGATTCGCATCGAGACGGGTCAGGGCACCGTCCCCGTGCGCGTCGAGCGCGAGGGCGCCCGTATCGTCTTCGGGCGGATGGAACAGCCGCTGCCGACGATCGCCCCGTTCGAGCGGGCCGACGAGCTGCAGACCGCGCTCGGCGTCGAGTCGGTGCTGCCGGTCGAGGTGTACGACAACGGCCTCGCACACGTCTACGTCGCGCTCGGCTCACGTGAAGCCGTCGCGGCGCTGCGGCCCGACCAGCAGCGCCTCGCCGCGCTCGGCACGTACGGCATCAACTGTTTCGCCGGCGGCGGGCTGACGTGGAAGACGCGGATGTTCGGACCGATGCTCGGCGTGCCGGAGGATCCGGCGACCGGCTCGGCCGCCGGGCCGCTCGCCCTTCACCTCGCGCGGCACGGACGAATCGCGTTCGGCGACGAGATCGAGATCTCGCAGGGCGCCGAGATCGGCCGCCCCTCGACGCTCTACGCACGCGTCGACGGCGCGGCGGACGCGGTCGAGCGCATCGAGGTCGGCGGCTCAGCCGTCATCGTCGCGCGCGGCGAGTTCTCTCTCTGAGACGCGGATAGGCGTCGCGGAGCGGAGCTTGCTCCGCGCAGCAATGACGCCGCTCACCGGCAGCGGAGAAGAAGGGGGCCCACGGGGGAAACATGGTTTCCCCCGTGAAGCGAAGCGTTAGAGCCAAGCCAGGGCCGTGATGTCCGGCAGCTCGAACGGCAGCGAGTGCCAGAAGACGCCGCCGTTCACCGAGACGTAGAGCCGGTTGCGCGCCGCGTAGAGCATGCGGTCGGGATCGTCCTCGGCGATCGCGACCGCGAAGCCTGCGGGCAGCCCGCCCCCGGCCTCGCGCCACGTCGCGCCGCCGTCGCGGGAGATCGCGAGCGGCGGGCGCCGGTCGAGCAGCGCGACCACGGTTGCGCCGGCGCCTGCGGTCGCGACGACCCGCGGAAGGTCGACGTGAGGCGCGACGACGACGGGGAGCTCGCTCCCGGGCCCGAGCGGCTGCTCCTCCTCGACGTCGACGAGGAACACGCCCGCGACGGTGTCCACGGCGGCGATCATCGGCCCATCAGCAGCGCGGCGACGAGGGCGGTCGACCGGCGGGCGGCGGATGCCGGAGCATGGCCGTCCGCACGCGCCGCGAGGTAGGCCGCGGAGAACGCGTCGCCCGCGCCGGTCGGATCGATGCCCGCGTCGACCGGGCGCGCGGGGACGCGCTCGGGGCTGCCGCGCACGATCACGACCGAGCCCCGCGATCCGAGTGTGAGCACGATCTCGGGAACGTCGAGCTCGGCCAGCGCCTCGGGCTCCGCGTCGCCGACCAGGACATGGGCCTCTTCCTCGGCCACCTTGAGGATCGCCACGTGCCGCAGCAGGTCGGGGTCGTAGTTCGCGTCGAGCTGCAGCGGGCCCACCTCGGGCACCCGCACGAGGCCTTGCGCGTCGAGCATCAGCCGGCGGCCGAGGCCGAGGCGCTCGAGCGCGGCGGCGTCGAAGTCGCTGCGTAGGAGCGGCGCCACGTGGAGCCACTCGACCCGGCGCAGGAGCATGCCCTGCGGCTCGTCCGTCCGCCACGGCTCGCCGACCGCGTCGACGGTCATCGTGCGAATGCCGTCGGCGTCATAGGTGAACGAGAAGCTCGTCGTCTCGCCGCCCGCCGCGAGCGAGGCAGGCAGGCCGAGCGTGGCGAGACGCCGCTGGAAGCGCGCACGGTCGTCCTCGCCGCATTTCGCGAAGATCACCGCCTCCTGCCCGAGCAAGTGAAGCGCGCGGCCGGCGTACCACGGCGCGCCGCCGATCCGCGGCGCGGATCCGGCGACGACGTCGCGGGAGAGATGTCCGATGACTGCAAGCGGCCGCAAGGCCGCCAAATCTACGCCGGTGCGTGTCGTGCCCGTCGCGCCCGTCGCGCCCGGGCGGCCGAGGCGACGCCGGCCGCGAGCACGAACGACGTCAGGAAGCTCGGCAGTGAGGCGCCGATGCCACCGTGCGCCGGATGGAGCTGCGAGAGCCAGCGCGACCAGAAGCCGAGCCCCTGCGTCTGCGCGATCCACTCGTAGAGCGCGAAGCCCACGAGCCAGGAGGCGATCATCCCCGGACGCCACGCGGGGCCGTCGAAGATGTGCCCGCGCGTATAGTGGCGGCCCGCCGTCAGCCAATCGGCGAGCAGCACGCCGAAGAGCGGCACGAAGAACGCGCCGAGCAGGAGGAGGAACTGCTGATACTGCCTCAGGTCGACGCCGAGCGAGATCGTGGTGGCGAGCGTCGCGACTCCGACGATCAACCATCGTTGCGATGCGCGCGGGAACAAGTTCTGCACCGAGACGGCGGTCGAGTAGATGTTCGCGAACGCCTCGTCGGTCTCGTCGACGGTGAGCGCCAGCAGCGCGAGCACCGAGCCCACGCCGCCTGCCGCAACGGTCGTCAGCACGTCGGTCGGCCCTGCGATCGACGGGTGCGAGAGCACGAGCACCGCGCCGAAGCCGAACTGGAAGAGCGTCGGCAGCAGGTACCCGAGCCCGGCCCCGACGAACGCCGAGCGCGGGCTGCGCGCAAAGCGCGTGTAGTCCGCGACGAGTGGCACCCACGAGACCGTCAGGGCGATCACCAGGTCGACGCCGAGCCAGAACGACCCGCCGCTGCCGCGCGCGTGCCAGAGGTGGCCGAGCTCGCCGTGCCGGACGATCCAGACGGCGAGATACACGATCGACGCCGCCACCGCCCAGATGCCGATCTTGCGGACGAAGCGCCGCACGAACCCGACGGGGCCGAGCAGGGCGAGCCCGAGCCCGAGCGCGCCGAAGCAGAGCTTCCACAGCCACACGAGGTGGACGCCGGCGAGCCGCTGCGAGAGCGCGCCGGCGGCGAACGCGATGATCGTGATCTCGAACACCGACCAGCCGAGGCACTGCAGCACGTTCAGGCCGGTCGCGAGGTAGGAGCCGCGCTGTCCGAGCGGGGCGCGCTGGAGCGCCATCGCGGGCACGCGTGCGTCGGCGCCGATGTAGGCGGCGACGCCGAGCATCGTGTTGCCGAGCAATCCTCCGACCACGGTCGCGAGCAGCGCCTGCCGCAGCGAGAGCCCGAGGTATGCCGCCGCGACGAGCACGAGCAGCGAGATGCCGAGATTCGTCCAGAGCAGCAGCGAGTCGACGGTTCCGAGCACGCGCAGGCGATCCGGGACGGGCTCGATTCCCCACGGCGGCGTTCGGTCTGTCACGTCACTCCCTTCGCCGGTACTAGCCGGATCAGGTTCTGCGGGTGTGATCTCAGCCGCGCCGCGCGCGGCACCCCGGTGTCGCGAGCGTAGCGTAGGCTCCCGGTCGTCAGCGGAGAGGAGCGACGAGATGCAGGCGAGGCTCACAGTGATCGCAATCGCGGCGGCGTCGGCGGCGCTCGCCGCCGGCTGCGGCGGCGGCAGCAGCACGATGTCGAAGGCCGACTACGAGGCGAAGATCCAGGCCGACGGCCGGGCCGTGCAGGATGCGGTCGCCAAGATCTCGGCGAGCTTCAGCTCGATCAAGACGGTCGCCAAGGAGGTCGCCGCCGCGGAAGTTGCCGCGAAGAAGGCCGCCGACGACCTCGACGCCGCAAATCCCCCGAAGGAGGTCGCGGCCGACAACGACACGCTCGTGATCGCGCTGCGCGCGATCGACGCGGAGCTGAAGAAGCTCGCGCAGGCCGCGAAGGACGGCGACCAGGTGGCGGCGGCGCAGGCCGCGAGCGCCATCCAGAGCTCGCCGCAGATCCAGGCGGGCCAGGCAGCCGTCAAGGACATGAAGAAGAAGGGCTACAAGGTCGGCGTGCTCGGCAACTAGCTCCCAGTTCAAGCCTGCGGAGGCGCGCCCCGTGCGGACAGGCGACGAGCCGCGGGCCCAAGACCGGGACCGGGTCCCAACCAGGTCCCAGCCCTGGAGCTGCGCAGAGTCAAGCCAAAACGCTCGGCACGGCCGCAGATCTGGGACCTGGTTCGAACCAGGTCCCAGATCTCGGTGCGGCGCACGCGTCGGCCTGCCTGCAGCGGCCGGTCGCGTCGCAACCGAGCCGCGCTAGCTCGCGAGCAGGCGGCGCAGCACGTACGGGAGGATCCCGCCGTGGCGCAGGTACTCGCGCTCGCGCGGCGTGTCGAGCCGGACGCGGGCGCGGAACTCGGTGCCGTCCGCGCGCACCGTCACCTCGCTCGCGTTTCCGTTCTCCACGCCGTCGATCGAGAACTCCTCGCGGCCCGAGAGGCCGAGCGACTCCGGGTTGTCACCCGGCAGGAACTGCAGCGGCAGAACACCCATCATCAGCAGGTTCGAACGGTGGATCCGCTCATACGACTCGGCGATCACCGCCCGGACGCCGAGCAGGTTCGGGCCCTTCGCCGCCCAGTCACGCGACGAGCCGGAGCCGTACTCCTTGCCCGCGATCACGATCGTCGGCACGCCCTCGTCGCGGTAGCGCATCGCCGCGTCGAAGATCGTCGTCTCGTCGCCCTCCGGTAGGTGCACGGTCCACGTGCCCTCGCTGCCCGGGACGAGCTGGTTGCGCAGGCGCACGTTCGCGAAGGTGCCGCGCACCATGAGCTCGTGGTTGCCGCGCCGCGCCCCGTACGAGTTGAACTCGCGCCGGTCGACCCCGTGGTCGACCAGGTAGCGCCCCGCGGGCGAGTCGGGGCGGATCGCGCCGGCCGGCGAGATGTGGTCGGTCGTGACGGAATCGCCGAGCATGACGAGCACGCGCGCGCCCAAGACGTCCTCGACGGTGCCCGGCTCGCGCGGCATGCCGTCGAAATACGGCGGCCGCCGCCCGTACGGCGAGCCGGGCTCCCAGGCGAACAGGTCGGTCGAAGGAGTCTCGAGCGACCGCCAGCGTTCGTCGCCGGCGTACACGTCGCCGTAGGACTTCTTGAACATGGCGCCGTCGATCGACGACCCGATCGTCTGGTCGATCTCCGCCGCGGTCGGCCAGATGTCCCTGAGGTACACAGGCCCGTCGTCGCCCTCGCCGATCGGCTCGTTGAGGAGGTCGATGTCCATCCGTCCGGCGAGCGCGTACGCGACCACGAGCGGAGGCGAGGCGAGATAGTTCGCCTTCACGTCGCCGTGGATGCGCGCCTCGAAGTTGCGGTTGCCCGAGAGCACGGCGCAGACGATCAGCTCGCCCTCGACGATCGCCTCTCCGATCGCGTCCGGCAGCGGGCCGGAGTTGCCGATGCACGTCGTGCAGCCGTAGCCCACGAGGTTGAACCCGAGCTCGTCCAGATACGTGTCGAGCCCGGAGCGCGCGTAGTACTCCGTGACGACCTTCGAGCCCGGTGCGAGCGACGACTTCACCCACGGCTTGCGCTTCAGGCCCTTCTCGACCGCCTTCTTCGCGAGCAACCCTGCGCCGATCATCACCGACGGGTTCGAGGTGTTCGTGCACGAGGTGATCGCGCAGATCACGACCGAGCCGTGCTCGAGCGAGTAGTCCTCGCCGCGCACCGGCACCGACTTCCGCGCCACCGTCGCCGCGTGCACGGGCTGCGTGTCGGGCTCCGGCTCCGGCTCGCCGCCCGGATGCTGCTCAGCCGTTGGATCGCTCGCCGGAAACGTGTCGGCAACGGCCTGGTCGTGACTGCCGTTCTTGTAGGCGACCCCGAAGGTGTCGAGCGCGTCGATGAACGCGTTCTTCGCGTTCGCGAGCGGTACGCGATCCTGCGGACGCCGCGGGCCTGCGAGTGACGGCTCGACCTCCGAGAGGTCGAGCTCGACGACCTGCGAGTAGGTCGGATGCTCGTGCGGGTCGTGCCAGAGCATGTTCTCCTTGCAATACGCCTCCACGAGCGCGATGCGCTCGTCGGAGCGGCCCGTGAGTCGGAGGTACTGCAGCGTCACCTCGTCGACCGGGAAGAAGCCGCACGTCGCGCCGTACTCGGGGCTCATGTTCCCGAGCGTCGCCCGGTCGGCGAGCGCGAGCGACGGCACGCCCTCGCCGAAGTACTCGACGAACTTTCCGACGACACCGGCCGAGCGGAGAATCTCGGTCACCGTGAGCACGAGGTCGGTCGCCGTGGCGCCCTGCGGCAGCGCGCCGGAGAGCTTCATGCCGACGACCTGCGGCACGAGCATCGAGAGGGGCTCGCCGAGCATCGCGGCCTCGGCCTCGATGCCGCCGACGCCCCAGCCGAGCACCCCGAGCCCGTTGATCATCGTCGTGTGCGAGTCGGTGCCGACGAGCGTGTCCGGGAACGCGACCCCGTCGCGCGACTCGACGACGCGCGCGAGAAACTCGAGGTTGACCTGATGGCAGATGCCGGTGTTCGGCGGAACGGCCGCGAAATTGTCGAAGGCGTTCTGCCCCCAGCGCAGGAACGCGTAGCGCTCGCGGTTTCGTTCGAACTCGAGCTCGACGTTGCGCCCGATCGCGAGCCGTGAGGCGAACTCGTCCACCTGCACCGAGTGGTCGATCACGAGCTCGACCGGGATCAGCGGGTTGATGCGGCTCGGGTCGCCGCCCTGCTCCTGCATCGCGTCGCGCATCGCCGCGAGGTCGACGACGCAGGGGACGCCCGTGAAGTCCTGGAGGAGCACGCGGGCGGGTGCGAACGAGATCTCGCGCGAGGGCTCCTCGGCAGCGACCCAGCCGGCCACCGCCTCGGCCTCGGCCTCGGTGCCGTTGCGCAGCACGTTCTCGAGCAGGATCCGCAGCGTGTACGGAAGGCGCGCGATATCCCAGCGCGCCTGGAGCGCGTCGAGCCGGTAGATCGAGTAGCTCGCATCACCGACTCGGAGCTGCTCAGGCTGTGCCATGCCTCGATTCAAGCAGAACTGCCTTGTGTGGCCGGTCCACCGTGCCGGGACGAGCGCCGTGGACAGGCCTCCCGGCAGCTCCGGCGCCGGTTCGGCGCCGACCGCGTAGCGGTCGTTGTTGGCTAGCCTTGCGCGGTGGAGCGCGAGGAGTTTCAACTCGGCCGTGCCGGCTCCGTGCAGGACGTCGAGCCGATCGAGGACGAGGAGCTGTGGAGCGGTGACGAAGAGGGCGACCACGCCGGCTGGTTCTGCGTGCGGACCGAGCCGTTCCCGTGCCCCGCACCCGGATGCTCGTTCGTCGCGGTCTTCATGACGGCGGCGCATCTCGTGCTCGTCTGGCAGGAGCGTGACGATCCGAATCTCCTCCGCCACGCGCAGCGTGCGATGGAGGTCGGCCGCAATCCGCGCGTCGTCTCGTACGAGCAGGGTTACGGCCCGAGCGCCTCGTACTACGCGTGGGAGGCCGCGGGCCGTCCCGTGCACGGCATCCGCAAGTGATCGAAGCCCACTTCGGGGAGTCGCCTCCGTTCTCGCTCGGTGTCGAGGAGGAGCTGATGATCCTCGACGCGGAGACGCTCGAGCCTGCGGGCGCCGTCGAGGTGCTGCTCCGCGGCGCCGCAAGCCTCGAGCTCGCGGGCTCGATGAAGACCGAGCTGCACGCGTCCGTCGTCGAGCTCAACACCGGTGTGTGCATGGACGCCGCGGAGGCGATCGCCGTGCTGCGGGAGCTGCGTGCGGCGGCCGACCGCATCGCGCGTGACAACGGCCTCGTCGTCGCGGCTGCGGGTGCGCACCCCACCGTCCCGCTCGAGTCGCTCCCGGTCGTCCAGGAGCCGCGCTACCTGGAGATGCTCGAGCACGTCGGCTATCCGGCGCGGCGGCAGGGCGTGAACGGCCTGCACGTCCACGTCGGGGTGGAGAGCGCCGAGCGCTGTCACGAGCGGCTCGAGGCCGTGCTCTCCTGGCTGCCGGTCGTGCTCGCGCTTTCGGCCAACTCTCCGTTCGTGGACGGTGTCGCCAACGGCATGCTGTCGAACCGCGCCGGCGTGCTCGCGGAGCTGCCGCGCGGAGGCCCGCCGCCGGCCTTCGAGTCGTATTCCGCGTGGGAGGCCTGGGTCGAACGGCTCGTGTCGCTCGGCGTGATGGCGGACTACACGCGCATCTGGTGGGACATCCGTCCGCATCCTCGGCTCGGCACGCTGGAGATCCGCGTCGCCGACCAGCCGACGTCGCTCGAGCGTACGGAGCTGCTCGTGCGCGTCCTGCGCGACCTCGTCGAGCATGCGCCTGCGCGGGTGACGCCGCGCGGCGACTACGTGCACAACCGTGTCGCAGCGGCGAGCTTCGGCCTCGACGCGCAGCTCATCCACCCCGGCGGCGGCAGCGTCGTCACGGCGCGCGATCTGGCGCGCTACCTGCTCGGCGCCGAGGCGCCTGAGCCGGAGGCGCACGCCCAGCTGGCGGCGGGCGCGTCGGTCGCCGCCGACCTCGTGGCGCGGACGCTACGGTAGGGCCGTGGCGACGCAGTCCGACACGTTCCAGGTCAGCGGCATCCGGTGCGAGCAATGCGTGCAACGGCTCGCCGGTGTGCTCACCGACCACGAGGGCCTCGAGGGCGCGAACGCGAACCTCATGGGCCTCGTCACGCTCGAATGGGACGACGAGCGGACGACGCGCGAGGCACTGCTCGAGAAGATGGCGAAGGCCGGTTTTCGCGTCGCTTCGCCCGCTTAACGGGGGAAACCATGTTTCCCCCGTTGGCGCCCTTCTTCGTGTGCTCCCGGCGAGACGGGTCACTGCTGCGCCGAGCAAGCTCGGCTCCGCGACGGTCTCCGGGCTGCGCGAGGGGAATCCCGGCGGCACCGCGGGCGTTGTAGCTAGCAGGATGACCGCTGGTACGCTGGCCGCCATGGCCGAGGCCCCGTCGAATGCAACCGGGTCCGATGCGGCGCGCCTCGCGACGGAGGCACGCGACCGCGTCCGGTTCGAGGAGGAGGCACTCGGCCTCTCCGACCAGGTGTACCGCGTCGCGCGGCATCTCGCGAGCTCGCGCGAGGAGGCGGACGACCTCGTCCAGGAGACGTATGCGCGCGCGTTCCGCAGCTGGCGCTCGTACACGCCGGGCACGAACCTCCGCGCGTGGCTCCTCCGGATCCTGACGAATCTCAACATCGACCGCGGGCGCCGCAAGCAGCGCACGCCGCAGATGCAACCGCTCGAGGCGAACGACTACTACCTCTACGACAAGCTCGCCGAGTCGGACGGAGGGCCGAGCGACGAGGACAAGGTCGTCGAGCGACTCTCTCAGGATGACATCGTCTCGGCGCTGTCCGAGGTGCCGCACGACTTCCGCGACGTGATCGTGCTGGTCGACATCGGCGACTTCAGCTATCAGGACGCGGCGCAGATTCTCGGCATCCCGATCGGCACGGTGATGTCGCGCCTGCATCGCGGCCGCCGCATCTTGAAGCGCGAGCTTGCAGAGACGTTCGGCGTAGAAGGGGTCAACGGGGCAGACTCGGTAGACCGGGAGGACGCGACATGACGGCGCACGACGATCCCTGCGCTCACTGCGAAGAGATGATGCAGCCCTACCTCGACCACATCTTGAGCGACGAGGAGATGCGCGAGGCGGAGATGCATCTCGACGAGTGCGAGTGGTGCCGGCGGCGGTACCGCTTCGAGGAGAGCCTGCGCGTCTACGTACGGCAGGCCGTCAGCAAGGAGCCGATGCCGGCCGAGTTGAAGCAGAAGCTCGCCGCGCTGCGGATCCCGCTGAACTGAGTCGCGTGCCGAGCTAGTTGCCGGGCCCGCGTTGCGGCCCGACGATCAGCACGAGACGCCTCGGGTCGAGGCCGCCGGGAAGCGGCTGCACGGGCACGCCGAGCTGCTTTGCGAGGCGCAGGCCGATCGCCTCGGCGCCCGGCGGGTAGTACACCTGGGTCTGCGGATACGTGAAGCTCGACGCACGGCCGACATGCGTGACGCGGTAGGAGAGCGCCTGCACGCGGCTCGCGACGGAGCGCGTGTAGACGATGTCGCCGCTGCCGTTGAGCACGACCACCTTGACCGCCCACGGCGCGGGGAGCGTCGACGCGGCCGCCGCCGCAGCCGAGGCCTTCTGCTGCGGCGAGCTCTTTGCGAGCACGACTGCGAGCACGCCCGCCAGCACTGCGAGGCCGATCGCGCCGACCGCGCCGAGCCGTCGCCACGGGTTGGCGACGAACGGGATGGGCGGCGACGGCAGGCCCGCGAGCTCCCGCGCCTCGCGATGCTCGATGCCGAGTGCGGTCGCGTAGAGCACGGTCGCGAGGAGTGCGCGGTCGGGCGTGGGGAACCGGTACAGGCGTCCCTCCTCGAGCCACTGCACCTCCTCAGGCGAAAGATCGGCGCGGCGGGCGGCCCGGG